>ERZ795030.45-NODE-45-length-176502-cov-8.607327_pt1 | contig 176502 bp, 151 predicted proteins | sample MGYA00375122_ERZ795030 | MGnify/ENA primary metagenome ERZ795030 (study PRJEB30165, sample SAMN05720146) | activated sludge metagenome | isolation source: anaerobic digester from wastewater treatment plant | place: Japan | collected 2015-04-20 ... | reverse complement strand
TCGCGGGCCTGGGCGGCCGGCTCCAGCTCGTATTTCCGGGCGATCTCCCCGCATATCTGCCGGTTGCCGTCCCCCTTCGTATTGCACCAGTAGCCCCAGTGGAAATAAACGTGCCCCCGGTACCGCTGCATCAGATCCCATACCAGCGGCTGGTCGCTGATCGCGACGTTGGGCGAAATCGCGCCGCGGCCCCAGACGAGGAACATCGTGGGAACGTGGGTGAGGACGATCGAGCGCTCCGGGATCTTGGCGAGCGCCTCCCGGGCGAAGCGATGATCGTACCGCGCCCCCCACGCCTCCTGCCCTTCCGTCCTGATCAGCGGCAGAAAGCCCGCCCATAGAACCGCCACAACGATCGCGAGCGCCGCAGCCGGCACCGCGATCGGATTCCCTCCCCCCGGCGGGGCGAAGTCCCGCATCCTCCCGGCCGCCCATCCCGCAACGGCTTCCCCTCCCAGACCCGCCAGAACCGCCAGCGGCATGAACGAGAGCAGCGCGAACCGCGAGTCCGCCCCGTACTTGTAACTCCCCGCGTAGAAGAACAGGAAGATCCCCCAGAAGAGGACGAACCACAGGAGCAGCAGCGCCTTTTCCCGGCGAGCCCCCGCCGACAGCAGTCCCCAGAGGGCCAAAAACGTAAAGGCCGCCGGGAACTCGGCATTGTTCATATAATAGGGGCCGTTGACGGCGATGTTCTTGACGAAGAACCCGAAGGAAAACTTCGGTCCGGCCGCACCCCAGGAGTCCCCCGACACGACGAAGGTGTGCAGGACCTGCGGCGCCACGAGGACCGCAGCCAGGAGGCCGATCGCCCAGAATCCCCTCTTCCCGAGAAGGCCGGGTCGCAGCGCGAGCAGCGCGGCGGCCGCCCAGAACAGGATCAGGCCGGACTCGGGCCGCATAGCGCAGACCATCGGCGCGGCTGCGGCGAGGAGGAAGAGGTGGCGGGCCCGCCCGTTGCGGGCGTAGAGGAAGAGGAGCAGCGCGACGATGCCGCCGAAGAGGGCCGCTGGAGGCTCCGCCGCCAGCGTGTTCGACCAGATGAGGTTGTGCGGGACGAGGGCGAAGACGGCAGCCGCAAACCAGGACGCGACCGCCCCTCCCCCGATCGTCCGGGCGATGAAGAATGCGACCAGGATCCCGATCCCGTAGATGAGGTTGTTCAGCAGGAAGGCGTACAGTTCGTTCGTCCCGAAGAGCTGGAATACGAGGCTCATCAGAAAGGGCCAGCCGCTGGGGTCCTTGTTGTAGGAAAGCTGGTGCGGGAAGTATTCGCCGTACTCGAAAGTACCGTAGCTGCATATGCCGGTCTTCCCGGCCGCGGCGATGGTCTGCGCCATGCCGGCGTAGATGTCTTCGTCGAAGAAGATGCGGTGGGTCCGCACCGTCGCGAAAACGGCGAGGACCAGGGCCGCGGCGAGAAGGGCGAGAAGGGCGGCGCCCCGGGGCGAAAGCCGCCCGGGGATCCCGCAGACGCCCGTCCGCCCGGTTTCCCCTTCCCGGAGGAAGGTGTCCCGGAAAGCCGCCTTGAGATCGTCGCGGCAGGCGAAGAGTCCCAGGATCAGCAGCAGGAAGGCGATGCGGAGATTCCAGGGGACCCAGACGGTGAGCGCCTGTTCCATCCGGAAGCGGCTGACTCCCGCGATCGCCCAGGCAAGGCCGACGGCGAAGGCGGCATAGAGGGCGGCCATGACCCAGGGGAACGATGCGTTTTCTTCAATCCTTTGCAGCCAGGTTTTCAACGAGCAGGTCCTCCAGGAAGAGATAGCGGATGCCCGTCCCGCGCAGCATGAAGAGGGCCTCCGCCGGCGAACAGACCATCGGTTCGCCGTGGATGTTGAAGCTCGTGTTCAGGACGACGCCGAAACCCGTTTCCGCCTTGATCCGCTCGAGCAGCTTCCGGTAGGGCGGATTCTCAGCCGCGACGAAATGGGGGCGGCAGGTGCCGTCGATGTTGACGACGCCCTCCATGAGGGGCAGCCTGTCGTGCCTCACGCGGAAGGCCATGGTCATGAAGCGGTTGTCGCAGATGTCCTGCCCCTCCGTGTGGAGGAGTTCCGGCGCATCCTCGATCAGCATGCTCGGGCAGAAGGGCTGGTACCAGACCCGCTTCTTGAGGAGCACGTTGAGGCGGTCCTTGACGTCCCGCCGGTCCGGGCGCGCGAGGATGCTCCGGCCGCCCAGCGCCCGCGGGCCGATTTCCAGCCGTCCCGTGAACCACAGGACGATCTGGCCGTCGAGGATAGCCCGCGCCGCCGTTGCCGGCAGGTCGTCCGGACGGCTCACGCGGAGAGGGGATCCTTCCTTCCTGTCATTCCCGCGCAAGCGGGAATCCAGCGTCCTTGGGTTTGCTTCCGCCGGCGCGTAATCAGGGCACTGGGTCCCCGCGTTCGCGAAGACGACAGGAGAAGGGGTGGGGGTGGCAAAAGAAGATACGGAGGCGACAGAAGGTTCGTCGACTTTGTCGTTTTCGCTTTTCTCCTTGTCATTCCCGCCTCTGCCACCCTGAGCCTGTCGAAGGGTGTCATTCCCGCGCAGGCGGGAATCCAGCCCTTTCTCTGTGATTCCCGTTTTCTCTTCTGTCATTCCCGCGGAAGCGGGAATCCAGTGTCTTGGGTCTTTGTCTGCCGCACCCTGTGCGTAATCGGGGCGCTGGGTCCCCGCGTTCGCGAGGACGACAGGAGAAGGTGTGGGGGTGGCAGCCCCGTTCTTCTCCAGCGCTGCCTGTATCTCCTCCCGCGAAAACGACGGCCCCAGGTAGAGATCCCCGAGGGTGTAGGACGATACTGCGTTGCGCCGGCGGTTCGATTCCATCGCCGCGCCGAGGGCGAGGCCGCCGTCCCCCATGTGCGGAAACACGTAGATCCGCTCGATCCCGGGCAGCGCCGCGATCGCCATGTTCATCTTGATGTTGGAGAATACGCCGCCCGCTGCGGCGATCCTCCTGGCGCCGGTCCGCTCCGCGAGGCTGCGGACAAGACCCAGCGCGCAGTGCTCCAGCGCGCGCTGCGCCATGTAGGCGAACTGCTCCGAGGGGTACCGCCAGAGGATGCGCTTCAGCTCGCGGAACATCGCCGTAGACGTGTAGGGCGAAACGAGCGCGTCGGCCTCTGCCGTCACGATCCCCATGAGGGGATTCTCCTCGTCCGGAACGGGATAGGCGTAGTTGGCGAGGGCCATGACCTTTCCCTCGTCCTCCAGTTCCCGCATGTTCATGAGGTTGGTCACGTGTTCGAAGAAGATGCCGAGCGAGGTGTTCGCTGGATAGGCCTTCAGGAGTTCGAGACTCCCGTCCCGCAGCCGCCAGGCCGAACCGGAGAGGCCGTCGCCGACGCCGTCGAGGGTGAGGACGAGCGCCTCGGGAAAACCGCTGCAGTAGGCGGCGGACGCGGCGTGGGCGCTGTGGTGGTCGACGAGGTCGAGCTGGAAGTCCCGGAACCCGTCCTTCTCCAGGAGCGACAGGATGCGCGACCGGCTCAGGGCGCGCGAGAGGATGTTGGGCCCCAGCTCCGTGAACCGGTACTTGAAGGCCTTGCGCAGGGGATCGAGCCGGCGCGGCGGCTTCCTGCGCCGCCGGATCAGGTAGTACTCCTCCTTGAGGGAGGGAAAGAGGCGGGTCAGCGTCTTGGCGGGATCGGTCGTGGAGGCGGCCACGGTCCGGATCTGCGAGGGATCGAGTCCCGCGAATTTCAGGCAGGCCGCGATGGAAAGACGGGGAAAGCCGACTTCGAGCTTGCGGCGCGAAAGGCGCTCCTCGTTGACGGCGAAGAGCACCTCGCCGCCGCGAAGCAGCGCCGCTCCCGCGTCGTGACCGTCCCAGATGCCGAGCACCGTCTCCGCCGCCAAAACCCCTCCGCCTTCTTCCGTCGTCCCCGCGCCTTTTCTGTCGTCCCCTCGAACGCGGGAGTCCGGCTCTTTTTCTCCGACCGAAGCGAAATCTCTAGATCCTGGATTCCCGCTTCCGCGGGAATGATATATCAAGCGTTGCTGTCGTCCCTGCACCCGCCTCCGCGGGGGCAGGCTGCGGCGGGGACCCGGCTCTCTGGTTATGCACCGGTCGCGGAAGCGAACTCGGCGACGCTGGATTCCCGCTTTCGCGGGAATGACAAAGACGACAAACCTTCCGTCGTCCTCGCGAACGCGGGGACCCAGCGGCTTGTGCCGCAGGAATGCGTCCACCTTTCCTGTCGTCCCCGCGAACGGGGACCCAGCGCTCTGCCCTGCACGACGTCGCAGAAAAAAATCCAAGACCCTGGATTCCCGCTTCCGCGGGAATGACAGGTAGAAGAGTGGTGACGACAGGAAATCACCGCTCCGAGAGCCCGCTCCACCTGGAAAATTTGCGCAACGTCCCGCCGAAATGCCCGATCACGCCCGGCTCCACCATGGAAAGGAGATGTAGCACAGTGGAGGGTCTCCTGTAAAACCTTCGATAGGCCTCACGGCGGAAGGCGTCGACCTTTTCCGGGGGAAGGCCGGGGATGCGGAGGGCGGACCGGTTCTGGGAGAACCCGTCGGGCTCGGCGAGCCAGCCTCTCGCGAGCGCTTCATCGTACAGCGCGGTGCCGGGAAAGGGGGCGGCGGCGTAGAACTGCCCCACGTCGAGGGGGAGATCCAGCGCGAAAGCCAGCGTCTCGGCCATCGTCTGCCTTGTTTCCCCGGGCAGGCCGAGGATGAAGTGCCCCGCCGTGCGGAGCCCTGCCGCGTGCGCCTCCGCGACGGCCCGGCGCGACTGCTCTTTCGTGATGCGCTTGCCCATCCGCGCGAGGATGCCGTCGTTGCCCGACTCCAGGCCGAAGCTGATCATCCAGAGGCCTGCCTTCTTCATCAGGCGCAGCAGGCCGCCGTCCACGCTGTCGACGCGGCTGTTGCATGTCCAGGAGACGGCGAGACGGCGGTCCAGGATCTCCCTGCAGAATGCCTCCACATAGGCCCGGTCGGCCGTGAAGGTGTCGGCCCAGAGGAAGAATTCGCGGACGCCGTGGCGCGCGATATTCCCTTCCATCTCCGCAAGGACGCTGCCCACGGGCCTCATGCGGAGCTTCTTCCCGTAATACAGGGGCGCCGTGCAGAAGCTGCAGGAATAGGGGCAGCCGCGGATGGGTGCGACGATCAGGAAGCGGCGGCCCTTCAGGGGAAGGCGGTAGGCCTCCAGGTCCAGGTGATGCCACGCCGGGGCCGGAATCTCTTCGGGGGCCAGGAGCGGTTCGGCCTCGTTGTGGAGGATGCCCTTCCCGTTGGCGCGCCAGGAAATCCCCCGCACGCCCTCCATCCCCGCCTTTCCGGCGCGGCAGAAGTTCCGGATCACCATCTCCGGCTCGCCGCGAACCACGGCGTCGAGCGCCGCCTCCCGGAGGGCCTCCTCCGGCCGCACCGTCACGTGCGTCCCCATGACGGCGGTCCGCGTCCCGGGAGACGCCTCCTTGACCAGGCGGGCGACGGCCAGATCGAACGGGAGCGTCGGAGTGCCCGTGCTCCAGACGGCGATGTCGGGCCGGAACAGGCGGAGCTCTTTCTCCAGGTCGGCGAGCGAACGGCCCGTTGCGGGAAAGTCGATGACGCGGACCTCGTGGCCGTCGGTCTCCAGGACCGCCGCGGCCGTCGCCAGCGTCACGGGCGGCCAGCAGGTCGCCCAGGCGCCGGCCTCCTGGGTGCAGCGTCCTTCGCGGATGTAGGAGCGGCCCTCGGGGCCGGGGGGATTGAAGAGCAGGACTTTCGCCATGAGGTTTAAGACCATTCCCTGTCATGCGAGGAGCGCAGCGGCGCGGCAATCCCGCCCCTGGCAACAGATTGCTTCACTTCACTCGCAGTGGCAAAGAAAAACGCCCGGGGTGTCCACTCGCTAAAAGTACAAGTACTTGACCGCGCTGTACACGTAGCGGATCGCGACCTTGTTGAGGCTGATCTTGGAATACCCGGCCTTCCTGACGTACTCGTGGGCGGGGACCTCGGCCATGCGGTATCCTTTCTTGAGGGTCTTGATGATCATCTCCTGCTCGATGGTGGTGATGTCTTCCCGCAGATCGAGCGCGCGGAGAACGTCGGTGCGTATCGCCCGGAAACCATTCTGGCTTTCCGAGAGGCGGACCTTGAAGCGGGAGTTGATGCAGGCCGTGATGAAGGAGCTCCCCATGAGGCGGAAGCACTCGTCGAAGCCACCGTGCAGCTCGCTGGAGCCGCCGGTGAGACGGGATCCGGACACGTGGTCGGCCTCGCCCGCGAAGATCGGTGCGGTGAGACGGGGGATGTCCCGCGGATCGTGGGAGCCGTCCGCGTCGATGAAGACGGTGATTTCCCTCGTCAGGTAGGGGATGACGGTCCGGATCGCCTCCCCCTTGCCTTTTCCGTGGTCGAAGATGACCCGCACACCGAGGGAACGGGCGACGTCGGCCGTCCCGTCGTCGGAATGACCGTCGACGACAAGGATTTCGCCTGCAAAAGGCCGTACGCCTGTAACAATCTCCCCTACGGTGACCGCCTCGTTTTTCGTCGGGATGACGACCTGGATCCTGCCCGCACTTGCCTGATCGAACATGCCAGCCAGCCTTTCCGATCCCCTCCCGCACTGCGATCTGTGAGGTGTTTCACATTGAAAAACATTCAACTTTTTTCTTGACATAAAGGTGAGCAAGGATATAGCCTACCGATATCTTTTTGTAAACACCATTTTATCTGGTTTGCCTGTTCTTTTGGGTTCGCACCTCCAGCGCTCGACAGCGGCGGAGGTTCTTTTCGTTTTGCTTGTTGTAGCGCAGCAGAAAGGATGGCGTTATGAAGAGAACAAACGGATTTGTTTTTTCGATCGCGCTTCTTTTCCTCATCGTTCCGGTCATCGTTCCGGCATCGGCCTTCGCACAGACCGGCGGCAATATTCAAATCGGAAATCTGAAGATCATTCCCGGCGTGACCGTGGAAGAGTGGTATGACGACAACATCTACCTGGGCAGCGGCGCGAACGATACGACGGAGCTGAAGAAGGCGGACTGGATCACGCACATCAAGCCGGGCCTGCTGCTCAACTACAACATGCCCGAAAGAGGCTCCGTCAACCTCGGCTACCAGGGGGACTTCGCCTTCTACAACAGCCAGCGGGACAACAACTGGAAGAACAACAAGGGTATGGCGGACATCGACTACAAGGCGCCCGCCGGCCTGATCCTGGGCCTGAAGGAGCAGTATCAGCGGTCGGAAGACCCCTACGGCAGCGCCGACCAGTATGCCCTCGGCCGGGTCACGAAGCGCTGGGACAACGACTTCCGGGCGAAGGTGGGATGGCAGCTCGGGGACAGCTTCCGGACGCTCCTCTTCTACAACTACTTCCGCCAGGAATACGACAACATCGCCGACTTCTCCCAGAACTACGGCAACAACGAGTTCGGCGTAGGCGCGGAGGCCCGCTTCCTGCCCAGGACCTGGGGATTCGTCCGCTACCATTACGGGATGAAGGACTACAACACCTATGCGGGCGGAACGACGTCGACCAACGATTCCGACTCCAAGTGGCACCGCGTCAACGCCGGCGTCACCTGGGACCCCGGTGCGAAGCTCAGCGGCGAATTCAACGTCGGTTACCAGTTCAAGAAGTACGACAACGAATTCACATCCACGGGCACGAGGCGCGAGGACAAGAATACCTGGATCGCCGAGACGTCCGTCACCTACACGCCTTTCACGACGACCTCGCTGTCCCTGAACATCACCAGGGCGGTGCGCGACACGGCGGCCGACACCAGCGAATACTTCGACGACACGGGCGTCGGGATCTCCCTCAGGCAGGAGATCTTCACGAAATTCACGCTGAACGCCGGCGTGAACTACAGCAAGAACGAGTACAACCTCCCCGTCGGAAACGCCCGCACGGACGACAACTACCAGGCGAACATCGGTTTGGACTACGAAATCCAGCCGTGGCTCGGTGTGGGGATCGGGTACGACTACCGGAAGAAGGATTCGAACGACAGCCAGTTTGACTTCACGGACAACAGGTTCATGGCATCGATCAAGGTTGTCTACTGAAAATGGAGGAACAGACCATGGGAACCGCGAATCTCCAGGCTCGGAATCGGCGTCTGATGAAATGCCCCGCCATGATGGCGGCGTGCACCGTATTTGCAGGGATGCTCTTCTGCTGGACCGCGATGGCGGCGGCGCAGGCCCCGGCCAAGGCGGGTGCGGTCGTAGCCAAGATCGTCGCCATGGAAGGCGAGGTCATCCTTCAGTCCGGTGCGGACATCACGCCGGCGAAGGTGAACATGGCCGTCAAGGATGGAGACTTCGTGCTGACGAAGCAGGGAACGGCGCAGGTTGTCTTCAGAGACGGCGCCGAGCTGAAGGTGTTCCCCTTCTCCAACGCCCAGATCCTGGAGCGCCAGGAGAAGACGGGTCTGCTCGGCAGGACGACGCAGCTTTCGCGGCGCATCACGAGCTTCGTGGGGAAGATGTGGTTCAAGTCCGGCTCGTCGGTGAAAAGGAATTTCCTGCAGACGCCGACGGCGGTCTGCGGCCTGCGGGGCTCCGATGCGGATTTCGGCTATAACCCGGCAACGCTGAGCACGATGCTGAACATGTATTCCGGGCAGGCCTCGGTGGTGGGGAACGTGGTGCGGGGCTTCTTCGACAACCCGGGGATTTCGGCGGCGGTGAAGAGCCAGGTGTACCAAGCGCTGTCGAACGCCTACGTGCAGACGCAGGCGGCGCAGGCGACGGGCAAGACGATCGACGTGGCCGCGGTGAAAGTGGTGGCGCTGGAGGTCGCGAAGGCCGCCGCGACGGAAGTGGCCAAGGCCAACCCCGACCAGGTCGCGAAGACGCAGGCGACGGCCGCCGCCGCGGCGGTTGACGCGAGCATCGCCTCGGCGAAGACGGTGGTGATCACCGAACAGCTCAAGGACGTGCAGACGCAGGCGGCGAAGGTCGCGGCGGATGCGAAGGCGGCCGGGGATACGGCGAAGGCGGCCGAAGCGGAACAGGCTGCTGCGACCGCGGCCCGTGCGGTCGCCCAGGCGGAGACCCAGGCCCGCGCGGCGGCGGCCGCGGCCGAGCGCGCCAACGCGGCGGCGCAGGCCTTGAACGTCAACCTGGCCGAGGCGCAGGCGAGGGCGGCCGAAGGGAACGTGAAGGCCTCGGAGACGGTCCAGACGCAGACGCTGCAGCAGGTGCAGAATATCGTGACCACGACCGTGCCGACGACCGTTCCTCCCACGACGATCGACGCCACGACGGCCGAAACGACGGCGACCCCGACGACCACCGTCGAGGCGACGACGACCGTGCCGACGACGATCTCCACGACGACGACGACAACCTCGACGTCCAGCACCACGTCCACGATCAGACCCACCAGCCCGTAAGGGGCGATCGGATGCGGTTGACAGGGCTTCCGATTGCATAACTGGAAACCGAAGAGTAGAGACGACGCGACGTCGTCTCTACTTTTTTATGACACCGGGATGCCGTCTTGAATTTTTTTCGCGGACGGGTTAGTAATCTCTCTCTCTTTCCGAGAGTAGGCGCCCATGCACATTCGACAGAATCGACGACCGCCGGCCGTTTCTCACCGGATCCCCCGTTTCCGCGGGACCCTCGGCGTCTGCGCGTCGGCCCTGATGCTTCTTTTTCTCTCTGCCTGCGCGGGAGTCGACGGCGACGTGGTGAGAGTCACCACCGTGGAGAAGAACGCCGCCTACACCGGCCTCAAGGCCGACGAGATCGCCAAGGTCCAGGAAGTCAAGAAGAGCATCGCCGGAAAGGACGCCGACGAGGGGCTGAATTCGCTGCTCGCGAAGACGCGCATCTACGACGTGCAGGAATACCTGGCGAAGTTTCCCGAAAGCCGGTCCGCGGCGCTCGCCGACTACAAGGTCGGCGGCTACGACGTGCTCAGCGTGACCGTATACGAAGAGAAGGACCTGACGCTGGAATCGGTCCGCGTATCCGCCGACGGATTCATCACCTTTCCCCTCATCGGCCGCATCCACGTGGCGGACAAGACCACGGCCGAGATCGAAAAGCTCATCTCCCGGAAGCTGGCCGACGGCCAGTACCTCAACGAGGCGCACGTGTCCGTCATGGTCACCAAATACGAGGGGAGGAAGTATTCCGTCCTGGGCGCCGTGAAGAGCCCCGGCCCCTACCCGCTCCAGGCCCGCGAACGCATCCTGGACGGCATCTCCAAGGCCGGAGGCGTCGATACGGAAAAGGGCGAGAAGCAGGATGCGATGATCATCCGCACCCTGAATTACGGCCGCGACAACGAGACGAAGATCGTCATCAGCTTCGACCTGTACGCGCTCCTCAAGGGCAGCGACCAGATCTCCAACCTCTACCTCAACGATCAGGACGTCGTCTACATCCCGAAGGCCGACTACTTCTACATCATCGGGCAGGTGAAGAATCCGGGGTCCTACGCCTTCACGAAGCGCGACATCACCATCGTCGAGGCGATCAGCATCGCCGGCGGCTTCACGCCCATCGCGGCGCGCAACAAGACCCGCATCGTCCGGATCGAAAACGGCACCGAAAAAATCTATGAGATCAACGTCGACTCGATCACCAAGGGCGGGAAAATCATCCAGGCCGTGGCCATCAAGCCCAACGACCTGATCGTCGTACCGGAGAGCTTCTTCTGAGAATATGAACATCCAGGACAAGCAAATCGACCTTCACGACTATCTGCGCGTGGTCCTGAAGCACCGCTGGACGATCCTGACGGTCTTCGCCGTGATCGTGGTCAGCGTCGCCATCTTCTCCTTCACCGCCACGCCCGTCTACAAGGCGACGGCGAGGATCATCATCGAGAAGGAGAACCCGAAGGTCGTCTCGATCCAGGAAGTCGTCAGCGTCGATTCGGCGGGAACCGATTACTACCAGACGCAGTACAAGATCATCGAAAGCCGCGCGGTGGCCCGCGAGGTCATCAAGCGGCTCAAGCTCGACGAGAACGACGAGTTCGTGCCCAAGCCGGGAAAGGGATTCTTCTCGGACATCGGGCTTGCGGTCAGTGACGGCGTCAAGGGATTCTTCTCGCTCTTCCAGACGGCCAAGCCCGCCCAGACCGTCGCAGGCGAGGACGAGGACCCCTATTCCGGCCTCATCTCGACGTTCATCAGGCGCATCACGGTGAGCCCGATCCGGAACAGTCGCCTCGTGGACGTGAGCTACGAGGCCAAGGACCCGGCCCTGGCGGCGAAGGTCACCAACGCCGTCGCGCAGGCCTACATCAACCTCAACCTGGAGACGAAGCTCAAGGCGACCCAGGACGCGATCAACTGGCTCAACAGCCGCATCACCGAGGAGCGCAAGAAGGTCGATGCGGCCGAGCAGGCCCTGCTGCAGTACAAGGAGCGGCACGGCATCGTGACCGATTTTTCGAGCAACGTGGAGACCATCACCGCCCAGAAGCTGGCCGCCCTCAACGCCCAGGTCGTCGAGGCGGAGGCGAAAAGGGTGGAGGCCGAAACCCGCTACCGGACGGCCGCGTCCCTCGAAAGGACGCCGGAGATGCTGGATTCGGTGCCCGAGGTCATGAACAACGCCCTCATCGGCCAGATCAAGTCCATGGAGGTCGAGCTTTCCAAGAGGAAATCGGAGCTCTCCAAGAAGTACGGCCCCAACCACCCGCAGATGACGGCCATCGACAGCGAACTGGACACGCTCCAGAACCGGAAGATGAAGGAGATCCGCCGGGTCATCAATCTGCTCAACAACGAGTACCGCGTCGCCCTGGCCCGCGAGAATTCGCTCAAGGCCGCCCTCGGAAGGCAGAAGGGAGAGTCGCTGACCCTGAACCAGAAGGCGATCGACTACAGCGTTCTCCGGCGCGAGGCGGAGAGCACGAAGGAGATGTACGACCTCCTGATCAAGCGCTTCAAGGAGACGTCTCTGACCGAGGACATCAAGACGGGCAACATCCGCATCGTCGACCGGGCGGAGGTCCCGAAATCGCCGGTCAAGCCGAAGAAGGCGCAGAACATCCTGCTGGCGATCGTCGTGGGCCTGTCGCTCGGCGTGGGGCTGGCCTTCTTTCTCGAATACCTGGACAGCACGATCAAGGTTCCCGACGACATCAAGCACCACCTGGGCATCCCCTATCTGGGCCCCATCCCCGCCTTCGCCCGCGACGGCGCGGATTCCGGGAACCCGGAGCGCAAACCGTCCCAGGACCTGATCGCCCACCTTTCGCCGAAATCGACGGCGAGCGAGTCCTACCGCGGCATCCGGACGGGGATCCTCTTTTCCTCCGCCGACTCCTCCCCGCAGGTGCTCCTGGTGACGAGCGCGGGACCGCGGGAGGGAAAGACGATCACCGCGGCCAATGTCGCCATCACCATGGCGCAGACGGGCGGGCGCGTCGTGATCCTCGACTGCGACATGCGCCGGCCCAAGATCCACAAGGTCTTCGAAGCCGGCCGCGACAAGGGCATGTCCAATATCCTCGTCGGGAGCTGCGACGTGGACGAGGCCGTCATCCCGACGGCGGTCCCCAATGTCGACATCATCCCCTCGGGGCCGATCCCGCCGAATCCCTCGGAAATCCTCGGCTCCCACCGCATGGAGGGCTTGATCAGGACGCTCCGCGGCCGCTACGAGCGCATCATCGTCGACTCGCCGCCGATCACCGCGGTGACGGACGCCGTGATCCTGTCGAGAATCGTGGACGGCGTGGTGCTCGTCATCCGCTCCGGCGAGGTGCACCGCGAGATCATCAAGAACGCCCTGAGCCAGCTCAAGGGCGTGAACGCCCGCCTGCTCGGGGCGGTGCTGAACGGCGTCGAGATGGGGCGCGACAGCTACTACTATTACCAGTACTATTATTACTACTACGGGGAAGACGGCGAGAAGCGGAAGAAGGTCACCCGCAGGAAACGGGCTTCCTCGGGCATCTACGGCGGGAATCACGAAGAAGGCGAAGCGAAGGGTCCGGCCCCGGACCGGAAGACCGCCTGATCCCCAAGCCGCCCCCGCCGACGGCAGCAATCAGCGGACGAAATCAAAGGCATTGCGGAAAAGTTCGATGTCGTCGCCGTCATCGCGCACGGTCACGGCGACGACATCGAACCGCGCCGGACCCGGTGCGACCCTCCTGGCGTGGAGATAGTGAAGGGCGGCCAGCGAGAGCTTGCGCTGCTTGCGGCCGTCCACCGCCGCCTGGGGCGCTCCGAAGGCGGCGGACCGGCGGCTCTTGACCTCCACGAATACCAGCGTTTCCCCGTCTCTCGCGACAATATCGATCTCGCCCAGCCGGCACCGCCAGTTGCGCTCGACGATCCTGTAGCCGCGGTCGCGGAGATAGGCAGCGGCGGCGTCCTCGCCCCGGCCGGCCGTTGTCCGCCTGGAGTCGATTTTCATGAGGGTTCTTCGGAAAAGAACGACAGGTTCCTGAGCCGCACCACCGGCTGCCTGACCCGGAACGACTTGCGGTGGATCTTGCAGCAGCCGTGCCGGGCGATCGCTTCCAGGTGTTCCGCGGTCCCGTAGCCCTTGTTCTTCAGGAAATTGTACTGGGGAAACTGCCGGTGATACATCTCCATGATGCGGTCCCGTGACACCTTGGCGACGATGGACGCCGCCGCGACGGAGATGCTCTTCCGGTCGCCCTTCACGATGGTTTCCTGGTCGGCGGAGAGGAGAAAGGGGATCCGGCTGCGCCCGTCCACCAGCACCATGTCCGGGGCAGGAGAGAGCCCGCCGACGGCCTCCTTCATGGCCAGCAGCGTGGCCTGGAGGATGTTCACGGAATCGATGAGGTCGACTTCGGAGACACCGACGCCGACGGCAAGCGCGTCGCGGTTGATGACGTCGAAGAGCGCTTCCCTCTTGGCGGCCGTCAGCTGCTTCGAATCGTTGATCTCACGGTTGGTATAGCCGGGCGGCAGGACCACGGCCGCTGCGACGACGGGGCCCGCAAGGGGGCCGCGACCGGCCTCGTCGACGCCGGCAACCGTGCGATAGCCCTGTTCACGGGCATTCCGTTCGAAGCCGTCCATGCGCCTGAACCGTTTCGTCGCGCGGCGCTACCCAGGGAAAAAGGATGGTGCGGTGTTCCCCCGCCTCAGGACTTGTCCCGGTCCTTGATACGGGCCTTTTTCCCCCGCAGGTCGCGCAGGTAATAGAGGCGGGACCGGCGGACCTTGCCGTGCGTAATCACGTCGATGCGGTCGATGACCGGGGAATGCAGCGGAAAGGTCCTCTCCACGCCGACGCCGTACGAGACTTTTCTCACCGTGAAGCTCGACCGGCTCTGTCCGCGCTTCTTCCGGATGACGACCCCTTCGAAGGCCTGAATCCGCTGCTTCTGTCCTTCGACGATCCTCACATATACTTTCACGGTGTCCCCGGCCCGAAAATCGGGGATGTCGCCTCTCATTTGCTCTTTTTCGATCATGTCCATCGGATCCATTGAACTGTTTCCTCCTCAATAAGACTTCCGCCCCGCCGCCTTCCTGCCGCAACCGTCAGGGGGAATTTCATTACCGTTCGTTGTTCTTTTCCCCGCCCATCGGCGCATCTACGACAGATGCCCGGCGCGCAGTTCCTCCAGCGTCTCCCGATCGGATTGCGAAAGTTCCGTTTTTTCCAGAAGGTCCGGCCGCCTCCGCAAGGTCCTTTTCAGAGATTCCCGACGCCGCCAGGAATCGATTTCCCGGTGGTTTCCCGACAGCAGCACCTCGGGAACCTGCCAGCCCCGGTATTCCGCCGGCCGCGTATAATGGGGATACTCGAGCAGCCCCGTTGAAAACGAATCGGCCTCAGCCGATGTCTCGTTGCCCAGGACACCGGGCACGAGACGGGAGACGGCATCGACCAGGACCATCGCCGGCAGTTCGCCCCCCGTCAGGATGTAATCCCCGATCGAGATCTCGCGGTCCACGAGGTGCTGCCTGACCCGTTCATCCACGCCTTCGTAGCGGCCGCAGAGCAGCACGATCCGCGAATGCCGTGAAAGCTCCTCCGCGAGGCCCTGCCGAAAGGTTTCTCCCTGGGGCGTCAGGAGAACGACAAGCGCCCGATCCCGCTCCGGAAGAATCGCGGAAATCGCCCGGTCGATCGGCTCGACCTTCATGACCATCCCGCCGCCTCCGCCGAAAGGCGCATCGTCCGTCATGCGGTGCCGATCCGTGGCGTAATCCCGAATGTCGTGGAGGCGGATATCGATCAGGCCCCTTTCCCGGGCCTTCTTCAGCAGGCTCGCGTCAAAGGGAGAAACGAACATGTCCGGGAAAGTGGACAGGATGTCGAACCGGATCATAGCTTTCCGCCGCTCTCCGGGCGACCCTGCCTTCGTCGCATTCCGCCCGGGCCCCCTCCCCCTGCCGCAGGCACCGGGCCTATTCGATGATTTCGAGAACCGTCCGCTTGCGCAATTTCGTCGACGCGGCGCTGAGGATCGTCCTCATCGCCTTGGCCGTTCTTCCCTGTTTGCCAATCACTTTTCCCAGGTCTTCCTTCGCGACTCTCAGCTCGATGACCGATGTCTGTTCCCCGACAACCTCGGAAACCTCGACGGCCTCTGGTTTGTCAACCAATGCCTGGGCGATGAACTTGATTAACTCTTTCATGGCAGCTTCCTCCACAATCAAGATTTTCCCCCCCAGAGCGAACGTGAATCCCTCAGAATTGCCAACATCGTATCACCGCTGAGATCGCCGCACAACACATGCCCCTTTCCCTCCCCAGGGGCATTCGCAAGAGGACGATTTCAGGAAGCCCTCACCAGTTCCACAGCCCGTGCCGGGAAAACGCGTTTACGAACCCGCCCCGATTCCTTTTCGGAGCAGAAGGTTCGATACCGTCACCGTCGGCTTGGCGCCCTTTGCAAGCCACTGCCGAACGCGCTCTTCCTTCACCTTGATTTCGGGAGGATTCGCATTCGGATCGTAATTCCCCAATACTTCCAAAAACTTGCCGTCGCGAGGCGACTCGGTATTCGCCACGACGATCCGATAGTACGGCTTGCTCCGGCCCCCCATCCGCGTCAGTCTCATCTTCACTGCCATTCCTTGTCCGTTGACCTCCTGAGAGAGATATCGTTTTTCAAAATAAGGATTCGGAAGCTATCACATATTGCGTCTTATGCAAAGGGGAAATTGCCCCTCCGCAGCGCCTTCATTCCGTCCCTGGAAGAGAACTTTTTCATCATTTTTCTCATCTCGGCGTAGTTTTTCAGGAGGAGGTTGACGTCCTGAACCGTCGTTCCGCTCCCCTTGGCGATCCTCTTGCGCCGCTCCCCGTCGATGAGGAGGTGGTTCCGCCGCTCCTTCTTCGTCATGGAATCGATGATGGCGGAGATCCGGACGAGCTCCTTCTCGTCGGGAACCATGTGCTTCATCGATTTGATCCTGGAAAATCCGGGGATCATGCCCAGCAGGTCCTGCAGGGAGCCCATCTTGCGGATCTGCTTGAGCTGGCTGCGGAAATCCTCGAGCGAAAATTCGTTCTTCCGGATCTTCCGCTGAAGCTCCTGCGCCTCCTTGGCGTCCACCGTCGCCTGGGCTTTTTCGACGAGCGTAAGGACATCCCCCATGCCCAGGATCCGCGAGGCCATCCGCTCGGGATGGAATACCTCCAGTGCATCGATCTTCTCGCCGACGCCGACGAACTTGATCGGCTTGCCGAGCACGGCCTTGAGGGAGAGTGCGGCGCCGCCGCGGGCGTCGCCGTCCATCTTGGTCATGATGACGCCGTCCACTCCCAGCAGTTCGTTGAACTTTGCGGCCACGTTGACGGCATCCTGCCCCGTCATGGCGTCCGCGACGAACAGAATCTCGGCGGGATGGATCTCCCGTTTGATTTCCTGCAGTTCCGCCATCATCTCCTCGTCGATGTGGAGCCTTCCCGCCGTATCGACGATGATCACCTCGTAGCCGAGGCGCCTGGCCTCCTCCACGGCCTCCCGGCAGATCCGGACGGGGTCGCGGAGTTCTCCCGCGTCGAACACCCCCACGGAAATCTTCTCGCCCATGACCCGGAGCTGCTCGATCGCGGCGGGGCGGTAAACGTCCGCCGAGACCAGATAGGACCGCCGCCCCTGCTCCGCCAGGTATTTCGCCAGCTTGACGGCCGTCGTCGTCTTCCCGCATCCCTGGAGCCCCACCATCATGATCGGCGCCGGGATGCGGCTGCCGAAACGGATCTGGCTGCCCGTCCCGCCCATGAGCTCGGCAAGCCGGTCATGGACGATCTTGACCACCTGCTGGCCGGGCGAGATGCTTTCCAGTACCTCCCTGCCCACGGCCCGCGTGCGGACGTCCTCGATGAAGTCCTTGACGACCTTGAAATGAACGTCCGCCTCCAGAAGCGCCATGCGGATGTCGCGGAGCGCGGCCGAGATGTTTTCTTCGTCGAGCCGGCCCCTTCCCTTGAGCTTCTTGAAAACGGCGTCGAGCTTTTCCGTCAATGTCTCGAACATGATGACAAATCCCGATGCGGCTTCAGGCGCCGCGCTGTTCAATTTCCCCGCAGGGAGGGTTTCACGGCGGAGCGCACCCCGCCCATCTTCGCGGCGATGGCGTCGGAAGCGCGCTGGGCCTCCTCCCTCGTGGCGAAGCCTCCGACCTGAACCCGGTACCAGATCCCTTTTTCGCGCAGGTCCGTCGCGACGACCCGCGGCGCATACCCCATGGCCCCGAGCTTGCCCGCCAACTGCTCCGCCCTGTCCTTTTCCTGGTACGAGGCCACCTGGAGGAGGTACTTCCCCTTTCCGTTCGGCGGCGCTTCTGCGGCGGACGGAACCTGCCCGGGCGCCGCCCCGGCCGCGGCCTGTTCCTTCCCGGCCTTTTTCCGTTCCGGCGCGGCGGTCTTTTCCGCCGTCCCTTCTCCGGATGCGGGCGGCCGCGCCTCCTTTCCCGCCTCCGCAGCAGGGGGCGGCGCCGATGCCGCCGGAACCCGACCCGCAGTGCCGGGGGCTTCCGCGATCGGTGAAACCGAAGCGGGGCGCGGCGGACCCTTGGCTTCCGCCGCCGCGGGGGTCCGGGGCGCCGGCGCAGGGACGGGCGGCGTTCCCGCCCCGCCGAGGATCTTCGCCGGGACCTCCCGGGCGATCTTCTCGGGATAGGCATCGATGTGCTTCCCGACGAGCACGCCCCCGACAAAGGCAATGAAGACCAGGCAGGACATGCCCATCACGAACAGAACCAGCGCCGTTTTGCCGAGCCGGAATTCGAACGCTTTTGTGTTCTTGGAGGTCATCGGCGTCCTCCGGTTCACATCGTTTCCGGCGCCGAGACGCCGAGGACCCTCAGGGCATTCCGGAGGACCGTCCGGACGCACTTCACGAGGAAGAGGCGCGCCAGGGTGCATTCCCGGTCGTCGGAAACGACCCGGTGCCTGTTGTAGTAATTGTGAAAGATCGCCGCGAGGTCGTTGAGATAAAAGGTCAGACGGTGCGGCTCCAGCGCCACCGCCGCCCCTTCCAGCACGTCGGGATACTCGGAGATGCGCTTGATCAGCGCCGTCTCCTCCGGCAGGCTCAGTTTGCCCATGTCGGCCTCCCGGTAGCGGGGCGGGACATGGCCCCGTTCCGCCGCCGTTCTCAGGATGCTGCAGATCCTCGCATGGGCGTATTGAACGTAGAAAACGGGATTCTCGTTGGTCTGACGCTTGGCTAGCTCCAGGTCGAAATCGAGGTGGCTGTCGGAGCGCCGCATGAGGAAGTTGTACCGCGCCGCGTCCCTGCCGACCTCGTCGATGACCTCCCGCAGGGTGACGAATTCGCCGGAGCGCGTGGACATGGCGACCGGCTTGCCGTCCCGGAGCAGATTCACCAGTTGCACCAGGATCACCCGCAGGGCGTCCTTCGGCCTGCCCACGGCCTGCACGCCGGCCTTCATCCTCGGGATGTATCCGTGATGGTCCGCCCCCCAGATGTCGATGAGGATGTCGAATCCGCGCTCGAACTTGTTGAGGTGATAGGCGATGTCGGCGGCAAAATACGTGGGTTCGCCGTTCTTCCGCACCACGACGCGGTCCTTGTCGTCGCCGAAGGCCGTTGTCCGGAACCAGCGCGTCCCGTCCTCGCGGTACACATACCCCTGGGCTTCCAGATGGTCCAGTAGGTCCAGTACGCCCCCGTCCCGGTACAGTTCCCTTTCGCTGAAGTACCGGCCGAAGACCACGCCGAAGACGCGCAGGTCCTCCTTGATGCCCTCCAGGATCACGCCGCCCGCGTAGTCCGTGAAGCGGGGGACGACGTCGGCTTCGGCGGCGGCAAGGTAGGCATCGCCCTCCCTGGCGGCGATGTCCTTGGCGATGGCTCGGATATAGTCCCCCTGATAGCCGTTTTCGGGAAACGCGGCCGGACGCCCCATCTCCTCGTAATACCGGTACAGGACGGACCGGCCGAGATTGTGCATCTGGTTCCCGGCGTCGTTGATGTAGTATTCCCGGCTGACTTCGTAGCCCGTTTCCGCGAGGATGTTGGCGATCACGTCGCCCACGGCTGCGCCGCGGCCGTGCCCGATGTGGAGCGGCCCCGTGGGGTTGGCGCTCACGAATTCCACCTGCACCTTCTTGCCGGTCCCCAGGCCGCTGCGCCCGTAGCTCTCCCCCGCCTCGTCGACCGCCTCCAGCAGGGATGGCCAGACGGAGTCGCGCAGAAAGAAGTTGATGAAGCCCGGACCGGCGATCTCGACCTTCTGCACGAGGCCGTCGCCGTCACCCAGATCGGCCACCAGCGCCGCCGCGATCTTGCGCGGGTTCGTCTTCAGCTGCGAAGCCAGGATCATGGCGACGTTCGAGGCGAAGTCGCCGTGCGCCTCCTCGCGTGCCGCCGCCACTTCGATGAACGGCGGCTTCACGTCTCCCCAGGAGTTCCTGGCGGCGGCACGCGCGACGGCGTCGCCGATCAAACGTGTCAATGCGCTTTTCAAGGAAATACCCATGACGATTTTCTGCCCAAGAAAAAAAGATGGCCCCTAAAGGGCCAATTCAAGACATTCCGCGCCGGTGAAGGGATCTCCGACGCAACGCCTACCCCGCGGACGGGACTCTACCGCTCGGCATCCTTCTTGACTGCCTTGTCGATGTCTTCTTCCTTGATGGAGAGGTCCCGGGAGTAGTCGGCGCAATGGACATTGCCGTGGGCGTCCATGGCCACGCAGAAGCGTTTTTGACAGTTCACCCGCCAGGCGCAGATCGCGCACAGTTTCCGCTGGGACCCCATTTCAAACCTCCTCGGATTGGAAAAATCTGCGAAGACCCCGACATGATTCCGCCCTCAGGGAATGCGCCCTGAAGCCGTTTGCGCGGGCCGTCTCAAAACCGCGCCCGTCCCGATGCCCTACGGCGCGATACAATAGCCGCAGAGCCAGGGGATGTCAAGGTTTTTTGAGTGTTTTCCCGTCCGTGCCGACGATCGGGGACGGCAGCGCCGGGGGAGGGTCAGCGGAACAGAATCCGTTCCATGAGACGCTCGCCGCAGAACAGGTACGCCGCGGCGCCGATGCACAGGAAGGGGCCGAAGGGAATGGCATACTTCATGTCTTTTCCCTTGGCGACCATGACGGCGATGCCGACGACGGCCCCAAGGAGCGAGCTTGCCAGAACGACGAACAGCAGCGATTTCCATCCCAGGAAGGCGCCGATCATGGCCAGGAGGTTCACATCCCCGCCTCCCATTCCCTCCCGTCCCGTGACGGCTTCGTAGTAGACGGCGACGAAATACAGCGTCGCCGCGCCGATGGCCGCGCCGAGAAAAACGTCCACGAACCTGTATCCCATGAAGAGCGCAGCCGCCGCCAGAAAGAAGGGGATGCCCGGAAGCGTGATGGCGTGGGGGATGATCTGGTGGCGCAGATCGATGAAGGCGATGACCACGAGGGAGCAAACGAAGAGGAACGAAAAGAGCCAGGCCCAGCTGAGGCCGTATTTCCGGAACAGCAGGAAGGAAAGCAGCGCCGTCAGCGCCTCGACCAGCGGGTACTGCAGGGAGATCTTCCCGCCGCAGTCCCGGCAGGCGCCCCTGAGGATTAGATAGCTCAGGATGGGGACATTGTCGTACCAGCGGATGGCATGCCCGCATCGGGGGCAGCGGGAGGACGGACGGACGATCGATTGTCCTTCCTCAGGCAGGCGCAGGATGCAGACGTTGAGGAAGCTGCCGATGGCGGCGCCCATGACCGTGACGAATATGTCGAGGAAGATTCCCATGCGCGCAAACGGCGCCCGGAATCGCCCCGGGCCTTCCGCCGTCCTTCAAGCCGATGCGGCGTCTCAGCCGTCTTTCCGATCCCAGCGGTAGGGGATGCCGCTCTCGTGCGGAGAGATCCGGTACTCGTCCGGGTCCCTGTAATCGTAGGTCCGCGTCGGCGTATTGACGACGATCGCCTCGACCTCGGAGATGCACTTGAAACCGTGGTACACGAGCGGCGGGATATGGACCAGGATGGGGTTGTGTTCCCCCGCGAAAAACTCGTTGACCTCCCCGAAGGTCCTCGATCCCTCCCGGGCGTCATACAGGACGATCTTCATCATGCCGCGCACCACGGCCATGTTGTCCGATTGCGTCTTGTGGTAGTGCCAGCCCTTGACGACGCCGGGATAGGCCGTCGTCATGTAGACCTGCCCGAACGCCTCGAAGGCCTCGTCGTCCGCGCGGAGGATCTCCATCAGCCTCCCGCGTTCGTCAGCGATCACCTTGAGTCTCTTCGTCTTGACGCCCTCGATCATCTCTCCACTCCTTCGCGGGCCTCAGATCCGATTTGCCCCGGTCTTGGCCACCATGTTGCCCGCATACTGCAAGGAATCGAAGGTCCCCGCGTCGGTCCACCAGCCGTCCAGGACGTCCCATTTCATCTTCCCTTCGCGGATATAGAAATTGTTGACGTCCGTGATCTCGAGCTCGCCGCGCTGCGACGGCTTCAAGGAGCGGATGAATTCGAAGACCCGCTGGTCGTACATGTAGATCCCGATGACGGCGAAGTTGGATTGCGGGTTCGCCGGCTTCTCCTCGACGCGCACGATGCGGTCGCCTTCGAAAACGGGGACGCCGAACCGCTGCGGGTCCGAAACCTCCTTCAGGAGGATCCTCGCCCCCTCCGGCTGCTTCCGGAAGGCCTCGACGGCATGGCGGATGTTCCTCTCGATGATGTTGTCGCCCAGAACCACCGCGATCTTGTCGTTGTCGGCGAAGAATTCGGCCAGGGAAAGGGCCGCCGCGATGCCGCCCTCCCCTTCCTGGTAGGTATAATGGATATGGCGCAGTCCGAATTCCTTGCCGTTGCCCAGCAGGCGGAGGAACTCCCCGGCGCTGTTTCCTCCCGTGACGATCAGGATCTCGTCGATGCCGGCGTTGACGAGGGTCCGGATCGGATAATAGATCATGGGCTCGTTGTACACGGGAAGGAGATGCTTGTTGGTCACTTTTGTCAGGGGATACATCCGCGTCCCCAGTCCCCCGGCCAGCACGACTCCCTTCATGAACCGTTCCTTTCTCCCGCAGGGCATCCCTCGCCCCCGGTCTCAGAGTTTGCCGCGTTATATCACAACGGTGCCGTCCGAACAACGAAAAGCTGGCCGGGCGCGCCTTTCCTGTTGACAGGAGAGGAGGCTTTGCTATACTCGCCACCCGAAAAACATCGGGGAGACCGGGCGATATGAAATTTCGCTTCGACCACAACAACATCAATGTGCTCGACCTGGACAGGAGCCTCAAGTTTTACCGGGAGGCCCTGGGGTTGGTCGAGGATCGCCGCAAGATCGCGCCCGACGGCAGTTTCGTCCTCGTTTTCCTGGGCGATGGCCAGACCGCCCACAAGATCGAGCTCACCTGGCTTCACGACCGCAAAGAACCCTACAACCTCGGGGAGGGGGAATTTCATCTGGCCGTGAGAACGGACGACTACGACGGAGCCCACGCGCTGCACGAGAAGATGGGCTGCATCTGTTACGAGAACAGGGCGATGGGGTTGTACTTCATCGCCGACCCCGACGGGTACTGGATCGAGATCCTGCCGGCCCGTTGAAGCGGGAAAAACTTTCAGGCGATCGCCGGCGCTTTTCCGAAGCCCCGTGGGAATGCCCCCGGGGTTTTCGCATGTCCGGCCGGCGGCCTGACACTGACGGAGCGTTTCCATGCGTTTTGCACCCATTGCCCTGCTGGTCCTGTCGAACCTCTTCATGACCTATGCCTGGTACGGGCATCTCAAGGACCTGCGCGCCCAGCCGCTCGTGCTGGTGATCGCCATCAGCTGGGGCATCGCCTTTTTCGAATACTGTCTGCAGGTCCCGGCCAACCGCATCGGCAGCGCCTATTTCAGCCTTCCCCAGCTCAAGGTCATCCAGGAGGTGCTGACAATGATCGTCTTTGCCGGCTTCTGCATCTTCTACATGAAGCAGCAGCTGACCTGGGATTACCTGTGGGCGAGCCTCTGCCTTGCAGGCGCCGCCTTCTTCATGTTCCGGAACGTATCGCTGGGAAGCTAGACCCCGCCGAGACGGCGGCGCAGGTCATCGACGAGCATCCTCGCCGTGCCTGGATCTTCGGCCCGGATGACCCCGATGAGCCGGGAACCCGACTGCTCGACGAATACCCCGCCGTAGAGCGGGTCGACGGTCGAAAGGGCATTGCGCCCCGGCGGCCCCGCCGTAAATTTCCGCCCTTCCGCCTTCAGATAGGCACGGTAGTCGTCAAGGGCCTGCCGCGCCCTGTCCGGCGAGTCCTCGGGAACGAGAAAGACCTGCAGCCGCTCGCCGCCCCGCATGGCGTCGGCGATCAGACCGCGCCGGAAGAAGGCATACCCCAGCAGACTCCGGGCAACGTACCGTACCGTTCGTTTTACCACGGAGGGAATCTGCAGGAGATCGATCTCCACCGGACGCTCCCCGCCGCTCGGCAGATTTTCCGCAATGGCCCGGCCGCAGGCGAGAAGAATTTCCGAATCCAGCGCCGTCGCGCCCGTGACCTGAATCCTCACGAAAAACCTGTCCTGACAGTACATCAGCTGCGTCGCCGAGATGAATCCCTCCGCGCCGATGGCGGCCGCCACGGAAGTCGGCCGCCGGTAGTTCGCGTAGATCCCGAAGGCGTCGAGAGGAGAACCCATCCGGTAGACTTCGGCCGCGAGCAGCACGTCCGGATGCTTCGGGTTCGCGTACTCGGCCACGGCAAGCCTCTCAAATCCGTAGGGGAAAAACAGCTCGGCTTCGCCGTTGATCCGTTCGAAGAGGGTATCGCTGTCATACAGGGTCGTCTTGTCCTGCATGGTCCAGTCGACAGCAAAGACAGCGCTGGGCAGAACCTTGTCCAGAGGGTCCCGCGCATCGGCGGCCTGAACGGTCGTCGCGGTAGACGCCGACAGGCAAAGGACCATGACCGCTTTCGCAATGTCTGCAAGCATGGATCGCCCCTCCGTGCAGCGAGCCGCGGATTTTTTCAGGCCAGCAGCTTCCCGGCCCGTCTCATCTTCGCCGCAATGTCCAGGCCGTTGACGCACCGCGCCGTGCAGACGGAACATTCCAGGCAGACCGCCGCGGTGGCCGAAGGAGCAAGCTCCCGGTAGGTGGACCGCGCAAGATCCGGACTCCTGTAGGCCTCCGCATACATGAGGCAGCGGTTGACGGTGCCGATCGCGACGCCCTTCGGGCAGGTCGTCTCGCAGGCTTCGCAGAAATGGCAGTAATAGGGCTGAATGGCGGCGCCGTAACCCGCAAGGGTTATCCTGTCGAGGAGGCCGAAACCGCTCCCCATGACGGCGATGTCCTCCCGAAGTTCCGCCATGTCCCTCATCCCCGGTATCGCTGCGGTGATATTCGGGTCCTGGAGAACCCATCTGAGTGCGGCCTGGTGGGGGCTGATCGGGCCGAAGGAGGCCGTCGCATAGCCCCCGGCCTGGGTCTTCATGGCGATGACCCCGATGCCGGCGCGGGCGGCCTTCGCGATGGCCTCGCCGATCTCCCTGCGGCTCTTGAAATTGTACGCCACGAGCGCCACATCGAAGAAGCGGTCCGGATCATCCGCCACCGCGTTGACCACCTCCGCCTGATTCGTATGCGTGGTCACGCCGAAGAAGCGGACTTTCCCCTGCTGCTTCAGACTGGTGAAAGCTTCCCGCGTCTCCGGCTCGAATACACGCTCTTTGCCGTTGAGATTGTGCAGTTGGATGACGTCGATGCGATCGGTATTCAACTCCTTCAGGCTCGTTTCGACGTCCCGCAAAACCTCCTGTTTCGTTCGCGAAGAGGGGGCCACCTTCGTCGCCACATAAACTTTGTCGCGCATGCCCTTCAGGGCCCTGGCAACGATTTCCTCGCTCCTGCCGCCCAGGTAGCGTCGGGCCGTGTCGACATAATTGACCCCATGGTCCAGGGCGACCCGTATTACCTCGGACTCCGGCGTCAGCATGGCGCCAAAGCTGACGATCGTGATCTTCAGGCCCGTCCGGCCCAATGTCCGATAGACCGGCGAAGGAAAGACAAAAGGCGCGGCCGCCGAATGCTGCAAGGCTCCGGCGACGCTCTCCAAACCGAACAGCGCCGAAGCGGTTCCCGCCATTCCCGCCTTGAAGAACTCCCTCCGGTTCATACCCGCTCCCCTTTCCGCTGCAGGACTTCCACGGCGGAACGCCCCACAATCCGCTCGTACAATTCCGGGTCCGTATCGCCCTCCGTACCGATCACAAAAACGGTCGACCGCGCGTCGAGGCCGATACGGCCGCGGACCTCGGCGTTCCCGGCGGCGGCGATCAGACCCGCCAGGCCCGCGACACCGGATTCCCCGCCGACAAGGGGCGGATCGCCCCCGCTCCCCCGCGCCAGGCGCCGCATCGTTTCCAGCGCAGCCTCGTCCGGTATCGTCGCGAAGAAATCCACCCCGGTATCGAGAATGTCCCAGGCCAGCAGAGACACTTCCCCGCAGGCCAGTCCCGCCATGACCGTTCCGAGATCGCCTGAGACGGTGCGGCGCTCCCCCGCCTTCGCGCTCTCGAAGAGGCATGCGGCCTTCTCGGGCTCGATGGTGACGATCCGCGGCCGGGCGGGGCCGAACCGCTCCCAGAAATAGGCGCAGACGGCCGCCGCGAGCCCGCCCACGCCCGCCTGAACGAAGACGTGGCTCGGCGGCTCGTCCTTCCACCGCGCCGCTTCTTCCTCGAGCATCACTGAATATCCCTGCATGACGTCCCTCGGGACATCCGTATAGCCCGGGAAAGAAGTGTCCGAGACGAGAACCCAGCCGTTTCTTTCCGTCTCTTCGGAAGAAATGCGCACGGCGTCGTCGTAATTGCCTGCGGTCCTTTCCACGCGCGCCCCGAGCGCGGCAATGGCGGCCGCGCGCGCGTCGCTGACGAGAGAGTGGATGAAGATCACGCAGCGGCAGCCGAACGTTCGTGCTCCCCAGGCGACGGAACGGCCGTGGTTGCCGTCGGTGGCGCACGTTACGGTGACTCCTCCGGTGATGTCCTCGAAGCGGCGGGCGGCGATGTCGGCGGCCGTCACTTCCCGGCCGAGCCGTTCCGAAACGATCCTGCGCAGCAGTCGGGAGACGGCATAGGCGCCCCCCAAGGCCTTGAAGCTCTTGAGGCCGAAACGCTGCGATTCATCCTTGCAGAGGACCTGGCGCACGCCCAGTTCCGCGGCCGTCCCCTGCAGATCGACCAGCGGGGTCGGGCGATAACCCGGCCAGGAAGAAACCGCCGCCATCGCCTCGCGCCCGGCGTCGAGGTTGAGAATCTTCCTTCTCGCCTCGCCGTAGGGTTCGCCGCGGCGGGTCTTGCCGTTGACAACGATTTGGAGATGAAACGAAGGCGGCGTACGGGACATCCGAAGAAATCCCCCTCCCTTGCGGGCGTCCATCAAGCCCGGTCAATTGCCGGCCAAGGCCTTCACGACCGCCTGATATTTCTCATGGATCATCATCCGGTCGAATGCGAAGAATTCGGCCAGCATGGCCCGGTCTTCCTCTTCCGTCATGTAGGCCCTGCAGGCCGGAAAGAAGATCCTGTCTTCCTTTTCGATGTGCCGCGGGTAAAAATCGGCCAGCGTCCGGAGTCTCCCGGCGACAACGGCCAGGGCCGCCGCATCGCCCCGACGATAGCGGGCGTTGGCTTCGACCAGTTCTTTCGTGGTCTTCCTCCCCAGCACGTGTTCGGCGATCAGGTCTTCCATCAGGCGCCGGTCCGCTTCGCTCATCGCCTTCCGCCCGAGATCACGGAACATGATCTCCTCTTCCTTTCCGTGGTGCGTCCGGTCGGCGTACATGCGGATGAAGTCCACGGCGGCGTCGATGAACAGCGGGTCGACCCCGCCGCCCGTCTCAATCTTCGCCAGCGTCTTCCGGAGAATCGCAATCATCTTCTCAATGAGGCGATGCTCGATCATGAGCGGTCCCCTTGCCTGCATGACGTCCCTCCCTCTTTCCGTTCGATGTGCCGGGTTTCAGTATAGCGGGCCTGAACGCAATGTCAAACCGGAATCGTTTTCCCCGCTTCCGGGCACTCCGGCACCTTGACAGGGAGACAAAGAGATGTTTTATCTCCTTCCGGGATGTTGATCGGCGGCGCTCCGGCCGCCTACAATCCGTGATCGGACAAGAGGCATTTCACGGCCTCGATGTTCTTTTCCGCCTGTGGGTTCATGCTGCGTGAAGGGGGAAGCGTTATGACGAAAGAAGTGGTCGTGGTATCGGCGTGCCGGACCGCCGTCGGGGAGTTCGGCGGAAGTCTGAGGGACCTGAATTGCGCCCTGCTGGGCAGCGTCGTCATGAAGGAGGCGGTCCGGAGGGCCGGCATCGATCCCGGTGTGATCGACGACGTCCGCTTCGGCTGCTGCGCGGAACCCGCGGACGCGCTCAATGTGACGCGCATCTCGGCCCTGATGGCAGGCATCCCGGATACGGTCACCGCCGTCACCGTCAACCGCGTGTGCATTTCCGGCATGGAGGCGGTCCTGTCCGGCATGGCCATGATCCGGGCGGGGATGGCCGACATCATCCTGGCCGGCGGCATGGAGCACATGTCGGGCATTCCCTATTCGGTCCCCAACGCCCGCTGGGGATGCCGTCTCCAGGATCAGGTCTTCGTGGACAACATCATCCACGCGCTGCACGCCGGTTCGCATCTGCTGCCCGGCCCGGAAAACGGCCCGGTGAAGTCGGGCATGCCCCTGGAACTCTTCCGGGGGAAACCCTACATCATGGGCGTCACCGCGGAACTGATCGCGCAGATGCACAACCTTTCCCGGGAGGAGATCGACGAGGTCGCGCTGCGAAGCCACAACAACGTCGAGCGGGCGACGCTGGAAGGGGACTTCCGCGAAGAAATCGTCCCGGTCGACATCCCGCAGAAGAAGGGGAAACCGCCGGTCCGCTTCGAAAAGGACGAGCACTACCGGCCGAAACTGACGATGGACGACCTGGCGAAGCTTCCGCCCGCCTTCGTCCCCAAGACCGGGAAAGTCACGGCCGGAAACTCCTCGGGGATCAACGACGGCGCCAGCGCGATGGTGATCATGTCCCTGGACAGGGCCCGGGAGCTCGGCCTCCGCCCTCTGGCGCGCATCCGCGCCGTCGGGCGGGGGGGTTGCCATCCCTCGGTGATGGGCCTGAGCCCCGTTCCCGCCGTGCACGACCTCTCTGCACGTTCGGGCCTCCAGATCGCGGATTTCGAACTGGTCGAACTCAACGAGGCCTTCGCCGCCCAGTACCTGGGCTGCGAGCGGGAGCTGAAGCTGAAGCGGGAGATCACGAACGTCAACGGCTCGGGCGTGGGCCTTGGACATCCCGTCGGCTCCACGGGCTGCCGGATCATGGTCACGCTGCTCTACGCCATGAAGAAACGCGGCAAGTCTCTGGGGCTCGCGACCCTCTGCGGCGGCGGGGGCGTTTCGATGGCCGCCGCGCTGGAGTCGATGTAGGAACGGGGAAAGGACGGCGCCGGCCCTCCCTTTCAGGGCCCTTCCGCGGACCGCCGGCGCTCTTCCTCATCGGCGGCGGAATCCGGGCCGGGCAGGATCGGCGGTTCCCCCTCCCCAGCATCCGCGCTTCCCTCAACCGCCTGGCCCCCGCCCATGATCTCCTCGTAATCGGGCACGACGATCCCCCGCTTCACCAGAATCCCGTAGATGTGCTCGGAGCGGTTTTCCACGTAGCGGGAATTCCCTGTGGGGTTCCAGCGCCGCGGGTTGGGCAGGACGGCGGCCAGCCGGGACGCCTCACGGGCCGAAAGCTCTCCCGCCGCTTTTCCGTAGTGGTGGCGCGCGGCCGCCTCGATGCCGAAGATCCCCTCTCCCCATTCCGCCACGTTGAGGTAGATCTCCAGGATCCGCCTTTTCGACAGGGTCCTTTCGATCCTCCAGGTGAGGATGGCTTCCTTGAGCTTGCGGACCGGGTCCTTGGATGGGGACAGGTAGAGGTTTTTCGCCAGTTGCTGGCTGATCGTGCTTCCTCCCGCCCGGAGGCTTCTCCTGCGGATGTCCTTCTCGATGGCCTTCTGCATGGCGGCGAAATCGAACCCTTCGTGGGACCAGAATTTGTCGTCTTCGGCAACGATCACCGCCTTGACGACGTAAGAGGAAATCCTTGCGAACGGGACCCAGTGCTGCACAAGGCGGGCCGGCTTCCCTTCCGCCAGCCGCTCCCGCTCCCGGAAGACCATGAACGCCGTCTTCTTCGGATTGTCCTTTTTCAGACGGCTCACGTCCGGGTATACGGAATACCGTCCCACCTCGAGCAGAAAGGCCGCCAGGAGAATTAGGAGAATCAGAATGATCGCCTGCCTCGTCTTTTTCATCGCCGTTGTCTTTACCCCAAAGAAGACCCCTTGTGAAGGGCGGAAAAACGCGCCGCGGGACGGCAAAAACGTTTTGACATCTCCCCGCAATTCCGATAAAAGTCAACGCCGTAGTTGTTCGTGTGCAGTTTTCATCCACTGGGAAGCCCCGGAGAAGGGCCCCCGGTGACCTTTCCGGAGGAGTTGCGGGCGGCGTCCGAAGCCCTCGTCTCCACCGGGAAGAGGCACCGGCCGAAATCTGTGCACCGTTCATTCATCGTACGACCCCCGATTGAAGCAAAAGGAGGTACGGCACCATGAAACGGCGGATTTTCCTCTGGATGGGACTGGCGGCGCTGTGCATCGTGTTCGGTCTTCAGACCGAAGGACTTGCGAAGCCGCAGTATGTCGTCAAACCCGGTGACAATCTCCAGAAAATATCAAAGCGTCTGGGCGTGAGCCCCGAGGCCCTCAAGGCGGCCAACCAGATCGACGGCGATTCCCTCAAGGCCCGGCAGGTCCTGATCATCCCCGGGAAGGAGATGAAGAGGATTCACGTCGTCAGGAAAGGGGAGACCCTCTCCAGCATCGCGAGGAAGAACGCCATTTCCCTCGACAGCCTCCGAGCGCTGAACAACATCCGTTCCAGCAGGCTCCGCATCGGCCAGAAACTCGTCGTCTCCGTGACGCCGCAGAAGAAGGAACCGGCGCCGGACGCCGAGGCATCCCTGTCCGGCGATGCGGACGTCGAAGAGGAAGGGAGCGACGGGGATTTCCTTCCGGACAACCTGGCCGAGAGTGAAGGCGGGGGCGCATCGGCGGAGCTTCTCGGGCGGTGGCGGAATCCTGACGAGCAGCAATTGTTCGTCCGCGTCGTCCGCGGTTTTCTGGGCGCGCCCTACCGTCTGGGCGGATCCTCCGTCCGCGGCCTCGACTGTTCGGCCTTCGTAAAGAAGATCTATGAATTCTTCAACATCAGCCTTCCCCGGACGGCCCGCGAACAGTCCCGGGTCGGCCTGGCGGTTTCCCGCGAAGACCTCATCCCCGGCGATCTCGTCTTCTTCAACACGCGGCGGCCCTTCGGCCACGTCGGCATCTACATCGGCAACAACGAATTCATCCATGCATCCTCCCGCGAGAAGCGGGTAACGATCAACAGCCTGGACTCCGCCTATTTCAACAAGCGCTTCGTCAAGGCCATCCGCGTCAAGGGAATCGATGAGGGGGCTTAGAGGGGAGACCGGCGCAGCGTCCGAAACGATCCTGAGGAGAGGAACGGTCCGCCGTTCCTCTTTTTTGTTGTTCCTTGCCGGGCTCCTGTATTTCCTGCCATCCGCTTCCGCCGCCGTCGTCATCGAAGACTATCGGCCCTGCTTCCACGCCTACCTGGAATCCGACGGCACCGTGCGGGTCGCCTGGCGCCGGTTCCTGGAAAGCGGCGAGCCGCACGTCCTCGTCGTGGACCCGGTCCGCATGGAACTTGGGAAGGTGAACCGCCGGGCCATCGAGGGGAAACCGGCGGCGGACGGGCAGTGGGAGACGACGCCTTTTGCCGCCGCGCTGGCCCGCTATTGTGCCCCGCCGCATCCGCTCCGGAACGCGGGCATCCTGCGGGCCGAAGAACCGTCCCGGGGATATTTGCTGACGGTGGATCTGTGTCCCAGCAGGAGGCCCCTGGACCGGAAGCTCTTCCGGGAAATCGCCGGCTTTGCCGGCGAAGCGGCCGCGTCCGTGCCGGTCGGCATCGCGGCCAGCGGCCTCTGGATCCGCAACCATCGGGAAGACTTCCGCTGGCTCGTCGATCTGGGGCGCTCCCCCGCTGGCCGATTGCGCATCACCTGGATCAACCATTCCTACTCCCACCCCTACGACCCGGCCGCGCCGCTTGAAAAGAACTTTCTCCTCCGGCCCGGCAGCGATCTTCTCTTCGAAATCCTCGAGGCGGAAAAGACGCTTCTGCAGCACGACCTGCTTCCCGCCCCCTTTTTCCGCTTCCCCGGTCTCGTCTCGGACGGCCGTCTGGTCGAAGCCCTGCGGGAGAAGCTGCTCCTTCCCGTCGGGGCGGGGGCGTGGATGGGCAAAGGAGAGCCGGCAAGACCCGGCGACATCATCCTCGTGCACGGAAACGGGAACGAGCCGAAGGGGGTGCGGGAACTGTACCGGCTGCTGGACCGGCTTCGCGCCGAGGGCAGCAGGACCGCCGCCTTTCTCCCCCTCGCGTCCGCCGTCACCGGCAGGCCGGCGCCGTGATTTTTCACGCCGTGATTTTTCCGTTGCTTTCTGCCTGTCCATCCGATACGCTTCGCTTCCCCGGCGTCCGGCGCGAAACGCGCCGATCCCGACTGCAATGGAAGTTCTCCCGGGCAACCCGACGGGAATCCTGGCGCCCGGGGAGGATTCTTCTGTATGCGCCCGCTCCCCTAGGCAAGGCCGGAGGGGAACGCGCCCGCTGCAGATTTCATGAACGATTCGCAGACCGCATGAACAAGCGCCCCAATCTCAAGGACCTGTCCCTCGAGGAAATCGAGGCCCTCGTCGCTTCGGTGGGCAAGGAGAAGTACCGCGCCCGCCAGATCATGAAATGGATCTACCAGAAGCGGGCCGCCTCCTTCGACGAGATGACGACGCTGTCCAAGGAGCTGCGGTCTTATCTCAAGGAAGCCGCGACCCTCGCGGGACCCGAAATCGTCCGGACCCGGACCGCGAAGGATACGACGAAGAAATTCCTCTTCCGTCTGGACGACGGGCTGCACATCGAAAGCGTGCTGATTCCCGGCCGTCACCACTGGACGATCTGCGTCTCCACCCAGGCGGGCTGCCGGATGGGATGCCGCTTCTGCTGCACGGGGACGCAGGGTTTGAAGCGCAACCTGCTGCCCTCCGAGATCACGGGCCAGATCACCGCCCTGCAGGCGCTGCCAAAGGAAGGGCCGGACATCAAGAACATCGTCCTGATGGGAATGGGCGAACCCCTCGACAATTACGACAATGTCGTCAAGGCGATCGGCCTCATCACCTCGGACCACGGATTGGGTTTTTCCAGCCGGAAGGTCACCCTTTCCACCTGCGGCCTGGCACCGCTGATCGAACGGCTGGGTGCGGATATCTGCGTCAACCTGGCGATCTCCCTCAACGCCCCGGACGACCGGCGGCGGAGCGAACTCATGCCCGTCAACCGCCGCTATCCGCTCAAGTCCCTCCTCGAGTCCTGCCGCCGCTATCCCATGCCGGGCCGGAGGATGCTGACATTCGAGTATATCCTCATGTCCGGCGTGAACGCATCGGCGGAAGACGCGAAGCAGCTGGCACGGCTGCTCAAGGGAATCCGCTGCAAGCTCAATCTCATCGCTTTCAACGAATTCCCGGGCTCCCCCTACCGGACGCCGTCGGACGCGGAAATCCGGGATTTCCAGCGGATCCTGGCCGAGTATCACTATACGGCCATCCTTCGGGTCAGCAAGGGAAGCGACATCCTTGCGGCCTGCGGACAATTGAGCGGTTCGGCTTCCTCCGACGGGACCCCTGAATAAATATACATCAATATATACTTGACATATATTAAATATCATCCTAAGAGATAGCTGCCTAGCGTTCCCGCCGGCCTGATGCATCCTTCCTGGGGCGGTAAAAAGGACCTCATCATGCCCATGACGACGGCAAACGGCCAAAAGCAGCCCTTGGGCGTCAAAGCCTACGAAGAGATTTGCCGAAAAATCATCACGCTCGAGTACAAGCCCGGCCAGGTCCTCGACGAAAAGCAGTTGATGGTGGACTTCGGCCTGGGACGCACGCCGATTCGCGAAGCCCTTCTGCGCCTCGCGGGCGAAGGATGGGTCGAGACGCAGCCCAACAAGGGGGCGACCGTGCCGGCCATCACGCTGCAGGGCACCAAGGCCCTCTTCGAGGCCATGAAGATTCTGGAAGCCGGCGTGGCGGATCTGGCCATCAGCCAGGACAATGCTTCGCTGCTTGAGAACATGAAGCGGATCAACGAGAAGGTCCGGCTGGCCGTGAAGAGCGGCGATCTATACGGCCTCGTCGAGTCGAACCACGCCTTCCATCTTGATTTTGCCCGCTGCTCAAAGAACGAATATCTCATCCGCGCCGTCAATGAAGTCCGAAGCCAGGCCAAACGCCTGACCTATTTGTCGTTTGCCAACGAGATCAAGACGGAAAAATCGCTCCAGTTCCACTACAAATCGGTCGTCGAAGAGCACGATGGGATCATAACCTCCTTGAAGGAAAAGAACGGAGCGATGCTGAGGGAAATTCTGCTCCGGCACAATCAGTCCTTCCAGCGACGGATCGTCGCCTACATGACTTCCTGACGGCCGCCGCCTGCCGTCGTCCGGTGCAGCGGTGCGGATTTCGGCCCGGGAAGAGGGAGGGACGGGAACGGCTTCTCCGCGGAAAGGGACGGATGGAAGGGCAGCAGATGACGTGCTTCGTCTGATGCTTCGTCAAAAGGGCGTTCAGCAGAAGTGGAAACGGTCATTCAACAAAACATCAGAAGGGAGAACGTGCTTATGAAGAATCTACTCCGGGTACTGTTTGTCGTCGCGTTGATTGTCGGGTTTGCCGTCTCGCCGGTTCTCGCCAAGACCACTTGGAACGCGAATTCCGTTTGGCCGCCGAAGAACATGCACAGCGTTGGTCTCACCGAGTTCGCCGAAAAGGTGAAGAAGGCGACGAACGGCGACCTCGAGATGGCCGTCCACACCGGCGGCGCCCTGGGATACAAGGGGCCGGATCTTCTGAAGGCCGTCCGCGACGGTCTCGTTCCCGTCTCCGACATGCTGATCAGCGGCGTGGCTGGCGACGAAAAGGTCTTCCAGATCGTGACGCTGCCGTTCCTGGTCCGAAACTTCGATGAACTGCGCCTCCTGCTCGACGTGTCGCAGCCTTACTTCGACAAGAGCGCTCAGAAGTGGGGCCAGAAGATCCTCTACATCGCCCCCTGGCCGGGAGCGGGTCTCTGGACGAAAAAGAAGATCATCACCCTTGAAGAAATGAAAGGTCTGAAAACGAGAACCTACGACAAGAACGGCGCCCTTGTCATGGAAGCGGTCGGCGCGACGCCCTTCGCCCTTCCCTTCAGCGAGGTCTACACGTCGCTGCAGACGGGCCTCATCGACTCCGTCATGACCTCGACGCCCACCGCCGTCGATGCCAAATTCTGGGAAGTCCTCAAGTATTATCAGCCGCTGTTCATCACGGCCGCCACCGATATGGTGACGGTCAACCTGAAGGCCTTCCAGAAACTCCCCAAGGCCCAGCAGGACGCCCTCGTGAAGATCGGCAAGGAAATGGAAGCGGCGATGTGGGCCAACGTGAAGACCTGGGACAGCGAACAGGAAGCCATCAGCAACAAGAACGGCATCGAGACCGTGAAGCCTTCCGTCAAGCTCATCGGCGAACTGGAGAAGATCACCGAAAATATCCGCGCCGAATGGCTGAAGACCGCACCGGCTGACGGAAAGAAGATCTACGACGAGTTCATGAAGAGGGTGAAACGCTGAGCATCTTCCGCCGCGGGAGCCTTTAACCCCTGGACTCCGGACGTGGAACGTCCGGAGTCCAGGGTCGTCCGCAGCCGGACACGGCCCGCGCGGGCAGCCCCCTGCTTCGTTTCATGGAGAAGTCGAAAATGAAAAAACTGATCAACGCCATCGACAGGGTTTCCGGCTTCGGCGGCTGGTCGGCGGGCGTCATGATGGCCGGCGCCCTGCTCATCGTCTGCTCGGAGATCGTCGCGCGCTCCATTTTCGGCAAGACCCTTTACATCTCCGACGAGTATTCCGGCTATCTCATGGCCATGCTGACGTTTTTCGGCCTGGCCTATACCCTGCGGGAACGCGGTCACATCCGCATGATGTTCCTCGTCCACTTCCTGAAGGGCAGAGCCAGGATCATTTACAACATGGCTTGCATGGTCGTCGGTTTTCTCTTCTGCCTGGGGTTGATTTGGTTCACATTCGAATTCTTCTGGGATTCCGTCGTCAACCGGACTCAATCCATGCAGATCACGGAGACCTACCTGGCGGTTCCGCAGGCATTCCTGCCGGTCGGATCCTTTTTTCTGATGCTTCAGTTTCTGTCCGAGTTCCTGAAAGGCGCCGCCATCCTGCGGCAGGATACGAAGGGACTTCGCATCCTGGAGGAAACGGACGAACTGGGCCGATGAGCGGACGCGTCCTGCGCCCTGTTGAAAAAGCACCCTGCGGAGGGGAAATTTCATGAACATTGATCTGGGACCTGTTTCCGCGGTGATCATCGGACTGCTCGTCCTGTTCCTGGGCGGTTCGATCTGGATCGGCATCGCCCTGTTCCTTGTGGGCATGGGCGGCTTCTTTGTGTTCACCGATGTCTCCTACGGGTCGATCCTGGCGAACATCGCCTGGAACAATACCAGCGGTTCTGCCATGATGGCGCTGCCCTTCTTTATCTGGATGGGGGAGATCCTCTTCCGCAGCAAGATATCGGAGAATCTCTTCCGGGGCCTCTCGCCCTGGATGGATATGATCCCCGGTAGGCTGATCCACGTCAACATCCTTGCCTGCACCTTTTTTGCCGCCGTGAGCGGGTCTTCGGCGGCGACGACGGCGACGGTGGGGAAAATTACCGTCCCGGAGTTGACGAAAAGGGGATACGACCACGACCTTTCCATCGGCTCCCTGGCCGGGGCCGGCACGCTGGGATTCATGATTCCGCCGAGCATGGTGATGCTCGTCTACGGCATCATCGGCGACGTGAGCATCGGGAAGCTCTTTATCGCCGGCTTCATCCCCGGTTTCATGCTGGCCATCATGTTCAGCGGTTACATCCTCCTGCGGTGCATGATATCCCCCCACCTCGCGCCGAGAAAAACGGAGAACTATACCTGGAGGGACCGCCTCGCAGCCGTCCCCGCCATCGCGCCCGTCGCCATTCTGATCCTCTTCGTTCTGGGGAGCATCTACATGGGCATCGCGACGCCGACGGAGGCCGGGGCGCTCGGCGTCGTGGGCGCCTTCTTCTTTGCATTCGTCACACACAGCCTCGACTGGAATGTCTTCAAGGTAAGTCTCGTGGGGGCCGTGCGCACCAGTTGCATGATCATGTTCATCGTCATGGGCGCCGCCTACCTCTCCAACGTGATCGGATACCTGGGCATCACGCGGGCGCTGACGAAATACGTGACCGACATGGGGCTGTCCCCCTACATGCTCATCGTCATCCTGACAGTCCTGTACCTGATCCTGGGTTGCCTGGTCGACGGCTTCTCCATGATCGTCATGACGGCGCCGGTCGTCCTCCCCCTGATCGAAGCAGCCAAGTTCGACACCGTCTGGTTCGGGATCTACCTGGTCCTCATGATCGAGCTGGCGCAGATCACGCCGCCCGTCGGCTTCAACCTGTTCGTCATCAGCGGTCTGAACGACGACCCCTTGTCGACCGTCGCCCGTGCGGCATTCCCCTTCTTCGTCATCATGCTGCTGGCGACGGCGCTCCTGACGGTCTTCCCGGATATCGCCCTGTTCCTGCCGAACAGGATGGTCGGGAAGTAAGACGACGGATTCCACGATTTCTCAGCGAGGGACAGACGATGAACAGCATCGACATCAATTGCGACATGGGGGAAAGCTTCGGCGCCTACACGATCGGCATGGACGGCGAAGTCCTCCGGTACATCAGTTCCGCAAACATCGCCTGCGGGTACCATGCCGGCGATCCCCGGGTCATGAACCGGACCGTGAAGGCCGCCGGGGAGAACGGCGTCGGCGTCGGAGCCCACCCGGGGTTCCCCGACCTCGTGGGATTCGGCAGGCGCAACATGGACTGCACTCCCGACGAAGTGCGCGACGACGTCATCTATCAGGTGGCCGCTCTGAAGGGATTCTGTTCCCTTCACGGCGTCAAGATGCAGCACGTGAAGCCGCACGGCAGCCTGTACAACATGTGCGTCGGCAACGAGGCCCTTTCACGGGCGGTGGCCGAAGCCATTGCCGCCGTCGATCCGACGCTTCTCTGGGTCTACCTGGGCGGCGCTTCGGCTGCCCAGGCGCAGAAGGTCGCGCGAGAGACGGGGATCCGCGTTGTTTTCGAAGCCTTCCCCGACCGCGCCTATACGCCCGACGGAAAGCTCGCGTCGAGGAAACTCCCCGGCGCCGTCATCGAAGACCCGGCAAAGGCCGCCGAGCAGGCGCTGCGGATGGCAAGGGACGGCAGGGTCATCGCCCTGGACGGCACGCCGCTCGATATGGAAATCCATACGCTGTGCGTTCACGGCGACAATCCATCGGCCCTTCACCATGTCCGGACGATCCGGCAGGCACTCGCGGCCGAAGGGATTTCCATCGTCTCCCTGGGCAAAGCGGTCTGACCCGTCGAAAGAGTGGGCAAACCATGGCAGCGATGCTCTACGACCAGGCCCGATTCCGGCTGAGCGGCGACTGCACCCTCCTCGTCGAATACGGAGAGGGGATCGATCCGGTCGTCAACGAAAAGGTGCGCGCCGTGACGGCCCTGCTGAGGAAGGCCGCACTCGCGGGCGTCGAGGAAATCGTTCCGGCCTACCGTTCCCTGGCCATCCATTACGATCCGCTGACCACATCGCCGGCCGCCCTGGCGGGCGTCCTCCGGGCGCTGGAGACCCGGATCAGCACCGCGGAAGCCGCCGCGTTCAAAGTCGTCCCGATCCCGGTCTGCTACGGCGGAGCGTTCGGCCCCGATATCGGCGTTGTGGCGGAGCACGCGGGCTTGACGGAAGAGGAAGTGATCGTCCTCCACTCCTCCGTCGATTACCCCATCTACATGATCGGCTTCACGCCCGGATTCTGCTACCTGGGAGGCCTGGATCCGCGGCTGCAGACGCCCCGCAGGAAGACGCCGCGGACGAACCTCCCGGCGGGGTCCGTCGGTATCGCGGAATCGCAGACGGGCATGTACCCTGTCGACAGCCCCGGCGGCTGGCAGATCATCGGGCGGACTCCGCTCCTGCTTTTCGCCCCTGCACGGGAGAACCCCTTCCTGTACGAGGCGGGAGACCGCATACGGTTCGTTCCCATTTCCGAAGCCGATTTCCGCAGTCTGTACGAGAAGGAGAAAGCCTGATGGAAGCCTTCGCCGTCCGGACTTCCGGCCCCATGACCACCGTGCAGGATCTCGGCCGCCGCGGCTTCCTCGACCGCGGTGTCCCCCTTTCCGGAGCCCTCGATCCCTTTGCCTGCCGCGCGGCCAACCTTCTCGTGGGGAATGCCGAGACAGAGGCCGTTCTGGAGTTCACCCTGATGGGTCCCACCCTGGAAATCCTCTCGGCGGCCGATATCGCGCTGACGGGGGCCGATATGGGAATGACGGTCAACGGGGGCGCTGTTCCGGGTTGGCGGGCGGTCCGCGTGTCCCCCGGCGATATTGTCCGCATCCCCAGGGCCGTGGCCGGCTGCCGGGCCTATCTGGCCGTCACGGGAGGCATCGACGTTCCGCCGGTGATGGGCAGCCGCTCCACCTTCGTGCGGGCGAGAATCGGCGGCGTTCAGGGCAGGGGGCTGGTCAAGGGCGATGTGCTGCGCCGCGGGGAGAGAAAGCTGTCGGGTGATCTGCGCAGTTTCCCCGATGCGTGGATCCCGCGATATGCGCGTGAGATTTCGCTTCGGGCGATTCCCGGTCCGCAGGACGACTCTTTCCGTCAGGGAAGCGCCGTTTTTTTCAGCGCCGTCTACGAAGTGACCACGGAGGCCGATCGCATGGGGTACCGGCTCCGCGGGCCCGCCGTCGAATGCGACGAGGGCGTGCCCAAGAGCATCGTGACGGAACCGACGACGCCCGGGAACGTTCAGATCCCGGCCGACGGACAGCCGATCATTCTCCTCGTCGAGCAGACTTCGGGGGGATACGCGAAGATCGCCACGGTGATCTCGCCGGACCTTTCCAGAGTGGCCCAGGCGTTGCCCGGGAACACGGTGCGCTTCGAACGCATCACCGTCGAGGATGCCCATCGGCTGTACCGGGAACAGCAGGATCTCCTTTCCCGAATCCGTCAATTCCTTCAATAATTGCGTTCCACCGCTTCGCCGCGCATCCGTCGCGAAAGACACACCCGTAGGTTCCGGCAGCAGGAGGAAGAGACCGCTTTTTTCCGCACGGCACCGTCAGCGCCGGCTCCCGGAAATGGAAGCCGCCTGCTCCCCTCCGGGCTTGAAGGGGAGGATCAGTCCAACCCGCTGTCCCAGAAGGCGGAATGGAGGCTCAGGCGGAAGACCTTTTCGGTCTCATCGGGATCGGCGATTTTCACATAGAGCTGGGGTACGTCATTCCTGGAGAGGGCGACAATCCAGGTCGCGAGCGTACGTTCGGCGAGGGGATCCCGTCCGTTTCTCCAGAGGGACTGATCCGGACCGCCCTTGCGGTCCCCGCTGAAGACGACGAAATCCTCCATGCTCAGAGGAGGCACATAGGACTGGAGGAGCTGCTGGATCCGCTGCAGTCGCTTGCGGCTTCCCTCATCGCCCTTCGCGTTGAGCCGGACAAGCTTCTCGTGGAGGTAGTGATTGGTATGCGCCAGGACGCCGCTCTTTCGTCCCCGGGCGGCGAATTGCCTTCCCGGCGCAATCTCGATCCAGGCGATTTCGTTCCTGTCCCCCACCAAATAGAATCCGGGCGGCGCGGAAAGCAACATCTCCTGTTTCGCGAAGACTTCGCCGACGCCGGCGCAGGCCTGCAGGAGGCGCCCTGCGATTCCCCTGCCCGCGCCCTGCTCCCGCCATTCGGGCACCCCGCTTCCCGCGGAAGCGGAAACCACCGCCAGGCCCTTCTCATTGATGCCTGCCAGGATGCCGCGCCCCTTCACGTTTTCGGAGGGGGCCAGCCCCAGATACCGGTACCCCTGGCCCTCATTCACCACGGCCAGCCTGTCGCCCTGGGTCGGCCGGCCGTCGCGGTTCTTGGCGATCAGCACGACATTGCCCTCGGTCCGCTCCCCCGCCGCAGCCCAGAGGGTGCAGGCGCGGGCCGGCGCCACGGCGATTCCGCAGAGGATGCAGAGCCCGACGACGAGGCACGTCACCCGGTATTTCCGCTCGCGCATGTTGTCCCTTCTCAATTTCTTCCCGTGTTCTGTCCGGAACCGGCCGCCATTCTATCCAAAGGCACGCCGAAATACAATCCGATTGGGCTTGATTTCGCCGCACAGATGCGCCTAAGTTTGTCCGTAAACCGGCGGAGGACATCCGATGGCAGGCGAATCTTTGGTCGAAGCGATGCGGGACCCGGCCTTCTACCCCCATGCGCCGGATACCGTTGAGCTGATTCAGACCCACATTTCGATGATCTTCATTGCCGGCGAATTCGTCTACAAGGTGAAAAAAGCCGTTGACTTCGGTTTTCTCGACTTCACCACGCTGGAAAAACGCCTTTTCTTCTGCACCGAGGAGCTTCGCCTCAACCGCCGCCTCGCCCCCCGGATTTACCTCGACGTCCTGCCGATCTGCCAGGACGATCGCGGGCGGATCCGGCTGGGCGAAGGAGGCAGAATCATCGAATATGCCCTGAAGATGCGCAAGATCCCCGCGGACCGCATGCTGAAAAGGCTTCTCGCCGAAGGCAGGGTCGAGCCGGCCGTGATGAAGGCCGTGGCGGAACGGGTCGCGCGCTTCCACGGAGAGGCCGCAACGGGCGGTGAAATCGACAGCATCGGCGGTCCGGACACCGTGCGGAAGAATATCGAGGAAAATTTCCGGCAGACGGAGCCGTACGTCGGAAGGACGATCCCGGAAGATCGGTACCGCTTCCTCAAGTCCTACGCGTTGCGCTTCCTTCGAAACGGAAGATCCCTTCTGGAGAAGCGGGTGGCCGACGGCAGGATCCGCGACTGCCACGGGGACCTGCACCTGGAGCACATCTGCCTGGCGGAGGAGATCATCATCTTCGACTGCATCGAGTTCAACAAGCGCTTCCGTTACGAGGACGTCGCCGCCGAGGTTTCCTTCTTGGCGATGGATCTGGACTACAACGGCCACGCCGATTTCGGAGAGGTCTTCGTGGACAGCTACATCGCGGCAACCGGGGACCGGCGGGTTCTTTCGCTCCTCAACTTCTACAAGTGCTACTATGCCTACGTCCGGGGCAAGGTGAACGGCTTCCGCCTCGATGATCCCGCCATTCCCGAGGAGGAAAAGCCCGGGGCCGCGACCGCCGCATCGCGCTACTTCGAACTCGCCTACCGGTACGCATGCCGGCTGGAGAGGTCGACCCTGATCCTCACGGTCGGCCTGATGGGCACGGGCAAGAGCGTCCTGGCAAGGACGATCTCGCCCCTTCTGGGGGCGGAAGTCATCCGCATGGACGTCCTGCGCAAGGAGATGCTGCGGATCGATCCCGCGGAGCGGCATCCGGAGGGGTTCGGGGCGGGGATCTATGCGGATCCTGTGAGCCGCCGGACCTACGAAGAGGCCTTCCGGCGCGCCGGCCGACTTCTTTCCACGGGGGACTCCGTCGTGATCGACGCGTCTTTCCGCAAACGGGAGGACCGCCTGAAGGCGCTGCGGACGGCGGCGGCGGCGGGAGCCGACTTCTTTGTCCTGGAATGCGTCTGCCCGGAGGAGACTGCGAGAATGCGGCTGGAGAAGCGGAGCTCCGATCAGGCCGAAGTCTCCGACGGTCGGTGGGAGATCTTCGCGGAACAGCGAAGGAGTTTCGAGCCGATCGACGAGCTGCCCGCCGGCGTCCATTTCACCGTGGACACGGCGGCGCCACCGGAAACCTGCGCCGCGTCGGCAATCGAGACGATCCGCCTCGGCGGCCGTCAATAGTACGGGAACAATTGGATGGGTCTGCTGATCGGCCTGTACGCGTCCGTATCCTTGTCTTTGTTCGCCTCTTCCTCAATCAGACGCTTTCTGGTTTCGGCAATGAAGAAATCCACCTTGTAGTCCAGCCCCAGCCCCGCGTATTCCTTGGCGACCACCTCGAAGCGGCGCAGTGCGGCGCCGTAGCGCTTGAGCTTGTAGTAGGTGTGGGCGATGTAGAATTCCTTCTCCCCCAGCATCCGCCGGCACTCCTGAATCATCTTCTCGGCCATGAAGGAAAACTTGCTGCTGGGGAAGCGGGCCACGAGCCGCTCGAATTCCTTCTTCGCCCGGACCGTCTCCGTCTGATCCCGGTCGATGGACCCGATTTGCTTGTAGTGGCACATGCCGAGCTGATAGATGACGTAGGGCAGATTTTCGTTTGCGGGGTGCAGGCTCAGAAAATCCCCATAGACGAGTTCCGCCTCGGCGTACTGTTCGTTGCTGAAGTAGGAATCCCCGATGCCCAATTCCGCGAGAATGGCCACCTCGCTTAAGGGATGCTCGTCCTTGACGCGCTGGAAAGATTCGACGGCCTTCTTGTAGCGGCCCTCCTGATAATCCTCCAGTCCGCGCTGGTAAAGCCCCTCCGGGGTCGTACGGGCCATGTCCGTGCTCTTGAAAAGAGCGCAGCCCGACAACAGAAACAGCAAAGCGGCCATGACCGCAAGAAGGGGAACGTTTCTCATGGGTGAGGACGTGCTCATAGACCTTTTTTCACGAACTCCTTCAGGCGGTCCTTCGATACGAGGCCGATGATGGAGTCCAGTGTCTTCCCTCCCTTGAAGAGCATCAGCGTCGGTATGCTGCGGATGCCGTAGTTTTTGGATGTGTCCGGATTGTCGTCGATGTTGATCTTCACCACTTTCAGGACATCCTTCTGTTCGCCTGCCAACTCCTCCACGATGGGTCCGAGGGCCCTGCACGGCCCGCACCACGGGGCCCAGAAATCAACGAGAACCGGCTTATCGGCCTCCAAAACCTCTTTCTGGAAGTCTGCATCCGTGGCGTGTCCGACATGTTCCTGCGCTGCCATGATCGTCCCCTCCCGTCTGATCTTTGCTTGATGGGAATGATGTCATACATGGACAAACGATGTCAAATTCTATTTGCCGGCGGCACCGGCCCCCGCACCTCCGTTTTGACATCGTTTCCTTCCTCTGATATGAGCAATGCCGTCGACTTCTTTCCAGATTGAAATCCGAGGAGGCGCAAGTGAAACGACTGGGCATCATCTCCGGCACCGTGCCGCTGGAAGAAGCCGTGATCAGCCGGTTCGTCGAAAGAGCCGCGGAAAACGAATTCGGCTCCGCTCGCCTTCTCGTCTCCGATGCCGCCGTCTTCATCCACCGCCACGGAAGCGGCGCCGGGAAGCATATCCTGCCTCATCTGGTGAATCATGCCGCAAACCTGAAGGCACTGAAGGACCTGGGAGTCGAAGAAGTGTACGCCGTCAACTCCACGGGCTCCCTCAAGCGCCGGCTGAAACCGGGTACGCTCATCGTACCGGACGACTTCATCCTGCTGGAGCGCGGTCCCACGACGATCACGACGAAAGCCACGCATATCATCCCCAGGTTGAACGAGGCCGTACGGGGCGCCTGGCTGGCGGCGGCACGCAGGGCCGGGGTCGAGATCGTCAACGGCGGCATCTACTGGCAGACTGCGGGACCGCGCCTGGAAACGCGGGCCGAGGTCGGGCTGATTTCGCAGTTCGCCGATCTGGTCGGCATGACCATGGCGTCCGAGGCGATCGTCGCACAGGAACTCGGCCTCGCCTACGCCTCGCTGTGTTCCGTGGACAATTTCGCTCATGGGCTGGAGGACAAGGAATTGACGATGGAGAAGATCCTCTGGCATGCGCGACGCAACGCCGAGGCCGTCGCCGCGATCATAAAGACCCTGCTGGAAACGAAGACCGCTCACTGGCGGCAGGGATGAGGAATAGCAGCAGACGGCGTTTTGGTAGAACTCCGAAGCCAGCTTCGGAGTGATACGATTCCCAAGGAAGGGAATGGATCTTCATTCACTCGTCCATTCCGCGGCCAACCGCGGAATGGCGTCGTTGTCGGATTCAACGGCCCGTCAGATTAAAGCTCCGATTGGAGGCTGCTCAAAAATGCCCGGATGCAAGGCGCCGAAATCCTGAGGAGCGAGGCGTACTGGGATGTACGCCGCAGCGACGAAGGATGAGGCAACGCAGCAGGCGGGTATTTTTCAACAGCCGATCAGAAGGCCCCAAGCTGGCAGGCCGATACCTTGATCCCCAGCGCCTCGCAGGCGTCGGCGACGTCCCTTCGCGGCAGCCCCAGTTCGCCGGCAATACGCCAGGCATCGATGCACGGCAGGCGCCCACCGGACAGGGCCTTCTGGATTGAGAGCCGGAGGGGCTCCGAAACACGATCGAGTGGCTTGACGGCCTTCTTTCCGGACTCGTAGCCGAAGAGCCCGAGCTGGCATGCCTCGATGCGGATCTCCAGGAGATCCAAGGCGACGCCGATGTCCTTCATGGCGGCCTTCATTTTCTTCGCAATGCCTTCCGCCTCGGCACAGGAAAGACCTCCCGACGGCGCCTTTGCCCGCAGCGCCGCGGCAATGGCCGGGTCAAGCTGAACGCCTTCATGCTTGGCGCCAAAATGTCCTTTGTCTTTGCGGCTCATATCTTCACCTCGTTGGCCTTCAGTACTTCATATAGTGGAACGGCTCAATCGCCGACAGGGCCTCGGTGTCCAGCGTCCGGAACCCGTTCTTTTCCAGGAGCTCCGCCGTCCTGTCCATCTGGTCCACATCCACGATGAAAACGGCCTTTTCACGGCTCTCCAGGACAAAACCGTAGGCGTTGTGGATGTTGATCTTTTCCCGGGAAAGCAACTGCGTCAGCCGGTCCAGCCCCCCGGGGCGGTCGTCGATCATGACGGCCAGCACCGGACGGAGGTGAACCGTCATTCCGGCTTTGGTCAGGGCCGTTTCCGCCCGCTTCGGATCGTCGACGATGAGATTGATGACGCCGAAGGTGTCGGCCGTCGCGATTGTCGTCGCCCGGATGCTGACCTTGGCCTTGGCAAGAACGGACGTAACCGCCGCCAGCTTGCCCGGTTTGTTTTCCGCAAAAATCGAGATCTGATAGGCGATCATGGCGTTCCCTCAATCCTTCCTGTTGTCGATGACGCGGACGGCCTTGCCCTCGCTCTTGGGAAGGCTGTCCGGCTCGACAAGATCCACGCTGGGCGTGATGAGGATGTCGCTCTTGAGCTCCTCGACGATGCGACGGCGGAGCCGTTCCAGCTGCTTGAGGTCTCCGGAGAAGAACTCCTTCTGGACCTCGACCTTGACGATCATCCGGTCGTTGAAACCCTCCCGCTCCAGGATGATCTGGAAGTTGGTCCCCACGCCCGGGACCTCCATCAGCTTCTTTTCGATCTGGATCGGGAAGATGTTTACCCCCTTCAGGATCAACATGTCGTCCGTTCTGCCCTTGATGCGTTCGATCCGGCGATGGGTGCGCCCGCACTCGCACGCTCCCGGGATGATCCGCGTCAGGTCCTTTGTGCGGTAGCGCAGCAGCGGCATCCCCTTCCGGCAGAGCGTGGTCATCACGAGTTCGCCTTCGGTGCCGTCGGGAACCGGCTTGAGGGTTTTCGGGTCGACGATTTCCACGAAGAAGCTGTCTTCCCAGATGTGCAGCCCGTTCTGGGCCGGGCACTCGAACGCCACACCCGGCCCGCTCATCTCCGAAAGGCCGTAGGAGTTGTACGCCTTGAAACGGTAGATCTCCTCGATCCGCCGCCGCATCTTTTCCGAGTGGGGTTCGGCACCGAGAAAGGCCATCTTGACGGTGGTGCCGCCGGGGTCCAATCCCATCTCACCGAAGACCGTCGACAGATGAAGGGCGTAGCTGGGAATGATGTGGATCGCCGTCGTCTCGAAGTCCCGCATGAGCTGAATCTGGCGTTTGCTGTTCCCGGCACCGGCGGGAATGACCAGCGCCCCGACGCGCTCCGCCCCGTAATGAAACCCCAGTCCCCCCGTGAACAATCCGTACGTCATCATGTTCTGGAAGACGTCGCCTCGCCGCATCCCCGCCATGTACAGGCAGCGGGCCATGAGCTGCGCCCATGCCTCGATGTCATCGGCCGTATGAAAGATGACGGTCGCCCGGCCGGTCGTGCCGGAAGAGGAATGCATGCGGATCAGATCTTCCCTGGGGACGGCGACAAAACCGTACGGCCAGTATTCGCGCAGATGGTCCTTGGTCGTGAAAGGAATGCGCGCGATATCCGAAAGGCCTTGAAGACCTTCGGGGTCCAGTCCGATCTCACGGAACAGTTTCCCGTAGTAGGACGAACGGGCGGCAGTGCGGCAGGTCTGCTGGAACCGGCTCTTCTGAATCTCCTCCAGCTTGGCGCGCTCCATCGTCTCGATATCCCGGTCCCAGTACATGATCGCCTCCGCCAAAATCATTTTTTTTGTCATTCTCTACAACCCACCGGCTGTTTTATCAAGTCAAATTCCGGGATCCGGTCCGATGGAACCGGCTCGACACGGCGTCAAAGCGGCTTGCCGCGGAGCCCGGGTTGTGCCATACTGCACCGCCTCCAAAGCAGGGGGACGGATTCGATTCGCCAAGGCGGGAAAGTCGTGGAAAAAAGCGGAGCCGGGACCGGCGTGATCCTCGCCGGCGGGAAGAATATACGAATGGGCGTCAACAAGGCCTTCCTTCGGGTCGGCGGCGAGCGCCTCATTGACCGCACCGTGCGCGTCTTCCGGAGTCTATTCCCGGAAGTGCTGATCGTAACCAACAGTCCCCTGGAATACCTCGATCAGAACGCGACCCTCGTCACCGACGTCTACCCCGGGAAAGGCGCTTTGGGTGGAATCTATTCGGGCCTTTTTTTCTCGTCAAGCCCGCAGGTCTTTGTCGCGGCCTGCGACATGCCCTATCTCGACGTCGATTTCATCCGTTACATGAAGGACGGCGCGGACGACTTCGACATCGTCGTCCCGCGCACGCCGGAAGGACTGCAGCCGCTGCACGCGATCTATTCGCAGCGCTGCCTGGAGCCCATACGCCGCAGCCTGGAGGCCGACCGGCTGAAGATCACGTCCTTCTACAAGGGCCTCCGGATCCGGGAAATCCCGCCGGATGTCATCAGCACCTTCGACCGTCGGGGCAGGATGTTTCTGAACGTCAACTCGAGGCAGGAGCTGGCCCTCCTCCAGGCGTGAAGAAAAAAGGGCGATCCCCCGGCGGAGGAGATCGCCCTTCCCCTGAGAAAGGTCTCAGGACGGCACTTCAGTCACGGCAGATCAATAATCGTGGGATTCACTCTGACGCGATGTCGCCAGAGAAATCTTCTCCCATCCCTTCACGAAGCCGTAGATCAGAAAACCGACAATGCCGGCCACCATCCCGAAGCAGACAAGAAAGATGAACTCGCGAAGCAGTGTGAACATGTTCGACCTCCTCTAAGACAATCTGACGCAAGTGCACAGGCCCGTCAGCCTGCGCCGCCGCGGAAAAAGATTTCTGGGGCGATGAGGATGATCTTGGGGAAGACCATGCACAGGGCCAGCCCCACGAACTGCAGCCCCAGGAACGGCGCGCCAGCCAACCAGATGTCCGTCGTCGTGATCTCCTTCGGCGCCACGCTCTTCAAATAAAACAGCGCGTACCCGAACGGCGGCGTCAAAAACGACATCTGCAGATTTACCGCAAACAACACCCCGAACCAGATCGGATCGAACCCCAGCGTCCGGATGATCGGCCCGAACAGCGGCACGCACAACATCACGATCCCGACCCAGTCGATGAAACACCCCAGAAAGATCAGGATGAACTGCATGATGAAAACGATCACCCAACGGTTCAATCCCGATTCCGTCAGCATCCTCGTCACGAACTCCCCGCCCCCCACCATGATGTACAGGGCCACGAAAATGTTCGCACCGAACATCGTCCAGAGAACCATCGCCGACGCCTTGAACGTGTTCTCCGAAGCCGTGATAAAGTTCCGCCAGTTCAGCTTCTTCCGCAACGCAATGATGACCAGCGCCCCCGCGCAACCCACACCCGCCGCCTCCGTCGGCGCTGCGATCCCCACCACGATCGTCCCCAAAACCAAAAAGATCAGGATCGCCGTCGGAACGATGGGCGTCAGCTTCCGGATCTTCCCCGACCAAGGTAACCGCTCCTCCTTCGGAATCGGCGGCCCCATCACCGGATTCACGTAGCACCGCACCGTAATGTAGAAAATGTACAAACCCGCCAGCAAAAACCCCGGCATGAACGCCCCCGCGTACAACTGCCCGATTGAACTGTTGTCCACCATCCCGTAGACGATCAGCATGACCGAAGGCGGTATCAGAATCCCCAGCGTCCCACCGGCCAATATCGACCCCGCCGCCATGTACTTGTCGTACCGCCGCTTCAGCATCTCCGGCAGCGCGATCAGGCCCATCGTCACTTCGCTCGCACCGATCACCCCCACCATCGCCGCCATCAGCGTGCACGCCGCAACCGACGCCGTCGCCACGCCCCCCTTCAATCCCCCCATCCAGTGGTACACCATCTCGTAGATGTCTTCGATCAATCCTCCCCGCTCCAGCAGGTTCGCCATGAAAATGAACAGCGGTATCGCCGCAAGCAGGTAATTCGTCATCAAACCGAATATCCGCGTGGGAACGATGTTCACCGCCGCCGGACCCTGCAGCAGCGCCGTGAAGATCACCCCCGTCACCCCGCACGAAAACGCCACCGGCAGCCCCATCATCATGAAAAACAGCATGGAGCTGAACATCGTGATCGTAATCCATTCAATGCTCATCGTCATGCCAGCTTCCTCCCCCAAAACGCCATATGGATATCACGGATGAACCAAACCAACCCCTGCAGCAGCAACAGCAACGACCCGAAAAACAACATGAACTTCACCGGGTACAGAGGAGGCGCCCAGTCCGTGAATGAATTCTCCCCCACAACGTTCACTCCGAACAGCGTGCCGCCCGCTTCCATCATCTGCGAGCTCCAGTAGAAATTCCAACTCGTCCACGTCAGCACGATCACGAACGTGAAAAAGAAAATCGACGTGAACAAATCCATCCACGCCTTCGTCCGGTCCGACTGCAATGCGTAGATCACATCCACCCGAACATGCGCACGATAAAAATGCGCAAAACCTCCCGCCATGACGTAGATCACCGCGTACATCAGCGTCATCGACTCGTGCCCCCAGTTCGTCGGCTTCCCGAACGCGTACCGCATCACCACCTCGAACGTGATCACGAATACCGCCAAGGCGTTCACGATTACCAACATCTTCCCCACCCACATGTTGGTCTTCTCCACGATCATCATGAACTTCTTCAAAAAATCCATACCCCAGCCCCTTTCTATGAAAGCCCTCTCGCCGCCGCTGCAAACGACTCATACAAATCGGGGGAAGGAAAAATCCTTCCCCCGGGTCGATTTCCATCGGTCTCAGATGACCAGTTTCTTGCCGTTCCGGTCCACCAGGTCCGCATCCGTGTAGTACTTGATCTTCTCCGACTTCATGTACTCCCACTGCGACTTGAACGCCTTCATCGCCATCGGGTTCTTCTTCGCCCAGGTCACCCACAGCTCAGGCGCGAACCTCCGGAACTTGTCGATGTCCGCCTCCTTCAAACGGATCACCTGCACGCCCATCTTCAGGTATTTGGGAATCGCGTCGATATCCGCCTTCTGGATCGCCGTGTAGTGATCCAGGGAATGCCACGCCACCGACGCCTCGAAGAGCTGCTGCAGGTGCTTCGGAATCGCCTTCCACTTGTTCATGTTGAACTCGATGCTCATCAAGTCCACCGGCTGATGCAGGCACGGCGTCGAGGGCGGTCCCAAAATGATGTATTTGGCGATCTCGCCGAACCCCAGGTTGTAGTTGATCGCCCAGCCCACGAAGTCGGACGCGTCGATCACGCCCTTCTCCAGCGCAGGATACACTTCCCCGCCCGGCAGCAGCACCGTCGAAACGCCCGCCGCACGGTAGATATCCGCGATGATCCCGCCCGGATAACGGATCTTCTTGCCCTTGAAATCCTCGAACGAACGAATGGGAATCTTGGAATGGATCAGGTTGTCGTCGTGTTGGATCGGCCCGATCCAGTGCATGTTGTGCTGCCCGTAGGCCTCGCGCGCCATCTCTTTGCCGCCCAGCGACCAGTACCATGTGTCCCACTGGTCCGGACGGTCCAGGGCGAAGGGATAGGAGGAAAAGAACGTGCACGCCGGAATCTTGCCGGGCCAGTAAACGTCAAAGCAGTGCATGGCGTCGAACACGCCCGCCTTCACCGCATCGAACATCTCGAAGGTCCCGACGATCGCGCCCGCGGGGAATCCCTCCACCACGAGCTTCCCTTCCGTCATCTCGCCGACGACCTTGCACCACTCCTGAAACTTCGTGTAGCCGACCGTGCCCGCGTCCCAGGCCGTCTGGATCTTGATCTTGATGGGCGCCGCAGCCTGCAGCCTCATGACGCCGGGGAACCCGAGGACGCCCGCCGCCGTCCCCGCCGCCACCGCCGCCGTCTTCAAAAACTTCCTCCGCGAACCTTCCGCTGACTTGGTCTTCTTCACGTCTTTGGCCATAGATCTTCTTCCTCCCATTTTGAATTTGATTTGACTTCCGAACAACTCTATCGCCACCCCGGATCGCAGTGATCCAGACCTTCCGAACGACGTTGTTACGAGCGACAAATTCTTCTTTTGGCAGGAGTGCCGATGCTATGTCTGTGTGAATTGAGGCTTCCGTGCGTCTACTACAATAAAGCCCCCCTTTTATCAAGCCTTTCTTTCCCGCATCAGAGAAACTTCACTTTGATGCCGTGATTTTCCTTCAGCAAATCCGCCAGGATTCCCTGCAGCCTCTTGTCGGTCATGCGACAGAAGAGATAGATCTTCTCCCCGCCGATCTTGAATTTCATGAAACCGAAGGGCATCCGGAATGGCGGCCCCTCGATCGCCTCCACGCGGGCCGGTGTGACGCGGATCTCCCGGCGAAAGCTTCTCAGCACGATCGTCCCGTCCTCCTCCAGTCGGATGCGATAGGAAATCGCCAGCGACCAGTACCATGTGTAGCCGAAGACGAAGACGATCATCACCGCCTGCAGCCAGTAATTGGACCACCCGGTTCTCTCCGCGTGGAGAGCGACGAGCGGCAAACACAGGACCGTCCAGAGAAACAGAAAGATGTAAAAGAGCCCTATGGAAGCCTTCGAAACCCCGTACTCAAGCCCACCCCCGTCCTCCCCGCAACCCACGGAATCCACCTCGAATCCAAACGGCATGAGTGCATCCATACCGCCCGCTCCCCTTCATCAGCACCCTCTGGTCCATCAATCCGCGTCCCCGCGTGCGGCAAAAGTCGGAAACACGGGACGCTGCGGCGCTCCGCTACCACGGCCCGCCTCACATGAAGCGTGGAAGGAAGTCTCTTTCCGCCGCACGGTAGATATCCGCGATGCTCCCGCCCGGATAACGGATCTTCTTGTCCTTGAAATCCTCGAACGAACGAATGGGAATCTTGTGAAACTTCGTGTAGCCGACCGTGCCCGCGTCCCAGGCCGTCTGGATCTTGATCTTGATGGGCGCCGCAGCCTGCAGCCTCATGACGCCGGGGGACCCGAGGACGCCCGCCGCCACCGCCGCCGTCTTCAGAAACTTCCTCCGGGAACCTTCCGCTGCCTTGGGTAGCTTCTTCTGAAGATGGGCCACGAACCGTTTCCTCCTTTAGGATTCTGCCGTTCGACCGCCCCCCCCGGAACCGTCGAAGCCGGCTTGCCCAGAAGACCCCTGCCAAGCCCCCTGCAAAAGCAAGATGCACTTAACATCCCGATTGCGGTTTGTCAAGAGCATTATCGAATATTACTCAATCAAATTACATGGTTAACATTATTTACCTGGTGGTCATTATTTCTTACCATTCCTGTCCATGCCTTGGATATTCAGACCCACCTCTTGCGCCGGATGGACAGGCAGGACCCCATCATGAGAAGACGCGGCGCGGAAATCGGCATTCCACGGGGTTCACCGCTTCAGTGCGTTTTCCCCCCTTCCTGCAGCGCCTGACTCAGCAGCTGCACCGGATGGAGGACCTTGACGCCCTTCGCCGGATCCAGGTGCGCCCCGATCGTGAGATTGCATCCCGGGCAGCAGGTGCAGAGAACCTGGGCGCCCGTTGCGTGGATATTGGCGACCTTGCGCTTCGTGATGGCCTTCGAGGTCTCGGGGAACTCGACCTGGAAGGAGCCGCCGCCTCCGCAGCAGGCGTCGGCTGCCGGCATCTCGACGTACTCGACATCCGGCATCGCCCTGAGGATATTGCGCGGCTGGGCGCTGACCTTCTGCCCCTTCACCAGATGGCAGGGATCGTGATAGGTGACGCGCGTCTTCCTGCCGTTTCCCTTCATCTTGGGCAGCCAGTCCATGTGCTCGCTGATGAAGACGGAAACGTCCTTGGTCTTCCCGGCAAGCAGTTCGGCCGCCTGAATTTCCGCATCCGTGATCGTCGTGCCTCCTTCGCCGAGGTCGCGCAGTTCCTTGAGCAGATGCGGATACTCGTTCTTCAGCGCCGCGCCGCAGGTGCCGCAGTCCACGACGACCGCGTCGATATCGGGTCTCGCGAAAAGCTTCAGGGTCTCGCGGATGACCGTCACCGATGTCTCGCGGTCGCCCGACATGAAGATCGGCAGCCCGCAGCAGCCCTGGTCCTTCGGCGTGATCACTTCGACCCCCATGCGGGACAGGACGTCAACGACGGCGTTGCCGATGTCGCCGTAGAGGTAATTCGTCGCGCACCCATGGAAATACAGGACCCTGGCGTTCACCTTTCCCTTGGGCTTCACCACCTCCGCCACCTGCTTGGAGAAGGGGACCTCATTCATCTTGGGGATGCGGCCCACCGGCAGGGCGCCGGCCTGCATGCCCTTTTCGATGCCGCTGAAGGCCTTGCGCGCCCACTTGCCGAACCATGCCGACGTCGACATCATCCATTTGTTCGCCATGACCTGGAACAGCAGCTTCTTGCGCCAGTCGATCCCGTAGCGCTGCGCCGCCCGCCAGCGGACGCCCGAAAAGAGGTGGTCGCCGTGAACGCCGCTGGGACAGAACGCAACGCACGAACCGCACAGAAGGCATTTCGAGAAGAAGGCGGTCTTCAATTCCTCCGAAAGCTGGATGCTCCCCTCCGCCATGAACCTCGACAGCTGCACCTTGCCCCGCGGCGTCGCATCTTCCGTCAGAAGTTCCTTGTACACGGGGCAATGGGCGAGACAGAGCCCGCACTTGATGCAGTGGTAGCAGTTCTCTTTCGTATTGTCGCTGAACAACGCTTTCTTTTCCGTCATAATCTACCTCTTCGTGAACCGTTCGTGTCCGGACGGCGCCGGCCGCCGCTGCGTCCCGGCGCGCCGCCCGAACGGAGGGATGCAATCAGGCGACGATCCGGCCCGTATTCATGATGTCCGCCGGGTCGATCTTCTCCTTCAGGCGTTTCATGACAACGGAATCGCTGCGCGGCTGGCCCCAGACGTTGACCTTTTCCTTCACCGCGCGGGGAGCCGCCTCGACGATGCAGTTTCCGTCACACTTGACCGCCTCGGCAACGATCCTGCCGAAGAAGTCGGCGATCCCGCCCGCTTTCGCGGCGGCATCGGACCCGACGGGCAAGTACCCCTGGACGATCCCGTTGCCCGCCTGCGCGACCAGCGCGATGTCGAAACCACGCCCCTTCGCCTCCCTTTCCGCTGCAGCCATGATCTCCACAAACTTCGAGAGGACGACGTTCGCCTTGACGCCGACGGCATTCGGATCTCGCTGCCGGAGCGCAAGCGGGAAGTCCGACAGGGCCGCCCAAAAGGCCTTGTGTCCCTCCGCCTTGAGGGTCGTCACGTCGACGGCGCCGCCCTTTCTGCCCATGGCGCCCAGCTCGGCAATCTGACGCTCGACGGCTTCGACGACGCTCTCGCAGGCAAAGACCACGGAATACGGCGCCTTCGCGGCGGCTTCCGAATGGACGCCGGCCATGGCCGTCCCGTTGAAAACCTCGATCGCCGCAGGAAAGATCTTGGAATGAACGATTTCCCGGACGAACTTCGCCGCCCCCTCCAGTTCCTTGAAGGGAAGGATCAGCGTCGCCTCCGCCTCCGTCAGGGGAAGAAGCCTCGTCGTGATCTCGCAGAGGATGCCCAGGGCGCCGCCGGAGCCGATGAGGAGCTTCGTCATGTCGTAGCCCGACACGTTCTTTACGCACTTTCCGCCGGCGACGACGATGTCCCCGTTCGGGAGGACGGCCTTCAGGCCCAGGAGCTGATCCCGGGCGGAGCCATAGACGAACCGGCGCGGCCCCGTTGCGTTCGTTGCGATGACGCCGCCGAGGGTCGCCTTCGAGCCGAAGGGCGGATCCAGCGGAATGAAATATCCCCTTCCCTCCTTGGCCAGCCTCTTCTGCATCTCCGCGAGCGGCATCCCGCATTCCACCGACAGCGTGAGGTTGTCGATATCGCTGTCCGTGACGCGGTTGACGCGTTCCATTCCCAGGACAAGGTCGACCTTCCTGGGAAGCGCTCCCCAGGACATCTTGGTTCCGCTCCCGCGGGGCGCGAGGGAGAGCTTCCGCTCGTTGGCGAAAGCAACAACCTTGGAAACTTCCTCGATCGATCCCGGAAAGACGGCCGCCTGCGGGGACAGGCCGTCAATGCTGTAGGCCCTGAGCCGGTCCGGATCGGAAGCGACGTTCGCTTCTCCGACCATCCCCTTCAAGGCGGAAATTCCTTCTTCCATGTTGGACATATCCCGATCTCCTTTCCTCTCTTCCCGTCTCAGGCAGCCTTGGTCAGCGGAGGCAGAAGCTTTCCCGGATTGTAGATGCCGTCCGGGTCGAAGGCCTCCTTCACCTTTTTCATGGCCGAGAGATCCTTCGGAGTGAAGACGAAGTACATGGCGTCCAGCTTCTCCACGCCGATCCCGTGCTCGCCGCTGATGGTGCCGCCCATGTCGACGCAGACCTTCATGATTTCCATCGCCGCCTCATGAACCCGGCGCAGTTCGTCCTTGTCGCGTTCATCGAAGAGGATCAGGGGATGCAGGTTCCCGTCCCCCGCATGGAAAACGTTTGCAATCGGGATATTGTACTTTTTGCTGATCTCGAAGACCTTCTTGAGCGTTGCGGGAAGCTTGGTGCGCGGCACGGTCCCGTCGTTGACCAGATAGTTCGGACGCAGCCTTCCGACGGCCCCGAACGCCCCCTTGCGTCCCGCCCAGATCTTGTCCCGCTCCGCCTGGTTCTGGGCAATGCGGATCTCGCGCACGTTGTTCTTCCTGCAGAGCTCGGCGACGCGTTCGCTCAGCCGCTCCATGCCGTCCTTGAGGCCGTCGAGCTCGATGATCAGGATCGCCGCGGCGTCCAGCGGGAAGCCCACCTTGTAGGCCTCTTCGACCGCCTTGATCGTCAGATTGTCCATCATTTCGAGCGTCGCCGGGATGATGCCGTCGGCGATGATGGCGGAGACGGTACCGCCGCCGTCTTCGATCGAATTGAAGATGGCCATCATCGTCTTGACCGCTTCCTGGTTGGGCATGATCCGCAGGATCAGCTTCGTGACGATTCCGAGGGTCCCTTCCGAACCGACCAGGACGCCCGTCAGATCGAAGCCCGGGTTGTCCAGCGACTTGCCGCCCGTGGTCACGACCGTGCCGTCGGACAGGACCACCTCGGCGCCGAGCGTATGGTTGCTGGTGACGCCGTATTTCAGGCAGTGGGGCCCGCCCGAGTTTTCGCCCGCGTTCCCCCCGAGCGTCGTGACCTTCTCGCTGGCCGGATCCGGCTGGTAGACGTAACCGTGCTTGGCAAGCACCCCCTTGAGGTCCAGGGTAACGACTCCCGGCTCCACCACGACGCGCTGGTTTTCCGTGTCGATCTCCAGGATCTTGTTCATCCTCGTGAACAGCATGGCGATGCCGCCCTTGGTGAGCACGCTCCCGCCGCTGAGGTTCGTACCGGCGCCCCTGGCAATGATGGGAATCTTATGGTCATGGGCAAATTTGACGACCTTCGAAACCTCGTCCGTCGAACTCGGCAGCACGATGCAGTCCGGCTTGGAGCGGATCAGGGATGCATCATACTCGTAGAGGCGGATCTGCATCTCCGAGGTGAGGACATCCTCCTTTCCCACAATCTTCGCCAACTCCTGGATCATTTTCTCCCGTTCCATCATGAGGACACTGCTCCTTCCGGCACACAAGGCGGACGTTGACCGTCGGATCGCGCACAGGAACCCCGGCCGGCAACGCGGGACGGCTTGTGCCGTCCGAACCGTCCCGCCTGCCGAACCGGAAAGACATCAGGCACCCTTGGTCATCTTCTTGCGGACGGCTTCCATGTCCGCAATCTCTTTCATCGTCGCCAGGATCTGGCGGGCGTTGTCGTAGACCGGCGTATCGACCATCTTGCCGTTGTACGAAACCGCCGCGGAGCCCTTGGCGATGCCTTCCTCCTCGAACACCTTCACGACGCCCTTCGCCCACTCGACATCCTCCGGCGAGGGCATGTACAGCTTGTGGGCGGGTTCAATCTGGGTGGGGTGCAGCAGCATCCTGCCCTCGTAGCCCATGGCACGGCCCTGAAGAACGCTCTTCTCGAAACCTTCCGTGTTCTTGAAATCCACGAAGGGGCAGTCGATCGCGACGCAGCCCGCGGCGCGCGCGGCCACCGCCGTGTAAAAACGGGCGTACAGCTGCTCGTCGCCCTGCGAGGTCAGTTTCACGCGCATGTCCTTGGTGTAGTCGACGGCGCCGAAGATCAGGGAGTTCACGCGCTTGCTGGCCGTCGCCGAGGGGTACGCGTTGATGACGCCCTTCGCCGTTTCGATCAGCAGCTGGATCGCGATGCTGCCCACCGGCAGGCCGCGCCTTCTCTCCAGCTCTTCCAGCTTCCAGTCGAGACGGATGACGTTGTCCGGATGACCGGTCTTGGCCAGGCAGACGCCCGACAGTCCTTCATGGACGACGGCCTCCAGGTCGTCGTTCGTCATCAGGGTTTCCCAGTTGTTGACGCGGACATAAACCTTCGAACCGCCCGTACCGGCGAACTTCAGGTTCTCCCGCACGATCTCGCGCGCCTTCGGTTTCTCGGCGGGCGGAACGGAATCCTCCAAATCCAGCGTGACGATGTCAGCCGGAAAGGTGGGCGCCTTGCTGACCATGTTTTCCTTGTTACCGGGGACATAAAAAACGGATCTCATTACGGCCATGACACTTTCTCCTTTCGACTTTAAGATAGTTTCAGTAACCGCTTCACGGTCGTTGCCAACTCATCGGGACGGTCGACGACATGAATCCCCGCTTCGCGCAGGTAGTTGATCTTGTCCTTCGCCGACCCCCTCCCCCTTTCCACAATGCTGCTGGCATGAGAAAATCTCATGCCGGGGGGCGCCCAGGCCCCCGCCACGTATACGACCAGCGGCTTGGTGAATTTTCCCGCCCGGACGATGTCGGCCGCCTCCTCCTCCTGCGTGCCGCCGATCTCGCCGAACATCACCACCGCGTGCGTTTGCTCGTCCTCCTGGAAATAGGGGAGGATCTCGTCCGTCGACATGCCCGTCACGGGTTCCGTCCCGACATGAATGACGGTGCTGACGCCCATGCCGGCCACCTTGATGGTCCAGGGCAGCGTCCCCGACTGGCCGCCGCTGCGGGAGATGACCCCTACATGCCCCGGCACGAAGCGATTCCTGGCATTCTCGACAGACCCTCCCAGCCAGCCAAGCGTTCCGATGCCGGGGCTATGTATTCCGATGGTGCCGGGCCCCAGCAGCATCGCGTTCTTCTGCTTGCCGTAGGCCACGATCTCCAGGATGTCGTAGAGAGGTACGCGCTCGACGGGCATGACCAGCCACCGGATTCCCGCATCCAGGGCCTCGAACACGGCCTCCTTCAGCGCCGTGCCCGGCACGAACGTAACGCTGACATCGAAGTGCCCCTGCGCGCGGACAGCCTCCTCGACGGTATTGTACACGGGAATGCCGCTCACCTCGTCACCGCCGCGGCCCGGCGTGACGCCCGCCACGACATTGGTCCCCACCCCGCGCATGAAAACGGCGCGCGCGGAGCCTTCCCTGCCCGTAATCCCCTGAACCAGCACCCTGGTTTCCTTCTTCAACAGGATCGCCATAGCGTCACCGCCTCTCAATCCAAACCGTGTTTCTTCCGGTATTGGTCCAAACCCGGGATCGGCGCTTCGATCGTAATGGCGCTGTTCCCCCGGAACCAGCATTCGTACTCGCAGGCGAGGCAGTCCGTACCCATGCGCAGCGCATAATCGGCGTCGCCGTTCAATACGGGAACGCCGTCCTTGAGCGTGATGATGCCTCTCGCGTAGAGCTTGCATGCCGGAATACAAGCGTGCGTCTTGCACGTCTTGCATTTTTCGTGGTCGATCTTGACCTTGATGGTCCTTTCCAGAAATTCCATGGTCCTTCCCTCCTATCTCCTCGGGTCCTTGCGGTACTCTTCGATGAGGGCCAGGAGCCTCTTCGCGAGAAACTCCGTTTCATAGACTTTTTCCGAGCCGTAGATCTCGATCCGGCCCGGGAGATCCTTCGTCCCTTCCCGGAGAATCTCGAGGGATTCCTTTTCCTTGTTTCCGCAGAGCAGCAACACGGCCGGGAAGCCGGGCCGTTTCGGGATCTCTTCCCGAAGCGCCTTCACGACGCCGTGGGCATGGTGCCACTGCTCCTGGTTGGCCACCATGAAACCGCCCAGCATGTACCCTTCGATCCCCTTCTGGGACAGAATGACCTTCGCGGCCCGATAGACCTTCGATGCCGGCGGGTTGCCGCTGGTGTCCGCGTAGTTCGCGATTTTCAGCCCGACGCGGTTCAGGGCGTCGACGCCGAGAATGGCCCCGCCGCCGCCCATGCCGTGGTAGCCGATGTAGCCCGGCTCCTTGATCTCCTCGACCATCTGCGCGATATAAGCCGTGCCGCGGAGATCCGATTCCTCGATCTGCCAGGCGATCTTGTCCAGTTCCGTGGGCAGCGTGGAGGCCTCGCGCGCGACTTCGATGCCCAGTTCCGGATGGCGGCACACCGACGAATCGTCGATCGACATGCGGCAGTCGCTTGCCAGCACCTTGCCTTCCTTCGTGACCACCATCGGGTTGATTTCCGCGGTCCGGCAGCCGTATTCCTTGAAAGCCCAATGCAGGCCCGAAACGATCCGGGCCACGTCGGGAAGGACCCTGCTCGGCACGCCCGCCTTCACGCAGAGGTTGAGTGCATCGTAGTACCGGAGCCCCCTCAGCACGTCGATGTTCATGCGGGCAATCTTCTCCTCGGGGACCGATTCGATGTCCATCCCGCCCTCGGTGCTGAAGATGACCACCGGGGCGCGAACGTCCTTGGAGGAATCCACGATGATGCCGGCATAGTACTCCTTCGCGATGTCGAGCTTTTCTTCGACGAGAACCTTCTCCACCCGGATGCCTTTGATCACGGCGCCCAGAATCGCCCCGGCCGCCTTTTCGGCGTCTGCGGGGCTTTCCGCAACCTTGATGCCCCCGGCCTTGCCTCGACCGCCCGCCCAGATCTGGGCCTTCACCACGACCGGCTTCCCCATCCTTTCGGCGATCTTTTTCACTTCCGCGGGCGTTGCGGCGACCTCGCCCTTGGGAACAGGCACCTTGGCGATCTTCAGGATCGCCTTGCCTTCATGTTCATGCAAACGGGCCATAACAACTCCTCCTTTGACAAATCCGAACCACCCCTGAAAAGGATAAAAGTCTAGTGACCGAAAACGACCCTCTCCGTGTTGATCAAGTGCTCGTTCATCTCTTTCCAAGCCAGCTGCGGGTCCCTCTTCTCGATCGCCTCAAGTACCTTGAAATGGGCGCTCAGCGAGAGTTCCTGACGGGTCTTGCTCTGGACGTATTCCGCACGGCTTTCCCGAAGGGCATCGTTGAGAATTTCCACGACGCGCATCAGCAGGGAATTTTTCACCGACCTCGCCAGGGACAGGTGGAATTGAACATCCGGCTCGATGGCGTTTTCCCCGGCCCTGATCTGCCGCTTCTGTTCTTCGAGGATCTCCCGGAATTTCGCCACCTCATCATCCGTCGCGTTTTCGGCTGCAAGGTAGGAGATCTGCGGCTCGATGAGCCGGCGGAACTGGAAGATCTCCTGGAGTTTGTCCTTCTGCTTCTGGATCGCGTCCGCCAGCGGCTCGATGAGGGACTTCTCTTCGGGGATGACGACGTAGGTCCCGTCTCCCGGGCGGCTCTGGAGGATCGATTTCTCCTCCAGGGCGCGGATGGCCTCCCGCACGGAATTTCTCGACACCTTGAAGATCTCCGCCAGTTCCCTTTCCGGAGGCAGCTGATCCCCGGACTTGAGGTTGCCGCTGCCAATGAGATTCTGGATCTGGGCGACGATCTCCTCGTAGAGGCGATTCCTCCTGGCTGCCTTGAGGTTCAGGACACTGGCTTGCGTTGATTTCTTCACAGCAAAACCCTCGACCTATAATTGAAGCTCTCCGGAGCATCTTCGATCCCCAGGGAAGGGATCATGAACATCATTCGCTCGCGTACGCCGCAGCAAGCTGCGGAGAGTGCGCTCGCTGCCGGATTCATCGACTGCAGAAACGGTCCGGCTTTTCTCAGGGGAACTGCTCGTGAACTTCCGTGTGGTTCAACCAGTAAACCTTTTGAAGGTTCTTGTCAAGTGTTTTTTCAGGACAGCGGCTGGAGGGGCTATATCTAAATAACTATTTGCAATAATTAAATATAATAATATTTCCCCTGTACCGGAGGCAGCGGAGACGGCCATTTGAGCAAGCAGTGCGGTTCAATGGCTCAGTGGTTGGACCAATGTGCCTGTGCGGACCAGTGGTACTCCAGATAACGTCCGTCCGGCTACAAAAAAGCCGGCCTTGCAGCCGGCTTTTCAAGGTTTTCTCTCAGCTTCGACGTCTACTTCTTCGCGGCGAGATATCCCTTCGCCAAGGCGGTATTGACGTGCACGACGCCCTTGTTGAGGCTCTTCATCGGATAGTCGTCCGTAATCGCCGGGAGCGCATCCGCATCCTGCTGGTTCCTCACGACGGCGCCGGCGGGCACATAACGGCCGTCCGGCACGGCTACGCCCATGACGATGGCCCCCGGCTCGACCACGCATCCTCTGCCGACACGGGCGCGGAATACGAGCGCCTTCATGCCGATGAAGGTGTCGTCCAGGACCACCGCGGGTCCGTGGATCTGGACCTGATGGGCCAACGACACCCTTTTCCCGACGTAGACCGCATACGGGCGGCCATCCACCTCGCAGAGATTCTTCTCCACCGGCTTGCCGTGTTCCTCCGTTTCGAGGGCGTGGATGACGACGCCGTCCTGGACGTTCGCGTCGTCGCCGACGAAAAGCGGCTGCCCTTCGTCTCCGCGTATGCAGGCCGTCGGCGACACCATGACATTCCGTCCGATGCTCACATTGCCGATGACGGCGGCCAGCGGATGGATATAGGCCGTCGCATCGACGACGGGCTCCGAAACCCGCCCGCTGAAGTCCGCAAGAACATTCTTCTCGATCATATCGTTTTCCCTCCAGGGTTGTATTGCATCCTCTCCCGCTCGACCAGCCGTTCCCAGAGGTCCGCCACCTGCCTCCTCGTCTGCTCCAGCGTGCCGAGATTGTCGATCACGTAATCGGCGGCCGCGATTTTCCGGTCGATCGGCATCTGCGCGGCAAGCCTCGCCTCTGCCTCCTCGCGCCGGATGCCGTTGCGCCTCACGAGCCGCTCGATCTGCTCCTCCGGCGGGACATGAACGAGGACGATCACGTCCACCATGTCCTGCGCGCCCACTTCGACCAGGAGGGGAATGTCGGAAACGACGATCGCCCGCGGATCGTGCCGGCGGATGGCGGCGATCCTCTTTCTCCACTCCGCAAACACATGGGGATGGACGCATCGATTGAGCAGCCGGAGCTTCTCCGGGTCGGAAAAGACGATGGCGCCCAGTTTCGGGCGGTCGAGCGTCAGGTCCGGCAGAAGGATGTCCCTGCCGAAGGCCGCGACGATACCCTTCCAGGCGGGACGGCCCGGTGACTCCACACCGCGCGTCAGGACGTCGAAGTCGATGAGGCGTGCGCCCCTCTCCTCCAGCATCGCCGCCACGGTGGATTTCCCCGAGGCGATTCCTCCCGTCAGTCCGACCTGCAGCATGAGGCGAATCTCCGGTTCGAGGCGATTGCCGTCTTACGCATTCCGCATGTAGATGATCCTGAGGCCTTCGAGGGTGAGCATGTCGTCCACGACGTCGATGCTCTTCGCCTCCGCGGCGACGACCCTCGCCAGGCCCCCCGTCGCGACGACGATCGGCTCGGACTTCACCTCGGCCTTCATGCGCCCCACGATCCCGTCCACCAGGCCGGCATATCCGAACAGGATTCCGGCCTGCATGCTGCTGACCGTATCCTTGGCGACCACCGCCCGGGGCCGGCTGAGTTCCACGCGGGGAAGCTTCGCAGCGCGCTCGAAAAGGGCCTCGCTCGAAATCATGATCCCCGGGGAGATGCATCCGCCCATGTACTCTCCGCGCGGCGAAACGTAATCGAAGGTCGTCGCCGTGCCGAAGTCGACGATGATGCAGTCGCGGCGGTATTTTTCATAGGCCGCCACGGCGTTGACGACGCGGTCGGCGCCGACCTCCTTGGGATTGTCGTAGAAGATCGGCATCCCCGTCTTGACGCCGGGCCCGACGATCAGCGGCTTCAGATGAAAGTATTTCTCGCACAGGGGTTCCAGGATGTTCAGCATCGGCGGCACGACGCAGGAGATGATGATGGCCTTGATCGTCTTGGCGCTGATCCGGCTCGACTTGTAGAGGCTGAGGATCAGCATGCCGTACTCGTCGATCGTGTGATCCACGACCGTCCGAATCCGCCAGTCGTGGACCAGTTTCTCACCTTCGAAGACGCCGATCACCGTGTTCGTATTCCCGACATCGATCACCAGAAGCATTGCCCCACTCCTTCAAGGTCAATCTTTGAGCACCGTGGCGTCGCCGATCGTCATCCGCCTCATGAGGCCCTGTTCGTCCCGGATAACCAGCGCGCCGTCCCGGTCGATCGTCTCCGCGATGCCGCAGCAAACGTCATTTTCAAGGGATACGCGCACCCGCTGTCCCACCATGTCGGTGGAACCCAGCCACTCCTCCCGGAGCGACCGGAATCCCTCCCGGAGAAAGCGCTCGTAACATCCCTCGAAGGCCTGTAGAAGATCTACGGCCAGTTCCAGCCTCGACAGCCTCCAGCCGGTCACTTCCCGGACCGAGATGGCCTTATCCCGGATCGCCGGATCGAAATCCGCGGTTTCCATGTTCACGTTGATGCCGATGCCCACGACGACGAAATCGACCCTCTTCTTCCTCGTCCGCATCTCGGCGAGGATCCCGGCCGCCTTCCTGCCGCGCAGGAGAACGTCATTCGGCCACTTCAGGCGGACCGAACCTTTCCCGGCATGGGGCAGAAGGGCCCGCGCCGCGGCGACACCGGCCACGAGCGGGAAGGATGAAAGTTCCTCCGCGGCCAGCGGCGGCCTCAGGAGCAGCGATACGTAGAGGTTCCGTGCAGGCGGAGACTGCCAGACACGCTTCATGCGCCCCCTGCCGCGGGACTGGCTGTCCGCGAAAACGGCCGTACGGTCGGGAGCTCCTTCGCGACCGAGTTGAAAGGCCGTTTCGTTCGTGGAGGCAAGGGCGGGAAAAAAGCGCGCATTCCAGCCGCCCGGTATCCCGCCCAGGCGGTCCTTCAGTGCTTGTTCCGTCAGATCCATAGGGGCTCGTGTTCCGGAACGGCCCGGCGTCCGGGCCGCCTATGCGCCGGTCCCGGAATCGCCGGATATCTTCAGCGAGATATCGGCGGCAGGAGCGGAGTGGGTGAGGGCGCCGACGGAAATCAGGTTCACGCCGGTTTCGGCGACGGCACGGACGTTTTCCAGCGAAATCCCTCCGGAGGCCTCCAGAAGCCTCCGCCCGCCGACGCGCTCCACCGCCTTCTTCATCTCCGCGACGCCCATGTTGTCCAGCAGGATGATTTCCGCATCCGCGGCCAGGGCTTCGTCCAGCTCTTCGAAATTCGTCACCTCGACTTCGATGCGGCAGGTATGCGGTACCGCGCCGCGGGCGCGCTGCACGGCCTGGCGGATGCCGCCGGCGGCGGTGATATGGTTGTCCTTGATGAGGACGCCGTCGGAAAGACCGAACCGATGATTGGCGCCCCCGCCGGTCCTGACGGCGTATTTGTCGAAGATCCGCAGGCCCGGCGCCGTCTTCCGCGTATCGATGATCCGCGCCCCCGTTCCCTGAACGGCCTCGGCATACCGCCGGGTGAGCGTCGCGATGCCGCTCATCCGCTGGAGAAAATTGAGGGCGACGCGCTCGGCCATGAGGATGGAGGAGAGATTCCCCTGCACCTCCGCAAGGGGTTCCCCCGGCTGAACGAGCTGGCCGTCCCGGCGCGATGCCGCAAAGGACAGGAACGGATCGAGACAGAGAAAGACCTCCCGGAAAACATCGATGCCCGCCAGCACCAGCGCCGATTTGGCCCGGGCCGTCGCCCTGCCCCTTTCGCCGCCCGTCAGGCAGGAGGTCGTCGTGATGTCGCCGTGTTCGAGATCTTCCTCGAGGGCCCTGCGGATCGATTGCCGGAGCCGGTACGGGGGAATCATTCGGCCATCTCCTCCAGCCTCTTCAGGGCGGCCCGCAGCACCTGCCGCTTCTCCTGGAAGCCGCGGCCCTTCCGCTCCTCCTTCTCCAGGACCGCCGGGGCCGCCTTCGCGCGGAAGTCGGGATTGGAGAGTTTCCGCTCCACCACGGCCATGTCCTTGTCGACCTTGGCCATCTCCTTCTCGAGCCGCGTCTTCTCGGAAGCGAAATCGATGACGCCTTCCAGGAGGACATAAACCTTCGTCGTCCCGCACAGGCCCGTCGCCGCCTTCCTCGGCTCCGGCGCGCCCGTCCGCACCGCCAGGTCTTCCAGGTTGGCCAGGTTCACGATGTAGCGGCTCCCCTCCTGAAGGGTCGCGCGGGCGGATTCCTCCCCCGCCGAGAGCAGGACCTTGAGTTTCCGGGAAGGCGCGATTCCCATCTCGCCGCGGATGTTGCGCACCGCCGTGATCACGCCCACGATCAGCGTCATCCGGGATTCCGCTTCCCTGTCCCGCGGGAGCTCCCCGGCCGCCGGGAAGGAACTGGTCATGATCGATGATCCGTCCGCGACCAGCGTCTGCCAGATTTCCTCGGTGATGAAAGGCATGAAGGGATGGAGCAGCTTCAGGGACGATTTCAGAACCGTGTACAGCGTCCTCTGCGCCGTCCTGCGGGCGGCTTCGCTTTCCCTGCCGTACAGAACCGGTTTGACCAGTTCGAGATACCAGTCGCAGAGCTCGTGCCAGACGAAGGCGTAGACGGCGCCGGCCGCTTCGTTGAAGCGGTACTCGTCGAGGCACCGGGTGACGTCGGCGACGACCTGGTCCAGGCGGGAGAAGATCCAGCGGTCCGGGAGCGAAAGCGGCTCCTGCGGCGCCGCCGCGGGCGCCGCCGCGGAGAAATCCTCCAGGTTCATCAGCGAGAATCTCGCCGCGTTCCAGACCTTCGTCACGAAATGCCTGTACCCTTCGATGCGCTCTTCGGACATCCGCACATCGCGGCCCTGCGCGGTGAACGCGGCCAGGGTGAAGCGGAAGGCGTCCGTCCCGTACTTGTCGATCATCTCGAGCGGGTCGATGATGTTGCCGCGGGACTTGCTCATCTTCTCGCCGCGTTCGTCCCGGACAAGGGCGTGCAGATAGACGTCCCGGAACGGCACGTCCTTCATGACGTAGAGTCCCATCATCATCATCCGCGCCACCCAGAAGAACAGGATGTCGAAGCCCGTGACCAGGAGCGAGGTCGGATAGAAGGTCTTGAGGGCCTCCGTGCGGTCCGGCCAGCCCAGCGTCGAAAAGGGCCAGAGCGCCGAACTGAACCAGGTGTCCAGGACGTCTTCCTCCTGGCGCAGTTTCGCGTTGCCGCAGTCCGGACAGCGATCGGGGTCGACGGAGGCCACGATCGTCTTCCCGCACTCCTCGCAGGTCCAGACGGGGATGCGGTGCCCCCACCAGATCTGACGGGAGATGCACCAGTCGCGGATGTTGTTCATCCACTCGAAATAGGTGGCCTCCCACATGGCCGGCACGATGCGGGTATTGCCCTTGACGACCGCCGCGATCGCCTCCTTGGCGAGCGGCGCGATCCGGACGAACCACTGTTTGGAGACCATGGGCTCGACGTCGGTCTTGCACCGGTAGCACTGGCCGACGTTGTGCAGATAGGGCTTCACGCCCACGAGATACCCGCCCTTTTTCAGATCCTCGACGACATTCCTGCGGCACTCGTAACGATCCTGCCCCTTGTAGACCCCGCCGTTCTCGTTGATGACGCCGGCGCCGTCCATGATCTTGATGATTTCGAGATTCTGGCGCTTGGCCATGGCAAAGTCGTTGGGATCGCAGGCCGGCGTGATCTTGACGGCGCCCGATCCGAAGTCCATCGTGACGTATTCATCGGCGATGATCGGGATGCGGCGGTTGACAAGCGGCAGGATCACCTCCTTGCCCACCACCTCCCGGTAGCGTGCGTCGTCGGGATGAACGGCGACGGCCGTGTCGCCCAGCATGGTTTCCGGACGCGTCGTGGCGACGACGATCCCTCCCGGCGATCCGTCGGCGAAGGGGTAGCGGATCTCCCACAGGGATCCCTGCTGTTCCTTGTACTCGACCTCGAGATCCGAAATCGCCGTGTGGCAGCGGGGGCACCAGTTGACGATGTAATCCCCCTGGTAGATGAGTCCGTCGCCGTACAGGCGCACGAAGACCTCGCGGACGGCCCGCGACAGGCCTTCGTCCATCGTGAAGCGCTCCCGCTCCCAGTCGCAGGAGCAGCCGAGCCGCTTGAGCTGATTGACGATGACCCCTCCGTACTTGGCCTTCCATTCCCAGACGCGCTCGATGAATTTCTCGCGCCCGAGATCCTGCCGCGTCAGTCCCTCTTTGGCGAGCTCCTGCTCGACGACGTTCTGCGTCGCGATGCCCGCATGGTCCATCCCCGGCATCCACAGCGCGTTGCAGCCCTGCATGCGCCGGAAGCGGATCATGACGTCCTGCAGCACATTGTTCAGGGCATGCCCCATGTGGAGCATCCCCGTCACGTTGGGCGGCGGGATCACGATGGAAAACGGTTTCTTGGAACTCCTGTCCTCCGCGTGGAAAAACCGGCCCTCCAGCCAGGTCCTGTACAGCCTCTCCTCAACCTCGTGAGGCGAAAACGTTTTCGGTAAAAGCCCGCTCTGCATTCGTCGTCTCCATAAAAAAAGGACTAAGAACGGAGGGGCTGGAAAACGTCCCGCCGCCTCCCGTTCCTAGTCTTCCGCACCATGGTCTTCTTCAGAACTTCAACTGCTCCTTCATCTTCCGGATCACGAGAAGGCCGTCCACGCCCGGCACCGGATTCAGCGGTGCGAACTCACCGGTCCCCGCGTCCTTGACCTCCATCAGTCCCCGGGACGTGACGACCATCACCGCGTTGAAATAGGCGAGGTCGGCCCGCAGGTCCGGGAAGGGAGAGGTGTTGCCGATGAATTTGGTGGCAAGGGCATTGTCGCCCGTCGCCTTGATCAGGATATCTTCCACCATCATGGCGAAGCTGGCCCGGTCGACGATCTCATTCGGCCGGAAGCTGCCGTCGGGATAGGGCTCCAATCCCCGCACGCCGATCGCGAGGAGTCCCTCGATATCCGCCTTCAAAGGATGATCGGCGATGTCCGCCGCCGTCTTGGGCCCCTTGGCGGCCGCCTCTTTGGCCTTCGCGGGGTCCTTGAAGGAGGTGTCGAAGCTCTTCAGGGTGCGCTTGCCGTACAGACCGTCGATCTTCAATTCCTCCATGAAGAGGGCCGCGGCATCGGCGCGTGTGATCCGCTCGACGATGGCGATCTTCTTGCCGGTGATGGTGCCAGGCATGGCGCGCTGGATCTTCTGGACGAGGTTCCATTCCGCATCCGCCGGTCCGGCATACTCGCCCTTCAGTTCCAGGACCTTGGCAAACATCTGTCCGGCCGGAGCGAATTCCAGTGCCTGTTTGTAGGCCTTGCCCATGAAGAAGTAGGGGGCGTCGGCCTTCGGATCCACGAGGATCGCATCGTCAAAGGCGTCCTTGGCATCGTCCAGCCATTTCTTTTCCCGCGCGGCGTTCATCGTATGGAGGCGGATCAACCCGGTGTAAAGGGCGGTCTTTTCCTCGTTGGTGTTCGCGTATTTCTTGGCGCTCTTCATCGCCTCGAAACCCGCCTTCAGATCCCCCTGCTGGGCCTTGACGAGTCCCATGCCGGTGTGGGCCGACGAAAACTTGGCGTTCAGCTGGAGGGCCAGCTCGAATTCCCGCTGGGCGTCCGTGTACTTTCCCTGGTTGAGGAGCTTGATCCCCGTGTAGGTGTGATGCTCCGGCGTATCCAACTGGCCGATGGGCGGCCTTGCTTTGGGTGCGCAGGCGGAAAATGCCAGCACAACCGCGAAAGCGATCAGGACCGTCAGCAGCCGGCGATGACGAATTCGGTGCATCATATCAATCTCCTTTCGTTGGCCCGTCTCCGAAGAGGAGGCGTCCCGTTTTCGGTTGCCGCAAAACAACCGCTTCGTTAGTTATATCCATGCCTTTTGTAAGTCAAGCACTTTCGGCGCGTCGGCCGCTCCGCCCCGCATCGGAACCGCCGCGGCGGGGATGTCCCCGTCATGGATGGCCGTCATCAGGACAGGAATCCACCGATCTTTTCATAGACTTTTTCGGCGTCCTCCCGGGGATGCCACTGGATTTCGGGATCGGCGCCGAACCAGGTCATCTGCCGCTTCGCATAGCGCCGGGTGTCCTGTTTGGTTTTCTGAACAGCCTCCGCAAGCGTGCAGCGCCCTTCGAGGCAGCCGGCGATGTGCCGGTAGCCCAGCGACGACATCGATTTGAGATCCGGCCCGTACCCCCGGCGCCGCAGTTCACGAACCTCGTCCACCAGGCCTCGTTCGATCATCCGGTCCGTTCTGCGGTCGATTCTCTCCAGCAGCTCCCTCCTTTCCACGGCAAGACCGATCTTCAGGGTCCGGTAGCGGCAGGTCGCAAAGGCGTGCCGTTCGCGGATCTCCGAGATGGATCGGCCCGTCAGTTCGAACACCTCCAGCGCCCGGATCACGCGCACCACGTCGGAAGGGTGAATCCTCACGGCGGCCTGCGGGTCTATTTTCCGAAGCCTCTCGTGGAGGGAGAGGCTCCCGTACCGCCGGACGTGCTCGCGGCAGCGGTTTCTCAGTCCGGCGTCCGACGCGGGCGTCTCCACGAGCCCCCGGAGCAGCGCCTTGATGTAGAGTCCGGTGCCGCCGACGAGGAAGATCGTCCTGCCCTCCCGGTGGAGCCTCTCGATCACCGCGGCGGCCTGCGCGGCGAAAACCGCCGCGCTGAAGTCCTCGTCGGGATCGGCGACATCGATCAGATGGTGGGAGATGCGCCCGCGCTCCTCGGCCGAGGGCTTGGCCGTGCCGATATCCATGTATCGATAGACCTGCATCGAGTCGGCGCTGACGATCTCGCCTGCGAACCTGGCGGCCAGGTCCACGCCGAGTTCCGATTTTCCGGCGGCCGTCGGGCCCACGAGGACGACGACGCGGGGGCGGCCGTCGGCTGTTTCTTTTGAAACCACGTTCTTTCCTCAAGCAGTGGACGAAAATCCTCTCCGGTGGACCGCTTCACTTCCGGTGAAACATCCTCTCGAGATCACCCTGCGAGAGCAGGATGAACAGCGGTCGGCCGTGCGGACAGGTCGTCGCGGTCGCGGCGGCATCCAGATCGGTGCAGAGCGCTTTCACCTCCGACTCGCTCAGGTCCGCGTTGGCCTTGACCGCTCCCTTGCAGGCCATGCGGGCGAGGATCCTTTCCCGCCGGTCCTCGAGTTCCGCCGTCCGGGACGTCTCGGCCAGTTCTTCCAGAATCTCCGCCACGAGATCCCGCGGGTTCGTCCGCGCAAGCAGCGACGGCACGGACCGGACCACGGCCGTATCGGCACCGAAGGGTTCGACCTCCAGGCCCAGGTCACCCAGAATTCCGGCGGCCTCGGAGAGAAGCGCGAAGTCGCCCGGCGGCAGGCTCATGACCTCCGGAAGAAGAAGGCGCTGCGCCGGCGAGCCGCGCAGCGACGAACTCTTCTTCAGCTTGTCGAAGAGGACCCTCTCGTGCGCGGCGTGCTGGTCGAGCAGCACAAGGCCGGAGGGACCCGCGAAAACGAGGTAGGTCTGGAGGATCTGTCCGAGATACAGGAGGTCCGAAAAACGCGGGGCCGATCGGGCCGGCTCGGGCGCCGGCCCCGGAGCCGGCGCCGTCGGTTCCTTCCGCTCCGGCAAGGCGCCCGGTCCGGCAGCCGGACGGCCGGATTCCCCGTCGTGCGGCCGCCGGACGGGAAAGTTCCTCCGCGACGGCAGGATGGTGTATCGTTTGAGGGCTTCTTCGATGCGCAGCCGGTAGTTCTCCGGCGCCTTCGCGACGCCCCCGGCCGCGGCCTCCCCTTCTTGAGACCCGGGACGGGACAGGGCCCGGTTCGCCGCCGCCCCCGTCAGGGCCTCCACGACCGTTTCGTACACGGCACGCGGGTCCCGGAAACGGACCTCGACCTTCGCGGGATGGACATTGACGTCGAGTTCCTCCGCCGGCAAGTCGACGAACAGAACCACGGCGGGATAGCGTCTGCCCTCCATGGTTCCCCGATAGGCCGTCATGATCGCGCTCGTGAGCAGCGGGTCCCGGACGGAACGGCGGTTGACGAAAGAGAACATCCCGCGGGAGGAGGAGCGGCTCAGGTCGGGACGGCCGGCAAAGCCGGATATGCGGATGCCGCGGGCGCTGTAGTCGAGGGGAACGAGCTGCCCGCGGAGTTCTCCGCCGAGCAGGAGCGCCAGCCTTTCCGCGAGATCTCCGGAGGCGGGCAGGTTCATCGTCTCCCTCCCGTTGGCGGTCACGCGGATCCCCACGCCCGCGTTCGACATGGCCAGCCTCGTGACCGTGTCGAGACAGTTGCCCTGCTCTGTCGCCGCCGTCTTCAGGAATTTCTTCCTTGCGGGAACGGAAGCGAAGATGCGGTCCACCAGGACCGTCGTTCCGACGGGGCAGCCGATCTCGGCGCTCTCACGCACCGTCCCCGACTCGACGACGATCCGCATTCCGCTTGGACTCGAGGCGGTTCTCGAGACCATCTCGACCCGCGCAACGGCGGCGATGCTCGCCAATGCCTCTCCCCGGAATCCGAAGGTCCGCAGCCGGAAGAGGTCGTCGAAGACGCGGATCTTGCTGGTTGCATGGCGCGCAAAGGCGAGCGGCACGTCGGCGGCCTCGATGCCCCGGCCGTTGTCGGCGACGCGGATCGACTCGCATCCGCCCTTCTCGATCGTGACCGAGATCGAAGAGGCGCCGGCATCCAGGGCGTTCTCCAGAAGTTCCTTCACGATGGACGCCGGACGCTCGACCACCTCGCCGGCTGCGATCCGCTCCGCAACGTCCTGCGGCAGCACTTCGATTTTCGACATGCGGTTCCCCCGATGCGAAACGACCGCAGCTCCGTCCCGGGGGGGAGGCAACTGCGGTCGAAAGGTTCCGGCGACATCGCGTCCAGGCGCGAGACGCAGGGTCTTTGCTTCTCAGTCCAGTACGATCATGACGCGGCACTTCTTCATGAAATCCACGTTTTCCGCCGCGCCGCGAAGCTTGTCGGCATCGGCATTGCCGATGACGATGTCGGCGCGCCCCGGTCCGTCCGTCTTCAGGCCCTTGGCGCTCAGCGGATTGTTCGTGACGCGGGCGTTGCTCTGCGCCGCGGTCAGATCCCTTGCGTATCCGCTCATGCCCTGCTGTACGGCGTATTCGCGGTCGACGTTCGCCGAACCGTAGACTTCCCTGCCGCTCTCATCCAGAATCTTCGGGGCCATTGCCGGTCTTGCCTGGAGTCCCCTGGCATCGACGACGAGTCCCGTGAAAACCATCGCGGCGGGCGCGGGACCTGCCGGCGGCGCAGGGGGCTGTACCTGCTTGCGTTCCAGGATCTTCGGCAGCACGGCCTGCGCGAATCCGCCGCCCAGCGGCATCCGCACGGTCACTTCCACCGTGCCGTCGGACATGTATTCCTGTTTCGTCACCTTCGATCCGTTGACGACGCCCTCCACCTGGGTGCGAATGATGTCGCTCTCGACGGTGAAGTCCTTGACGGTCGTTGTCGAGTCGACGCGGACCCCCTTGGTCACCTCGAGCAGATTCCGGTACGCATCCACCTGCGCGGCCCGGAGCGCCATGGGGCGGGCCTGGGGCTTGCCGATGAACCGTTCGGGCGGTGCGCCGATCCCCACGGCTTCCACATAACCCGCCGACCAGTTGATGTTCCCCTGATTCCCGATCTTTTCGATCCATTCGGACATGCTGACGGCGTCCGCCGACCAGCCGATTCCAGCCGTCAGGGTCATCGCCACTGCGATTCCCAACGCTGCCAAGAGCTTCGACTTCATATCGTCCTCCTTATGAAGACCCCGGAAGGGTCACCCCTTCTCAAAGGGGTTCCGTCAGCGCCTTCCGGTCCCCGTCGTGCGGCCGCCCCTCGGGCCGCACCATACCAAAAACCCTGTGGGATTACAATTGTCAATTGGCTTCAAGTCCGCAAGGCCCCTGTCACTCCTCCGAAAAAGCCTTCTCCGCCGGCGCTTCCAGCCACGGCTTGATGTTGATGTTCTTGTCCAGGTCGCCCCATATGCCGTCGAGATCGGGCGGATTCCTGCCCCACCAGTTCTGCCGTGCGTCGATGTAGATGGAGGAAAAGGTCTGGATCGACACGGCGTTCTCGACGAAATTGTTGTTGCGGATCGTCGGATTCGACATCCCCACGCACTTGATCGCCCCCTCCCCCTGATTCCCCTTGAAGGTGGAGAGTGCGATCTTCGGGGCGGAATCGTTGCGGCAGAAGATCCCGTTCTGGGCGCTGTACAGGATGGCGCAGGACGAGATCTCCGGGGAGCCGTGAAACATGTCGAAGGCCGTGGAAGCGTACTTGACGATGCAGAAGGCGAGCGCGCTGTTGACCTTCGTCGCCTTCTTGAACTGCACCGCCGCCGCATAGGCGCCGGGCGACGGTGAAACGGCCGATGACGTGAACAGGATGGGACGGTCCGGCGTCCCCCGGGCGATGATCCCTCCGTCCTCGGCGATGATGGACGTGCCGTGATCGTACTGGAGGACCACCCCGGGCTCGACGTACAGCGTCGCTCCGCCGTCCAGAACGACGTCCTTCGCCACGCGGTAAGGGCTGTTGGAAAGGGTCAGGAAGGAGTCCGTCTTGACCGTCCCGGCGAGCGGCGAACCGAGAATCGGCAGTTCCAGGGGCTTGCCCTCCGGATAGGGGCCCGTGAGGACGGAACGGATGTCGACCTTGCCCCTGACCCTGGCAAGGACCTCGATCCCCTTGGCGGTGCCCCACCAGTTGTCGAGCGCGCTGACCGCCTCGCCCGTCATGTCGGCCGCCGCATCGAGCGGCTTGTTGTCGGTGATGTTGTTTTCCGCAATGATCGGTTTGCTCTTCTGAATGACGATGCCGGTCCCGCGGTTCTGCGTGATGACGTTGCGGGTCACCGTGGGCATGGCGGAGACAATCAGGAGTCCCTCTTTTTCGTTGTCCTCGATGCGGTTTTCATCGATGGAGGGCCGTGCGCCGTCCGTGACGATCACAGCCGCCTCGCTGTTCTTGCGCAAGGCGTTTTTCCCGATCACGGGCTTCGAAAAAGCGCCGGCAATCTTGATCGCCGTCCCGTTCCCCGTCAGCTCGCAGAACTCGACCCGCGGCGACGACGCCTGGCAGGAAACGGCCGTCCCGGCGCTCCGGATCCGGCAGTATCTCAGGATGTTTTCTCTTTCCTTCACGTTGTTGAAGGCGATCCCGCCCCAGGACTTGCCCGGCTCCATCGCATCGAAAGCGATCAGTCGCTCGGCGTCGCCCTCGGCGAGCAGCCTTCCCTCGATCACCAGGGCCCCTCCCCGGGAGCGGATCTCCGTTCCCGGTTCGATCGTCAGCGTCGCCTTGTCGCGAACGAGGATCGTCTCTTCGATCACGTAAGGGCTCGCCCCCGCAACCCAGGTCGTGTCGGTCTCGATGACGCCGCCGACGGGCGTCGGCCCGGGCGCCACGGGCATGCCGGCCAGCGCATCGCTCCGGTCGCTTTCATTTCCGGCCCGGTCGACGGCGGTCACGGCGTAGTAGTACTTCTTGCTGTTGACAAGGCCCGCGTCACGGAATTCCGGCAGTTCCGTCTTCGCGATTTCCGCATACCCCGTCAGAGGCGTCTCGCTGCGATAGACGCGGTAGCCGGCGAGGTCCCCCGTCGCGGACTTCTCCCAGTTGAGAAGGACCGTCGTGTTCCGTCCCACGGCCGCGACCTTGCCGATCTTGGCGGGAGGCGTCGTGTCGATGGTCACCGTTCCCAGGGCATCGACCCATTCCGCGGTCCCGCCCGAATCATCCCTCAGATATCCCGTGATGAGGGCTTTGCTCACGTTGTCGCCCGGGATGACGCGATAGGTCCCCAGATAGCCCCCCGGTTCGATTTCGCGCATCTCGATGTCCTTCTTGAAGCCGCCGATGCTGAAGGACGCCTGCTTCTTCGGATCGCCCTGGATGACGACCCGGATCTCGTCGCCCGCCTTCTTCGGCAGCCCCTTGGTATCCTGCGTCAGCAGGGTGATGACCGGGGGCCGCAGCTGTTCCGCCAGGGACGGCGTCGGGATGGTCTTCACCATGTCCCGGAAGAGGTCGTCGCAGGCGCGCAGCAGCTGGATGTCGCGGACGTTCATGGAGGTGGCGATGATGGTCGCGATGAGGCCGACGGGAGTCGTGGAAATGCCGCCTTCATGGATACGGACGGTGTGTCTGCCGCTCCAGAGGAACTTTCCCGTCGCGGTATCGTACATCCTGATGTCGGCCCCGACGGCGACCTGGGAATAGACGACGGCGAAAAGCTTGTCGAAGTTGGAGATGTCGCCGTAGACCACGGCGTCGACCCCGAGGATCTTGCCCAGTTCCTGCGGCGTCTTCTTGCTGATGGCTTCCGGATCCGTGAGGTCCGCCTTCCGCAGGAGGTCGTCGGTGCGGTACAATTCCAGATCCTTGAAGGGAAGCGAGCTGAAATGGTTGTAGAAACCGCGCCGGACCGGCTCGAAACCTTCTTTGCTCCCGGACTGGTCCACGAAGGGGAGGACGGCCACGGTCCTGGGCCGGTGGTCCTCCATGTACGGATCGATCTTGTACTGCCCCTTGAACAGCGACGTGATCTCGGGAGAAATGATCGTGTTCTTCGTTGCCACAAGGCACCCCTGAACGACCGGCAGCAATACCGCAAAGGCCAGGATCAGTCTCCAACGAGCGACAGCGAATTTCATAAATCCCCTCCCCGTCCGGCGTCCCGCAGACAGGCGGCGAAACGGAACCCCCTATCCTGCCCTTTCGTTCCGGCGCGCAGAAATCTCCGCGGGTCTTCCCCCGTTCATTTGCGCTCTGCCTCTTTGTTCAGAAACGGAGCGACCTGCTGGACATTTTCGACGATGAATGTATTCGCCTCCTTCGGCGTAATCTTGATGAACTTGTACGGAATGGCGATCGGTTCACGGCCCGTGGCGAGCGTGCGATAGGTCAGAACCCAAACGGCACCCGTCGTCGTATCGACCAGGTAGCTGTTTTCCTCCTTGCCCGCCACGACCTGAAACCGTCCCGTTTCCGCCGCGAAGCTCGCCCCGCTCCATAGCAGGAACACCACGAGGGCGATCCCGGCCGCCGTCCATCGTTTTCCGCCCCATCTCCGCTTCATGCCGAACCTCCTTCTTCTTCGTGGTCAAAATTTCCGTTCTCACTTCGGCGGCGAAACCACCAGCTCCTGGCTCGGCTCGCTTTCCAGACCGTCTCTGTCGACCGATGTGATGGCGTACGTCTTCGGTTTCCCGGGCACGATCGAGGCGTCGCCGTAGCTCGCCTGCGTCGACGAACCGATCTTTTCGCGTCCCAGGAAGCGCTTCTCGTAGACGTTGTACCGGGCGAGGTCGGCCTCCGGACCGGCCTTCCAGCGCAACTCGGCCTTGCCGTCCTTGAACTCACCGGAAAGCCCCTCCGGACTCTTCGGCCGGGGCTTCGTGGAAACGGTCACCGGCTCCGAGAAATCGCTGATCAGTCCGTCCCTGTCCTCCGCCTGGATGCGATAGCGGTAGAGGGCGCCGTCCTTGAGTTCCTTGTCCTGGTACTCGGTCTTTCCGGGAAGCCTGGCAATCTGACTGTAGTCCTGTCCGCTTGCACCCTCAGCCCGGAAGACGAGATACTGGGCGATATCGTTCTCCGGATTCGCCTTCCAGGACAGCGGCACGGACTTCACTTTCCTTTCCTGTGCCGTCAGCCCCGACGGCTTCGCCGGCCGCGGCTTGGTCGTTGCGCTGACGGCCTCGGAAAGATCGCTTTCCACATCGACCTTGTTGAACGTGGAGAGCGTGTAGAAGATCGTCGCGTTGTCCGCGAGTTTGTCAAAACCCCGTCCGCTGTCGGTATAACGCCCCTGGTCGCGGCCGTCGATCTTCTTGAGCAGGCTGTACCGCCCGACCTTTTCTTTCGACCAGTAGAGATTGTACCCTTCCACGTCGTCCGCCGTCGAGGGCGCCCAGCTCAATTCGATGCGCTTCACGAGACCGCTCTGGGCCTTGAATCCCTGCGGGGTGGGCGGTTTGCCCCTGGTCACGGCGGAAACGGTTACGGAAGCCGATGTCTCCTGATCCCCCTCTTCGAAGGCCGTGACGCAGTAGTAGTAACGGATCTTGTCGCCCAGGCCATCCCTGTCCGTGAAGGCGATCTTCTTGTCCGCCCCGACGTCGTAGGAATCGAGACGCCTGATCTTCTTGAAATCGGCGTTTTCGGAGGTGCTGCGATAGATGGAATATCCCTTGGTGAACGGTGAATCCAACGGGTTCCAGCGCAGCAGGATCTCCCGGATCATGTCCCCCTGGGCCGCGAGGCCCGACACCACGGGCAGGCTCCTGCCCTTCAGGGAAGCGGAGAATTCGCTTTCCAGGTTCTTCTCGTTGCAGGCCGTGACCTTGTAGAAATAGTCTTCTCCGTCGGCCAGGCCCTTGTCCAGGACGTTGACCTTGAGGAGCTTGTCGAGCGTGGTGGCGGAATCGATGCCGATGCCGAGGTCCTTGCCGAGGATGTTCGCCACTTCGCGGTAAGGCCCTTCTTCGACTTTGGCGCGGTAGAGCTTGTAGCCGACCAGCTTCGCAGGATCGCCGCTGCTCGACGGATTGGGGGACCAAGTGAGCATGATGCTCCTCACGTGGCTTTCCGTCCTGAGGATGACCGGCGGATTCGGGGTCGGCGCCGTCTCGGCGGAGACGACCGCCGAATAGTCGCTGCGGCCGCCCCGGGCGTCGAACGCGCGCACCTTGTAGAAGTACGTCTTGCCGCTCTCCAGGTCCTGGTCCGCATACTCGGGTTTCGTCGACTCTCCGATCTTGACGTACGGTCCCGCCTCCTGGGCGCTGCGGAATACCTCGTATCCGGCCGGCCGGGTGTCCGGGGAGTCCTCCCAGCTCAGGAACACGCGCTTGTTGCCCCCGCGCTTCTGCACCCGGACGGGTCCCTTGAGGGCCGCCTTGCCCTCATCCCCTCTCTTGGCCGCCTGCGCCTTGATGGCGGCAGTGATCATGGAGCTGAGTTTGCGGATTTCCCCGACGAGTCCGGCGTCGCCGAGCGCTCTCAGCTGCGTGCTGAAGAACGCCTTCTTGGATTCGACGTGGATCACCTTGGAGTTGATGATGATGATCGATCCCTTCTTTTCGACGTTGCCGACGACGATCATGTTGATCCCGAGCCGTGTGCCGATGGCGACGACGTTGTCCAGATTGTCGTCCTGCTGCAGGTCGTTCAGACTGAGGAACGCTTCGAGTTCCTTGCGGTCCAGGACGGCCAGCGAGGGCTCGGCGCCGAGCGAAGTCATCAGCATGTTGGTTGCCGTCGTTCCGTACCCGGACGCCTCCAGGTTGAGGGTGCCGAAATTGAAAACCGAGACCTTGATCTGCGCCGAGGCCGTCGTCGCCGCAGCGGAAAAAAAGAGAAGCGTAGCAGCAAGAATCCAACGCACGAGCCCCCGGGTCGCCATGCCCTCCTCCTGAAATGAGGCCCGGGCGTCGGAGAGACGCCCGGGCCGATTCTCTCCATCCCTCATTTGTCGAGGATCAACTGCTCGACCGAAGCCAGCGAATTCTTCGTGATCGGCGTCGAAATCCCCTTCGACCGCTCGTCATAGACGGCGTCGACGTATTTTTCCACGGCCTGCTCCACGCTTCTGCGTTTCTGAAGCTGCTGGGCCTGGTTGAAATACTCGACTTCAAGGCTCTGGTAGCTTTTCAGCACGCTCTGTCCCATCTCCACGATCTTCGCGTTGGCCAGTTCATCCAGCACTTCCACCTCCGTGGGCAGCTCCAGGGGGTCGTGGGGGATGCTCGCCGCCATTACGGCGTCCTGATATTTGTCTTCCTTGATGAGCTTTCCCGCGATCGTATTGGTGAAGACGTTTTCCCCCGTCGAGGTGTCGACCAGCTTGTAGGAAACCTCGATCAGGGCGCTGATCTTCGCCGATCCCTGACGGTACGAAATAAACTGGTAGTTGCGCTTCTTCATGGTACGGGGTGGGGCATTCTTCATGTCCTCCGGCGTCGGCTTGGGATTCATGATGAGCCAGTCGGAAAACTCCGGATTGCGGACCTCTTCCTCGTCGACCAGCACCTTGACCTGGCTCGTGCTGGGGCTGTCGGTCGTCCTGGCCTCGAAGTGCAGGACGTCTCCCATGATGAAGGTGTCGATGCCGCGCATCTTGCCGACCGTCTGGGCCGCCTTGATGTCCACCAGGCCCGTCTGGCCGAGCTGCATCTCACGAAGGATCGACTGGAGGTTTTCCCGCTCGATGATGCGCAGGTCGCCGCTGGCGTTCTTGTGCAGGTAGGTGATGAGCTTGTTGGCCGCGATCTTCCCCGCGTCCTTGTTGTTGCTCGGACTGCTGAAGTCGAAAACGGCGATCGATTTCTTGATCCGGCGGTTGACGTGGTCCTTGACCTCGATGCTTTTCTGGAAAAGCCCCGGGAAGGAAGGATTCAGGGCTTCGACCTTCTGGTACCAGACCAGTGCGTTGCCCCACATCTCCTTTTCGCCGTACTTTTCGCCGCGCTCGAACAGCTTGGTGCAGAGGTTGTTGACGAGCTCCCGGAAGATCGGATCGCCCTGGATGTCGGGAACGTGATGCTTGACGGCCTCCGCCTTCTTCACGGCGGCGTTCAGCTTCCCCTGCCCCAAGAGCTTCACGGCTTCATCGAGATAGAGCTGGGCCACCTTGGCGCGCAGGCCGTCCAGCTTCTTCGGCAGCGCCTGGCTGTCCGGCATGTACTCGCCGGCCTTCTCGTACATCATGATGGCCCGCTCCCAGCTTTGGGCCTTCTCCGCCTTTTCCCCTTCCTTGAGGAAATAATCGGGGGTGTCCTTGGCCTTGGCCGCCTCGTACAGTTTGGCCACGTCATAGTATTGGGGATTGATGTCCATCGCCGCCTTGAAGGACGACGCGGCCATTTTCCAATCCTCCTGCTTGCCCAGGGCAATCCCCTGCTGGTACAGGATTTTCGCTCCTTCCTGCTCCGCCTTGTTCAGGCGGTTTCCGGAGTCCTCGTAACCGGGGTAGAGCTGGTTCACCCGGCGCAGCTTCGCGGTCGCCGCCACCCAGTCCTCCTTCTGAAGATCGGTTTCGGCCTGACCGTAGAGCGTCTTCACCTGGGTCTGAAGGGCCGCGGCCTTCGCCTTGAGTCCGTCGGCGAAAGACCGGATGTCCTTGTTGTTCGGGTCCAGTTTCGCGGCCGCGTCCGCATCCCTGGCGATTCTTTCCAGGACGGGCACGGTCGGTTCGGCCGCAGCGGACGCCGCCTGGCGGGCCTTCTCGTAGCGGCTCTTGGCCGAAACCTGTCTTGCCTTGATCAGGGCATCCCGGTATTCCTGGTTGTCGGGCGCTTCCTGGACGGCCTTTTCGAAATAGGCGATGGCGTCGTCCCAGCGGTGGTTCTGACTCAGTTCAAGGCCCGTCTTGTAATTCTCGCTGACCTGGCATCCGACAAACAGGACCAGGCCCAACAGGCCGATCAGCGTCCAGTGGAAATTCTTCGTTTTCATTCGATCCTCCCTCTCCGTGTCGTCACAGATTCCCGCAGAAGATTCCCGCCCGGCAGCCCCGGATTCCTCGTTTCCCGTCGGCCGGCCGCGGCGCCGCCCCCGTTCACGGCACCAGACGAACCTCGATCCGGTTCGGCGTGATCTCCAAGATCTTCACCTTGCGATTGCCGAGGGACATGGCGGCAACGTCGTCGGCCATGCCCTGCGTGTTGCCCCGGAGTTCCACATCCAGTTCGACCCTGCCCTGCTGGAAGGCGCGCTGCTGCATTTCCTTGAAGCCCTTCACTTCCTGGACCACCATGTCCTTGAACTTCATCAGGTCCTCGTATCCGCCCAGCCCCGACGCGACGAGTTTCACCGTCGCCGTATTGGCCAGTTCCGACGACCATCGATCGAGAACGGAATCCAGCATGTTGCGGGCGATCTTCAGGGAGACTTCTTCGGTGATCGCCTTGATGTCCCCCTTCATCCCCGGGACCGATTTCGTTTCGCTTTCCGTCGCCAGCACCTCGCCGGTGTCGCCGTTGATGACCTTTCCCGATACGATCACCTTGTTGGAATGCATCTCGATCCCGCCCACGTTGAAGGACTGGCTCGTCGCTTCCGCCCGCCCCAGAATCACCACCTCGGCGCCGTATCGGTGCGCGATGTCCGTGACCGCCTTCCGGTCCGAAGCCAGATTCTGGAGGTTCTCCTTTTCCTTGCCCTTGCGGACCGTCTCGGCATCGATCACCTTGAAGCCCTTGGACAGAAAATACTTCGCCATCGCCGCCTCGGCCAGGGCATCCTTCTGCGCCTGCTCGCCGAAGAGGATCATGAGGCGGGGTTTTGATTTGCGCGCGATGATCAGGTTGATCGCCTGCATGCGGTCCTTGAGTTTTCCCGATCCGATGTCCGCTTCGATGGTCACGAAGTAGGAATCCGCCTCCCTCTTCTCGGAGATGACCTTGTAGCTGTTGATGAACCCCCGGGACTCGGAGAGGATGCGGTCCAGTTTCAACTGGTAGTTCTCCACTTCGGACGTGCTGGTGACCATGACCCCGACGGCCTTCTCCACGGCATTGCGCTGGGCATTTTCGATGGCCTTGTCGCGGGCGATGTCGACCAGGTTCTTGTGAATCGTCGACATGCCGTCCGCACGAACGCGCGACTGCGCCCCGGCGGACGTGCAGAATATCAGGAACAGGGCCGAACAGAGGACTGCAGAGAGAATCTTCATCGGGATACTCCATCCACGCAGGTTGGCTTCCACTCGCGGGGTTCGCAGGCCCGGGCGAACGGTCAGGGGCGGAGCGCGAAAAACCCCTATTCTTTCCGATGGAATTTGGGTCACGGGAATATAATGGAATCGCCCTTTTCCGTCAAGACGATTTCGGGACGTCCGGTATGGCACGCCGCCGTCCCGCAGGTTGCAGGTTCTCCTCCGTCCGTGGAAGCGTTCAATACCCCGTCCCGCTGAGGTAGTCGCTGAGGGCCACCTGCCAGAAGCGCAGGGTCTTGCCCGTCGCTGCGAAAAATTTGCGGCAGCTGAAGACGCTGTAGACGGGGCGTCTCGCCGGGCGGGAAAGCTGTGAAGATTTGATGGGATGGACCTGCACGCTGCTCATCCCGGCGAATTCAAAGATCTTCTTTGTGAACTCGAACCAGCTGCAGCTGCCCCGGTTCGTCACGTGGAAGACGCCCCGCTGACCCGTCTCGACCAGCCTCTGCACCGCCTGTGCCAGGTCCGCCGTATAGGTCGGCGAGCCGATCTGGTCGTCCACCACCTCGACGACATCGAGGCTCCTGCCCTTTTCCAGGATCGTGCGCACGAAATTCTTCCCATGGGCCCCGTACAGCCACTGTGACCGGATCAGGAGATAATTGTCAGAGGAGGATTGGAGGAGCTTCTCGCCCTCGAGCTTCGACTGCCCGTAGACATTGAGCGGTCCGGGGACGTCCTCCTCGACGTACGGCGATCCCTTGCTGCCGTCGAAGACATAGTCGGTGCTGAAGTGGACGATCGGGATGTTCCGGGGCCGGCAGGCCGACACGATATGTTCCACGGCAAGCGCATTGACGGCAAAGCAGCGGTCCCGGCTGGATTCGCATCCGTCCACGTCGGTGAAGGCCGCGGTATTGATCACGATGTCCGGTCCGACTTCCCCGATCGTCTCGCGGCATGCCGCGGCGTCCGTAACGTCGATTTCGTCGATGTCCTTCCCGACCACCTCGTGCCCGGCGGAAAGCCTCGTACGAAGATCGGCACCCAGCATTCCCTTGTGTCCCAAAATCAGGATTTTCATGATGCTCCTTCCCTCTGCAGTCTCGATCAGTACTTCACTTCTTTCAGAAACAAGCCGCAGGCCGGCGCCGTCATACCCGCCCGCCGCCGGTCCCCGGCGGCGAGGATGTCTCTGATGTCGTCCGGCGCAAACTTGCCGAGGCCGGTTTCCGCCAGCGTGCCGGCGATGATCCGCACCATGTGCCTCAGGAAGCCGTTGGCTTCCACGGAGATCTTGACGATCCCGTTCCCCGGCCCTTCGACGAGAAGGCTCGAGACCGTGCGGACGTGATCCTCGACGTCGCAATGAACGGAACAAAAGGACGTGAAGTCGTGCGTACCCACCAGATGGGCGGCCGCCTGCCTCATCCGGTCCAGGGCCAGCGGCTTGATGATGTGCCAGGCGTAATGGCGATAGATCGCCGGACGCGCGAGGCCGTTGAAGATGCGGTAGAGGTAGATCTTCGTCTTGACGCCCCGGCGCGCGTGGAAGGCGGGATCGACGTCGTCCAGCTCCTTGACGACGATATCGGCCGGCAGAAGGCTGTTGAGGCCGCGCAGGAAGCCCAGCGGCGGGATCCGGGAAGTCGTGCGGAACGAAGCGACCTGATTGAGGGCATGGACGCCGGCATCGGTCCGGCCGGACCCGACGATGCCGACGGCCCCCCCCGTCATGACCGCGACCTTTTCCTCTAGGACCTCCTGGATGCTCGGGCCGTCGGACTGACGCTGCCAGCCGCGGTACGCCGTCCCGTCATATTCGATCACCAGGCGGAGCGTTCTTTCCGGAGCTTTATCCATGGGGAGTCACGGGGAAGAAAAAGGGGGAAGGCCGGCCTCCCCCCGGAAAAACGGCCGATCAGAACCGCATCACTTGTTTTCGCTGCACCGCTCGAGCGCTTCCAGCGCCGGGAGCCCGTTGCCTTCCAGGTACTCGAGAAACGCGCCGCCCCCCGTCGAGATGTAAGTGATCTTGTCGCTCTCGCCCGCCCGGTGGATCGCAACATCCGTATCGCCGCCTCCCACGATCGTCTGGGCATAGGAATTGGCCACACTGTGGGCCAGCGCCGAAGTGCCGCGGCTGAACGCGTCGATCTCGAACATGCCCATCGGCCCGTTCCAGATGATCGTCTTGGCGTTCGTCAGGGCTTCGGTGAAGAGCGTAATCGTGGCCGGGCCGATATCGAGCCCGGTCCAGTTGATGTTGATCTCCTGCACGGGGACGATCTTCGTTTCCGCCTCCGCACTCTTGTTTTCGGCGATGACGCAATCGACGGGCAGATAGAGTTTCACGCCCTGTTTCCGGGCCGACTCCATGATCTCCCTGGCCTTGTCGATCAGTTCGTCCTCGACGATGGAACGCCCGACCTCGTACCCGAGGGCCTTGAGGAACGTGAAGGCCATGCCCCCGCCGATGATCATCTTGTCGACTTTCTTCACCAGGTGGCTCAGCACCTCGAGCTTCCCCGAGACTTTCGATCCTCCGGCGATCGCGACGAAGGGTCTCGCCGGCTTCTCGAGCGCCTTGCCGATATAGTTCAGTTCCTTCTTGATCAGGAAGCCGGCCCCGCATTCCTTCAGGAATTTCGTGATCGCGACATTGGAGGCGTGGCTGCGGTGGGCGTTCCCGAAGGCATCGTCGATATAGACGTCCCCGTAGCTCGCCAGCTGCCGGGCGAAGTTGTCGTCATTGGCCGTCTCCTCGGCGTGAAAACGGAGGTTCTCGAGCAGGATCATCTCCCCCGGCTTCAGGGCATCGACCGCCTGCTTGACCTCGGGGCCGATGCAGTCCTTGACGAACCCGACTTCCTTTCCCAGGAGCCTCGAAAGGCGTTTCGCGACCGGCGCGAGGCTCATGTCGGAAATGATCTTTCCCTTCGGCCGGCCCAGATGCGACATCATGATGATGATGGCGCCCTCATCCAGCGCATAATTGAGCGTCGGCAGCACCGCCCGGATCCTGGTGTCATCGGTGATGTTCAGACAACTGTCCATCGGAACGTTGAAGTCGAAGCGGAACAGCACCCTTTTCCCCTTGATGTCGATGCCGTCGATGAATTTCATGGATCCTCCTTGCCATTTTTCCCCAAAAAAGTTATGATGCGCCCCTCTTTACCAAAATGCTGCTAAACCAATGGGTTAGACATCCAGAAACGGGTGACGACTTCAGGTGGTTCACGGCGTTTTTCTATAACGCAGCGCACCCGATAGGTCAAGGACGAAAAGGGCGATCGCGGATGGGTCCCAAGGTCAGCAGTCTTGAGGAGGATGGACGTTTTTATGGAAAAAGAACCTTTGCAGGCGACGACAGAGGGAAAGATCAAGGCCTTCGAGCGGAAACGGGATGCCTTGATGACCATGGGAGGGGAAAAAGCGGTCGGAAAGCAGCACGAACAGGGGAAGTTGTCCGCCCGCGAAAGGATCGATCTTCTCTTCGACAGGGGAACCTTTCAGGAAGTCCAGCTTTTCGTGAAACACCGCTCGACGCTTTTCGGGCTCGGCGACAAGGAGATCAACGCCGACGGCGTGATCACCGGTTTCGGAAAGGTGAACGGCCGGACGGTTTTTGCGGCCTCCCAGGATTTTACCAGCGTGGGAGGAAGCCTCGGCGAAATGCATGCCGAGAAGATCTGGAAAGTCATGGATATGGCCATCGAGGCCCGCAAGCCCTTTGTCGCCATCAACGACTCGGGCGGCGCCCGCATTCAGGAAGGCGTGCTTTCCCTGAAGGGTTACGGCGGCATCTTCTACCGCAACACGATCGCCTCCGGCTACATCCCCCAGATCGTCGCGATCATGGGTCCGACGGCGGGCGGCGCGGTCTATTCCCCGGCGCTCACCGACTGGGTCTTCATGGTCAAGAAAACGAGCCACATGTACATTACGGGCCCCGACGTCATCAAGGCCGTGATCGGCGAAGAGGTCTCCCACGAGGAACTCGGCGGGGCCATGGCGCATGCATGCAAGAGCGGCGTCTGCCACTTCGCGACGGACAACGACGAAGACTGCATCGGCCGGATCAAGATGCTGCTCTCGTACCTGCCGGACAGCTGCCACAGTCCGCTGCCGAAGGGCGCGTGTACGGACGGCACGGACCGCCTCTGCCCGGAACTGGACAAGATCATCCCGGACAAGTCCACCCGCGCTTACGACATGAAGAAGATCGTCGCCGCTGTGGCGGACAACGGCGAGATGGTCGAGCCGCACGACAACTGGGCGAAGAACATGCTGGTCGCCTTCATCCGCATCGGCGGGACGCCGGTGGGGGTCATCGCCAACAACCCGAAGTTCGGGGCAGGCGTCCTGGACGTCAATGCCTCCGACAAGGCATCCCGATTCATCCGCTTCTGCGACGCCTTCAACCTCCCGCTCCTGACCTTCACCGATGTGCCGGGGTATATGCCCGGAACGCAGCAGGAATGGTCCGGGATCATCAACCACGGGGCAAAGCTCCTGCACGCCTATTCCGAAGCGACCGTCCCGAAGATCACGGTCATCACCCGCAAGGCCTACGGCGGCGCCTACATCGCCATGTGCAGCAAGCACCTCGGTGCCGATTACGTCATGGCCTGGCCGACCGCGGAAATCGCCGTCATGGGGGCGGAGGGGGCCTGCAACATCATCTACCGGAAGGAAATCCAGGGCGCCCCGGATCCGGCGGCGAAGCGCAGGGAGTTGATCGCCGAGTACGAGGAGAAATTCAACAACCCCTATTTCGCATCGCAGCTGGGGATTATCGAAGAAATCATCCGTCCGAGCGAAACGAGAAAGCGCATCGCCATGCTCCTCGAGACCCTGCGGGACAAGGCGGAAGTGCGTCTGCCCAAGAAACACAACAACATTCCCCTGTGAACGGGGTTCCGCAAAGGCGCTTCTCTTCGGTACGAACACCGGAAACAGAAAGGACGGGATTTTCTCCCCGCCCTTTTCTTGTCCGCCGCAGATCCTTTTCGCCCGCGCTTTGCAGGTCACTGCCACCCGATGGTCTCGTAGCCTTTCTCACGCAGACACCTTTCGACGAATTGGCGCTGCACGGGGGACGGCGTTCCGGCGTCGGCGACGCTCTTGACCACACCCGCCGCCGCTCCTGCAGCCGCGCCGATGCCGATTCCCCTGCCCAGACGTCCCGTCACGGCACCGACGGCTCCCCCGACCACGGCCCCTCCGGCCGCTCCGCCGGCTGTATTCTTGAGCGCTTCCTTGCCGGCATCGGACTGGACGTACTCCTCCGCGAGCTGCTCGCAGACGGCGATGTCCCTTCGCGCCTGTTCCTCCCCGACGCGCTTGAGATGGTCGTTCGGATAGAGGACGGGCTTCGGCGCGCCGCAGCCGGAAAGAAAAAACAGCAGCGCCGCGGCGGCGACCGCGCAACATCCCCAGGTGTTCCTCGTTCTCATGCCTCGGCTCCCCTCTCGAAGTTCAGGACCCTTTCAATCCGCTCCATGGTCTCCTCTCCTCCCAGGAGCGCAACGACCTTTTCGAGCTCCGGACCGTCGCTCCGTCCCGTCAGCGCCAGGCGAAGAGGCAGCAAGAGCCTTTTCCCCTTCCGGCCGGTCCGTTCCTCGGCATGGCGGACGGCGCGCCGGAAATACCCGTCACCCGGCTGCACGCGGCGGAGTGCCTCCCCGAACGCGGCAAGGACGTCGCCCTCCTGGCTCGCCCTCCGGAGGGCCTCCGGCCCCGGGGAAAAATGCAGCGGATCGAAGATTTCCATGAAAGGCGCGATGTCCGCCAGGGTCCGGAGATTGTCCCGGCAGGCCTCCGCAATCTGCCGGAACCTGCCCGGGTTCTCCCCGGCCATCCGCCTGCCGGCCTCGCCGGAAAAGGGCAGAAGCCGCTCGGCAAGCCGGTCCCCGGCGAGGAGCTTCAGATGCGCCGCGTTGAGCCACTTCAATTTGGCCTCGTCGAAAACGGCGCCGCCCTTTCCCAGCCGATCCAGGGAAAACGAGGCGATCAGCTCCGTGGATGTGCCGATCTCCTGCCCGTCCGCGGCCGATGCGCCCAGGAGGGCGAGATAATTCAGCAGGGCCTCGGGAAGGACCCCCTCTTCCCGAAAGGCCCGCACGGACACGGCGCCATGGCGCTTGCTCAGTTTCGCGCGATCGGCGCCCAGGACGAGCGAGTGGTGCGCGAAGACGGGCGGCTCGAATCCCAGGGCCCGGTAGAGCATCAGCTGGGGCGCCGTATTGGAGAGGTGGTCCTCCCCGCGGATCACGTGCGAGATCCGCATCAGATGATCGTCGACGACCACGGCGAAATTGTACGCGGGAAGCCCGCTGGAACGGACGATGATGAAATCTCCGATGTCCGCCCCTTCGAACCGGACGGGCCCGCGGATGAGATCGTCGAAGGAAATCGCCGCGTGTTCGCTGCGGAAGCGCCAGGCCGGCTTTCTGCCCCGCTTCTCTTCGGACTCCCGCTGATCGGGCGTCAGGTTCCGGCACCTCCCGCTGTACCGGGGCGCGACGCGCCGTGCGAGCTGCACGGACCGTTCCGCCTCCAGTTCCTCTTCGGTGCAGTAACAGGGATACACATGGCCGCCGTCGCGAAGTTTTGCGAGGTACCGTTCATAGAGATCGAAGCGCTCGCTCTGCCGATAGGGACCGCAGTCGCCTCCCCGGTCGGGGCCCTCGTCCCAGTCGATGCCCAGCCAGCGAAGATCGTCGCAGATCCCGGCGGCAAACGCGTCCGTCGAGCGCTCCCGGTCCGTATCCTCGATCCGCAGGACGAATGTCCCGCCGTGATGCCTGGCGAAGAGCCAGTTCAGCGCCGCCGTCCTGGCGTTCCCCACATGGAGTTCCCCGGTCGGAGACGGGGCGAAGCGCAACCTCAGCGAAACGGACATGGCCACACCTCAGCGTTCATCCAGCAGGGCGACGGCGAAGGCCGCAATGCCTTCACCCCGGCCGACAAATCCCATGCCCTCGTTCGTCTTGGCCTTGATGCTGACGCATCCGGCGGCGATCCCCAGCGCATCGGCAATGTGGTTCACCATCCCGGCGATATGCCCCTGCAGCTTCGGCTCTTCGAGGACGATCGTCGAATCCACGTTGCGGACGCGGAAGCCCTTGTCTTCCGCCAGGGCGCGGACCCGCGAAAGAAGCTTCAGGCTGGAAATGCCGCGATAGGCCGGGTCCGTGTCGGGGAACAGCCGGCCGATGTCCCCGCCGGCCATGGCTCCGACCACGGCATCGCAGACGGCATGCACGAGCACGTCCGCGTCGGAGTGGCCCAGCAAGCCCTTGCCGTGGGGAATCTCGACGCCGCCGAGGATCAGACGTCTGCCTGAAACCAGGCGGTGGCTGTCGTAGCCGAACCCCACTCGCATCGCCATCGCTCCCCGTTCATCCCGCCCGCGGCCGGCGCCATCCGCCGCCGGCCGGGTTACCCCTGCCGTTCTTCCCGGCGCTGCAGAAAAGCCTCGGCAAACCGGAGATCTTCAGGGGTCGTGATCTTGATGTTGTCTGCGGAGCCCGGAACCATCTTGACCGGCACCCCGATCCGCTCCAGCAGCACGGCGTCATCGGTCCCCGTAAACGCCTCCGCCGCCGCGGCGGCAAAGGCCTGATCGAGGAGTCCCCTTCGAAAGACCTGCGGCGTCTGCGTCATCCAGAGCCGGCTGCGGTCGAACGTCCGGACAATCCAGCCGTCGCGGTCCGCCTCCTTGACCGTGTCCTTCACCGGGATCCCGAGCGTGGCGGCGCCGTGCCGGCGACCGGCAGCCACGACATCGGCAAGAAGACCCTGAGCCAGGAACGGCCGCACGGCGTCATGGATCACGACAAGGTCGTGGACGCGGTCCGCCGCCTCCAGACCCCGCTGCACGGAATCCTGCCGCTGCGCCCCGCCCGCAACGACCCGGGCCACCTTGACGGCCCCGGCCTCCCGCACCATTGCCCGGACCGACGGGATCTCCGCCTCCGGAACGACCAGGACGATCGCGTCGATGACCGGAGAGGTTTCGAAGATCCGGAGCGTACGGGCGAGGATCGGTTCGCCGGCAACCGTCAGAAACTGCTTGGCCGTCGACAGCCCCATGCGTCTGCCGGCCCCCGCCGCAGGGATGATCGCAACCGTTCCCACAGAAACGCTCCTTAACAGGTTTCCGGCGATCCCGCATGCCTGGGCGCAGGGGCGCGATGCAGGATGCACGGGCCTGCGAAAAGGCCGGAGAGCGTCACGTCTCCCGGGCCCGGTTTCACTGCCTGCCGGCGCCGCCGTACGATTTCCTGTCCGTCCCCTTGAGTTCGGAAAAGATCATCCGGCCCGCCGTCGTCTGGAGCACGCTGGTCACGACGACGTCCACGGTGCTGCCGACGAACTTGTTGCCGCCGTCCACGATGATCATCGTGCCGTCGTCGAGGTAAGCCACCCCCTGGCCCGGCTCTTTCCCTTCGCGGATGATCTTCACCGTCATCATTTCGCCCGGCAGGACGACGGGCTTGAGCGCATTGGCAAGCTCGTTGACGTTGAGGATCTTGATTCCCTGCAATTCCGCGACCTTGTTCAGGTTGAAGTCGTTTGTCAGGATCTTTCCGTTCATCTTCTTCGCCAGGGCCACCAGCTTCGCGTCCACCCCCTTGATCTTGGGGAAGTCCTGGTCGACGATCTCGATATACACGCCGGCCATTCGCTGCATGCGGCCCAGGATATCGAGTCCCCGCCGCCCGCGCGACCTCTTCAGGGCGTCGGCGGAGTCCGCGATCAACTGCAGCTCCTCCAGCACGAAGCGGGGGACGATGAGCGTGCCCTCGACAAAGCCCGTTTCACAGACATCGGCAATCCGTCCGTCCACGACCACGCTCGTGTCGAGGATGCGGTAGTCGCCCGGCCCTTTGCCGGTGAAACCGAGAAAGTGGAATTCCTCGATCTTCTTGGACCCGAGCACAAGACCGAGATACCCCATGACACCGATCAGCAGGGTATAGACCCAGGGAACCACATACTGCTTTTCCATGATGTTGCTGACGAAACTCAGCCCGTAGGCCAGCAGGAATGCGATCAGCAGGCCCACGATCATGCCGGCCACCCCCCCGAAGAGGGTTCGCAACGGCACCTGCCGGATGGCCTGTTCAATTTTCATGACGATAAAGGCGATGAGCGCGCCGAACAGGAGACCGGCCAATGACCAGGGGAAACCATAATAGCTATAAAGGATAAAATAGCCGCTCACGGTACACGCAAGGAACAACAGGAGCCTTACAATCAAAACGGTTCACCTCCTTTCCGTTTTTCAGATATGAAACAAGAAACGATATCCCTTGTCCTCATACGGGAGATACCGCTCATGTCACGGGTATTGAACTGCACCGGATGAAAGCAAAGGAGTGTTACTGCAAGGTGAATATTTTCTTCAAGTCTTCTTCGATCTTCGCTTCGTCGGAATTGCTCGCGATGGAGATCTCCTTGATCAGCAGACTCTTGGCAGTATCCATCATCTTCCGTTCGCCGAAGGAAAGATTCTTGTCGCTCTTGAGGATGAGGAGGTCGCGCAGCACCCTGGCGATTTCATAGACCGACCCCGTCTTGATCTTCTCCAGGTATTCCCGGTACCGCTTGTTCCAGGTCTGCTTGTCGATCGTCACGTTCTTGTTTCGAAGGATCGCATAGATCTTGGGTATTTCCCTCGCAGTGATCAATTCCCGGAGACCGACCGCCTTGGCGCTGTCCATGGGGATCATGATCTTCATCCCGTTGCCCATGATCTTCATGATATAATACTGCTGCTTGTTGCCCATGACTTCGCGGTTCTCGATGGCCTCGATCACGCCGACACCCTGCGCCGGGTAAACGGCGAGATCCCCTACTTTAAACATCTTGATGCACACGCCCATTGTTCCCATAACGTAACCTTACCAAGTTTTTGAACGTAGCAGACTACCATAATATAGTCATTCCGTCAACATTTGTGACATCATCCGGTGACAAATCGTCCCGCCTTGGGGTGTTTCACCGCCTCTCCCGCCGTCGCCGCGCTCAGATGAACCGATGCATGGCCCGGCCGAGGTCCCGTTCCAGGCTTCCTTCGCCCCTGTGCGCATATCCGTCGACGAAGGCGCCGATGCGGCGGTGGAGCTCCCGGTCCGAAAGGTCGGAGAGCCTCCGGAGGCTCCCGGTCCTCCGCCCGACCCGGAAGATGAGCCGCTCCCTCTCCGGCAGACGGAAGAAGCTGTCGATGATCTCCAGGAGGCGTCCCTTGTCTTCCGGAAGCGTTCCTTCCAGTTCCTCCAGCAGATTCAGGATGTGGTCACTCACGATCCGCGAGGTGATGCCCTCCAGATGTTCGATGAAGAGCCGGATCTCCCTGAGGATGTCCTCGTCTCCGATCGGCGTGAAATCGCCTGCGCGCATCTTCGCGTCCAGGTCCGACCCCGGCTTCACGTGCAGGGTCCGAAGCCGTATGAAATCGGGGTTGACGAGGTTCAGGGCCCGGGCCGTATGCTCGGCGTGTTCCCGTGACCACTTCGCCCCTCCCAGGCCCGGCATGAAGTATTCGGACAGGGAGATTCCCGCCTCGCGGATCCGGCGCCCCGCCTCGACGTGCTGCTGCGCCGTCACTCCCTTGCGGACGAATCCGAGCACGGCATCGCAGCCTGATTCCATGCCCACGTGGATCCGCGTCAGGCCGGCCCCGCGGAGGCGGCGCAGATCCTCCACGGACTTCTGCGACGCCGTCCTGGAGCGGCAGTAGGTCGTCACGCGGCTGACAGAGGGAAAGCACTCGCGGAGGAAGGACAGGATCTCGACGACATCGTCCGTCTTCCTGACCAGGGAATCGGCGTCCTGAAGGAAGACCGACGTCCCGCCGAAGTACATCCACGCGGCCACGGAAGAAACGACGCCGTCGTCGGCCCAGTGTCCGTAAAGCGCATGCAGCAGGCGCTCGGTGACCCGCCCGCCTTCGCCGCAGTCCTGCGAGAGCGCACGGATCTTTTCGGCAGCCGCTGCCGCCGTCCGGATGTCTCCCTTGACTTCTTCCACGGTCCGGATTGAAAATTTCGTGTCGCGATAGGTGGGGCAGAAGGCGCACTTGTTCCACGGGCAGCCCCGCGTGAGACGAATCAGGAGGCTCTTCGCCTCGCTCGGCGGCCGGATGGGGCCCTGTTCAAAATTTCCCTGCACGATGCATTCCTCGCTTCCCCGCCGCTCAGGGGAGAAAGAAAAGAGGGTTGCGGGCCTTGTTGCGGTAGCGCACCTCGAACATCATGAAGGCGTCTCCCGCCTTTCCAGGCACTCCCATGAAGGCGATCCGGTCCCCTCTCTTGATCTGCTCATCCAGTCGCACCAGCCGGCTCCCCAGATCGGTATAGACGGTCGCGTAATGGTCTTCATGCCGGACGATGATCGTCTCCCCGTAGCCCTTCAGCACCGACGAATAGATGACGGTGCCGGCGGCGGCCGATTTCACGGCGGTCCCCTGAGGCGCAACGATCTTGATCCCGTTGCTGAACATCCCGTTGGACTGAATGCCGAACCGGGACGCCACCTTTCCGTCGACGGGCCAGGAGAATCGCTTGCGGTCGAACTGGAGCGACGGCCGGTCCGCTTCCGCAGGAGCGGGAGCCGGCCGCGGCGCCTCCTGCCGCAACGAGGGGCTGCGATCGACCGGGCCCCGTTCGGGCGAAGGCGCGGTCTGAGCCTTTGCCGCCCCGGGCCGCTCCTTGAGCGGTGCGGCCTTCGTGTCCGTCCTGGCGGTCTGGGCGCGGGAAGCCGCGGCCGCCCCGGCGGTTTTCCCGTCCCGGATCGGCTCTTCCGCAGTCCCCGGCGGCGCCTGTTGGATCCCCTCTCTGTCCGAAAGCGGACGGGACGCCGCCTGGGCCGCTTTTTCAGGACGGGACGCCTCCGCCCGGTCGTCCGTTTCGCGGCTTTTCAGCGTCGAAGAAACATCATCCTGGACGGGCTGGGGGTCCGGGATGAAGACGACGCTGTCCGCCTCGATCCGGGCGGGATCGCCGATGTCGTTGATCTCGGCAAGGTCCTGCAGGTTGACGCGGTACAGGTGGGCGATGTGCCAGAGCGTTTCCCCCTTCTGTACGCGGTGGTAGATGCCCTTGGGCCGCGAAGTCCTGACGGGCAGTGCACTGCAGGAAACAACGAAAAGAAGGGCCAGCAAGGCGGCGGATATCGCGCGGAAGCGGTCCGAGTTCGGAGCCATCTCTTACGAATCCCAACCGTGTTCGCCGATGAGGTTCACGAAGCGGACCCCGCCCAGCGACTCGCGAACAAGCCCGTCCGGCTTGTCGGAGGTCTTCGTAATCTTGATCAAATCCTGCGTGTACCGATCGCCGACGGGAATCACGAGCCTGCCGCCCACCGCCAATTGCTCGATATAGGCCTTGGGAACGCTCGGCGCCCCCGCCGTTACGATGATGGCGTCGAAGGGCGATTCCTCGCGCCATCCGTACGTCCCGTCTCCGACACGGATCGCCACATGGTAGTAATGAAGGGCTTCCAGGATCTTGCGGGCGCGCAGCGCCAGGGAGGAGAACCGCTCGATGGAAAAGACCTGGTCCGCCAGGAGCGACAGGATCGCCGTCTGGTAGCCGGAACCGGTCCCGATCTCGAGGACCTTCTCCCTTCCCGTCAGTTCCAGCGCCTCCGTCATGAGGGCGACGATGTACGGCTGGGAGATCGTCTGCTGCGCCTCGATCGGCAGGGGATTGTCCTGATAGGCCTGCTCGGCCAGCACCTCTTCGACAAAGAGATGACGCGGCACGGTCTCCATCGCCTTGAGCACGCGTTCGTCCCGGATCCCCCGCGCCCGGATCTGGGAATCCACCATCTTCAGCCTGAGCTTCTTATAACGATCCATGCCTCAATCCCGTTCGGGAAGCCGGGCCCGCCGCGCCGGTACGCGGTATGCCGCCTCCACCCACGAATGCCTTCTCAGTCCCATGGCCTCCCGCGTGACGATCAGCCAGTAGTATTTCTCCTTCGCCGTCTCGCGCGCCGCATTGAACCGGTCGATCTCGCCGTTGATCTCCCGGATCATCCGCCTCCGGATCCCCGCGGCCCCTTCCGGCGCCTCCGTCGCATCCCCTTCGCATTCGCGCCGGAGAAGATCGTCGAGACGGCGTGCGATGACGCGTTCGATCCCCCCCAGCCTGTCGAGGGCGTTGGCCACGCTCTCGCCGGCGCGTCCCAGAACGGCCGCACGTTCACGCCAGAATTCTTCTTGGAGAATCTCTTCAGGACTTCTTGCCGCCGGCATTTCCGATCCACGACGCGACACCGCCGCCGACCTCACTGCCCTTCCCGGCGGCGCCGGTCACCCCTTGTTCTTGTCGATGGTCACCTTATCATCAGCAGGCCGGCTTTTCAATAACAAAGCCCTCTTAGGCTCCGGAAAACATTTCCCTTTACACCCCGGACCGATTTCGTTACTAATTTTCCGAAGCGCCGGAAGAGACGGGCGCCCATGGGGAAAGAGGTCCCGGAGATGAAGGAACTTTTCGGACCACTGGCGGAGGCCGTGTCCCTCGCTTATCGTCAGGGCCAGGAGGACGAAACCCTGGAGCCGCATGTCCTGCGGAACGTCCGGGGCGCACCGGTCGGCCGGTTCCGGGACGGCGATGCCGTCATCTTCTACAACATCCGCGGCGAGCGCGAGATCGAACTGACCCGCGCCCTCACGGAGAAAAACTTCCGCCCCTTCCCCGTCGCAAAGGACCTGGGCCTCCGTTTCGCAACGCTTGTGGAATATACGGCCGATCTGAACGTCCCCGTCGCCTTCCCTCCGCCGGGGACGCTTTCCGACACGCTCGGAGAAACCCTCTCCCGGCTCGGCATCCGCCAGGCCAGGATCGTGGAGGCGGAGAAGGCCTACCACGTCGGTTTCTTCCTCAACGGAAAGAGAGAGGCCCCCCTGCCCTTCGAGGAAAGGATCGTGGTCCCGACCCGCAAGGATGTCCGCCTCTTCGACGAGGCTCCGGAGATGTCCGTCGCCGAGGTCGCCGAGGCCGTCGTCGAAAAGATCGGCGATGAAGACACCCGGTTCATCTTCGCCAACTTCGCCAACGTGGACGTCGTGGGCCACATCGAAAACGAAGCCGCCGTCCTCCGCGCCGTAGAGGCCGTCGATGCGGCGCTGGGAAGGGCCGTCGCCGCGGCGCGGCGTGCCGGAGTGCCCGTTCTCATCACGGCCGACCACGGAACGGTGGAAAAATGGCTTTATGAGGACGGAACCGTCGACACGGGCCACACGGCGAACCCCGTCCCCTTTGTCCTCGTCGACGATGCCGAGGGCTTCTCCCTCCGCACCGAAGGGGAGCTCGCGGATGTTGCGCCGACGGCCCTGCAGCTTCTCGGCATCCCGCAGCCCGCGGCCATGACGGGCCGGACGCTGATCGAGACCCTGCCGCCGGGCTTCCTGCCGCGCCGGCGGCTGCTGATGATCCTGCTGGACGGGTGGGGATACAATGAAGAGCCCCGGGGCAACATGATCGCCAGGGCCCGGACGCCGGCGATGGACGCCCTGATGACGACGTGCCCCCGGACGGCGCTGGCGGCCGCCGGGGAGGCCGTGGGGCTGCCGCCCGGGATGGTCGGCAACTCCGAGGCGGGGCACCTCCATATCGGCGCCGGCCGGCGGGTCCCCTCCGATCGGGTGCGGGTGGAGCAGGCGATTGCCGAGGGGTCCTTCTTCCGGAATCCCGCCCTCCTGGGAGTCGTGCGCGGGGCGACGGCCGCCGGAAGGGCCGTCCACCTCATGGGGATCGTCTCGTTCTTCAGCTCCCACGGCTCCATCGAACATCTCTTCGCCCTCATGGAGCTGGCCGGGCGCGAAGGGGTCCGCGACCTCTTCATCCACGCCATGCTGGGCAGGCGCGGCGAACTGCCGGAAAGCGGCGCGCGGTACCTGTCGCAAATCGAGGAACAGTGCCGCCGGCTCGGGGTCGGCAAGGTGGCCTCCGTCATCGGACGCTACTGGTCGATGGACCGCGAGGAGAACTGGGACCGGATCGAGAAGACCTACCGGATGCTCGTCTACGGAGAGGGCATCCCCGTAACCGACGAAAGGAGATGACCGGCATGGAAGCCTCGATCAACAAATCCAGACTGGTGCTCGTCCAGGGGGACCTCACCGAGGAGGAAACGGATGCGATCGTCAACGCCGCAAACTCCCGGCTGGCCGGAGGCGCCGGCGTGGACGGCGCCATCCACCGCGCCGGGGGGCCGTCGATCATGGCGGAATGCCGCAAGATCGGGTACTGCCCGACGGGGCAGGCGGTGATCACGACGGGCGGGAACCTGAAGGCGAAATACGTGATCCATACGGTCGGCCCCGTCTACCGGGGCGGGACGCACGGCGAGGCGGGGCTCCTGGGGAGCTGCTTCACCGAGAGCCTGAAACTCGCCGCATTGCGGGAGCTGAAGAGCGTCGCCTTCCCGGCCATCAGCACCGGCGTCTATGGATACCCCCTCGGCGAAGCCGCCGAGGTCTCCCTGAAGGCCATCATCGGCTATCTCAAGGAGCACACCGACATCGAGACGGTCCGTTTCGTTCTCTTCGACCGCCGCAGCCTGGACGCCTTCACGGAGGCCCTTCGCAAGCTGATCTGACCCGGGAGAGGACAAAGTCCTCCTTGGCTGGCCGTTCCTGCTCCGTCGGGACGGCCGGCGGCGTCATCCTTTCCCCATCGGCAATTGCTCCTTTTCGAACGGGCGAATGCGCTTTTCCACGATTCGTGGAGGGCCTCGGACGTACTATAAAGGAAGCTGCGCTGCCGCACGAATGCCGCCGGACGCAGGGGCGTCTCATCCCGGTCCGTCCGGACGCGTCGGAACCGGCGGGCCCGGACTGTCCGGCGAGGAGGCAATGAGTCCCGTCATGAGAGGAGAACCGTGATGAGCGGCCCCACCGATGATCCGAAAACCGGAGAACGGCCCGCCGATGTGCTCCTCGAAATGATCCGTGAACTGGCCGCCGAACTCCATCCCCGCCGCGCCCTTCCGCGCCGTGCGACGCTGGACGGTTCGCTGATCCGGGACTGGGGTCTGGACAGCCTGGCGAGGGTGGAGCTTCTCGCCCGGATCGGCAAACGTTTCCGGGTCGGATTGTCGGAGCGCGTCCTCGCCGATATCGAAACGCCGCGCGATCTGCTTCGCGCCGTCCTCAGCGCCGGCCCCGCGCAGAGCGTCGCGGGGACCCCGGAAATCGTGGAGATCGGAACGGCCGACGCGGCCGAGGCGCCCCATGCCGCGCGCACGCTGCTCGACGTCGTCAACTGGCACGTGGAGCGCCATCCGGACCGGCCGCACATCCTCTTCTACAGCGACCGGGAAGGCGAGGCGGAGGACCGCATGACGTACCGCCAGCTCCGCGACGGCGCCGCCAACCTGGCCGCGCGTCTGCAGCATGGCGGCCTCAAGCGGGGGGAACCCGTCGCCATCATGCTGCTGACGGGCCGCGACTACTTCTTCGCCTATCTGGGCGTCCTCCTGGCCGGCGGAGTGCCGGTGCCGATCTATCCGCCGGCGCGCCGTGGACAGATCGAGGACCATCTCCTGCGCCATCGCGCCATCCTGCGGAACGCCGGGGCCGGGATCCTGATCCTCATCCCCGAAGCCAAGCTCTTCGCCCAGATGCTCAAGTCGCAGGTGGAAAACCTGCGGAACCTGATGACCGTCGAGGAACTGACCTCCGGACCGGGAACCTACCTGGAGCCCCGGCTGTCGGAGCACGACATCGCATTCCTGCAGTACACCTCCGGCAGCACCGGCAATCCCAAGGGGGTGATCCTCACCCATGCCAACCTGCTGGCGAACATCCGCGCCATGGGCGAGGCGGTCCGGATCGAGCCCGCCGACGTGGTCGTCAGCTGGCTGCCGCTCTACCACGACATGGGCCTGATCGGGGCCTGGATGTGCAGCCTCTACTTCGCCTGCCCGCTCGTCCTGATGTCTCCTCTGACCTTCCTCAGCCAGCCGCAGCGCTGGCTCTGGGCAATCCACCGGTACCGGGGAACGATCTCGGCGGCGCCCAATTTCGCCTACGAACTCTGCCTGAAGCGGATCGAGGACGAAGACCTCAAGGGGCTCGATCTCCGCTCCTGGCGGATCGCCTGCAACGGCGCCGAACCGGTCAGCCCCGAAACCATTGAAAATTTCTGCCGGAGATTCCAGCCCTACGGCTTCCGGCGCGAGGCGATGATGCCGGTCTACGGGCTGGCGGAGTGCTCCGTGGGCCTGACCTTCCCCCCGCTCGACCGGGGTCCCCTCATCGATCGGATCCAGCGAGATCCCTTCATGAGCAGCGGCCGCGCCCTGCCCGCCGACCCGGCGGACGCTAGCGCCCTGCGCTTCGTCGCCTGCGGCCGTCCCCTGCGGGGGCACGAGATCCGCATCCTCGATCCCGCCGACCGGGAGCTCCCTGAACGCCGCGAAGGGCGGCTGCAGTTCCGCGGACCGTCGGCCACGAGCGGATACTTCCGCAACGCCGAAGAGACGGCGAGACTCTTCGCGGACGACTGGCTGGAGTCGGGGGACATGGCGTATCTCGCCGGCGGAGACCTGTTCCTCACCGGCCGCAAGAAGGATATCGTCATCCGCGCAGGGCGGAACATCTACCCCCAGGAGCTGGAGGAGGCGATAGGCAAATTGCCGGGCATCCGCAAAGGAAACGTGGTCGTCTTCGGCGCCTCAGATCCGGCAACAGGCACGGAGCGGCTGGTGGTGGTGGCCGAGACCCGGGAAGAAGGGCCGGAGAAGCTCGATGCCCTGCGGGAAAGCATCGACGCGCTGGCGGTCGATCTGACGGGCGCCGCCGCCGACGAGACGGTCCTGGCGCGCCCCGGCACGATCCTGAAGACCTCCAGCGGGAAGATCCGCCGCGCCGGCAACCGCAAGCTCTATGAAGAGGGGCACTTCTCCGGCGGACGGCGCGCGGCAAGGGGAGCGTTCGCCCGGATCGCCCTCGCCGGACTGGTGACGGAACTGCGGCGCCTGCGGCGCACCGCCGCCGACTTGTCTTTCGCGGCCTATGCGTGGCTTCTCTTCTGGCTGGCGGCGCCCCTGACATGGGCGGCCGTCATCGCGGCCCCGCTCCCTTCGTGGCGCTGGGCCGCCATGCGCGCGGCGGCGCGTTTTCTCGCCCGGGCAACGGGAACCCCTCTCGCCGTGGAAGGCCGCGGAAACCTGCCCCGGGAGCGGCCCTGCATCCTCGTCGCCAACCACGCAAGCTATCTGGACGGATTCGTCGCCGTGGCGGCGATCCCGCTGGAATTCAGCTTCGTCGCCAAGTCCGAACTGACGGCCAAATTCCTCTACCGGTTCTTTCTGAACCGCATCGGCACGAGGTTCGTCGAACGCTTCGACCGCCTCAAGGGAATCGAAGACGCGACGCGGCTCACGGCCGCCGGCCGCGCCGGCCACTCCCTCTTCTTCTTCGCCGAGGGGACCTTTTCGCGGATCCCGGGGCTGCTCCCCTTCCACATGGGCGCCTTTCTCGCGGCGGCCGATGCGAATCTGCCCGTCGTGCCCGTCGCCATCCGCGGCACACGCTCCATCCTGCTCGATCAAACGTGGTTCCCCAGGCGGGGACGAATCGAAGTCGTCATCGGCGAGGCGATCGAGCCCGGAGCTGTGGCGGATCCGGCCGCGCCGGACACGTGGACGACGGCCCTGAAACTCCGCGACCTGGCGCGCGACCACATCCTTCGCCACTGCGGCGAGCCGGACCTGGCGGGGGAAGACTCGCCGGTGTGAGCAGTCCGGCAGGAGAAGATATGGAGGACGACAGAAGGGCCGTCTGGTCATGGGCGCTCTACGACTGGGCCAACTCCGCTTTCGCCACGACGGTGATGGCCGGATTCTTCCCCCTCTTTTTCAAAGGCTACTGGGCCGATCCCGGCGCCCCCGAACAGAGCACGTTCTGGCTCGGGCTCGCCAATTCGGCCGCCGCGGTCATCGCCGCCGCCGCATCGCCCTTCCTCGGCGCCGTCGCCGATCGCGGCTCAGCGAAGAAGCGATTTCTCTTCCTCTTCACCTACCTGGGCTGCATCATGACCGGCGGGCTCTGGTTCGTCGCCCGGGGCGACTGGCCCCTGGCCGTCGCGCTATACGTCGCGGCCAATGTCGGCTTTTCCGGGGGAAACACCTTCTACGATTCCCTCCTGCCGGGAGTGGCCTCGGAGCAGAGGGTCGATTACGCCTCGTCCCTCGGCTACGCCCTCGGCTACGCCGGCGGCGGCATCCTCTTCCTGACGAATGTCCTCATGTATCTCAAGCCGGCGGCCTTCGGGATTGCCGACGGGCCGACGGCGATACGGCTGTCGTTCGTTTCCGTGGGTCTCTGGTGGGCCGCTTTTTCCATCCCCGTCTTTGTCTTCGTGAAGGAGCCCGCCGTCGAAAACGCGGTCCCGCTCTCCAGGGCCTTCGCCGTCGGGTGGCGCCAGCTCGCGGGCACCTTGCGGGAGATCCGGCGGCTCCGCACGGCCGGCCTGTTTCTCCTGGCCTACTGGCTCTACATCGACGGCGTGGACACCATCATCCGGATGGCCGTCGATTTCGGCATGTCGCTCGGGTTTCCCGCCGGTTCCCTCATCTCGGCGCTCCTGATGGTCCAGTTCCTTTCCTTTCCCGCAACGCTCCTGTACCTGAAGATCGCCGCGCGAATCGGCGTGAAGCAGGCGATCCTGACGGCCGTCGCCGGATATTGCGTCGTCGCGGTCGGCGGCTACTTCATGGACCGGCAATGGCACTTCTTCGCCCTCGCGGCGGGCGTCGCCCTTTTCCAGGGAAGCGTACAGGCGCTCAGCCGCAGCCTCTATTCCCGCCTCATTCCGGCGGGTGCGGCGGCGGAGTTCTACGGCTTCTACAACATGCTGGGGAAATTCTCGGCCGTGATCGGCCCGGTCCTGCTGGGAGGGGTAACGGTGCTGACGGGCAACATCCGGTATGGAGTCCTGTCCATCCTGCTTCTCTTCGTCTCCGGAGGCTGGCTGCTGTACCGCCTGGATATCCCTGCAGGGGAAAAGATCTTCCCGGAGCATCGGACCTAGACCACGGTTCCCGACGGGTTCCCGCCTTCAGTGCGGGGACGGCGAGGCGAAGAGCTCGAGAAAGAGCTTCAGATAGGTCTTGAAGTAGGCGTATCCGCTGATCAGATTCTGCCTCTCGGGCAGATCGGGTTTCTCCTCGAAGTCCCTCCACTTGTTGCGGATGATCTCTGCGGCATCGCTGTCCAGAAAGCAGACCGAGTCGTTGTCGCAGAGGCGGTCGCCGATCATGCAGACATTGAAGGCCTCCATCACGCCGCCCGTGTGAACACGACGGAAGAGGAACGCATGGCCGAGTTCGTGGACGAGGACCCGGACCCGGTCCCTTCTGACAACGATGAATCTGCGGTACTCGTCGTCGATCACCCCCCCCCAGCCGCCCACGAGGTTGAAGCCGAGCTGCTGGAGCGGATCCATCTCGTAGATCGCGATCGCGACATCGAAGGGCCGGCCGTATCGTCTCATCTCGTCTTCGAGCTGTTGCAGGAGTTCCGTTCTCGACGATCCCTTCCACCGGGTCGTCTTCCAGTCGCCGATCCGCGCCCTGATGCCTGTCTGGCGGAAAAAGATTCCGAACGCCTCCTCCAGGAATTCCGCCATCCCGTCGCGAGCCGTCTGCTCGTCGATAACGATGACGGCCGAGACGTTTCTCACATGCCGGAGTTCCTGCTCCGGCAACGCACAGTCCGGGACAGCCCTCAGGCCGCATCCGGACAGCACCAGAAGACAGACGGCGACGATCGGGCCGGTCCGGAGAAGGGCGCAAAGGTCTTCCCCACGGCGGGACATGCCGCTCCGGATCTGTCGAACAGGGAATATGCCGACGGTTCCTTTCACGGACCTGCTCCGTGCATCGGCCTCAAAGCGATACGGAAGCGGCCTCTTCACCGCCGATGCCGATTGCAGGAGAGATTAGACACCGGATTCGATCCCGGCTCCATCGGGCAATGCCTCGATCGGGGCCTCGAAATTCCTGAAAAGAGGAGGTCTTTTTGGCAGGGGGCCGCAGGAGATCTCCTGGAGGGATCCTGTCACTCTTCGCGGGACGCCGTCCCGCGCTACGGCCGCTTCTCCGGACCGGCCCACCAGAAATCGTTGTTTTCCACGGGATCGTGGACCTTCCGGCGGCCCTCCGTTTCGATCTCGGTGCCGAGCGAAATCTCGTCGCTTTCATGGATCAGACGGTCCGCGATCATGAAGATGCCCAGCAGGAAACCATGTTTTCTCACGGCCTCGATGCCGTAGGCGGAGCACGAGGGATGCATGGGACAATCCGCTCCGATCACGGGAGAGAGGACGTCCTGATAAAAGCGGATGCTCCCGACCAGAAACGAATCCGGAAGGCCGGCGGTCTTCCGTTCCCCCGATTCCTGCGCGGCGGGATCGGCTTCCCAGGGCCCGAAGGGCGCGGGGTCCGCCGCATGAAGCGGACATGCCAGGGCAAGGATCGAAAGGACCAGGAACATCCGCATACCGCTGCCGGGCGACGGATTCGCCGCCCTCCTCCGCATCGAAATCTCCCCCGGCCGGCGTCCGAAACGCCCGCAGCCTACTTCGCCGGCTCCGGCGGCGTGAAGCCCGCCGCCCGGAAGGCCGTCTGCCCGGAGGGAGACGCCAGGAACTTCACGAAGGCCCTCGCGACGTCCGGCGACTGGCTCGCCTTGAGAACGACCGCCGCGTAGGGGAGGTCGTTCCGGAACTCGTCCGGCAGAGGTCCGACGAGCTCCGCCCCCGGAACGGCCGTGATCTCGCTTGCCTGGACGACCACCATCTCCGATTGGCCGTCGGCGACGCGCCGGACGGCATCCCCGCCGACGGCCGTCAGCACGGTCTTGCCTTTGAGCTGCTCGGCAATGCCGAGGCGCCCGAGGACCACCCGCGCAAAGTACGCGCCGGACGTGCCGCCGCGGTCGGGATCGGCATAGGTGATGGACTTGGCGGCAAGCAGCGCATTCTTGAATTCTTCCGTCGTGGCGATCCTTGGCCGCGGGGCGCCGGCCCGGATTCCCACGCCCACGCCGATCCGGCCGATTTCCATGCGCGACCCCCGAACCGTGATCCCCTGTGCATCGAGCTCGTCTACGCCTGAAGACGGGAGCACGGCGACATCGCCGGCCGCTCCGGCCGCTACCTGCTTCTGCACTCCGCCGCCCGTTCCGAAGGTGAAGTTCACCCTGTGGCCGGTCTCGCGTTCGAACGCCTTGGCCGCTGCCATAACCGCCGACTTCGTGCCGCCGGGACTGAAGACCATGATCTCCGATGAATTGCCCACTGCAGAATCTCCTTTGGTCTGTTCAAGGTCGCCGTTCCCGCGCGGGCGGGATCAATCCACGTACTGTCATCTTCGAAAAAGCGAGTCCAGGCGGAACCATAAACCGGACCGCCTCTGTCCGTCAAGACAGTCATCGGCATCCCCGGTCCCGATTTTCAGCGCTCGGCCCGTCCCGGCCGCACCTCTTCCATCTCCATTTCTTCCGCCGGATAGGGCCTCAGCATCGCCAGGAGCGCCTTCAGGTCCCGGTTGCCGGGGGCAAGCCAGGCCTCCTCGTCCCGCGCCGTCAGAATGACCGGCATCCGGTCGTGGACGGGCCGGATCAATTCGTTGGCCTCCGTCGTGATGATCGTGCAGCTGCGGACGGTCTCCCCCGCCGGCGATGCCCAGGTCTCGTAGAGTCCGGCGAAACCGAAGGGCCGCCCGGACTTGAGACGGATCAGCATCTGCCTCTTCGCCTTCCCGAGCTTCTGCCATTCATAGAAGCCTTCGGCAATGACGAGGCAACGCCGATCCCGGAAGGCGCTCCGGAAGCTGGGCTTTTCCGCAACGGTTTCCGCGCGGGCGTTGAACATCTTCCGGCCGATGGCGGGATCCTTCGCCCAGGAGGGGATCAGGCCCCAGCGAAAATTGACGAGGCGGTTCCTGTCGTGCCGCACGACGGCGACGACCTGCTGACCCGGGGAGATGTCCCCCGCGCCGCATTCGCCTTCGACCTCTTCGACATGGAAGTCTTCGGTGACGCGATGCAAGCCCATCGAGAGGACGTAACGGCCGCACATCTCTGTCACACCTTCCTGGCCGTTCCGCCGCCTGGACCGGCCTCCGGCCCGCACGCGGCCCGGCGCCGCCGGCGACGCCTCAAACCGACGGCAATCCACAGGGCGGCGAGGACCGCCGCGGCAAAGCCGGCGAGCGGGAGGAACAGGGAAAGAAGCGTCGCCAGCGCCGAGCCGGCGAATTCGGCGGCCGCGAGAAGGAGGTTCGCCGCCCCGCCCGTGGACAATGTGGACGCCCCGCGCAGCAGCGCCGTGCCCGTCTGGATCGTTCCCGCCACCCCGCCGCCGGCGATCAGGGCAATCGTCCATTTCAGGAAGGGCGGGACGTCGGTCATCACCGCCGCCGTCGCGAGGGCCCCGGCGGCGGCCGCCAGCGGCGTCGCCGCGGCGTCGAGGAAATTGTCGAGCCACGGAACGGAATAGGCGATGATTTCCAGGACCGCGGCCGTTGCAAATGCCAGGAGAGCGGCCTGCGTCCCGATCCACCGGAACTCCGGCGCCGGCTGGATATGACCGCTCACGGCGGCGATGCTGAGTCCGAGAAAGGGGATGATGATGCGGAAACCGCAGGCCGCGGCGAGACCGACGCCGATGATCAAACCGGTGAATCCGCTCCAGAGATGTTCTTCCATGAAATGGGGGCTTCTCCTTTTCCGGACGCCTGTCCTTGATGCCTGATGAAGAAAAGCGGCGACCGCCCCGGCAGGCGGGACCAGGGGTTTCTCATCGGGTTCACGCCTTCGCGCCGCGGAACGTCTCTTCCACAAAACGCGCCAGGTGATCCCCGATCAGGCTGTAGGGGAGGAGCACTTCGTTCGCCCCGCTTGCCTTCAGGGCCTCGACCTGATCCGCCGAGTCGGCCGTGGCCACGATCACCGCGTTCGGCGCCACGGCGCGGCAGGTCGCCACGATGGACGCATTGTTCGTTCCCTTCAGGAGCATGTCGGGGATGGTGGAAAGGATGATCTCCGCCTCGGCGACATGGGCGTGCTCCAGGGTGTCCATGCTGCCGATGTCGCCGAAGACGCCCTTCACGTTCCGGTCGTTCAGCTCCTTCAGGACTTCGAGATTGAAATCGATGACCAGAATCTTTTTCAGGAGATCGGGCGCGACCGCCTCGATCCGGTCGATGAAGGCCCGGGCGCTCCTGTGAAATCCGAGCAGCACGACGGGATAACGGCCGCCGATCTCCCCGGCCGCCGTTTCCCTGGCCTTCGACGGAAATCCCATTCTGACGAGGAGACGATCGAAGGCCAGGTACGCCCTGTGATTGCCGTTGATGAAATAGGAGGCCAGCACCGACGTGATCGCCATGGCGTAGATGATCAGGGACATCATGCGCTGCTCGATGTGGCCGAGGCCGACCCCGAGGGCGGCGACGACCAGGGAGAATTCGCTGATCTGGGCAAGGTTGAGGCTGGCGATGAAGCTCGTGCGCCGCCCGCTTCCGGCCACGGAAAGAAGCGGATAGACCGTCAGGAAGCGGGAGACGATGACGAAGAGGACGATGACGACGGCCATGATCAGCAGGGAGGCGTCCGGCATGGGAATCTTCATTCCGATGGAGAGGAAGAAGAGGGTCAGGAAAAAATCCCGCAGCGGGAGGACCTTGGCCGTGACATGGACGCTGTAGGGAAAGGTCGAGATCGCGACCCCGGCGATCAGCGCCCCCATCTCCATGGACAGTCCGATCCAGGACCCCGTCCCCGCCATGAAGGCGCACCAGGCGATGGACATGGCCACGACCATTTCCGGCGTCTTCGAGATCTTCCCGAAGATCCAGCGCAGGAGATACTTGCTGAGGAGATACCCGATGGCAAGGAGCGCTCCGCTCTTGCCCAGGGCGAGGACGACCAGGAGAATCTTCGGGTTCGTGAAATGGGGCTGCAGCGCCAGGATCAGGATCGCCCAGAGATCCTGGAAGATGAGCACGCCGAGGGTGATGCGGCCGGGCAGCGTATCCAGCTCGAATTTGTCGTAGAGGAGCTTGACGACGATGGCCGTGCTGCTCAGCGCGCAGAACATGGACAGATAGAGGGCATCGATGCGCCCGTTGCCCAGGCCGTATCCCAGGAACATGAAGAAGGCCGTTCCGATGAGGACGCACAGGAGAAACTGGCCGACCCCGGCGTAGATCAGCTGCCTGCCCGCCGAGAGAAGCTTGGCGGGATTCAGCTCGAGGCCGATGATGAACAGTAGGAGGATCAATCCGATTTCCGAGATGACCTCGATATTCTCGGCACTGGAAACGAATCCGAAGCCGATCCCCGGTCCGATCACGGCGCCGGCGACGAGATAGCCCAGAATGACCGGCTGCCGGAAGAACTGGAAGAGAAAACCCAAGGCCGTAGCCGCCAGAATCGCAACACCGATTTCCGGAAGAATGCCATGCATGGGCGCGCCCTCCGAGGCCGCGCCCACGTCTACCACAGGTACCGTCAGATTTGAAGCCCTCCGGTGGGAAATGCCGCCATTTTGGAGGTTGACTCTGCGGCGGCCCGCGCGTATCCTCGGCATGCTGGATTCCAGGAGGAGCCGCCATGCTCGAAACGATCAATCTCAGCGTGGAGATGTCCAAGGAGGATTTCCGGCTTGCCCACCAGGAGCTCGACCTCAGGCTCGGCGCACTGCAGCGGCGCGTCCGCGAGGCATGCATCCCCGTCATCATTGTCTTCGAGGGATGGCGCGCCTGCGGCGTCGGCACCGCCATCACGCGGCTCCTGGCGCCGCTGGACCCCAGAGGCTACCGCGTACGCATGTTCAACGACCCCAGCCCCGACGAGGTCCTGCGGCCGCCCTTCTGGCGGTTCTGGCAGGCCCTGCCGCCGCACGGGGCGTTCGGCATCTACGATCGCAGCTGGTACCAGCTCATACCCGGTCCCAAGTCGGAAGCGGAAGAGTGGTACGAGCGCACCCGCCTCTTCGAGCGCAAGATGACGGACGACGGGGCAGTCCTCGTCAAGTACTGGCTGCACATCAGCAAACAGGAGCAGGGAAAGCGCTTCCGGAAACTGGAGAAGGACCCCGCCCTGTCTTGGATCGTCACCAAGGCGGATTGGCGGGAAAACCGCAAGTACGACAAGATCCTGCGCCGCGTCGAACGCATGCTGCGGGCCACCTCCAGCGATTGTGCGCCCTGGACGGCCGTGCCCACGCACGATCCCCGCAGCGCGAGCCTCTGCATCGCCAGGACCCTCGCCGAGGCGATCGAGAAGGCCCTGAAGCGCAGGGAATCGGCCGCAAAGGCCAGGCCTCCCAAGACGCCCGCGGTCCGTCGCGGCAAAGGCCCCCTCGACGCCGTCGACCTGACCCCGTCACTGGACCGGGAAACCTACGAGGAAAAGCTGCCGAAACTGCAGAAGGAGCTGCTGAGGCTCGAACACCTGCTTCATCCGCGGCGCATCCCGGTCGTCATCGTCTACGAAGGATGGGACGCCTCGGGCAAGGGGGGGAACATCAAGCGCCTCGTCACCGGTCTCGACAACCGCGGTTTCCAGGTGATCCCCGTCGGCGCGCCCGCGGGCGAAGAGGGCGCTCATCACTTCCTCTGGAGGTTCTGGCGCGATCTGCCCAAGGCCGGCCACATCACGGTCTTCGACCGGTCCTGGTACGGGCGGGTCCTGGTGGAGCGCGTCGAGGGATTCGCGAAGCCGGCGGAATGGGATCGGGCCTACCGGGAGATCAACGAGTTCGAGGCCGAGCTTGGGGCATTCGGCACGGTCCTCGTCAAGTTCTGGATCCACATCTCCAAGGACGAGCAGATCCGGCGGTTCAAGCTCCGCGAGGAATCGCCGTTCAAGCGCTGGAAGATCACGGAGGAGGACTGGCGGAACCGCGACCGCTGGGACGACTATTACGGCGCCGTTTCCGACATGATCGAGCGCACGTCCACCGGCCACGCCCCATGGACGATCGTCGAGGGCGAGAACAAGCTGTACGCCCGGATCAAGACCCTGAAAACGGTGATCGCGGCCGTCTCGCGGGCCGTCGGTAACCGGTCCCACCGCAGAGGTCCGGATTCTCCGCCGCATGACGGCTGAAGACGAGGGGGCTTTTCGAACGGTCCTGCGGCGTCCCCTATGCGAACGGGGACGAAGAAGATCCTCCCGGCGAGACGATTGCCGCATGGCCCGGCCTCGTCAGCCGCCGATTGCCCAGGATAACGGGGTCCATCACCTCCCCGCACATGATGCATCTCCATCCGGAGAACTTTTCGAAGTCGGTGTAAAAGGTCTCGCGGGTCATGTTCTTGTTGCAGCGGGGACATTTCAGGGGTGCCGAGTTCTTCATCAGATTTCCTCCATGATTTGCCGGTTCATGTGCAGCGACGCCATCAGACGTGACGGTGGATCTCATGGTTCCTGACCAGGCGGCCCTCGAAATCCGGTGTTTGCCGCGGTTCCCGGGGCAGCGGTCCCGCGCAGGTCTTTTTTTAATCATCCTCCTCCCATGCGTCCATCAGGAAGGCGCTCAATTTCGTCTTCGAAATTCCCTAGGAGCGGCGTGAGACCGCCCGGCACTCCTTTTGCTGACCGCAATATAAGAGACTTTGATCCCCCCTATCAGCCAATCCCCGGTGGCAACGCCGCTCCCGAACCGGTACCATCAGGACAGCAATCCTCTTTGCATGCGGGAGGTTCGTTCCACAGGATCTTGAGAGAATGACTGCGGAGAGCAGAGGTGGGGAAGACGCCCCTCCGATCATGGCTCCGGAAACGGGATTCCTGAAGGAGTCACCGGCCAGGAGGTCAATGTGGGAGGTTTCCGGAACAAGACTTTGCTCTGCATGCTGGCCGTTTTCATCCTCTCGGCCGACGCCGCGGCAGAGCCGACTGCCTCTCCGCCGGTATTCTGGAAGGGGGAACACCTCGTGTTCAAACTGTCCTGGCTGGGTATTCCGGCAGGAATGACGGTGCTGGATACCTCGGATGCCCTATATCTTGGGGGGAAGAAGATGTACGGCATTTCCGCCGTCACGACGTCGAATCAGTTTGTCGATGCCTTCTACCCGGTGCGGGACAGGATTCATTCCCTCGTCCTTGCGGACACGCTCGCTTCCTACAAGTACGTGGTTCGCCAGGAAGAGGGCACGTACCGGAGCGATAAGGAAATCATTTTTGACTATGCCGAGCGCAAGGCGACGTTTACGAAGAACGGCGAAGTCTCGATCTGCGACATCCCGGCCTTCGTCTCCGACTCCCTTTCCGCCTACTACTACTTCCGGACGAAGGAGCTGGCGGTCGGGAAGGCGATTGCCTTCGACGTCTTCGACGACAAGAAGCTGTGGGAGGTCCACGTCCAGATCCTCCGCAGAGAACGCATCGAGACGCCGGCAGGCGCCTTCGACACGATCGTCGTCAAGCCGCACTTCAAATTCGAGGGGATTTTTCGAAGAAAAGGGGACATCTACTTCTGGCTGACCGACGACAGCCGCAAGATGATGGTCCGGATGAAAAGCAAGGTCATCATCGGCTCCATCAATGCCGATCTGATCGAGTATGCGTACAGGCCGTCCCATGACGATGCTCGGGTGAGATAGCCTCCGCGGAGGGAAGGTTGATGAGGACGTCGATTCGGAAATCAGGATGGCTGGTGCTCCTGGTCATGGTGGGCATGCTGGATTCCTGCTTTGTGCCCCAGATTTATGATTCGACCGACCATCATTTGATCTCCCTCAGCGCGGACGATCTCGCCAAACAGGGCATCGCATTTCTGACGCCGTCGACGATCACCGGCCAGGAAGAGGAGAAGCAGGCGCTCGCCCTCATATTTGCCGACGTACTGAAAAAGGAACGGCCGGCCATACGATGCGTCGGCCTCCCGGAAACCCTGAATGCCCTGAATCGGGCCGGACTCGCAGATGACTACAAGCACATGACGGATGAGTACCGCAACACGGGGATATTCGGTCACGGCATCCTGCAGAAGGTGGGCGAGGCGACAAAGACGGGCTACGTGGCGCAGTTGAAACTCATGAATTTTGTTCAGGGTTCATCGGAGCGGTTCGGATTTCTGGGCCTGCGCATGATCGAGACGAAATATTCACATCTGAGACTGTTTTTTCAAATCTGGGATGTCCGGTCCGGCTCCATCGCGTGGGAGGGGGTCCACGAAATGCACTATGCCGTCGACACCATTTCCGAAGACACGGTGACGCTCAAGACGACGATCCACAAGGCCGCGCAGGACATCATCAAATATCTGCCCTGAGGGAGCGGATCTCCCTGCGGATGACGATCCTGTCAGCAGCATTGCCTCCCGTTCACCTGATCCGATAGATGGGGTTGTCTTTTCCGAGGAAGATCATCAGCGGCGTCTGCTCGCGGCCGATTTCCGCGGAGGTCTTCGTTTCCCCTACAGGTTGTTTCTCCGGCGCAGGCGGATTCCTGCGCTGCAATCCATCCGACCGCGTTCAGCCCATCCGGCGAATCCGCCCGTGGCGGAAGCAGTCGACAAGGTGATCGTTCACCATGCCGACGGCCTGCATGAAGGAGTAGCAGATCGTCGACCCGACGAAGCGGAAGCCGCGCTTCTTCAGATCCCGGCTCATCCGGTCCGACTCTTCCGTACGCGACGGCAGTTCGGCCGGTGAACGCCAGGCGTTCTGCCTGGGAACGGAACCGACGTAGCGCCAGATGAACGCGTCGAAGGTCCCGAACTCCTCCCGGATCTCCAGAACCTTCCGCGCGTTCGTGACGGCCGCTTCGATCTTCAAGCGGTTCCGCACGATGCCGGGGTCGGCCAAAAGGCGACCGATGTCCGCCTCCGCATAGGCGGCAACCGTTTCCGCGGCAAAGCCGTCAAAGGCCCGGCGGTAATTTTCCCGCTTCCGGAGGATCGTCAGCCAGCTCAGACCCGCCTGCGCGCCCTCGAGGACCAGCATCTCGAAGAGACGGCGGTCGTCGTGCACGGGAACGCCCCACTCCTCATCGTGATACTTCAGGTAAAGGGGGTCGGCGCCCGCCCATGCGCACCGTTCGGTCATCCCTCATCCGCCTCCTGTCGGCTCAAACGGCCCGGACCTCGCCCATCCGCAGCACCGGCTTGACGGCGCGGCCCTTCCGTGCATCGGCGATGGCCCGGTTGATCCTGCCGAAGTCGTAGAATTTCTCGATGCGGTCGAAAGAAAATTGTCCCTCCCGGTGAAGCCGGATCAGTTCGGGGATGAAGCGCTGCGGCACCGCATCGCCCTGGATGATGCCGACGGTCCTGCGCCCCCCGGGCAGCTCCCTGCCGCTCTCGCCGGTCATCAGCGCCACGGCGCCGCCGGGACTCAACACGTCGACGGCGAGCCGATGCATCGCCGGGCTGCCGGTGGTCTCCACCACATAATCGACGCCGCTCCCGGTGATCGCGGCGATGCGTGCGGCGGTCCTGCCGCGGCGGTTGTCGATGACATGGCCGGCGCCCAGCTCCCGGGCGAGTTTGAGACGCATGGGCACGACGTCGACGCCGATGATCGGGTCGGCGCCGGCTATGCGGGCCGCCATGACCGCGGCCAGGCCGACCGCGCCCGTGCCGAAGACGGCGAGACTTGCCCCGGCCGGAACGGCCAGCGAGTTCATCACCGTGCCCGCTCCGGTCTGCAATCCGCAGCCGAGCGGCGCCAGCCGATCCAGGGGCAGGGTCCTGGAAACTTTGACGAGGTTGCGTTCGGTCGCGAGGGCATGCGTCGCAAAGGAGGATTGGCCGAAGAAGTGTCCGCGAACGCCGCTCCGGTGCAGGGCGTTGCTGCCGTCCAGGCGCTGAAAGCCGAAGTTCGCCTCAAAGAAGCGATCGCAGTCCGTGGGACGGCCGCTGCGGCACGGCCGGCAGCGGCCGCAGGACTGGTAGGAGAGCACGACATGATCGCCGCGCCGGACGCCTTTCACCTTCCCGCCGGTCTCCTCCACCACGCCGGCGCCTTCATGGCCCAATACCACCGGCCCGTCCGCCGCGGCCCAACCGTCGAGCATGTCGATATCGGTGCGGCAGATACCGGACGCGACGATGCGCACCAGGACCTCGTCGTCCCGCGGACCTTCCATCTCCAGGGATTCGATCTCCAAGGGGCCGCCCGCCCTGCGCAGCACGGCCGCGCGGATCATGCGCGTCTTCATTCCGGACCCCTTTCTCCGGTCCCGCGGTTCCACAGGCGGACCGTGTTGTCGCCGCCGCCCGTCAGGATGCGCCGACCATCGGACGAGAGAGCCACGGCCGGTACCCATCCCCTGCCCATGGCACCTTCGTTCGCCTGGAGACTCCTGTCTGAGGTACCCTTCTCGATATCCCACAGCCGCAGCGTTCCGTCGCCGCCGGTGGCGGCCGTCTTGCCGTCCGCAGATACGGCGATGGGATGGCTCCATCCGCATCGGGTCACCGGACTGCCGGAAACGGTTCCCGTCACGCTCATTTCATCCTCCTCGAGCGGGCAAGAGGGACGGCGGACGTGCCCTCTCCGTAAAACTGTTTCATATGCTTGTAAACGATGAGGTGCATGAAGACGGTTTCCAGACAGCGGGGGTTGTGAAGGGGGGTTTCAAAGACGACCCTCAGGAACATGAACATCCGCCGGGGATCTGTAGTGAGCAGATAGTAGCGAAAAAGCCGGCGCAGTATGCGCAATTCCGTTTGATGGATTTTGGCTCTGACTGTGCTTCGAGACTTCTTCCCCAGCCTGACGGCGCCGATCAGACGTTCGGCGAAATTGTCATCATCGTACAGGCTGGTCACGAGGTATCGAAAACCTGCTGCAAGGTCTTCGTCGGTCATATGCAGCGGTTTGATATTCGAGGTGGCAAGCAGATTCGCCGACCCTCTGATGCCGCCGGCCGCATCGTCCTTCAATCGTCCCTGCCGCTGCACACGCTCGTAAAGAGGCGTGCCGGGCAAGGCCTGCAGGATTCCGACCATCGCGATGGGAATGGATGATGCCTGAATGAAATCCAGCTGTTCCTGAAATATCTCCGTGTCATCATCGTCGAATCCCACGATGAACGCCCCCCAGACGATCATATGGTGCGACTGGATCCTGCGAACGGCATCCAGGAGGTCGATCTGCGTGTTCTGCCGCTTCCCCGCCATCGTCAATGTCGACTGCCGGGGGGTCTCGATGCCGATGAAAACACGCCTGAAATTGGCCTCGCGAAGCAGCGAAAGGAGGTTTTCGTCCTGCGCCATATCGATGGTGAACTGACAACTGAAAGAAATCCGATCGCCGACGGACCGGACAAATTCCCGAATCCGGGTGACAAGCGTCACTGCCCTCGGTCGATCGCCGAGGAAGTTGTCGTCGATAATGAAGATCGAATCGACACCCAGCGCATAGAGCCGGCGAATCTCCGTCATCACCTGGTCCGCCGATTTCGTCCGCGGTTTCCTGCCCAGCCGGACCGGAATTTCGCAGAACTCGCACGAATGGGGACAGCCGCGCGACGTTTCGATGATGGCCGAAGAGTAGTTCCGCAAGTCGAGCAAGTCGAACCGGGGCGCCGTCGAATCGGACAGATCGACGAACCCCGACTGTTCGTAAACGGCCCTGACGGTTCTCAGCCGGATATCGCGAATGAACGCCGGCCAGGTGCATTCCGCCTCCCCGAGAAAAACGGCATCGGCATGCCCCGCGCACTCGCCGACCGTTGAACGTTCGACGAGGGGGCCGCCGATCGCCACCATCTTCCCCCTCCTGCGGAATTCATCCGCCAGCTGATACACGCGGTCCTTCTGGGAGGAGTAGCCGGTGAGACCGACCGCGTCCGCATCCGTATCGAAGTCGACGGCGCAGATGTTTTCGTCGCAGATCGCGACATCATGCTCCGGCGGCGTCAGGGCGGCAATGGTGGCCAGCGAGAGGGGGGGGAAAGGAAAGGCGTTTCCCGTGATATCCCTGCAACAGGAATAATCCCAAAGCGACGGGGGAAAGCGCGGATTGACCAGCAATATCTTCATGCCTTGGATTCGATGATTTCCGCGATCCTGTAATAGTGCGCCCGAAGATGCTTGTACGCCAGGAGATGGAAGAAGGATTCGTCCAGATGCCGGAACCGGTGCGAAGCCATTGCGCCGAGGACCTGGAAGAACATCCTGCGCGTCTCGGGGTCCGCCTTGAACAGAAAATATGAGAAGAGACGGACCAGAACCATGACGGCCTTCCCGTTGATGGTCGGCAGGGACTTCATCATGCTCCTCGTATTGGTGGAGAGGTATTGAACCATCTTGGCCTTGAAAACCTCGGGGGAATACATCGCTCTCAGGACGCGGGCGAAATTCTTCGTCAGTTCCTCTTCCTTCATCTTCTGCGGAACCAGATTGGTCGCCTTCGGGATATCGTTCTCGCTCAGGGCGGTTACGCCGTAGAGAGAGGGAAACGCCACAAAGCGATTGGTTTCGACGGCGCGGCGGTAAAGCGCCGTTCCCGGCACCGCCTGCAGCAGCCCCACCTGCACGGGGATGAAGTTGGCGTCCAGGATGAATTGCACCAGTTTGTCGAACGACGACGGGTCGTCGCCCTCGAGGCCGAACATGATGCCGCCCCACACCGTGATCCCGTAGGAGCGGATCTTTTCACAGGCGCGCTTGATGTCGATCTCCGCGTGATGCTTCTTGTTCAATTCGCTCAACCTGGCCTGGTCTCCGGTTTCGACCCCGATGAACAGGCGGATAAAGGCCGCGGCCCGGAACAGTTCCAGCAGCTCGTCGTCGCCCGCCACATCCAGGGTCGCCTGCGTGTAAAAATACATCCGCGTCGGAAGGGATGGAAGCAGCGCGGCGATGGCCTTCAGCAGCGCCTTGGCGTAGGACTTGTCCCCGGCAAAATTGTCGTCGACGATAAACGCCGAGTCATACCCGCTTTCCGAAAGAATCCGTATCTCCTTCAGGACCTGGTCGATCTTCTTCGAGCGCGGGCCGCTTCCGTACTTCACCGGGATATCGCAGAAATCGCAACGGTAAGGGCAACCCCGCGTCACCTGGATGCAGCCGCTCGCGTACTGGCCCGGCTTCAGCAGATGAAAAAGGGGAACAGGAGAGTCCTTCATGTCGATCCACTCCTGCTGGTGGTAGAGTTTCTTCCAGTTTCCCCTCCCGAAATCCTCGAGAAACGCCGGCCACGTGTATTCGCCCTCTCCGATAAAGACCACATCCGCGTGCGCCTTGCATTCCTCCAGCATATCGAAGGTGATCGGTCCGCCGAGCGCGACGAGTTTCCTGCGCTTCCTGAAACCGTCCGCCAGCTCGAACACGCGCAGCCGTTGGGCCACGGAACCCGTCAGCGCGATAATATCGGCATCGGTCTCAAAGTTGACCGGCTCGACATTCTCGTCGACGAGTTCGACCGTCCAGTCCGACGGCGTCAGCGCCGCCAGCGTGGGAAGGGACAGCGGCATGTGCGAGTACTTGACGCCGACGATGTCCAGGCAGTGGAAAAAGTTCATGGAATGCGGGTGATGCAGCGGGTTGATGAACGATACTTTCACGGCAATCCCTCCTTCGGCAAATCCACGGTTAGATTCTGAGAGCGGCTATGAAGGCTTGCGCAAAGCCACAGGAACGAGGCGAAAAAAAGAAAGAGAAGCGCCATCTGCCAGGGATTGAACAGACCGTTGCTGATGGCATCCTCCTTCCTTGCAAACTCTACGAAGAAACGCCCGCCGGCATACATCGTACCGGTTGCGGCAAAGACCGTCCCCGGATAGAGGTTCCATTCCGCCCGGTTGCGGAACAGCTTCTCGGCAACGATCAATGCGAGAAATGCATTGATCATCAGGAGCAGCGGGAGATTCCATGCCGCGCTGTCAGGAGACACGCCGATATAATCGCGCCAGGCGCTCGTCGGCTCCACGTAGAAACCGACGGGCAGCGTCCCCAGCGCAAGCACCGGATATTTGACGGATAGCGGCGCGATCTTCCCGTAGCAGCAGCCGTTCAAGAGGCATCCGATGCGGCCGATGAGGATGGAAAGGGGCAAGGCAAATGCAACGGCGTCGAGAAGCTGCATCGGCGGGACTTTCATGACGTACTTGGCATAGAAAAAACTGAAAAGCAGGCATGAAACGATGCTCCCGATCACGGTGAGGCCGGAAAAGGAATGGGTCGGGCTGCCGGCGCCGGCCAGGTCGGGGATCCACTGATTAAAGAAATGCCCTCCCAGGGTGCCGACCGGCAGTCCAAGCAGCAGCCACAGAAAAATGCTGTTCAGGGAATATTTCAGCTCGTGCGCGCGTGCCAGAACAAGAATCCAACACAAGGCCACACTCGCCAGGGCAACGATCCGCCATACGGAAATGTCGAAACCGCCGATAGAAATGAATGGCAACATGTCTGATGGGCGGCATCCCTTGAGGAATGTCCCGCCGGGTGCCCGCTCGTTTCCCCCGCAGCAGGTTGCCGGTAACGTGCTCGCCGCCGGATTCGGGGATTTAGTACCTCTTTCTCTCCCTGATCTCCTGGGACTTCATCTTCAGGTTCAGCATCTCGTCCGAATCGAAATAGGTCCACGCAGTCTTCATGATCTTGGGATAGGCTTCCTTCAGGACATCCGAGAAGATTTTCGTACGCGAATCGTAGATGAACGAATTTGTGTCCCTCCACCCATAGGTGGTCTGATTGTATCCCCCGCCGCAGCCGTCGCTCACGAAGTGTGTTCCGCTGACATACTGCTCCTGTTCCTTGGCCATTTCGTAATCCGACTCCTGCACTCCGAGGTCCAGTTTCTTGATCCACATTTTTTCCTCGGACAGCGGTTCGAGCAGGTAATAGAAGACCTTGATGCCCACCGACATGTTGCCGGCATAGACCTTTCCCTGTTTCCCGCCCACGAACGCGCTCTGCCGAATATACTTCGGATCGGTGTACTGGATGTCCAGGATGACATGGATCAAAACCGTGAGGTCGGCGCCCTTCTTGTCGGTATAAGTCACTTCGGACATATCAAGGGGCCCCTTCGTCGTCATGCCTTTTGCCACGAGCTGAGCCTCGATGTCCTCGCCCGCGCTCCCGGCGAAACTCTTGAAGACGTTGAGCATGCTTTTCGTCATCACCCCGCCGGCCGACATCTTGGCTCCGCCCGCGTATTCCTGGGTGAGCGTGTCCTTGTACTGGGGGATGATGTTCACCACCGTCAGGTTCACGCTGCCGGGAGGCTTGGCCATCGGCAGAACGAACTTGGGAAACGAGAACAGGTCGCGGGTGTAATCGGGAATAGGACTGTACTGCGGCTCATAATGCTGGGTTTCGGCGCATCCCGTCAGAATCAGGTACCCCGTCGGATACAGCAGAAACACAAGCGGAATCAGGCAGCCCAACAAGATAAGCGAAAGCCGTTTGATTTTCATGGCCGCACCTCACGTACCATGCGTATTTGGCTGTGTCACGAAATGTATGCGACAAATTGACATCGATAAATGAAGAAGTCAACTGATTTATAGGACGCTTGTCTGTAGGAAAGAAATCCACGGAGGAAAGGGTTCCGTCAGTTTCTGCATCCCGAAATGCGGGAAGTCCTTTGACCGAAATTCTCCAGATTTTTCTTGACACGGGAGCAATATCTGCCACTTAATAGCGCCCAAGTCTTTACGGGTTTTTTCATGATCCGGCGGAGAGCCTTCGATTGCATTACCCAAATTTCACCACCCGCTTCCGACAGCAGGAGGAATAGAAATTTCCGTACTCCAGAGATACCCCAAGATGAACATTGAATCATCCATGGATCCGGAATCGGAAGAAATTCCGTGGGAATTTCATGATCTTCAATAAAAAGAGGGGGGCTTATGAAAGAATTGCTGGTATCGGTCTTATGTCTCGCAATATTCAGCGCTGCGGCAAATGGGGCGCAAGCGCAGTCTGTCGGTGTTTCTGCGAAGAGCCGGAATGCATCGTTTTATCTGTCGGAAGCTTACACGTGCATGCGGGAAGTGATCGAATCCAGGCAACCTGAAATCAACAGGAATGCCGACGGCACGTTCAAGAGTGACCGCCTGACGCCCTCCAAATTCGTGGAGAGTATCGAGAACGGATTTGCCAAACAGCTTGCCCAGCGCAATATCAAGAGCGATTTCCAGACAACCGATGAAAGGCAAATCGTCCTGTATCTTGCTCATGTTGTCTATGCCGGCCGTTCCGGGATCGCCGGAAACCAGACGGCTTTCGACAGAGACGGCGATGGAGTTTTGAGGACCAAGGAATTCAAGCTTCTTCCGGCCGTCTTTACCAAGGCCTGGACCGTCCCCTTCATGAAGAAGACGGGAGTCTATATTAAGCAGGCGTCACGCCCCAAAGGCGATTATCTGGCCGGCACGCCCTTCAACATCGCCGACAAGTGGGAGCTCGCCGCCCTGGAGAAGATCAACGAGCCAGGCTATGTGCGGGACGCGGAATTCATCGAAAAGGATCATGGCGTCGTGAGAATCAGCAAACCCGTTTACATCAACAATGCTTCCTGCCTGCGGTGTCATGGCACGCCCATCGGAGAAAAAGGTCCGACAGGAATTCCAAAGGAAGGGTTTGTCATGGATGAGCTCAAGGCCGGTATCAGCGTCATTCTCACGGACAGGCATCCGGAGATGATTCCACAATTGACCGGCGAAATTCGAGAAGTTCTTGAAAGGTAGAGCGCTCCTGTCAGCTTGCGGTCCGCCATCCCACGGCGCGCATCCCGTACGTCGGCGGCTGCGCTGGCGATCACGGCCAGGGACGCGGTCGGACTTTTTCCTTCAACAGGTAAGCACGGTGCGACTCCAACCACACCGCTGTTTCCGCGAACGCCGTGACGCCGCGCGTCCCGTACCGCGCCGCAGCGCAGAGTCCTTCCAGGAGGAACCGCCGCGCCTCGCGCCCGGCCCGGAACAGGAAATGCCGCACGACCCGCAGCCCCGATGCGGCATCTCTCAGGGAAAGCGCCTCCCCCTCCGCCGTGCGGCCGGCAGCGGCGCTCTGCTCCATGAACTTCCGGAACCGCCCGAGGAAATGCGGGTAGCCGAACACCGTCTCAAGGAGATGCCGGTAACCCGCTTCCAACTCCTCCCGCGTCATGTTGCGGGGGATGAAGTTGCAGGCGGAGTAGAAGTCGCCGTCGTCTCCACCGGTCAACCGCCCCTCTTCCGACAAGCGGTTCCACAGCCGCGTGCCCTTCGACGCCTTGAGCATCGAAACCACCGGGAGAATCAGGCCCGATTCGGCGATGAAGCGCTCCTGAGCTCGGAAGACATTCCCGTCGTCCGCGTCAAACCCTACGATCATCCCCCCCACGACATAGATGCCCTGCGCCTGCACGCGCCGCACCGCCTCCGCGAGGTCGGTCTTCACGTTCTGCCATTTGCCGGTTTCGACAAGGCTTTCCCGGTTGATGGATTCGAGGCCGATGAGAACGGCATAGACGTTTGCCGCCTTCAGCAGGGAGAGAAGCTCGGCGTCCTCCGTTCTCTCCGCGGTAATCTGGGTGATGAACCGCACCGGCCTCCGCGCCGAACGGTTGATCGTCGCAAGTCGCGCAAGCAGTTTCTTCGCGTGGGGGATGTGAGCGGTGAAGTTGTCGTCCGCGATCCAGACGGTGGAGATGTTCCGGCGGATCAATTCCCGCACCTCCGCTTCCGCCGCTTCAACAGTCTTGGTGCGGACCGCACGTCCATTCAACGTCACCACGTCGCAGAACTCGCAGTCGTACATGCATCCGCGGGTGGTCTGCAGGATGCCGCTGGTGTATTGGCTCAAGTCCACAAGGTCCCACCGCGGCGGAGGAGAAGTCGACAGATCCGCGAATTGCCGTTCCTCATAAAGGGATGCGTGGCGTCCCTGCTCCCACTCCTCCAAGAAGCGAGGCCAGGTCCGCTCCGCCTCACCCACGAAGACCACGTCGAACTCCCTGCGGCAGGTTTCCGTGTCCGTCTTGCAGAAAGGGCCGCCCGCAACCGTCAGCACCCCCTTCCTGCGAAAGGACCGGGATATTTCCCGCATCCGCGCCGCATTGAAGGTGTAGCCCGCCACGCCGACAAGGTCGCAGGGCACGGAAAAATCGACCTCCGCGACCGACTCGTCCACAATGCTTACGCGGTACCGCGACGGCGTCAGTGCCGCGACGGTGGCAAGTCCCAAGGGCGGCATGAAAGCTCGTTTGCCGAGGACTTGCAGGGCGAGCCGCATATTCCATATGCTTTCCTGTGCGCGCGGAAATACGAGAACGATATTTTTCATGGTTGACCCGGATTCTCTTCGGTTGAGTTGTCGGAATCGTCCGCAGCGTCCGTCCCTGCGCCTCGGTCCAACGGCTGCGCCGTTTCGGCTTATTCGTAGAGCAATATCCGCAGAATGTCAAAGCAAGGGACAAGGACCCTTGCGAACCGATCCAGGACGTGTATGCGAACCTGCACTGCCCGTCCCCCGCCCCGGGCGATCATTTGCCTTGAAGATTTGCCGGCGTCTCTATAATACAAAGCAGTCGTCATCGTCATGGAAGCGCGGTAATGCAGACGGTTTCCCGCACGAAGGGGGAAGCGGTCCGCACTCGTCTTCAGCGGCCGCGGGAAGCGAACGGGGAGAGCGATGCAGAGCGAAAGCTATTACGTGGGAATCGACGCGGGATCGGTCAGTCTCAACGCGGTGGTCATCCGCCGTGACAAGAGCATCGCCTACGAGGCGCCCTACACGCGGCACATGGGGCGGGTGGAGGAAGAAACCCGTCGTCTGATTCGGGATCTTCGCAAGCGGCTGGGGGAGGAGCATATCTCGGCCTTCGCCTTTACGGGAAATCACGGCCGGACGATCAGCGAAAGGACGGGGGCCTTCTACGAATTCGAAACCATCAGCCAGGTGACGGGCGCGCTCTTCCTGAGACCGGACGCGAGGACCATCATCAGCATGGGAGGTCAGGACACCGCGCTTTTCCAGATCCGTCACGACGCGACGGGATGGGAGCTGGAATACTTCAACGCCAACGGTCCCTGCGCGTCCGGGACCGGTTCCTTCATCGATCAGCAGGCCCAGCGACTGTCCACCTCGATTTACTCTTCCGGAAAGGGCGTCTCCTCTGATGGGATTGATCGGATCCTGAGGGACTTCATCAGCCTCGGCCTCTCCAGCGCCAAACCGGCTACGGTAGCCTGCCGTTGCACGGTGTTCACCAAGTCGGACATGATTCACCTCCAGAACAAAGGGGAAAGGCTGCAGGACATCATCTATGGCCTTCACGTCGGAAATGCCAGGAACTACATGAGCACGATCGTCTCCAACCGGACGCTGGAGAGCCCGCTGCTCTTCATCGGCGGTCTGTCCCTCAATGAACTGCAGGCGAGGGCCTTCCGGGCCTATTTCCCGGACCTCCTGGTACCGCCCCACAGCACCTCGACGGGAGCGCTCGGCGTCGCGCTCTGCGCGCTGGAACGCGGGCTGGAGAATCGATTGGACTTGGAGGCGCTGGAAAGCGGAACCGTTGCGGACCGGGAAAAAGTGCCCGCCGCGCCGAAGCTCGAACTCAGGGAGACCCGTTTCCCCGAAGACAACGGCCTGCCCGCGGCGCTCCCCGGCGGGAAGACGCCCGTCTATCTGGGGATCGACATCGGCTCCACGACTACGAAGTATGCCGTCGTCACCGAAGACCGGCAGTTGATCGACAAGAGTTATCTCCCCACCCGGGGGAAACCCATCGAGGTGACGCAGACGCTGCTGAAGAGGGTCGGCGAAGGACTGCGGGATTGCGTGACGATCCGCGGAGTCGCGACCACGGGCTCCGGAAGAAATGTGGTGGGCGACTTCCTGAACGCGGACCTGATCCTCGACGAGATCACGGCCCACGCCCGCGGAGCCGTGGAGATCGACTGCGCCGTCGATACGATCTTCGAAATCGGGGGCCAGGATTCCAAATACATTTCCATCACCGATGCGAACCCGCTGGACTTCGACATGAACAAGGTCTGCGCCGCCGGCACCGGGAGTTTTCTCCATGAGCTGGCCAACAAGCATGGAATCAACATCGTCGGCGAATTTCAGGACATCGCCCTGTCCTCGGAGCGGCCCGTGAAGCTGGCGGAGCGCTGCACGGTGTTCATGGAGTCGGATCTCGTATCCTACCACCAGCAGGGCGTGCTGCGGGAGGACCTCATCGGCGGTCTCTGTTATGCCGTTGTTTACAACTATCTCAACCGGGTCGTGGGAAAGAGGAGGATCGGCAGGCGTGTCATGTTCCTGGGCGGACCGTCCCTCAACAAGGGAGTGGTGGCCGCCTTCGAAAAGGTGTTGGGGCGGGGTTTGATCCTGCCGAAGCACAGGGAAGTGCTCGGCGCCTTCGGGGCGGCCGTTTGTCTCCAGGAAAAGATGGCCGTCGAGAAACGGCGGGAAAGTACCTTCCGGGGAATCTCCGGCGCGATCGCCGACCGCATGGACTATGCGGAGAAGGTGTGCGTCTCCGATCCCGGCTGCCACAACCGGTGCAAGCTCAAGATCTACGACTTCGGCGGCCGCAAGAGCATCTGGGGAGGGGAATGCGGCCGCTATGAGGCGATCCGGGGCGGCGGAGGGCATCGGGAAGACCTTTTCAAGGTGCGCGAAGAGGTCTGGACTGCCGCCATGTCGGGCGTTTTCGAAGAACTTGCGGAGAAGCCCCTGCTGGAGGTCGAAGGGCGGCCGACGGTGGGAATGCAGAGATCCCTGTACACGCTCCAGACCGGCGTGTTCTGGGCCCACTTTTTCGACCGGCTGGGATACCGCCTTGTCCTCACGCCTTCCACCAACGGCCGCATTTCCAGTGCGGGCATCGAGTCCATGACGGCGGAGACCTGCTACCCGGTCAAGGTGTCGCACGGCCATGTCGGGGAGCTCCTGGGGAAAACGCGCTTCATCTTCCTTCCCGGCATCGTGACCATGCCGACGCCCGTCGAGCAGGAAACCGGGTTCACCTGCCCCCTGGTTCAGGCGAATCCGTTCATGGTGCGCGCGGCCCTCGGCATCGGCGGGCAGGGCGTCCTCAATCCGATTCTCCATCTCAAGCACGACCTCTCCACCCTTGCCCTCGAGTTGGCCGAGCAGATGGCCGCCAGTATCCGCCGCAGCCGGCGCCGCATCAGGGAAGCCGCGGAAGCCGCCCTGGAGGAGCAGCGGCGGTTCAACCAGGCGCTGTTCGAGAAAGGGCGGGAGGTCCTGGAAAGCCACGATCCCGCGGAGCCGATGGTGGTGGTCACGGGAAGGCCGTACAATCTCTACGATGAGAGGCTGAACCTGCATCTGGGGCGGAATCTTGCCAAGATCGGGACCGCGGCCGTGCCCATGGATTTCATCGACGTGTCCTCCGTCGATCTCGGTGACTTCCCCAACATGTACTGGGCTCTCGGCGCGCAGATTCTGAGGACGGCGAAGTTCATCAGAAGCCGGCCCAATGTTTTCGGGCTCCACCTGACCAACTTCAGCTGCGGCGCCGATTCCTTCATCGAGCACTTTTACAGGTATATCATGCAGGAAAAACCCTGCCTGATTCTCGAGCTGGATGAACACAGCGCGATGGCAGGAGTGATGACGCGCCTTGAAGCCTTCCGGAACGTGCTCGATCACACGATGCGGAGGCCCGAAAGCGGTGTTCGTGCCTCCGGTAGAGTATCCGACTGAGGCGTACATGGAAATGGAAGCGGAAGGAAGACGGACCTTTCATTCCCTGTCGGAAAACGTCGGGCCGTTCAGACTGAAAGGCAAGACCCTCCTCATCCCCCAGATGACCCGGATCGGCGCGAGCCTGTTGGCGGGAACCTTCAGGGGTTTCGGGGTCGACGCCGTACTCATGGACACGTACCAGGGCCTGAATCTCGGAAAGGCCTTCACCTCCGGCAAGGAGTGTTTCCCCTGCCAGGTGACGATCGGCGATATCCTGCTCCATCTCCAGAAAGAGAAGGAACGGTTGGGCGGGGCCTTCGATCCCGACCGCTACATCTATTTCATGCCCGAAGCGGAAGGCCCCTGCCGTTTCGGGATGTACAACAAGTACCAGCGCATCGTGCTCGACTCCTTCCCCGGCTTGAAACATCTCAAGATCGCGTCGATCACGTCCAGGAACTCCTATGTCTTCGATGGAATGTTCGACGGGAAGAAGATCGGGGATTTTCGGAAGGTCGTGTACGCTTCCGTGGCGGTGTCGGATGTGCTCGACAGGCTGCTCTGGCGGGTGAGGCCTTATGAAAAGCGGCAGGGCATGGCAGACGAATTCATCGCCCGCGCCACCGGCGCCATGGTCGAGACTTTCGAGCGGCACGCGGCAAGAAAGGATTTCGGGCGGATTCTTGACCGGCTCTCGGAACTGGTCCGGGAAGGGGAAGGGATCGTCGACCCGCGAATCAGGCAAAAACCCCTTGTCGGAATCGTGGGGGAAATCTTTCTGAGGACCCATGTGCAGGCCAATCAGGATGTGATTCGTCTGCTCGAAAAACACGGAGCGGAGGTCGTGGACGCCTCCATTGCGGAGTGGTTCAATTTCACGACCTACGAACGCATGAGAGAGGCGAGGATCGGCCTTCGCCTGGGCCTCAAGCAGCTGCAGGCGGGTCGGATCAGGGATTGCCTCCGGAAGATGCTCTCCCACGGTGCGACCCTCGCTTATCAGTACTACCGGCAGGATCAGATCTACCGGAGGGCGGAACCGCTCCTGTCCCCGGCCCGGGATCACAGGGTCCGCCGCCTGGACAAGACCCTTCAGGAGGAAGGGATCTATTCCTTCGACCTGGGAACCGAAGCCTGCCTCAGCATTTCAGGAATCCTCGAGTATGTGCGCCAGGGCTGCAACGGCGTCGTCAATGTGTATCCCTTCACCTGCATGCCCGGCACCGTCACATCCTCCATCGTCAGACCCCTTATGAAGCAGAAGAAGGTCCCGTACCTCGACGCACCTTACGACGGCTCCTTTCAGCCCGGCCGGGAAGCGGCGATCCGGACCTTCATGTACCAGGCGCAACGGCACTTCAAACACCACGGAAGAAACGGAAATGCAGAAAACGGCCTCTGAAAGCGAGTGACGGCGATCGTCTGACAAATCCCCGTTTGCGGTTCCCGCCGCGGAGGAGGAAGGTCCGTGCGCCCGGCGATCCGAAAAGACGTCACATGATCGGCGGCCATTTCGCCTCCCCCGCCCGGACGGAAATAGGGGCTTGGGGAGAAATCCTCGACCACCCGACGTACCCGGCGGTCAGTGCGAGGACGCAGCCGACGAGCGTCGCGGCCAGGCGATCGGCGATGACGGCCCAGGACGGCGCCTGCCCGAAATCCAGCAGCAGGATGACCAGCAGCGTCTGGACCGCCGTGTAAGCGACGTAGCTGCCATCGAGCAGAAACGCCCGTGCCGCGGCGGCGGCGATGATCCCGATCGTGATCCAGACGGACGCCGGCGCGAACACGAGCGGACATGTCAGGAGGACGCCGAACAAGGTTCCGGCGGCACGGCGGAACGTCCGCTTCAGCGCCTCTTCAAGGTCGCGTTGCACCACGATCACGATCGTGATGAACACCCAATAGCCGTGATGATGCGGCCATATCCATTCGAATGCCACGCCGATGAAGAGACAAAGGGCGATCCGAAGCGTATACCGCCAGCCCGCCAATTGTGTGAGCGATCTCATCCAGCGGCCCAGAAGAAGTCCGGCCGGGTATTTCGGCCGCACAACGACTGCCGGGCAATCCGGACTTCCCGCGACCCCGAGACCCTGCAACAGCGGTCTCAGCCCCAGGGACACACCGGCAGTCCACATGCCGCCCAGGAAAAACAAGAACATGACGCCGAGCGGATGGGTTTCTCCGACGTCCAGATTCGCAGCGATAATGGTGAAAAGCATGAACAAAGGGGCGGTCTGCGCCAGGGGCCTGCTGATGCTGCCGAGGAGTCCCGCCACCGAAGAGACCGCCGCAATGGCGAAGGCCGTAGCCATGCCGTGGCCCGACAGACTCGATCCGGCAAACATCGCCGCACTTCCGGCTACAAGGGCGTATGTCAGATCCCGCACCTGTTCAGGAAATGTTCCGGCACTTCTCTTGCCGCTCAGCGCGAGTCCGCCGAGGGAGGCCACTACCCCGAGCCGGGCGTGTCCGGCGGTGTATCCGAGCACCATCGGTCCTGCAATGCCGATCATCGCCGCAACCGCTTGCGAAACCCGGCCGGCCGTCATGACCGGCAGATTTCTTGAAGTGAATTTCCTGATCATGGACATCCTGTGAAGAAACGTCGCCACGGCGATGATCGTATATTGCGAGGTCTCGCAGATGCGATCGGACGCCGCCATCACTCCCCCTGGCTTCCCGCACCGGAGACGGTTGCGGGATCACTCCTCCAGTTCCTTCATGGCGATGTTCGAATGCGCCAGGGAGGCGCCGGCGCTCATGGCCACGGCGACCAGGACGGCCTCCGCGATTTCTTCGTCCGTGGCGCCCGCCTTCTTTGCGGCGCGGGTATGCCCGGCGATGCAGTAGGGGCAGCGGGTGACGTGCGCGGCCGCGACGGCGATCAGTTCCTTCGTCTTCACGGGGAGCGCTCCCGCCTGGAAGACCTTGCCGTTGAAAGCCCCCCAGCTGTCCATCTCTTCCTTCTTCAGCCCGATCAGCCTGGCCCGCTGCGCCTTCGCATTCTTGGGATAGTAGAAATCTTCCATTCCGACCTCCGCGCGTTTCGATGTCGTCCGCAACGGGATGGCGGACGTCCTTCCCTGTCTCACCGGATCCGGTAGACCGGGTAGTCCTTCCCGAAGTTGATGATCAGCGGCGTCTGGGAATGGCCGATCTCCCGCGAGAGATTCGTTGTTCGCTCCCTCGCGTAGCCGCCCAGCCCCACCACCGTCACCCTCCCGTCCCCGTTCCTGTCCGCGCCGCGGTTGTTGTTCAGCCCGTCGAGCAGCGTGTACGTGAACAGCCCGTTCCCCTTGTAGCCGTCCATCGACGTCTGCTTGTCCGAGGCCGACGCGTAGATGTGAAGCCCCATCTTCTTCGCCAGCACCGACATCCGCGCGTCGTACAGGCCGCTGACGATGGTGTCGACGCCGCCGGCGTGGCAGGTGTCGAAGATGAACAGCTGGCTCAGCGACTTGATCCTCTTCGACATCTCCACGATCTCGTTCGAACTGATGAGGCTCGCGTCCGCCACGGTGCCGTCGTAATCCGCCGTGAGCATGTAGTACTGGTTCTGCAGAAGCACCCCGTGGCCCGCCGCGAAGAGGATGAAACCGTCGCCCGGTTTGATCTTCTGTGACAGTTCCGAGAGTCTGCCGGTGATGCCGGCCTTCGTGGCTTTTTCGTCCGCAAGCAGTTCGCAGTGGATATTCTGCGGCCGATAGATCGTCTGCGCCTGCGCCACCAGCTTTTCCTTCATATCCAGGGAATCTTTTACCGCGTACTTGAGATCGATGGCGCTGTCCCTGTACCGGTCGATGCCGATGGAAAGGATGTAGAGATGGGGCTCTTCCGGCTTCGTCGCGGAGGAAAATCTCACCGTCTGCATGGAACTCTGGACCGTATTGTCCCTGTTGAAGGCCGTGACGCTCACCTCGTTTTCCCCCGGCACGGCATCGATGTCCCTGCACTCGCTGACGGCGTCCCCCTTTGCCCTGGCCGTCAACGGACTTGCCTCCGTCTTCTCCTTGATCTTCACGCTCCTCATCTCCGCGTAGATCGCCTTGCCGTCCATGGCTGCGAGCTGCGTCTTTTCCGCAGCCGCTTTTGCCGCCTCCTTGTAGTACCCGTCGGATTCGATGAGCTTGCCGTTGTGGAACAGCCGGACTTCGCCGATCCCGCCTCCCGCGCTCTTCACGTTGTAGCAGACCCTGGCCTTCGGGGAGGCGGGCGGAGCCGCGACGGGGTTGATCGTGACGACGGGAGGCGGGCTCTTGATGGCATCCGTCATTGTGATCGTGATCAGGTCCCGGATGTCCTCACCCCTGAGCTTCGCCATCACGATGTCGGGACGGTAGAAGACGTCGTAGAATCTCTCGACGCTGTACGAAGCCTCCCCCACCGTCACGCTGAGGTACTGCGCACCTTTTTCCGAGGCGTTGTAGTAGCCCTCGGGCGTGATCGTCAGCCATTCGCCGTCCTCGAAGGCGATGAGGACCGCCACCTCGTCTCCCGTCTTCACGTCGTAGATTCGCACGGCCGCGTCGTCCATGGTCATGAGGACAAACTTTCCGTTCGGATGATAGACCCCGGAAACGGGATTCCGGCCGGCGATCTTGATTCCCTTCCAGGCGTGGCGCAGATCGGTCGTGATCTTGCCGGTCGCCGCATCCCGTATCGTGTCGCCGACGACGAACACCTGTTCGCCGTCGGGAGAGAAGGAGAGGCCCTTGTCGAGGAAGTACATGCCCATCACGCTTTCAAAGCCCTCAAACCGCCGCACCTCGGCGCCCTGCTCGATGTCCCAGAGGATGACCTTGCCGTCGTTGTAGGCATTCGTGACGGCATACTTGCCGTCGCGGGAAAATTCGACCGAGCAGATGCCTCCATGCATGAACCCGGCTTTGTGCCCCGTAAAGGTCCGGATCTGCTTCCCGCTCGCGATATCCCACAGGCGGAGGATCGCGTCGGGGCCTCCGGAAAGGACGTATTTTCCGTCCGGCGAGAATGACGCGACGAAGCTCTTGTAGGGAATGATGGCGGGCGGGCTGTATCCCTCCGGGGTCAGGGTCCGGACGAGGTTCCACGTCCGGGCATCGAAGATGTAGACGCTTTTCCAGTCCGTGGCCAGAAAGTACTTTCCGTCCGCCGAAAAATTGATGCTGTTGAACTCGTTGCCCTGAAAGCCCGCAAAGGGCGTAAACCGCTTGCTCAGCCGGCCCGAGTCGATGTCCCAGACCTGCAGCGGTGGGAACGGCCTTTTCGAAAAGGGCCCCGCGTCCGGCACGAGCCCGCCGGCGACAGCGTACTTGATATCGGGCGACATGGCGACGGAGATGATGGTGTCCCCCGCGTTCATTTTCGAGACCTGTCTTCCCTGCGTGAGATCCCAGAACCGCAGCGCGGACCTGCCGGTGCCGAACCCGCCCCGCATCATGTCCCATCCGCCGTTGTCCCCCGTGAGGAGATACCGGCCGTCTTTTGAAATGGTCATGGCCTCCAGCCCGTAGGCCTCTTTATTGAGCTCCATCTTCATGTCGCTCTGTCTCAGGTAGATCTCGGGGACGGTCGTGGCCCCCCACATGCACGAACTGAGAATCATCGCCGACAGCGGCACCAGACATTTCAACAGGGAAGACATGTTCTCCTCCTTGCCCGCCAGGGCATGTCATTTGACCCAGGCTTTCGCGAAACTGCGTAAACGGGAGAATTTCTTTTCGTCAGGGAACCGGCCACTTCCTTGTCATTCCCGCACCCTTCTTTGTCATTCCCTCTATGTTGAAAGTCAAGATTCCTTTTCAACGAAGCGGGGACCAGTTATTCGTTCTTTGAGGCGGCAATCCTTAAATCAGCCTTCTATGAGCAGACATGCCGGGGGCAGCTGCGAAAGCGGGAACCCAGGATCTTAATCTTCTGGGGACAGATTTCAAATCTGTCCCCATGCCGAGCAGAGCGCTGGGTCCCCGCCTACGCGGGGACGACAGAATGCTTCTTCAATTTGCCATTTTCGATCCCTTCTCTGTCATTCCCTGCGAAAGCGGGAATCCAGCGTCTTTAGGCTCCGCTCCGACCGCGTGCAGAAAACATCCGCCCTACGGCGCCGTCTCTGCGAGCTTTCTGGCCAATCCCGACACGTCCGCCAGCAGCTGCTCCTGCTGCGACACGGGGCACTTCAGTGACGCCATCCTGAGCGTCTCCGCCTTCTCCAGATCGATCCTCTTTGCCTGTACGACGAGGGACGCGCCCAGCAGGGAAATCCTTCCCGCCACGGCCTGATGCGCCGCGAGCCATTTGCCCAACTGCAGGGCCTGTTTTTCGTCCACCAGGCCGGATTGCTGGAGCTTGTGTTCCTCCATGACCTGCACGATGTTCTCGCGGTTCACCAGCGAGAACAGCCCCATCTGCAAAAGCTCCTCCCGCAGCGCCTCGGCGAGAATCAACGCCACGACGCGGAGCTGCGCGTCGGCATCCAGATCGTAGACCACGAGTTTCGTGCGGGGACCCGTTTCCGGGGTCAGGGGCTTCCCGGCCTCCGGGGCGGCGGGGGCCTTCGGCCTGGGAACCGTCACCGGCGCCGGAACGTCGCGCTTCACCGCCGACCTGTCCCCCGCCACGCCTTGCGGCGGGCTTCCCTTCTCCGCGCTTTCACCGGCTTGGGGAGTTCCGACGCGCCCCTTGCGGATCGCCGTCGCCAGGAGATCCGCCTTGCTGATCCGGAACAGGTCGTTGAAGACGGAACCCTTCACATCCTCGAAAGTGCCATGCAGGCCCGCGACGGCCCGTTCTTCCGCCTCGAAGGCTTCTTCCGTTTCCAGATTGATCAGCACCATCTTCATGTACTTGGCTTGGCGGAAGCCCCGCTCGCGCACCACGACGTAGTCCGCGTAGAGCGCCCTGCCGACGTCTTTCGCCAGACGCCAGTCCTTGCGGGCCCACTGCCAGATGGGGAGATCTTCCAGTTCCTGCATGACCTGCCGCTCGTCTTGGCGGCGGACCACTTCGTAGATGCCGGTCCGGGCGAGATAGGAGGCGACCTGCTTGTGGGATTTCCGGGCGAACTCCTCATGCGAAAACGGCCACCCCGATCGCGGCGTCGAGGCCGTCACGGGCAGGACGAAGACCCGCAGCCTGGACGTATCGGGCGGTGGGGGAATCTTGCCGATCTTCCGGTCCGCGGCGCCGGCGGAAACGGCAAAGAAAAGAAGACAGGCTGCGGAAAAAAGAAGTCCGACGAGAAGTTTGCTCTTGGAATTCATGGCAGGCCTCCCTTCCCGCTGTGGGACGAACCTTGGAACGAAGGGACGCCCCCTCGTTGCCGGATGCACCGATCTTGAGTTTGATGAGGAAAATTACGATGTCCGCGGGAATTTGTCCACGACTTTGTTGGCGGGCTGCCCGCCCTTCTCGGTCATGGCGATGGCGCCGGTGTCTCTTGTCCGCACGCTCGGACTTCGGCCTTCTTTCTACCTGCCGCGCCGGTGTTCCCTGTCGCCAACCATCCGCTCCGTGCCCACGGTCAGGCTCCCTGTCGTGCCGGAGATGCCGCTCCCCGGCAGCGCGGAACGTAGACCTCGTCGTACCATCTGTTCTTCACGAAATGGACGGTCTGCCGCAGGCATCGTATCGGCGGCAGTGCTTCCGCCAATGTTTCACGCGTCCGGGCGGAACGCGCAGATAAACGGGCTCCTCTGCGATCCGGGCGTGCGGCTCATGAACGATCCACAGCCGCCGGCCCGCTCCATGCCGTCCCATGGAGGGAATATCATACACATCTTGCCGGATAATGTCCGAATTTCTTTCGAAATCGCCGGCACGGCCGGCCCTCTCTTTCCTCAAACACCAAACGAATACGACATGTTGTCTTCCATGTACCGCCTTCTGGCATGCGCCGTGCTAAACCAGTCTACGGAAGCTCTATGGAATCAGAGAGATGGAAGATGGGAAACATAGCGACTTCACATGCGAAACTACGATGCGTCGCCACTGCGACGACCGCCGGCCGCTTCAGGCCCCGGTGTATGATTTTCCCTCCGTTTCCATGAAAACGAATGCATCCGCAGAATGCAGAAACGCAGGACCAACCTATTTCTGTGCAGAAGGGAGATTCAACCATGAAAGCAAACCAGCCATCCCGCATCCAGCGTCTTCTCACCGGAATCGCAACGGCCGTGATCGTCGTTTCCCTGGCGTCATCCGCCGGGGCCCAGCAGAAGGCCGGCGGCAGCAAAGTAGGAGAATTCGCGTTCGGGGCCGCCATGGGTCTGCAGGCCGACACGCCGGACGGGGCCGCCTTTGCGCTCGGCCTCTACGGCGATTATTTCCTCACGCGCGAATTGTCGGTCGGACCGCTCCTCCAGATGGGAGTCACGAACGATCTCTTCCAGACCGGTGTCAGCGCCCAGGCAAAGTATTTCCTGGACATCGCCGACATTCCGAAACTCAAGCCAAACGTCCAGGCCGGCCTTGGAATCATCCATGCGGATCTGGACCGCAGGGGGGGAAAGGAGAGCGACACCAGCTATCTGATCCCCTTCGGCATCGGGGCAGAGTACAAGCTGAAGGACTCGGTATCGCTGGATACCACCTTTCTTTTCAACATTACCAACCTCGACGTTCGCGATGAAAAATTCTTCGTCACCTGGCTGATCGGCCTCAAGTTTTAGCCGTTGAGGCACACCGGAGATGCGATATCTGCCGGACAGGGACGCATCACCAAAGGCCATGGAGTCCTTCGAAATCCGCGCCGGGAGAAAAGAGGCCCGGCGTGGGAGGGGGCAAGCGCCGATCGATTGACCGTTTGCGAGCGTGAAATGAAAAGGGACGCGGACGCCGAGCATTTTCTGGAAGGGGCCAAGTACGGGCTGATCATTCTTCTGTGCGTCTTTTGCGCGGGGAGCGTAATGGTGTCGAAAGGCGACCCGCCCGACCCTATGCTTCCCGACGGATATGAAGACCCCGCCGTCCCTGAAACAGCGCATCTTTCCAAGGGGCCTCTCATCCCCCAGCAGCCCGGCCGGAAGAAGGCGGAGACCGTCTCTCCGGCCGGCGCCCTCCGGATGGATCCGGTCCGCGGCGCAGCAGGGCATCCGGGGAACTGACATCCTTCCGCTGCTTCGGGCTTCTTCCCGTCATTCCTGCGCCCTTCTTTGATAGGGGTAGGGACGATACATTGGACTGTATCGCCCCTACCCCTATCGGGAGAGGGATTGCATCGGTCGGTCCGCAGAACAAGAGCGGCATCGTGCAAACGCTCGGCCGCACGATAGCGGACCGGGGCGCAAGCTGTCAAGGCAGGTTTAGCGGCGGATGGCCGCCGATCGGTCGTCTACGACATAACCGGTTTCCGAGTCGACTCTGCACTCTAATACTTTTCGGAGCCAAAAATCAGACTTTGGATTGTGGCGGTGACAGCTACAATCCGCTAAAATCCTTCTAACTCTTTCTCTATCCACCTCTCCCACTCGTCAGAACGCTCAGTTTTTTCATATGTACCGCGCGGCCGAGGGTAAACTTCGATATCCGAATTTCTTAACGATCTGTTGGCACAAGGCTTTCGAGTGACGGTGTCCTTGCCGCAGGCGCTGCCGCGGCGGGAAACCATTACTACTCCGGCAACAAAAGATGCCAATACTGTCATTCCCGCCCCCGCCTTCGCGAGGGTAAACTGCAGCGGGAATCCAGAACAGGACTGGATGCCCCCGGATCGAATCCGGGGCAGGCTTATCAAGTCCGGCATGACAACCATGGATATGTTTACTTGCCGGAGTAATAACCGGATGAAGGAGAGAAGAAGATGAGACTCAGAGCCATCCTTCCCTTGTTTGTTCTCGCTGCCCTGTTGAGTATTCCGATGCACGTATCCGTGTCATTTGCCCGCAATCCGGACCTCGACGAGATACACCGGTCCATCGAGCGGAAAGGAGCACGCTGGCGCGCCCAGGATACTTCCATATCGAGGCTGCGCGCCGAGGAGCGAAGGAAGCGCCTCGGCTCCTACGTGCCCTTCGCGACGGACAAGGAAAGAGCCCCGGCCCCTGCTCCGGGGATCCTGCCTGCCGCGCTCGACTGGCGCGACTATAACGGCGCCAGTTACGTGACGACGGTCAAGGAGCAGGCGTCCTGCGGAGCATGCTGGTCCTTTGCGCCGACGGCGGCCCTGGAATCCAATATCCTCATTTCCCGGAATACGTCCGGGGTGGAACTGGACCTTTCGGAACAGACGCTGCTTTCCTGCAACGGCATGGGCACCTGCTACGGCGGATGGATCGACCTGGCGTCGGACTTCATCCGCGACATCGGACTGCCGGATGAAACCTGCTGTTCCTATGCCGGGGAGGAGGGGTTTTGCTCCTCCGTCTGCACGGACTGGCCGGACAAATCCTATAAGATCCAGGACTGGTATAAAGTCCGCCCCACGGCCGAAGCCATCAAATACGCCCTCTACAACCACGGACCGCTCCTGACGCTCCTGGCGGTCCATACGGACTTCTACTATTACCGGGAAGGCGTCTATTCCCAATCCTGGGGAAGCTTCGAGGGCTACCATGCCGCGGTGATCGTCGGGTACGACGACGCCGAACAGTATTTCATCGTGAAGAGCAGCTGGGGGACGGATTGGGGCGAGGAAGGGTATTCGAGGATCGCCTATGGCGAGATGGCGAGCGAGACGCAGTTCGGCCTCTGGACCGTCGCCTACGAAAGCCCCATCCCGGCGGATTTTCCCACGCTCGGCGACATTCCGCGCAGGGCGGCCCAGCAGAACGCCGAGAAGGAGGCCAAAGAGAAGAAGGACTCCGCTCCGCTTTCGGGCCTGACGGGCGTCATCACGGACAGCGCCGGCAACCCGGTCAGCGGCGTATCTATCAAAGTCGGGAAATACCGCGCGACGACGGATTCCACCGGCCGCTATTTCATCACCTCGATCCCCGCCGGGGATTACACCATTGCCGTCATGAAGAGCGGCTATGTCATTTCGATCGAAAGCATATCGATCGCGCCGAAGACGACGGCGACCAGGAACTTTGCAATGACGTCGTCAACCGCAAGTCGTCTGAACGAACCAGGCAAAGAAAAGAAACCTGAAAACAGGCCGACTGATCAGAAAGAGCCTGACAAACTCGCGGCAAATCAGGCCGGAATTCTGGGGCCCGGCTGGCACGCTACGAAAGCGGAGCGCATCACATCTGCCGAAGCAGAAGCGTATTATGCAGCCAAGAGAGGTGAACTCCGATCGGCCAGGGGAGGGAGGGCGCCCATGGCCGCAGCCGCGGCGGATATCAGCCCGGAGATCCAGGAACTTGCCCGCGGCCTGCGCCACGACCCGAAATTGATCTACGATTACGTTCACAACCATATCGACTATGTCCCCTATTTTGGCTCGCTTAAGGGAGCAACCCTCACCTATCTGGACGGCAGCGGCAATGATTTCGATCAGGCGTCCCTGATGATCGCCCTTCTCCGGGCAAGCGGATATACGGGTCAATACGTATTCGGCACAATGACCATCCTCGGCACTACCCTTAGCAATTGGCTCGGCGTGAACCAAATAGCGCAGGCTATCGGTACAGTCCTTGCCTCAGGTGGCATTCCGATCGATGCATTGTGGTCCGATGGGGGAGCCCAATTTCGCCGGGTATGGGTTAAAGCCACGATCGACGGCGTAGACTATGTCTTTGACCCTGCCTTTAAGTCCTATACTTACACGGACAAGATCGATCTCGGTCAAGTCATGAGCTATAGCAGGAATGGCTTAATGGCTGCCGTGAACAGCGGTGCGACGGTAACTGCCGACTATGCCCAGAATATGAACGAGGCGAATCTCCGGAGCATGCTTTCCACGTATGCGTCGAATCTCGTAAACACGATCCGAACCAATTATCCCAACAAGAATGTCGACGACATCATCGGCGGACGCAAAATCGTTCAAACCAATTTGATCGGATATCAGACATCACTGCCAGGAACTATCACCGCTCAATGGTCGGACATTCCATCCGAGTACACGACCACCTTGCGAATTCAACATGCGGGCATCGACTACACCTTTAATACCGCTGATCTTGCCGGGAAACGCCTTACACTTACCCACGCCGCCGGAGCAGGGAATCGTCCGGAAATCCGTCTGGACGGCGCCTTGGTGGTCTTCGGCAATGCAACGACAATTGGTTCGATAAATAATTTGACCATTACGATAGATCATCCCTATGCGGCAAACAACGGAACGTATTGCGATCAGACAGTTATTTATACACCGGAAAGCGGGAGAAACTATGCAATCGTGTATAACTTCGGCGGGATTTCCGATGCGCTTATCCGGAAACGCCAGCAGCAACTCGAAACCTACAGACTCCAGGGATTGTCTGATACGACCGAAGCGGTACTCGGTGAAACTCTAAACGTCATGGGGCAGACTTGGTTAGCGGAATATCTTGTGACAGGTCGGCTCACGTGCCAACTGGCCGAGACAACTTTGACGATACACCACAGCGTAGGCTTGGTGGCCCAGGAAGCAGGTTATTATATAGATGTTAAAGCTCTTTTCGTCAGCTTCTGTTCCAGGCATGGTATAGATATTGATGAGATTCAGGGATTTAAGGTGACCGCTCTTGTCGGGAGCGCATTTGAACATGGCATACTGGAACAATTGATGGGATCGGACAAGCCCGCAGTATCGACCATGAAGCTCTTCCAGATTGCGAACTCCACGGGCAGAAAGATGTATCATGTGACTCAAGCCAACTCTGCTTCGATATTGGGTGTGAACGCGAATTGCTCCGATACAATCGAACAAATCCGGAGTACGTATTCCTGCAGCGATATAACGGGTTTCAGGTACGCTGTGGGCAACAATCACACCCTCATTTTGCCTGAAAACGGACAGATCGTTTTGAATTCCTGGAGGGGTGAAGGCTATATCGACAAATTTTTCTCCGAGAGCAAGTGGTCCATGGGTATGATTATCGGAGGCAGTTATTTCGGTGGCTATGGGGGATATGACATACCTGTGGACATCCCAACCGTATCCGAGAATACGGCTGTGACCACGTTCGATCCCACGTCGTCAACAATCTTCCAGATATTGTCCCTCACACCACCTGTTCCTTTCGGAGAGCCAGTTGATTCGGCAAGCGGCGCATTCCTCTATGACCGTACCGATCTTGCCCTGGGAGGCGGTGTCCCCCGGGGCCTGGCTTTCAGTCGTTCCTACAACAGCAACCGGAACCTCTCCAAGAGAAGCTTGGGCTACGGCTGGACCCACAATTACGATATTTACCTGAGCCCCGCCAGCCATGGCAGACCGGGACTGGGCGGACGCCAACCCGTCGATGCCGCAGGCGTCATCGCGGCTCTCTACGCGAGCCTGGACTTGTTGAAGAACTCCGATGCCATAGATGCCTGGATGGCGGCCTCGCTCGCGAGCAAGTGGGCGGTCGATCAGGTGATCGATAACGCCGTCACCGTGTACCTGGGAAGCAAGTTGATGGAATATATCAAACTGGCGGACGGGACGTATGCGTCTCCTCCGGGCATCACGACGCAGTTGATCAGGAACGGAGACGGGACGTACAGTCTCCAGGAGCGATTCGGCACGCGCATGAACTTCAATGCCGACAAGCGTCTGTCTCAGATAATCGACATAGACGGCAACGCCGTGACGTTCAATTACTCGGGCGGTCAGCTCGCCTCGGTTCAGGATGGTTTCAACCACGCGCTGACGATTTCTTACAGCGGGAGAAGATCGCATCGGTTTCGGACTCGGGTGGCCGGTCGGTTTCGTACGCCTACAACGGCGACGACCTGACGGGGTACACCGATGCGGCGGGCAAGGCGTGGACCTATATCTACGACGGCACCAGTCACCGGATAACGGGCTTGAGAAACCCGCTTAACATAACCACAGTGACGAACGCCTATGACAGCCTTGGCAGGGTGATGACCCAGATTGTTCCCCGTCAAGGCGAGACGAATGCCACGTATAATTACTATTTTTCCGGCTACCGGAACCAGGAGGAGGACCCTGCCGGGAACAGCATCACCTATTTTTTTGATGAAAAGGGGAGGGAATATGCTCGGGCAAACGCCCTCGGGCACAAGACGATACGGGAGTTCGACGGCCAGGATCATATCGTCAGGATCACCGATCCGAGGTCGACAGAGGAGAATCCGATCCGGACGAACTATGCCTACGACGGCAGCCACAACCTGACGGAGGTGACGGACGCGCTGAATCGCGCGACGGTCAACACGTATGACGGGCTGTACCGGCTGACGGACACGACGGACCCGCTGAGTCACAACACGCATTTCACGTACGACGGGGAGCACCGCCTGACGGAGACGCTGGACGCGGTGGGGAACCGATTCGGTTCGAGCTACTACGGGAACGGCTTTTTGGGGACGGCGACGGACGGAAGGGGCGCCGTGACGTCCTTCAGCTACGATGCCTACGGCAACCCTCAGACAACGCGCACGGGGAGCCACCCGCACGTGTATTATACTTACGACGGCATCGGGAGGATGACGGTCCTGACAGACCAGGCAGGTGCGTCGACAGGCTTTGTCTATGACGAGCGGAATCTTCTCACGAGCAGGACGGACGTTCTGGGGAAGACGTCGAGTTATGTTTATGACAACGCAGGCCGCCTGACCGAGAGGACGGACCGCAAGGGGCATACGGTAGCGTATGCGTATACTCCGACGGACAAGGTGGAGACCGTCACCTACCCGGACCTCTCGGAGGTGACATTCACGTACGATGCATTGGACCGTCTGACGCAGATGGAGGACGCGATCGGGACGACGACGTACGTATACGACGCGGCCGGTAGGCTGACGTCTTCGACGGATCCGCACGGCTTTACCGTCGGTTATGCCTACGATGCGTCCGGGAACCTGACGAACTTGACGTATCCTGGGAACCGGACGGTTTCATACACGTACGACAAGCTGAACCGTGTGGAGACGGTGACGATCGATTGGCTGACGATCAATTACATCTGGCTGAATCTGCATCGGGCGGCGACGTATGGTTATGACGAAGCGGGCCGGCTGACGTCACTGACACATTTCAACGCACACTTGCCGCCCCTCGGGTTCCCTTGGGTGACAAGGTATGGCTACGACGATGCAAACCGTCTGAAGTGGTTGAGGACCCAGAGGTTGAATTTGTCGATGATACTTTCGAGCTATGAGTTCACGCTGGACGGGAACGGGAACCGGGTGTCGGCAACACAGACGGAGCCCTATGCGAGTGTCCCATCGGTGGGTACGACGAACTACGAGTACAATCCACAGAAGAACCGGCTTGTGACCGCCGGGGTGTACGACTTTACGTACGACGACGAGGGGCAACTCAGCACAGGCTACGGGTCCGGCTACACCTTCGATTACGAGCACCGGTTAACGGGAGTCGGGAGCTACCTCGAATATGCCTATGACGGAAAGGGGACGCGGCTGCGTGCGACGAGGAACGGGACGGAGACGCGCTACATCCATGACGCGGCAGGGAACGTCCTGGCGGAGGCGGACGGGAACAACAACATCACGCGGATCTATATCTACGGGAGGGGCCTGATGGCGATGGTAACGCCGGAGGGCCGGGTCTACTGTTACCACTTCAATGCCACGGGATCGACCACCGTCATGACGGACGAGAACCGGAACATCGTCAATAGATACAGCTACGATCCCTTCGGGAACATCCGGAACCAGCAGGAGAACATGCGGAGCCAGGATACAAGGCTGGTGGACCAGCCCTTCAAGTTCGTGGGCCAGTTCGGTGTGATGACGGAGCCGAACTGGTTCTACTACATGAGGGCGAGGTACTACGATCCGCAGGTGGGAAGGTTCATCTCCCAAGACCCCATCGGCTTCGACGGCGGGGATGTGAACCTGTATGCGTATGTTTCAAATAATCCGATAATGCGGATTGATCCTTCAGGGCTGGACATTCTCATTTCCGCCCGAAAAGCAGAGGGATCCGTATTTGAAACATTTGATGCCAATCATGTTTATCTCTGGAGTACTGTTTATCAGAGAGGAGAAGGAACCGGAGGGAGTTCCGGAAGCCATTCTGGGCGAATTGAGGAAGCACCCGCCGCCGGTCATTTTATGAGAATAACTGGGCTATCGAAAGAAAAGGAACTGGAAATAATTGATTATATGAAAAATATTAAAGACTCGGGAATTTATATCCCGTATTTCAATGATTGTTTCACAAAAGCAGAACATGTCATTCAACAGTTTGATCTCGGCGTTACAATCCCATGGGATAGAACCGGTCCAATTAAGCCCGTTGCGGACACTGCAACAAGTGCAATAAATGTCCCTGTTACACCCATTAGGGGGAAATAATGAATATAAAAATAAATATGTTCACTATCATATTGTGTTTGACGACAATATGGGGATGGTCCTTTGGCATGGAAACAAATGCATCTGAAGGAAAGGGGTTGTTTTTATATAGTGGGAGTGAGATTACGAAATTCTTGGAGAAAGTAGGGCACTCAAATTATCAACCGAAGTCGAACTTTGATCTTAGAAGAAATTCAACCGGGACAGAGCTTTTTTTCATAAATACCGCGGAAAACAGGGTACTTATTATATCATGTGCCGGGACCATTAAAGAAATTGAAATACCTAGTAATCTTATCTGGCTTGATGACGGATACCAAGCCTTGGCATGGGTAGATAAGAAAGACTGGAAGATTCACTATAAATATGGCCAAACCGAAGAACCGCCGTTTATGGCCGATAAGAGAGCTGATCCTTCAGGGACCTATTTCATGAAAATTATAGAGTCGGCTGAACACAAAGGACTGTCAGATGGTACATCCATTTATTCAATCGAAGATCCTCAAATGCCCCTCGCAAAAATTATGAAATTTCACGGGCAGCGAATCTTTTCGAAAGATAGTAAAGTCATTGTAATTGGTAATTATTACAACACACGGGATGAACAATCAGAAATATACATATATGAGAAGAAAGACAAAGCACTGGCCCAGGTCGAGAAAGAGATAGTGCGCAGACCGCACAAATCTCATGCCTCATTTGCTGTTGCTGATTTAAACCCTTGGGGTGATGAAATATTGTTCATCGACGTATTTGATTTCCCATATAGATCAGTTTGGTACAGTTATAACATGACGACTCATGAAATGAAGGAGTTAGACAAAATGCCATATAGCGGTGGCTATGGCTTCTATTTGCAATGCGACATCATAAAGAAAGTTGAAGAGATGTCTCAAAGCAAATAGAGGCATACTGGGGTCAGCCGGGGACCCTTACTGGCTTTCAGGAGTTTATGTGACGTCTGTTTGACGTAGATGTCATGCCATGAATTTGAGGATATCGGTGTCGGGGCGGGATCGGATTTTCCCGCCGCTGATTCCAACGGCGGGGCGGTCATCCGGCGGGATGCGGACAAGGAAGACGGAAGGGGTCAACGGCGACGTGAACGATCCTCCAACAACCCGATGGGAGGGCAAATGCTATGGCAGGCAAACGAAAATTCAAGGTGTCGATCCTGGGCGCAGTATTTTTGACGCTCCTCGCGACCCTTATGGTTCTGCTCTTCGCGCCGGTGCCGTCCATCAACGGCGAATCGATCAATTATGTCTACGACGATTTGAACCGTTTGACGCGGATCGAATATGGAGACGGGAGAGTCACGGCTTATGAGTATGACGAGACGGGCAACCGTGTGCAGAAGGCGTCTCACGATCCGCTTGTGATTACGGCGACCGTTACCGGGAACGGCAGCATATCGCCGTCCGGCGCGGTGACGGTTCCCTACAGTTCGAGCAAGACGTTCACGATCTTTCCGGACAGCGGGTACCGGATTCTGGATGTGGTGGTCGACGGGGTGTCGGCAGGGGTTGTGTACAGCTATACGTTCAGCAACGTCACGACCAACCATGCCATCACGGCCGCGATGCAGATTCTGTCCGAGATGGACACCTTGCTCTATGCGGCGAACGCTGGGGACGGCATCTGGAGATGGAACGGGACGGCGTGGAGCCAGATCACGGCCGAGAATCCGCAAGCTATGATCGCCTCCGGTTCGGTATTGTATGGAGACTTCGGTGCAAGCGGCATCCGGCGATGGGACGGAGTTGCATGGAGTCAGATCACGGCGAGCAATCCTCTGATCATGGCCGCCTCGGGGTCGCTGCTGTACGGGACGTTTGAGGCGGGTAACGGCATCTGGAGATGGGACGGGACGGCCTGGAGTCATATTACGCCCAACAACCCGGAAACTATGGCGGCATTCGGAGGGGGGCTGTATGGAGACTTCGGAAGCGGCGGCATCTGGAGATGGGATGGGGCGTCCTGGAGCCAGATTACGTCCAGCAACCCGGAAGCGATGGCTGCGTCGGGGTCGGTTCTTTACGGAGACTTCGGTGCCGGGGGGATCTGGAAATGGGAAGGGGCGGAATGGGGTCAGATTACCGGCAGCAATGCACAGGGTCTGGCTGCTTGTGGATCGATACTGTATGCGACTTTCGAGTCAGGGACCGGGGTTTGGAAGTGGGACGGTACGGCGTGGAGTCAGATAACACCCAACAACCCGGAAGCTGTGACGGCATCGGTGTCGGCTTTGTATGGAGACTTCGGCGCCGGGGGCATCTGGAAATGGGACGGCGCGTCCTGGAGTCAGATCACGTCGACGGACCCGGCGATCATCGTGGCGGGCTACTGATATCCATATTCGATTCATCTCATCCCTTATGGCAAGAGGAGGAGGCGGAATCGCAGGCAAGAGTGGGCGGATTTCCCCTCCGAAGCCGGTTGGACCAGGATCATTCCCGCGGAAGCGGGAATCCAGCGTCTTTTCTGTCGCCCCGCCGTCGGTGGAAGGTCCGGCACGTTATCGGTCTTAGCAACCGGGGGAGATATCCTTTCTTCTATCCCTGACACAAGATCTGATACATCACCGCCCGGCACGTCGCCTCTTGACATTCTACATGCCGAGCCAATAAAACTGTCGTCACGATGAAGCCTGCAGATCTCACCACTGATTACGTCCGGCAGTTTCTCTACGGACCGGGAACGATTTTTCACGCCCGGGGCCGGGCATCCGCCGACATCGTCATGGACGACCGCCTGGAGGGTTGGATCGGAATCCCCCACGGAGGCATCAGCATGGGGGTCATGATGGACCTGGCGGCGGCCCTCGGCGGCTATCCGGAGCGGGGCAATCCGCTCTTTCCCGTTTCCGCCGATTTCCGCCTGGGCGGGACCGGCATCAGGGTCGGCGACCGGCTTCACTTCGACGTCACGCCCGCCGAAGCCGGCGCCGAGGGGAGCGCCACCGTGGACGGCAATCCTCTTGAGTACATGCTTTCTTCCATCCGCTACGGGGAAGACAGCGGAGGGCACGGGAAGCTGTTCGCCGCGTTCATGCCGGAGAAATGCGGTGATCTCCTGAAGGAGCTCTCGCCTCTTCCCTCCTACAGGAACTGCTTCGTCTGCGGCGTCGGGCGCAGCCATCCAGGACTGAGGAGGCAGTTTCACCTCTGGAATGCACCCGGCAAGGTCGTTGTTTCACCGGTGGGCTTCGACGCCGGAGACCGCGATTCTTTCTGTCGATTCACCCGGAACGGCTTTCTTCATCCCCTCCCCTTCCTGGCCCTTCTCGATGAGATCCTGGGCTGGGGAGGCTTCATGATTTCCGGAAGCGGAGCCGTCACGGTCCGGATCGGCTACACCTTCTACCGGCCCGTTGCGGACGGCGAGAGGCTGCTCTTCTTCGGAAGGGGCGACCGGGTCCGCGGCCGCGCCGGATCGCGGCTTCTCTATTGGGCTTCAGGCGGCGCCGCGGCGGTCGGGGAAGACGGAAGCCTCGAGATGGTGGTCGGTGCATCCGGCCAGTGGTTCGGGATTCCGGAGCTGACCGAACAGATGAAATCATCGCTTCTGCCGAGGGAGCAGATGGAAAGGGCCTTCGAGGCGGCGGGAGAGTAGGCGCATTTGCCGGCCGCATTGCTCCATTTTCGATTTTTCCGGCAGAAGCCGTTCCTATACCCGGTAGGCCGCAGCACGCTGCTCGTTCTATATGGTTTCTTCAAGCAACCGGCCGTTTTCCTTCAACCAGGCCTTTGCCTGTTCCGCCATGGGCACCTGGGTGCGGACGATGTTCCAGAAACGGGGCGTATGATTGGCCTCGATCACTAACCTCTGTCACCCCCGCGAATGCGGGGGTCCAGTGCGCTGCCTGACACGGCAACAGGTTCCAAAAAAACCCCTTGGATTCCCGCTTCCGCGGGAATGACAAGGAGGGACTGGATTCCAGCCCGCCCATAGGGCCGGGGTCTGAGGACGAGCAGAGCACTGGGTCCCCGCCGCAGCCTGCCCTCGCGGAAGCGGGGGCGGGGACGACAAGAAATAACACCGGATTCCCGCTTCCGCGGGAATGACAAAGGGGACGGCGGGAACGACAAAATGGGATCGCATCCCTCCGGCGCGGGAAGGACAGGGCGGCCGCGACAATCAGCGGTCGCCCTGCAATGACTTCATGATCAGTGGGTCTTCGTCACCGGGATCCGGAGCTTGTCGCCCTTCGCGTCGGCGGGAAGCAATACCGGCGTCTGTTCGCGGTTGAACTCGACGACGGCCCTTTCCGCCACATTCGCTTTGACGTAGTCGAACAGCCCTCCGATCTCGACGACCCCTTTCTTGTCCCGGTCCGCCTCTCCCCTCATGCCGCGGAGCAGGTAGTACGTGAAGAGGCCGTGCCGCATCTTGTCGTAATCGGAGCTGATCTGGCTGCCCGTCGAGCCGGCTATGACCGTGATCCTCCCCACGGCAAGGGCCGGCGTTCCGGGAGACATGACCAGGGGGCGGGCCCCTTCGCTCGTCACGCTCCTGCCCTTCGCGCCGGAAAAGCAGCTGTCGAGCATCACGACGACTTCCTTCGCGGGAAGCCGGCCGAGGGCTTCGTACATCCTGGTGAGGGGGTAGAGTTTCGACGGGAAATCCGGGTGCCCCTCGAACGGCACGATGTAGGCCTCCTTGCCCAGGTGGTCAGGCGCACCGTGCCCGGCGTAGTAGACGAAAACCGTCGAGTTCTTCGTGGCGCGCTTCTGCAGCCAGTCTTCCAGGTGGGACTCGATGTCGCTCTTCGTCGCCTTGTCGTCCGTCAGGACCTTGATGTTGCCCGGCGAGATGCCCGCGAGATGCTCGAAATACTTCGCCACCACCTCCGCGTCGCGGACGGCGTATTTGATCTCCGGGATCATCTTCTCGCGGTATCTGCCGATGCCGACGATCAGCGCGAAATCCTCCTGTCTCTGGTACCCCTTCACCCGCGGAGGGATGTCGTCCACATCGATGTCCGACAGGACTTCCACCACCTCGCGGACTTCCACGGCGCGCATGGCGACCTGCAGCACTTTCCTCTCCGGAGGCGCGAAGCCGCGGCCTTCGCGGATTTCGACGCGAAGATTCGCGGGCTCCGACGGGATCTGCGCGGGAAGCGTCGCCTTGAAAAGCGCCGCCTTCTTCTCGCCGACCTGGATGTCGCCGATCGACCGGGCACCGCCGAAGGCCCTGATAAGAACGGGGTGGCCCGTCAGCAAGACCTCCACCTTCTCCGCCTTCGCTTCGCCCTTGTTTTCCACCTCGATCCGCAGCGAAATCTCTTCCCCGCCGTCCAGAATGCTGTTCCCGTTCTGATCCCGCAACTGCGTGTTGAAGACCAGCTTGGGAACGGCGGATATCACCTCCACGCTCTCCCGAACCGTGCCCGAGCGGACGGCGACCTTCAATACATTCATCTCCTCGGGAGAATAGCCCTTCCCCTCCCGGACCCGGACGTGGATCTCCTTCGCACCCGGCTCGATTTCCATGGGCAGGACGGCCTTGAACTCCGCCATGCGTTTTTCTCCGGGCTGGATATCGCCGATGGACCGTCTGTTCCCGAAGTAACGAAGCAGGCTTTCGTCGCCGGTCAGCTGGACCTCCACGTTCCCCGCCGAACCGGCCCCGCGGTTTTCCACATCGACGCGCATCGTGACCTGTTCTCCCCCGTCGAAGATCCCGTCTTTCGAACCGTCCTCGACGGCGGTCTTGAAGACCAGCAGCGGCGGCGAAGCGACTGCCGGCGAATCCGGTTTCTTCTCCGGCGGCGCGCCTTGGGCGACGGCCGGAGTCTCCGTCATATCGGGCAGCGCATCCCCGAGCGACACCTGCACATATCCTTTTCCGCCTCCCAGGGACAGAGGACCGACGTAACGGGTGGAGCAGGAACCGGCGAGGATCATGCGATCGAAATCGATGTAATCGAAGAACCACTTGAAGTGCCACACCCCCGTCCCGACAACCATCCAGGACGAAAGATGGTCGCTTTCCAGGCTGACCTCCGTCGCGGATTTGATCGACAGGATGGCCTCCGCCGGCAGGACAAGGAGCGGCATCATGTTCCAAGTGCCGACATAGGAGACCTTGAGCTTGATCTCCATGTTCTCCCGGTCCACGTAAAGGATGTCGTTGAAGGTGATCGATTTCGCCGTCCCCGTGCCCGGCATGGGCCCGCCCTGGACATAGAAGGAAAAACCCTGTTCCGGATAGGCCTGTCTGTCCTTGGCCGCGAGGATCTTCCCCGGTTCGACCTCGTACAAGGGGAAACTCTTGTTGAGATTCTTCTTGATCAGGCTATAGAGTTTCACCAGCAGTTCCTGCCGCGGGCTCTCTTCCTTGATCGGGTCGCATTTGTTCTGCTCGCACAACTTGACGACGCTGGGCTTGACCGCCGTCGCGCAGCCGGCCAGCAGCCAGAACAACGGCGGAATGACGGCCAGGCAGAGAATTTTCTTCATACAGCCTCTCCGGAATTTCGGGTTCTTCTCTAACGCTGAGAAGGGTGTATGTTTATATCGCCGTTTCAACGGCCGTCAAGTTCTATGTATGCGGATCGGCCGTCGGCAACGGAATCCGGGAAGGAACAAGACAAGCTCGCCAGACGATATCTGCTGTCGCTTCTTGCCTAAAGTTCCCACCTGTGGTACGGCAATGGCGCAAAAGATCCTGCCCGGCAGTTGCAAGAGGCATGTCATGGAAGTGGAGACAGCGGAGCCCCGGAAGGCATTCTGGGGCTGGTACGTGGTGGCGGGGGCCTTCATTCCCATCGGCCTCGATTACGGCGCCCGCCACAGCTTCGGCGTTCTTCTCAAGAATATGTGCGAGGAACTGGGCTGGTCGCGTTCCGTGGTTTCCTTCGCCGCATCGCTGGCCTTTCCGGCCTACGGAACCGGCGGCATTCTCTCCGGGCATCTCCTCGATCGTTTTGCATCCCGCTGGCTCATCGCGGCCGGCGCCGCGGGGCGGCCGGGGCAGTGGAAACGGACGGGGACGCGGCCGTGAGCAATCCTTCCTTCTCCCGCCGTGACCAGGTCCTGCTCCTGTCGCTGCTGACCGGCATCTTCCTGGTCAATTTCATCTGCCGCGTCGTCCTCGCGCCGCTCATGCCCGTCATCGAGAAGGACCTGGGTCTGGGCCATACGGGTGCGGGCGGATTCTTCATGACGATCGCCCTGGGATACGCGGCGGGGCTGATCGGCGCGGGGTTCGTCTCTTCCCGCCTGACGCACCGCCAGACCGTCGCCGCGGCGGCTGCGGCCGTGGGCGCCGCCTTCCTCGTCATCGCCGCCGCCCGCTCGCTCTGGATGATTCACGCCGGCCTTTTCATCGTGGGCATCTTCAGCGGCTTCTACCTCCCCTCGGGGCTGACGACCATCACCTCGGCGATTCCCTCCGCGCACTGGGGCAAGGCGATGGCGGTCCACGAACTGGCCCCGACGCTGGCCTTCCTCTCCTCGCCGCTCATCGTCGAGGGACTGCTGCCCTTCCTCTCCTGGCGGGAGATCCTCGCCTTGATCGGCGGCGTCGCGGTGTTGCTGGGGATGGCTTTCCACCGGTTCGGGATGGGCGGGGACTTCCGAGGGGAGCCGCCGACGTTCGGCAACGTGCGCCAGATGGGTGCGCAAAGCTCCTTCTGGATCATGGCGCTCTTCTTCACCCTGGGGATCACAGCCAGCATCGGCACGTACAGTATGATGCCGCTCTACCTCGTCGCCGAGCGGGGCATCGACCGCGGAACGGCCAACGCGCTGCTCAGCCTCTCGCGAGTCCCCGTCCTCGCGACGGCGCTGCTCTCCGGCTGGTTGACGGACCGCTTCGGTCCCAAGCCGATCATCACGGCGGCGCTCCTCTTCAGCGGCGCCGCGGCGATCCTGCTTGCCCTTCTTCCCGGCCGGCTGGTCCTGGCGATGGTCTTCCTGCAGCCGATCCTGACCGTCGTCTTCTTCACGTCGGGATTCACGATCCTCGCCCGGATCGTGGGGCCGCGCGCGCGGAGCCTGGCGGTGTCGATGACCATCCTCATCGCCTACCTGATCGGAGCCGGGCTGATTCCCACCCTGCTCGGCGCCTTCGGGGATGCCGGCGCCTTCGGACTCGCCTTTATCCTCGTAGGCTCCGTCACGATGGCGAGCGCCCTGCTGGTGCCGCGCCTGCAAGTCCCCGCCGCGGACAAGCCGACTTCCGCTCCGCCGCAGTGAACTGCGTGGCGCCGGTCAGCGTTTCGCGCCGCCGATGACGTTCCGCAGATGGTCGTTGAGGGCCTCGACCGAATCGAAGCGGCCGGGATCGATGGGCTCGCCGACCCGCAGGGTCCCCCTGCCGACTCCGAAGAACCTGGGGATCGTCCTGCCTCGGGGGAGGATCGCGAAGGAGCCGTCGATCGTCACCGGGATGATCTTCCTGCCCAGGTGCTTGGCCAGATAGGCCGCTCCGGACTTGAAGGGTCCGAGGGCGCCGTCGCGGGTCCGCGTCCCCTCCGGAAAGATGACCAGCGAGGCGCCGCTCCGGAGGACGTCGGCCGCCGCCTTGAGGGCGGGCGCCACGTTCCCGCGCCGGTCGACGAAGAGGAGCGGAGAACCGATGAAGAGGCAGCGGAGGAAGGAAAGCTCCTTCTTCCCGATGAGGAAGAGACGCTTCCGGAGACGGTAGGGAAGCGCGCTCAAGATCCACAGGGGATCCAGGGCGGACTGGTGGTTGGCGACGACGATCGCGTTGTCGGGGACCAGGCGTTCCGGATGGATGACCTTGAACCCCCAGCACAGCCGGGAAAGGACCCGGACGGTCAGGAGAATCAGCTCGCTCAGCGGGTTCGGGAACGTCGTCAGCGAGGTCGTCGCTTCTCCCCGGAGGATCGTCTCGTCCAGGTTTGCGCCGCTGCGGCCCGGGCAGCCGGCCAGATAGCGGACGAATTCGTCCATCCTCTGGAAGGGGCTCACCTTGTCCATGTCCACGGCGATGTCGAGCCGCTCCTCCAGATGGACGATCAGGTCGATCATCCCGAGGGAATCGATCCCGTGATCGGCCGGCGTTTCGCCGGCGTACAGCTCGGCGGAGTGCAGTTTTTCACCGAGGGCGGCGACGATCTCCTCTTCCCGCGCGCCCGCCGCCTCGAAGCGCCTCCGCGGCGTCGCAGTCCCGCCTTCGTCCGTCTGGTAGACGCCCTCGTTCAGCAGACGGATCACCTCGTCGATCAGGATCTTGCGCGTCGAGTTGCGGGGAAGAGGATCCGCCGACAGGGCGAAACGGACAAGCGCCTTGTAAGGGGGAAGCTGCCGGTTGAGCGAGACGATCTCATCACGCACGGCCCGGTAGGCGTCCGCCGCGCCGGCGGCGGGAACGACGACCGCGTACACCGTCTCGCGGCCGTCGATCTTCCGGCCGAAGACGGCGATCTCGGCAATCAGGGCCGACGTCCGGAAATGGAGCTCCAACTCCTCGGGGTAGACGTTCTTCCCGGAGTCGAGGACGATGACGTTCTTCTTGCGGCCCGTGATATGAATGTGGCCCTTCCCGTCGACGTAGCCCAGATCCTGGGTGTTGAAGAAGCCTTCCGCGTCGAAGACCCGGCGATTGGCCTCGTCGTTCCGGTAGTAGCCGGCCATCACCGCCTTGCCCCGCAGCCAGATCTCCCCGATCCCGTCGGCGCCTTCCCCTTTGATCCTGACCTCGTTTCCGGGAATCGGCGGGCCCACGGCGCCCGCGCGTGCGTCCCTGTAGTAGGGGATGGCGATGGGGCCGGTGGTCTCGGTCAGGCCGTAGCCCTCCATGATGTGGAAGCCCATGCTCCGGTAGGCGTCGAAATACTCCTTCTTGAGCGGCGCGCCGCCGCTGATGAAGAAGCGCATCCGCCGTCCGAAGAGGTCGTGGACCGGCTGGAAGACCTTCCGCGGAAGAAAGCCCAGTCCCAGGGCCTTCAGAATCGGAGCCGCCCGGAGAAAGAAGAGAAAGATGCGGTACTTCACCTGCGATTGGGCGCGGATCTTGCCCACCATCGCGTCGAAGAAGAGTTCCCACATCTGGGGGGCGGCCGGGAAGATCGTGATCGGGTTTTCCGCAAGCGCCCGGATGATGTCCGGGCCCTTCAGGGAGGTCTGGAAGACGATGGAGCTCCCCGTGAGCAGCGGGGCCATGAAGGTCGATTCGAAGGCGTAGACGTGGTAGAGCGGGAGCATGGCCAGCGTCACGTCTTCCGCGGTGTATTCCTCCAGTTCCGTGCAGACCAGCGCGACGTGAAGGATGTTCCCGTGGGTGAGCGAGACGATCTTCGGGGTTCCCGTCGTGCCGGAGGTGAAGAGCAGCGAAGCGAGGTCCTTTTCTCCCAGCGGAACCTCCGGAAGTTCTCCGCCGCCTGCGGCCCCTTCGCCGTCGATGTCGTAAACGGTCACGTCCCCGAAGAGGCCGCGGAACGGCCCGGAGACGAAGACGGCGCGCGCCGACACGGCCCGGAGCATGGCCCGGTACTGATCGGGCGTGAGGTTGGTGTCGAGCGGGAGGGCAATTGCACCGATCGCCGTGATCGCCATGTAGGCGATGCACCATTCCGGCGAGCTGGGCGCTAGGACGGCGATGACTTCGCCCTTTGCGCACCCCTCCCGCCGGAGGAAGAGGGCGAGGGACTCGGCCCGCCGCCAGGTTTCTGCGAAGGTGATGTTCCTATTCCTGAAAAGAACGCGGTCCCCATGGCGCCGGCAGACCGATCGATACGCCGCACCCAGATTCGTATATTCCATATCCGTCCATACTTCTCATACCGGAATGATGACTTCAGTAACGGGTTGATATGATACTGCTTCTGAAGGGCGGAACTATAGTGGGCGCGGCCCGGCGTGTCAATGAAAAAACCGGCCGCAGGGTGCGGGTCCCCGGCTTCGCGGGGGTGACAAGAAGGAAGTGGAACAACAAAAGGAGGGGCGGGATTGCCGCGTCGCCGCGGTCCTCGCGATGACTGCTCATGGGTCATTCCCGCGCAGGCGGGAATCCAGTGTCGTTGATTTTGTTTCCGCGTCCGGTACGCAGCCAAGAACCGTCTCCCGCTGCAGCCTGCCCTCGCGAAGGCGGGGGTGACAAGAAAGGATTGGGGATGACAAAGGAAAGGGCAGGATTGCCGCGTCGCCGCGATCCTCCCATGACTGCTCATGGGTCATTCCCGCGCAGGCGGGAATCCAGTGTCGTTGATTTTGTTTCCGTGTCTGGTACGCAGCCAAAGAACCGTCCCCCGCTGCAGCCTCCCCTCGCGAAGGCGGGGCGGGGGTGACAAGAAGGAAGTGGAACGACAAAAGGAGGGGCGGGATTGCCGCGTCGCCGCGGTCCTCGCGATGACTGCTTTCGTTATTGGTCAGTCCGCGTTTCCCGTCAGCTGGAACGCCGCCCAGTAAAAGGGATGCGGGTATTTGCTTTTCGCAGCCAGCATGGCGGACCGGAGCGCATCGCGCTTGTCGGCCTTCTGCAGATTGGAATAGAATTCCGTCATCAGGAAAGACGTCGCCAGGTCGTCCACCTTCCACAGGCTTGTGACGATGGAGCGGCTCCCCGCATAGAGGAACCCTCTGGTCAATCCGACCATGTCGTCGCCGTTGACGATCTTCCCCAGACCCGTCTCGCAGGCGCTCAGCGTCACCAGGTCGGCATGAAGCTTCATGGAATAGAGTTTGTCGACCGTCAGTCTTCCGTCGCTTTCCGCGTCCCCGGCCAGGAGCAGGGCGGAATTGAGAGGTTTGTCCGCGTCGAATTCCCCATGGGTTGCGAAGTGGATGTAGCGGAATCCGTCGCCGTATCGGTTCAGCGCCGTTTCGGTCGCCTCTCTCCTCAGAAGCACCCGCGAATTCGGCCGTGTCCGGGAAACGGCGACCGCCTCGTTCTGGGCAAAGGCAAGATCCAGTTTCGGGTCTCCCAGGTCGGGGTTCCCGAAAGCCAGGATGTCCCCGGGCTTTGCCGACTTCTCCCCCCGCAGGTACTTCAGGACGCCGGCGCTGGGCAGCATGCGGACGGCGTGGCGCTCGACGACGTAGCCCTTCTCGCCGCGCAGGGCATAGAAGGGAATGTAATGGAGCATGCCGTGGGGAACGACGATCAGCTGCGGAGTCTTCAGGGAATCCTCCAGCGGCCTGAAAAGCCTCGTGTACAGCCGAGCCGCAATCGCCTCATGCCGGCTCGCGGAGAGATCGGCGAGGGATCTGCGGAATTCCCTGATGTCCTCGATGAGCCCGGCGGTTTCCATGCAGACCGCCGAGAGCCCCTGCGGCGTCAGGACAAAGGCGTACAGGTCATCCCCCGCATAGTAGTACTCGACCAGCGTTTCGCCGGCCGGGATGAACTTCTGAATTTCCTCGGCGGACACGGAGGGGACGCTCACAAGCGAGGCGAGTTCGCCCGCCTGTCTCGTCAATTGTTCTCTCGTCCTGATCATCACCCCCCGCGTGCCGTCCTTCTGAAAGGCGCCCTCCCGCGCGAGGGCTTCCAGTTCCGCCGCCCCCTGCATGGCGAGCAGCTCGCGGACCTTCCGCTCGTCGCCGGTCCGGACGGCAAAATCCGTCTTGGCGGCCAGCATGTCCACGAGCGCCCGCGCCTTGCTGCGCTCGACGTACTCGAAAGCTTCTCTGTTCAGGCCCCGGCTGAACAGCGCCTTGATCAGGGTTTCGTACACCCTCTGCTTGTCCCCGAAGAAGCCGATCTTGGCGCTCTCCGTGGCGATGGTGGAGCGCTGCAGTTCGATCTCCTCCACCGCCTTGCGCAGCAGCTCGATGCCTTCGGGATACCGCTTCTGCGCCAGCCGGATCGACCCGAGATCGGCCAGGGCGAAGTAGTACATGTCCGCGCTTTCCGAGATCTTGGGCGCGGCGAGCAGCAGCGAATAGGCTTCTTCGGCGGCGCGGAGATCTCCCGATTCATAATGGGCCTTCGCCTTGACGAAATTCATGGTGAGCTTGCTGTAGGAAAAACGGTGGCCCGGAAGGCCGCTCCACCATTTTCCGTCGAAGATTCCCTCGTGCCGGCTGCACAGGGACAGGACGTCGGCATAGTTCTTCAGGGCAAAGGCGATGCGGATCTTCTGGAGCTGGCGGTAGGGCTCGAAGACATAGCCGCGCAGGATGGACATGGAGTACCCCTCGAGCCGGTCGAACATCTCCTGCGCCTTCTCCCGCTTGCCCGAAGCGGCGTAGGCGAGTCCCAGGTCGCCCATGATGTCGATGGCGACGGCATCCATGCCCGTGAACATGGAAAAGCCGCCCTCCTCGGCGAGGCGGTACGCCTTCTCACCGTATACGACCGCCTTTTCGAAGTCGCCGGTGTCGAGATAGGCCTGGAGCTTGATGAGGCAGGCCTGTACCTTCATCATGTCCGGCGTGAGGATCTGGCCGTTGGCGTTCATCTCCCGCCTGTCCCGCCTCTCCAGCTCGTCGGCGCAGGCCAGGGACTTCCGATAGTTCCGCAGGGCGAGGAAGGAGGGGCACAGGTAGTACAGATCGAAGCTGTTCAGGGTCCGGTGTCCTTCCTTGACGTCGAACTCCCGGATCATGGCGGCATGGTCGCCCGTGGCATAGTACTGCTGGGCCTTGCTCATGCATCCGCCGAGGCCGAAAGCGGCAAGGCAGGCGCCGATGATCATGCCGGCGGAGAGAAGCTTTTTCGGGGGAATGGTCAGCAGGGTTTCCCAGCGCATTTCCAGGGTCCGCATAACGGTTTGATGGTTGTAAGAGAAATGGAAACGCTCCGTTTTTCGAAATCAATGTAGCGCTGGCATTGCGAAAAGTCAAAAAGATGTTGGACCGATCGTCGCCGGAAGCGATCGTTGACGGCCATCCTGCATCCGGCGGCCCGCTTCGGGGCACTCACCCGTCTCGTGCGGCGCGGCGTCGCCTGGGATGGGCCGCGGGCAACCACCTGTTCCGCGCGCCATGCGATATCCGCTGCCGTTCCTTGCCTAAATCGACCGCCTGTGGTAGGGCAATCCCGCGACCGCGCCTTCAGCTGGCGTTCGCGAGAGGGATGCCATGGAAGTGGAGAGGCAGGTGCCCCAGAAACCGTTCTGGGGCTGGTATGTGGTGGCCGGAGCTTTCGTCACCATCGCAGTCAATTACGGCTCCCGTTATTGTTTCGGTGTCTTTCTCAAGCCCATGTGCGAGGACCTGGGCTGGTCGCGTTCCGTCGTCTCCCTGGCCGCCTCGCTCGCCGTCCTGTTTTACGGAATCGGCGGCATTCTCTCGGGCCGCCTCCTCGACCGCTTCGCACCCCGTTGGCTGATCACGGCCGGCGCCGCCGGCGCCGCAATCGGATTCATCCTGACGCCCTTTGTTTCCACGCCGCTGCAGCTCTACCTGATTTTCGGCGTCGTCTACGGCTTGGGGGCCGCCTTCTTCGGCACCGCCGTGTGCGTCTCTTCCGTCGGAAAATGGTTTGTCCGGAAGCGCGGCGTCGCCATTGGGACCACGACCACCGGCATCGGTGCGGGGACGCTGCTTTTGACGCCGATCGCCGGCGCCCTCGTCAAATTCTTCGACTGGCAAACGGGGTTCATCGTTCTGGGGATCGCGACATTCGTGCTCTGCACGGGCGTCGCCCAGTTCTTCATGGGAAAGACCCGTCCCGAGGAATACGGCATGCTGCCCGATGGGGCGACGACTCTGCCCTGCGAAGCGGGAAGATCGCCGGAGCCGCAGAATCTCTCCTACAAACAGGCATCGCGCCTGCTCCTGACCGATTCCCGGTTCTGGGTCATCGCCGTCTGCTTCGGCTTCGCCGTCATGGTGCAGCTGTCCGTTCTCATCCATCAGGTGGCCTATGCGGAGGAGTACGGCATCGACCGCCTTGTCGCGGCCTCTTCGCTTGCCGTGATCGGCGTCGCGAGCATTGCCGGCCGGTTTTTCTTCGGCTGGTTGAGCGACCGGGTCGGCGACGCCAAGCATTCGGCCTGCCTCGGTTTCGTCTGCATGGGCGCCGCCACGGCGATCCTGCTTCTTTTTCACTCGGTCGAATTCTTTTACGTCTACTCTTGCCTGTTCGGCTTCGGCTACGGATCCCTCAGTCCGATGCTCCCGATCTTGATCGTGGACCGGTTCGGCAGGCATCTTTCCGGGACGGGATACGGACTGTTGGGCTTCTTTGCGGTCGGTATCGGAGGCAGCCTCGGCCCGATCTTCGGGGGGCTTGTCTACGATGTCACGGGTTCGTACAACTTCGCCTGGCAGGTCAATCTGACGGGTATGATTTTCGTGGCGGCGCTTGTCCAGTTTCTCAAGCCGGGCCGTGATGCGGCGGCTGTTCGCAAATGACACCCCCGCGGCGGGATTGTCGGCCGCGGTCGGATCGCCTCCCCGGGAAGAGGTTCTAATAGCCGGGACACGCCACAACCGGACGGTAAAGATGGAGATTCTTCCGGATATAGCCCGTGTCTTTTTCGAAATCCTCGTGCGAATTGCACACGTACGTGACGACCAGGTTCCGGCCCCGGGCGAACTCCAGGTGCTCCTTGCCGGCGTAGCAGAAGTTGTTCCTGTCGTAGTGGGGGCTGTCCCGGTCGACTTCGGGAACCGGCGCGATGAGGACCCGGGCCTCGGACCATGGGCCTTCCAGGGCGTCCGTTGTCCGATAGAGCATCCGATCGCCGCTGTTCTGCAGGGACATGTACACCGCGATCCATTTCCCGCTCTCGGGATGGTACCTCACGCTCATCTCCGAAACGGCCGCATCGAGAACGACCTTGACCTCCCCCTGCCTCATTTCCTTTTCCCACCGCCCGTCTTTGGTGAAGTATTCGATGGCGCCGGCCGGATCGTCCAGCCGCTCCCGGGGAATACGTGCCAGGATGTTCCCCAGGACGCCTTTCCCGTCCTTTGTTGCGCTGTAGAGCGGGTAGAAATAGACGTGGTCCCGGTAAACGACCGACGTCGTCGCGAAGGCGCTGATGCCTTCCGGGATCGCGGCCGTCAGGTCGATCATCTCGACGGCCCATGCGTTCGGATCGGACGCCGCGAAGTCCCGGATCCTGGCGATCTTGTGCCCCGCGATCCGGAACTTGAAGGGCCCCTCTCTTCGCGGATCGGCTTTCACGGACAGGAGCGGAATGTAAAGGACGCGGTCCGCCATGAAGGGATCCTGCGGCCAGAGCCATTCCCCCTCGTCGAAGGACGAGACGAATTCCCCGTCTTTCTTTTTCAGAAAGTACCGGATCCGGAAATGCCCTTCGCCGATGCAGGTCGAGACGGCCAGCGTCGTCCCCGGCACCACCTTCATGCCCACGCGGTCGCGCCGGCCTTCCTCATCCGAAACGAAGGTATCGCCGAAAAGCCACAGGACGCGCCGGTCATCGAGCCGGACGGACCAGGCGCCGTCCCCTCCGTACCAGCCGTCCCGATCGGGAAAGGCGGGAATACACAGGGCCGCTGCGGACCGCGGACCGTCCGCCCTCTCCGGGACGGCCGAACAGGAGGAAAGAAGGAGGCCGGTCAGGAGCAGGGCGAGCGCGACCAGCCTGCCCTCTGCGCTGCGGGGGATCATGTCAGGCCACATCTTTCCGCGGATCAGGCATCATTCCGCTCGACGTCCCTCAGGAAGTCCTTGACAACGGCATTGAAGATCGCCGGCCGCTCCAGGTGGTGCAGATGGGAAGCCTGCGGCAGGACGGCCATGCGGGCATCGGGGAAGAGCTGCTGGAAATCCTTCACCGTCTTCACGCCCGCCTCGTCGCGGTCGCCGCAGGTCAGGAGCACGGGCGTCGATATCTCCGGAAGCCGCGGCGTCAGGTCGTAGTCCTTCAGCTTGCCGGTGATCGTGAACTCGCTGGCGCCCCACATCGTGTTGTAGACCTCGGGGTTCAGCCTCGAGAACGCCTCCTGCACGAAATCGGGCCACGGCGACAGGAGGCAGAGATGCTTCCGGTAATAGGCCATCATCGCGTGCTGGTACGCCTCGCCGAAGTCGCCGGCGGCCTCGCCGGCTTCGATCGCCGTCCGGATTCCCGGCGGCATCGCGGCGATGTTCCGGCGCTGGTCGGCGTCCCAGGCCGGCGACGAAAGATAGGGGGCGCACAGGACGATCCCCTTCACGCCGCGGGGCCGCCTGTCCAGCATGTAGGCGCAGGCGAGCGCACAGCCCCATGAAAACCCCATCAGGTACATCTCGTCGAGTTTCAGCGCGGCCCGCATCTCGGCGAGTTCGGCGACGTAACGGTCCACGGAATAGAACTCCCTGTCCGCCGCCCGGTCGCTTCGGCCGCAGCCCAGCTGATCGTAAAAGAATACGGGACGGTCCTCCCACAGCGGCTCCAGCCCTTCGCTCATGCTCAGGAATCCCGGGCCGCCGTGGAGCACGAGGACCGGCGCCTTCCGCCGGGCCTCGCCCTGAACGGAGTACCAGATCCTGCCGTTTGCCGTTTCCAGTTTCCCCTCACCCATGCAAGAACCTCCTGGCGGATCGCGATCGCGCCGGTTTCCATCGTAAGGAATCGGGATGTCCCTTGTCAATGTCTTCGCTGTCCCCGAATTGCCCCGCAATAAATGTTACCGGAGGATGGGGTTTCCGCAGGGTCCCTAAAAAATCTGCCCCCGGGGACAGATCTTGTTCCTCAGGATTCCGCGACGGCTCCCGTCTCCGACCGGCCCCGCCTCCCCTTTCCTTTCAGAATGTTTTGTGCGTCCTTTTCTTCTGTGGTAAAGGATTTCCCGTTCGGCCCCGGCGGGAACGCCGCCGGCGCTTCGCGATGCGGCGGAAACGCGTGCATCCGCCGCGGGGCCAGGGGGGAAGGGACCCATGAGGATCCTGCTGGTCGAAGATGATGCCAAGATCGCCTCTTTCATCGTCAAGGGCCTGAGGTCCGCCGGTTATGCCGTGGACCATGCCGCGGACGGAGAAAAGGGCCTCGATCTCGCGCTGACGGAACCGTACGACGCGGCCGTCATCGACATCATGCTGCCCCGGCGGGACGGCCTGTCGCTGATCCGGGAACTCCGCAGCCGGAAGATCAATACGCCCGCCCTGATCCTCAGCGCCAAAGGCTCGGTCGATGACCGCGTCAGGGGGCTGGAGACCGGCGCCGACGATTACCTCCCGAAGCCCTTCGCCTTTTCCGAACTGCTCGCCCGCGTCCAGGCCCTGATCAGAAGGGCGGGCGGCGTTTCCGAACCGACGCGGCTGACCGTGGGGGACCTCTCCATCAACCTCCTGACCCGGGAGGTGGTCCGGGCCGGGAAGAACATCGCCCTGCAGCCGCTGGAGTTTTCGCTTCTCGAATACCTGATGCGGAGCGCGGGCAGGATCGTCTCCAAGACGATGATCATGGAGCACGTGTGGGATTATTCCTTCGATCCCCAGACCAACGTGGTGGAAGCCAGGATCAGCAGGCTGCGGGACAAGATCGACAGGGGCTTCGAAAGAAAGCTGATTCATACGGTCCGGGGGGTGGGGTATGTCCTCAGGGAAACCCAGTCGCTTCCGGAATAGCCTCTCCTTCCGCCTGACCCTCTGGTATGCGGGAATCTTCACCGTCTCCGCCTTCGTCGCCTTCGCCCTCTTCTACGCGCTCATCACCGCCGTGATCCGGGAAAGAACGGATCAGGAGCTCCTCGGCCAGGCGGGCCAGTTCTCGGCGGTCCTGCGGGAACGGGGGATCGATGCCGTCGAAGAATTCTCCCTGCTCGAGGCCCAGGCGGCCGGCGTCAAGAAGGTCTTCTTCCGCCTCCTCTATCCCACCGGCCAGGCCTTTTCCTCATCCAACATGGCCTACTGGAAGGACATCGGCATCCGCAGGGCGGCGATCGACCGGCTGCTCGGAGGCAGCGGCCGGGTGTTCGAGACCGTCGTCCTGCCAGACCGCCGGGACGAGGTGCGCGTTCTCTACGCCATGATCGGGCCCGGCGTGATTCTCCAGATCGGCCAGTCCATGGAGAACTACGCCCGGATCACCGGCGTCTTCAAGGGGCTCTTCCTGGCGACGATGGCCCTGCTGATCGGCCTGGCGACCGGGGTCGGCTGGTTCATGGCCCGCCGGGCGGTTTCGGGCGTCGAGGCGGTCACCCGCACGGCACAGGTCATCTCCGGGGGGACCCTCGAAAAAAGAGTTCCCGTCGAAGGCCGCGGCGACGAGATCGACCGGCTGGCCATGACCTTCAACCAGATGCTCGACCGCATCGAAACCCTCGTCACGGAGATCCGGCAGATGGGCGACGACATCGCCCACGACCTCAAGAGCCCGCTCACCCGGATCCGGGGAAGCGCGGAGGTCACCCTGACCACGGGGAAGAGCCTGGCCGAATACCAGTCCATGGCGGCGAGCGCCATCGAAGAGTGCGACCGCCTCCTGGACATGATCAACACCATGCTGATGATCTCCAAGACGGAATCCGGCGTGGACCGGCCCGCCATGGAGCGGATCGATCTGGCGAATCTCGTGCAGGAGGCCTGCGCGCTCTTCGGGACGACGGCCGAAGACAAGGGGATCAGGCTCGACTGCCCCGTGCCGGAACGATGCGCGGTACGCGGCGATCTGCGGATGTGCCAGCGGATGATCGCGAACCTCCTGGACAATGCGATCAAGTATACCGGGCCCGGGGGGACCGTCAGCGTCGGCCTTTCGGAATGCGGCGGGAACACCGCCGCGATCACGGTGAAGGATACGGGCATCGGCATCGCCGCAGGGAATCTCCCCCGCATTTTCGAGCGTTTCTACCGGTGCGACCGGAGCCGGTCCGAGGCCGGCACCGGGCTCGGACTGAGCCTGGCCAGGGCGATCGCCCGCGCCCACGGAGGCGACATCACGGTGGCCAGCCGCCCGGGCGAAGGAAGCGCCTTCACCGTGACGCTTCCGAAATCGTAGCCTCCTTCCCCGCCGCGGGCGAAACGCCCGGCCGCCCCGCCGGAACCGGGACCGTTCCCGTCCGCACCCTCTGCCGAAGATGACCAAACGGTAATCTTCCGATCATCCTCCCGTCAGGTGCCTTCCTTATCCTGTTCTCAAGAGAAGGGGCCGGAACCGGACCCGAGACGACAAGGAGGCATCACCATGAACGCGAAGAAGAGCATCAGGACCGTGTCGATCGCCCTGCTCCTGGCGGGGGCGGTCCTCGGAATGGGCTACGCCGTGACGCCAGCGGCGAAAACGGGAGGGACGGCGCCGGCCCTCGCCGCAGGCGCGCCGACCGTCCCGGCGAATTTCACGGAACTCGCCGACCGGGTCCGCGCCGGCGTCGTCAACATCCAGGTCAGCAAGAAGATCAGCCGCGCGGAATTCCCGCATGTCCCGGGAAGCCCCTTCGGAAACCGGAATCCCTTCGGGGAGTTTTTCGGGCCCTTCGGCAACAGGCCCGAGGGAAAGCGGCAGGGGGTGGGCTCCGGCTTCGTCATCAGCAAGGAAGGATACATCCTGACGAACAACCACGTGGTCGAAGAGGCGGACTCGATCAAGGTGAAGCTGGCCGGCGGGAAGGAGCTCGAGGGCCGGGTTGCGGGACGGGACCCCAAGACCGATCTCGCCCTCGTCAAGATCGACGGCGCCGCGGATCTCCAGCCGTTGAAGCTGGGCGATTCGGACGCGCTGAAGGTGGGCGCCTGGGTGGTCGCCGTCGGGAGCCCCTTCGGGCTGGAGCAGACGGTGACGGCGGGGATCGTCAGCGCCAAGGGGCGGGTGATCGGCTCCGGCCCCTATGACGACTTCATTCAGACCGACGCCTCCATCAACCCCGGGAACAGCGGCGGCCCCCTGATCAACATGCAGGGGGAGGTCGTGGGCATCAACACGGCCATCATCGCGTCCGGCCAGGGGATCGGGTTCGCCATCCCGATCAACATGGCCAAGGAGATCGCTTCCCAGCTCCAGAGGAAGGGACACGTGACGCGCGGTCTGCTCGGCGTCGGCATTCAGGATATGACTCCGGAACTGGCCAGATCGTTCGGTCTGGCCGAGGCAAAAGGGGCGCTCGTCGCCAGGGTGGTCGCCGGCGGCCCGGCCGACAAGGCGGGGATCAAACCGGGTGACGTGATCGTGAAGTTCAACGGCCAGGCGGTGGCCGACGGGAAGGACCTTTCCCGGATCGTGGCCTCGACGCCGGCGGGCAGGACCGTCACCGTCGCGGTGATGAGGGATGGGAAGGCGCTTGAATTCCAGGCGACGATCGGAGAAATGGAAAAAGAAAAAGCGTCCGCAACGGCGAACGATTCTTCCCGCCAATCCCTCGGGGTCTCCGTGCAGAATCTGACGCCCCGGATCGCCGGGGAACTGGGCATCAGCGGAAACGACGGCGTCCTGGTCGCAGGCGTCGAGCCCGGCAGCGCGGCCGCCGGCGCCGGTATCCGGACGGGCGACGTCATCCGCGAGGTCAACCGCAAGGCGGTCAGGGACGTGGACGATTTCATTCAGAAGCTGGAGAAGGTGAGAGGCGGGGACAGCGTGCTTCTCCTCATCGAAAGGGAGCGGGGCACCCTGTTTGTTCCGGTGCCGCTCCGATAGCGCAACCCCAGACCCGGCCGGTGAACCCGCGCCGGCCGGGCTTCTTTTCCGCTGTTTTCAGGGCTTCCCGCCCTGGAAAGCCGCGAATTTCCCCTTCAGGTCCTCCAGGACGGCGGACAGGCCGGCGATGATCCCCCCGACAACGTCCGCCGCCGCCGGGGCGCTGCCGATCAGGGCCGCCACCTGGCCGCAGCACAGTTCACCGTTGTCGACATCGCCCAGGTGCTGGGCGGGATACTGGGAGTGCTCCGCCAGAAAGGCCTTCAACTCGGCGGCCGACGCCCCGGCCTTCTTCATCTCCAGGTACTGCGCGGTGAAGGCGTTGCTCAGATCGCGCGCCAGCATGAATTCCTTCGGCACGGACACCGTGCAGACGTCCTGCGCCCGGACGACGGCTTCCTTCACGTTCCGGTGACTCTCCGATTCCTCCGTCGCCATGAAACGCGTCCCCATGTAGGCGGCGTCCGCGCCCAGGGCCAGGACCGCCAGGACTCCGCGCGCGTCGCCGATGCCGCCGCCGGCGATCACGGGAATCCGAACGGCATCGGCCACCATGGGGGTCAGCACCATGGTGGTCAGCTCCGTAAACCCCTTGTGGCCGCCCGCCTCGAATCCCTCGCAGATGACGGCATCCACCCCGGCCTCTTCCGCCTTCTTCGCATGCCTCGCCGTCGAGACGGCGTGGAAGACCTTGATGCCGGCATCCTTCAAGGTCTTCGTATACGCCTTCGGCCCGCCGACCGACGTGACGACCACCGGCACGGCTTCCTCGATCACGACGGCGATGCACTTCTGCGAGTACTTCAAGGCATCACCGACCCCGATGGGGACATTCACGGCAAAGGGGGCCCGCGTCAGGCTTCTGACCCTCCTGATCTGGCCGCGCAGCCGCTCCCCCGTCAGTTCCACGTCCGGCGTAATCGAGTCTGCGCCGGCGTTGGGACCCAGGGTCCCCAGCCCGCCCGCGTTCGACACCGCCGCCGCCAGTTCCGCCCCGCTCACCCAGTTCATCGGCGCCTGGACGATCGGATAGCGGATCCCCACAAGTTCCCCGATGCGGTTTCTCAACACGTCCCCTCCTTCTCATCCCGTCGGGGCACGTCCCGACGGTCCCTGTACAGCGGCTCCGGCGCCTCCCTCACGCCGGTGCCGCGCGCACGATGTCCCTGTTACTCCCCGAGGCGCAGGACGGTAGCTCTGCGCATTCCACCTTCCCGCCGCGCCGCAGGGAGAGACAGACGACGGACCGGCGCCCGTCGAGGTCAGGATACAACAAGACCGCAGGGCAGGCAAGCCGCGAGATTCCGCAGCCTCAGGCCTGCCGCAGACGGCTTGACATTCCGCCGAAACGGGTGCATGTCAGACCCCTCACAGGATTTCGGCGAGACGTATGTCGACCCGCTACTCTTCGGCAGAAGGAAGGCGCAGACATGGGAAATCCGGAAGAGGCGTCGGCAGGTCGGGCGCAGGCTTCCCGTTATGGCTGGGTGATTGTCGGGACCCTGTGGTTGGTCCACGTCCTGAACTTCATGAACTTCTCGAGCTTCGGCATCCTGGCGCCGCTCGTCAAGGAAGACCTCCGGCTCTCGTCGTTTCAGATCGGATTCCTCATCTCCGCCCTGTCGATCGGGTCCGTCGTCTTCCAGATGCCGGCGGGTCTTGTCGTCGATTTCGTCGGCGTGCGGAGGATGCTGACCCTCGCGGTCGTCGGCATCGGGCTCTTCCTCACCCTGTTTTCCCTCGCGCCTTCCTTCCTGATCGGCCTGGCCGTCCTGATTCTCTACGGCGGCGCGAACGGCATCGTCGGGCCCGCCGCGTCCAAATGCGTCCTCGACTGGTTTCCCACGGTGGGGCGGGCCACGGCCATGGGGTTCAAACAGACCGGCGTCAACTTCGGCGGGATCTTCGCCGGGATTCTCCTGCCGGCGATCGTGATGGCCTTCACCTGGCGCCAGGGGCTCCTCGCGATCGGGATCGTCGAGATGGCTGCGGCAATTCCGATCTACCTGCTGCTTCGGGAATCGCCGGTCCGGTTGAAGGCCCGCAGGACCTCGTCCCTGGCCTGGGGAAAAATCGCGCGCATGGCCCTGCAGCGAAACATGCTGATTCTCAGCGGCATCGGATTCTGCTTCATCGCCAGCCAGTTCTGCTTTTCCACCTATCTGATCCTGTTCCTGACGCAGGAGATGAAATACCCTCTCGTCGAGGCGGGCTACTACTACGCCCTGTCCTTCTTCGCAGGCGCCGTCGCCCGCGTCCTCTGGAGCGTGGCGAGCGACTATCTGCTCTCCGGGAGGAGAAAAGGGGTGCTCGCCCTGATCGCCCTCATCCTCCTTCTTTCCTCCCTCGTGCTGGTCATGATCTCCTTTTTCCCCGTCTTTTCACCGCTCCTGATCGTCACCATCCTCGCCTTCGGCATGAGCGGAATCGGCTGGAACGCCATCTATCTGACGATCCTGGGGGAGTCGACGGACAGGGAGTCGACGGCGCTGGCAACCGGAATCGGCTATGCATTCGGTTTCCTGGGGAGCCTGGTGGCGCCCCCGCTCTTCGGCCTTCTGGCGGACAGGACCGGGACGTACGGATGGGCGTGGCTTCTCGTGGCCCTGTGCGCGGCGGCGATCTTGGTTCTTCTGATCTTTCACCGGGAGAAGCGGCACCGCGATCCCACTTTCGCGTGACGCGCCCTTTTTGAGCGGCCGTGGAACGATCCTCCTGCCGGACGTCGACCGGCGGCGCCGTCCGGCGCGCGCGGTTCGGGAAATTGGGGGCTGAAGCCTCCCGGAGCCTTCGGAAGAATCACGGCATCTCGCGCTTGCGGGTGACTTCGGCCTTGATGCGGTTGACGGCGCCGATCATCGCCGCGAAGACGTTCTCGCGGAAGTCGCCGGCGACGACGACGACCATGACGTCCTCGCCGACCTTCAACGTCCCCTCGTTCACCTCCGCCAGCACTTCCACGATGCCGGGCATCTTTTTCGTCTCGGCGATGATCGCGGCGAGACGCCCGCGGTCGACCGTCACGTCCACCTGCGACACCGGCGAACCGTCCCGGGACGATCCGCGGACGACGCCGTTGTGGCAGAGGATCATCCCCGCCTTCGCATAGTCCGGATGCTTCTTGACCCTTTCGATCAACGTTGCTAAGCTCATGACAACCTCGCTTCCTGGGATATGAGGGCCGGGCTTGATTGCCTGCTGCGCGAACGATTCAACGCCCTGCTGTCATGCCGGACTCGATCCGGGGGCATCCGGTTTCCTTCCGGATTCCCGCCTGCGCGGGAATGACAAGCCGTACGCTCCTTTCCTGGAGCAATACAAAGACTCGGATTTCGAGTCAAGCAGGGAATGGCACCCTGAACGGAACTTCATGCGGATCGCGGTATTCCGGTTATGGCAAGGCGCGGAAGACAGAAATCCCTGCAGCATCTCGGCGATGTTCTCGCTGCGGCCCTCCGGAAGAGACGCATCTTTCTGAACCTGCCGGACCGCAGGCTGGCAACTTCCTGGACCAGGGCGGTCGGGCACGTCATCGCCGCGCAGACCCGGATCGACCGTCGCTCCGGCGATACCCTCTACGTGAAGGTCTCCGGTCCCGCATGGATGCACCAGCTTCACTTCCTCAGGGAGGAGATCCTCGCGAAGCTCAACCGCGATTCCTCGGACCCGCCCCTGAACAACCTGCGCTTCTTCATCGGCGATGTCGGCCCCGCCCCGGCGGCGAACACGGCCCGGCCGTCCGAACGGTCCGCCGCCGCGCCCCTCAGGGAGCGCGACCGCAGGATGATCGAGGAGAGCCTCGATCCCGTTTCCGACGCCGAGCTGAAGGAAGTGCTCCGCCGGGTCATGACCCGGGAGATCGGCCGCCGGCGCGCCCTGGAGAGGAAACCCCGCTGAGGTCCGCCCCGCCGCCACGATCCGCGCCACGATCCGGTTGACAGCGGAGACGGCCTTTCCTATACTCTGCCTCCCTCCCGCGGGGGAAGATCTTGTCACGAACGAAGGAGATGAAGTCATGCAACCGAAAATCCCGGCTCAGGCGGGAACCCTCGAATCCAGCGACGCCCTGGTTCTCGTCGAGCCTGTCGCTGCCGGCGCCGGCAGACAGATCGATCTGGAGTCCAATGTTCTGATGCAGTACGGCAGGCACATCCGCCGGCAAGTGACGCAGATGCTGGATGAACTGTCCGTCGCGGACGTGCGGATGATCATCAAGGACAAGGGTGCGCTGGACGCCACGATCCGCGCCCGCGTCGAAACGGCGATCCGTCGATCGTCTCAGCCGGCATAGCGGGTTGCTGAAGGGGCAATTTTACAGGCTGTTCAAGAAGGTCCGGATGCAAGGCGCCCGACGGTTCGACAGGCTCACCGTGACATTCACATAGCCTGCCCTGAGCTTGCCGAAGGGAAGGATGAGGACAACGCGGCAGACGGGCGCCTTTCAACAGTCTGATAGGAGACGATCCATGGGAAACAGACGTTCAAGAAAACGGCGGAGCATGCTGTACATCCCCGGAAACAACGCGGCCATGATTCAGCAGGGCGGCGTGTACGGGGCGGACTGCATCCTCCTGGACCTCGAGGACTCGATCGCGCCCGGCGAAAAGGACGCGGCGCGGATTCTGCTGAAGCACATGATCCCCTCCGTGAACTTCTACGGCGCGGAAGTAGTCGTGCGGGTGAACCACCCGGACACGCCCTTCGGTCACGACGACCTCCGGGAGATCGTGCCGATCCAGCCGGACGCCCTGCGGCTGCCCAAGATCGAATCGGCCGATGACGTCCTGCGCACGATCCGGCTCATCGAAGAAATCGAATCCGCCCACGGGCTTCCCCACGACAGGCTGACCGTTCACGCGATGATCGAAACCGCCGTCGGCGTGGAGAACGCCCTCTCCATCGCCAAGGCCTCCCCCCGGATCTCGTCCGTCACGATCGGGGGACAGGACCTGGCGGCCGACATGGGGATCTCGCTGGAGAAGAACAGCCGCGGCCTCGACTACGCGAGCCAGCGGATCGTCATGGCCGCCAAGGCCGCACGGATCGAGGCGATGGACACGGTCTTCGTCGACGTCGACGACGAGGAAGGCCTGCGCGAGGCCGCGCGTCACGCCAAGGAGATGGGCTTCACGGGAAAGGCCGCCATCAATCCGCGCCAGATCGAGGTCATCAACGAGGTCTTCACGCCGACCGAACAGGAGATCACCCGGGCGATCGACGTGGTCTCGGCCTACAACCGGCACAAGGCCGCCGGCGTCGGCGTTTTCGCGCTTCACGGCAAGATGGTGGATGCGCCGGTCGTCGCAAGGGCCCTGCACGTGCTGGACCTCGCCGATATCGACCCGGAAACGCTGTAGGAAAGCTGCAAAGAGAGGATGTCATGAAAACGAGCATCGGAACGGAGATTCCGGAATTCATAGACAAGAAAAAGGGACGGGGAAGGTTGAAGCCTTTCGAGGGGGCCTGGACGCGGCTGCAGAAGGGCTGGATGGACGAACCGACGGTCTCGCTGCCGACGAAGGCCAAGATGCCGCATGTCTCCAAAATGGAGAAGGACCTGAAGACGGCGATCGAAAAGACCGGCCCCCGCGACGGGATGACCGTGTCCTTTCACCATCACCTGCGCAACGGCGATGCCATCGTGAACCTGACGATCGATATCCTCGCCGAGCTGGGGATCAAGAACATCACCCTGGCCGCGTCCTCGCTGACGAGCGTCCATCGCCACCTCATCCCGTACCTGGAAGACGGCACGATCACGGAGATCTGGACCTCCGGAATGCGGGACGAGCTGGGCACGGCGGTTTCCATGGGCAAGCTGGCCTACCGCGCCGTGATCCATTCCCACGGGGGCCGCGCGCGCGCCATCCGGACGGGAGAGCTGAGCATCGACCTGGCGGTCCTGGCCGCCTCCGCGGCGGACGAAGAGGGAAACGCCACGGGCTGCCACGGCCCTTCGGCCTTCGGATCCATGGGCTACGCGATCATGGACGCCCGCTACGCGAAGCAGGTGATCGTGGTGACGGACAACATCGTCCCCTACCCCTGCTTCCCCGTTTCCATCGAGCAGACCAACGTCGATTACGTCGTGAAGGTGGACAGCCTGGGCGACGTCAAGAAGATCGCATCGGGAACGACGCGCATCACGAAGAAGCCCCTCGACCTGCGTCTGGCGAGCCTCTGCGCCCAGGTCATCGAGCACTCGGGATACATGGAGAACGGTTTTTCCTTCCAGGTCGGGGCGGGCGGCGCATCGCTCGCGGCTGCCAAGTACGTCAACGAGACCATGAAGAAGCGCGGCATCAAGGGAAGCTTCCTCCTCGGCGGCGTGACCTCCTACGTGGTCGAACTGATGGAACAGGGGCTCTTCGAAAGCGTCTTCGACGTGCAGTCCTTCGACGCGGCCGTCAGCTCATCGCTGCTCAACAACCGCAACCACATCGAGATCTCGTCCGACATGTACGCAAACCCCTTCAACTGCGGCAGCATGATCAACAAGCTGGACGTCGTGGTGCTGGGGGCGCTCGCCGTCGACGTGAATTTTAACGTCAACGTGATCACCGGCTCGGAAGGCACGATCATGGGCGCCTCCGGCGGACACTGCGATACGGCCGCGGGCGCGAAGCTGACGGTGGTGGTGTGCCCGTCGTTCCGCGGGCGCATCCCCTCGATCAAGCGGAACGTCCACCACATCGTCACGCCCGGGGAGTCGGTGCACGTCATCGTGACGGAGCGCGGCATCTGCGTCAATCCCGCGTACAAGGACCTGGAGGCACGCCTGAAGAAAGCCGGGCTTTTCATCCGCGACATCCACGACCTTCACGACAGGGTGGACAAGCTGACGGGGGTCCCCGACCCCATCGAATACAAGGACCGCGTTGTGGCCGTGATCGAATACCGCGACGGCACGACGATCGACGTGGTGCGACAGATCAAGTGCTGACCGTCGTCTGTTCCTGCGACGAAGACGCGAAAATGAAGCCGTCAGCAGTTCTTGTTGTCATGCCCGCGAAAGCGGGCAGACAGTGTTGTTGGACGCTGCTCCCACGTCAGGCAGGGAGCTGGACCCCCGCGTTCGCGGGGGTGACAAACGTCGGTGTCATACCCGCGAAAGCGGGCAGACAGTGTTGTTGGACCCTGCTCCCGCGTCAGGCAGGGAGCTGGACCCCCGCGTTCGCGAGGGTGACAAAATGCCGGCGTCATGCCCGCGGAAGCGGGCAGACAGTGCCGTTGGACCCTGCTCCCGCGCCAGGCAGGGAGCTGGACCACTGCCTTCGCGGGGGTGACAAACGTCGGTGTCATGCCCGCGAAAGCGGGCAGACAGTGTTGTTGGACCCTGCTCCCGCGTCAGGCAGGGAGCTGGACCCCCGCGTTCGCGAGGGTGACAAAATGCCGGCGTCATGCCCGCGGAAGCGGGCAGACAGTGCCGTTGGACCCTGCTCCCGCGCCAGGCAGGGAGCTGGACCACTGCCTTCGCGGGGGTGACAAACGTCGGTGTCATGCCCGCGAAAGCGGGCATCCAGTGTCGTTGATTCCGTGCCCGCACCTGGTGCGCAACCGGAGAGCCGGGTCCCCGCTGCAGCCTGCCCTCGCGGAGGCGGGGACGACAAACAGGATGGACGGGACCGCCGCGCCGTTGCCGCTTCTCGTCATGACCGCATAGGATGGTTTTCTTTCGAAGTTTCCCCATATGCAAATCGATGAAATCCGGGAGAACATCCTGAACGCCAGGGAACGGCGGGCCGCCCTGCGCGGGCAATGCGCGCAGCAGGGAAACGCCTGCCTGAGCCTGACGCTCAACGTTCCCGGCTACCCGAAGAGCTCGCCCCTGCTCTCGGCGTTTTTCGACGCGGCCCTGCCGGACCTCAAACGGCACCTGCGGGCCCACCGGGTGGCGATCGATGTGGGGCGTGAGTTGCGGCAGGTCGACGAAGCCGGGGATTTCTACCTCGTGCCGCTGCGCGACGGCCGGCCCCTTTCCGATACCAAGGCGCTGTGCGAGGCCTTCGAGGAGGGCCATCCCCTGGGGCGGCTTCTCGATGTCGATATCGCGGACGGCCGCCTCCAGCCCGTATCGTCACAAAAGATCAAGCGCTGCCTCCTCTGCGAACAGCCGGCCCTCGTCTGCATGCGCGAAGGGGCCCATGCCCTCGCGGAATTGCGCGCGCACCTTCTGGCGCGGATCGAGCGCTATCTCTCCGACCGGGACAGGCGGCGGGTCTGCAGGCGGCTCGCCGAACTGGCCCTGAAGGCGATCCTCTACGAAATCACGGTCTCCCCGAAGCCGGGTCTTGTCGACCGCTTCGAGCAGGGCGCGCACCGGGACATGGACTATTTCACGTTTCTGGACTCGACGGCCGCGATCGCCGCGCGTTTCGAGGAACTGGCGGCGATGGGCTGGTCGTATCCGGGCGGCGACCGGCGCGCGGGTCTGCCGCTTCTCCGCACCGTCGGCATCGAGATGGAGGAGGCCATGTTCGCGGCGACGAACGGCGTCAACACGCAGAAGGGGTTGATCTTCCTCATGGGGCTCGCATTGTTTGCGACCGCCCGCGTCATCGCCCGCGACGGCGCCTTCCACGAGGACTCCTGCCGGGAGGAGATCGCGGCGGTCTGCCGGGGCCTCGTCCGGGACGAACTGGCAGCGGCGCCGAAGGAGGAGGCCACGCACGGGGCGGCCTGCTTCCGCCGCTACGGCGAGGAATACGGGGGCGTGCGCAGGGAGGCGGAAAAGGGGTTGCCGTCCGTCTTCGACCACGGGCTTCCGGAACTGAAGGCGGCGCTTGCGGGCGCCGGGGATCCGGTCGCGGCGCCGCGGCTGAACGAGGCCCTGACCCGGACGCTCCTGCGCCTGATGTCCGTCGTCGACGATACGAATATCCTCCACCGGAGAGACATCGCCACGCTGAAGGCCGTCCAGGAGCTGGCGCGACAGGTCCTCGCCGCCGGGTCCGGGAAGGAAGAGACGGAACGGTACGGCCGGCTGATCGACTACTGCCGGCGCGAATTCGTTTCGCCCGGGGGATCGGCGGACCTGCTGGCGGTGACGATGTTCTTCTTCTTCGCCGGGCGCGACTTCTCCGCCCACGCCGGGAAACGGAATCCGTCATGAGCGAGTCGAATCTCTACCGGGAAGAGGAGCTGAACCTCCGGAACCCCTATGCCCTGAAGCAGCTCGACGCCTTCCTCCAGCCGCTCGGCTTCCGCTTCGATCCCCGCGAAGTCGACTACACGATGGTCCTCCGCGATGCGCAGGGGCGGATCGCCGCGACGGGCTCCTGCCAGGGGCAGGTATTGAAATACGTGGCCGTCGGGCCCGCGCACCGCGCGACCAACGCGTCCTCCATGGTCGTGATGCATCTCATCAACCTCCTCATGAAGACGCACCGTCAGGTCTTCGCCTTCACGCGGCCGAATACGGCGCGGGTCTTTCAGAAACTCGGTTTTACGGAAGTGGCGAAGGCGGAACCGCTCTACACGCTGCTGGAGTTCGGCTTCCGTTCGATCCGGGATTATCTGGGCGAGCTGAAGTCGCGGAAGGCGCCCGATACGGTGAAACCGGCCGGCGCCGTCGTCGTCAACTGCAATCCCTTCACGCTCGGGCACCAGTACCTGATCGAGACGGCCGCCGCGCAATGCGGGGTCGTCTACCTCTTCGTCGTCGAGGAGGACCGTTCCGTCTTCCCCTTCGCCGACCGGTGGAAGCTGGTCGAAGAGGGCACAGGGCATCTCCCGAACGTGGTCCGGTTCAAGGGAGGCCCCTACGTGGTCTCCGGCGCCACCTTCCCCAGCTATTTCCTGCAGAACGAAGCGGCCGATCTCGTCATCCGGAACCAGGCCGAGCTGGACGTCGCGATCTTCGCCCGGCATATCGTCCCGGCCCTCGGGATCGACCGGCGCTACGTGGGAACGGAGCCCTATTCGCCGACGACCGCGGCCTACAACGCCGCCATGAAGAAGATCCTGCCGTCGCGCGGCGTCCGGGTGATCGAAATCGAGCGCAGGGCGAAAGGGACGGATGCGGATGGCCGGCCCGACTACATCAGCGCGACGAAGATCCGCCGGGCGATCCGGGAAGACAGGCTGGATTCGATTCTGGATCTTCTGCCGGAATGCACGCGGGCCTACCTGCAGTCCGCCGCCTCCGCAACGGTGCGCGCGCGGCTCAGGGAATAGCCGGCGCGAGTTCGGCGAACAGGCGTTTCGTCTCTTCCGTGTACCCGCCCCCCTCGCGGAGAAAGAGCGGCGGCTCGACCTTCAGCCCTTCCCCTCCCCCGCGTCTCCCCTCGATCAGAGCGAACGCCCCGGGGACATCCCGGTCGTCGTGGACGAGGCGGAGACGCTTGGGCTCGATCCCGGCGGCGCGCATCCGCGCCAGGATCTCCACGGAACGGACGGCGGCATAGATGAAGAAAGCCCTCCCGTCCGGCTTGAGCAGGAACCGCGCCGCGCGGACGAAGTCTTCGATCGTCCCGCGGATCTCGTGGCGGGCTGCGGCCTTCTCGCCGTCGGGGTTGATGCGGCCCGAGCGGACGCGGCGGTAGGGCGGGTTGGAGACGACGGCGTCGAAGGAGCCCCGCGGGAGAAGGAAGCCGATGTTCCGGACGTCGCCCGGAACGATCTCGATGCGGCCGGCGAGATCGTTGAGGACCACATTGCGCCGGGCGAGATCGGCCAGCTCCGCCTGCAGCTCGACGCCGACGGCCCGGACGCCCGGGCGGCGGCCCGCGAGAAGAAGCGGCAGAACCCCGCAGCCCGTCCCCAGGTCGGCGAGGCGGTCGCCCCGCCGCAGGCGCACGAAATGCGCCAGGAGCAGCGCATCCACGGAAAACCGGTAGCCCCGCTTTTTCTGCAGGACCTTCAGACGGCCGTCCAGAAGGACGTCGAGGACCTCCCCTTCCCGGATTTCCGGTCCCGTTTCCGGCAGAGCCATCAGAAGCCTTCCAGGGTATGGACGAAGATGCCGCTGCGGAGCTTCGGCTCGAACCACGTCGACTTCGGGGGCATCACCTTGCCGGCGTCCGCCACGGCCATCAGCTCCTCCAGAGACGCCGGGAAGAGGGAAAAGGCGACGGCGAAGCGGCCGGAGCCGACGAGCCGCTCCAGCTCGTTCATGCCGCGGATGCCGCCGACGAAATCGATCCGCCTGTCCGTCCGCGGATCGCGGATGCCGAGCAGCGGCTCCAGGAGATCCGCCTGGAGAATCGAGACGTCCAGAGACGCGATGGGATCGGCCTGCCGCTTCGGATCCGGCTTGGCGACGAGACGCCGCCAGCGGCCGTTCAGATACATCCCGAACTCGCCCCGGCGCCCCGGCGTACGGGCCGGAAACTCCTCGTGCACGTCGAACCGTTCCGCAACGCGGCGGAGGAATCCGGCCTCGTCCATGCCGTTCAGGTCCTTGACGACGCGGTTGTAATCCAGGATGCGGAGCTGCTCGTGAGGAAAGAGGACGGCGAGGATGAAGTTGTACTCCTCCTTTCCCGTGTGGGCCGGGTTCGCCTCCCTCCGCTTCCGTCCCACGGCCGCCGCGGCCGCGCAGCGATGGTGGCCGTCGGCGATGTAGAGGGCTTCGACCGCCGCAAACCCCAGCCGCAGGGCCTCGATGTCCGTTTCATCGTCGATCCGCCAGACCGTGTGGCCGTTGCCGTCTCCGGCGGTGAAATCGTAGAGCGGCGCCTTCCGCATCGCGGCGGCGGCGACGGCGTCGATCTCCCCGCGGCCGCGGTAGGCGATGAAGACGGGGCCCGTCTGGGCGCAAAGCGTGTCGATGTGGAGCGTCCGTTCGCGCTCCTTGTCGGCCCGCGTGAACTCATGTTTCTTGATGATGCCGGCCTCGTATTCCGCGACGCTGATCCCCGCCGTGATCCCCGTCTGGAACCGCTCTCCCATCCGCTGCCGGTAGACGTAGAAGCAGGGCTTGGCTTCCCGCAGAAAAACGCCCTCGACATGGAACCGGTGAAGGTTTTCCCTCGCCTTCGCATAGATGCGGAGGTCCTCGACGCCGCCGTGGTCGGGCAGGTCGATCTCGGATTTTTCGACGCGCAGAAAACTCAGCGATTCGGAGGCGGCCTGGGCCTTCGCCTCCTCGACGCTCATGACATCGTAGGGCAGCGCCGCCACGCGGCCGACCAGGTCCGCGCGCGGCCGCAGGGCTGCAAAGGGTACGACAGTTGACATGGTTCTTTCTCCCGATATGAAGTTGCCGAATTCCTACCACAACACCGTGGCGGGCGCAACGCATAAGGGGGAGAAAGGGGATCGGTGCCCGGCGGGGAAGGCCCCACGGAGCCGGGCGGAGGCCCTGCCCGGGCGGCTCAGGCCACGGCGACGTCGAGGCTCCCCTCCCAGAGGCCGTGGAGGTTGCACAGTTCCCTTGCGACCAGCGTGATCCTGCCTCCGGCGGCGATGCCCGGCGGAAGCACGACGTCGAAAGCGACCTTCGGCCTGAGATATCCCTTCGAGCGAAGGTCGGTCCTGCCGGCGGGCTCGTTCCCGATGTTGAGTTCGATGTATTCGATCCAGTGGGCGGGTCCCATCGGATGGATCGTCTCGCCGACCGAAACTTCCACCACGAACGGCTCGCCCGCCTTGACCGTCGCCGGAGCCTTGAGGACCGGCACATGGCCCCTCTCGAGCGGGGTCTTCTGTGCGGGGTCCTTGGCCCGGTTGATTCCCTCGAAGAGGGACTGGTCCACCCTCGTGGGGAAGTAGCGTTCCGCCGCTGCCGCATCGGCAATGCCGGCCGCCACGGAAACCGCCACGGCCCCCTTCAGAAACGTTCGTCTGTCCATCCCGCACCTCCTTCATTTGCTGACGCGACCGTACGGCGCCGCCTCCGGCAGCCCGCACCGCGCAACAGGCTTTGCAATCATTGTAGGAAGCCATTCCCCCCCGGACAACGCGAATTGATGGGGAGGAAAATGGTAGGCTTCGCCTGCCATCGGGTCCGGCGCGGACCGGAAGTATTAAAAGTTGCCATTTGACACGATACGATATTTACGATATGGATGGCGCACCATAGTCAATGGTTCTAACCTAATCTCTTTTCTTCACTCTCGCTCGGCCAGGCAGTCTTGTTTCAGGCAGTAAGCAGTTCGAAACAGTTCGTCTCTTGGCGGTGTTGTCGCAGCAGGCAGTATCGTTCGTGGGCTTGAACCCAGTCTTACGACGTCTTCACATACTCAATACCGGAGACTGCTATGTACTATTTCTTCATCCTGCCTGCCTTGGTTCTCTATCCATTGCTGACCTACAAGATAACGCAGGAGGTCTGGAAAAGGACAAAGAGCAAACGCCTCACCATCATAACGCTCGCCATTTTCCTTCTGATCCCCACCTGGGACGTCGTGATCGGCTATGGGATTTTTCTCTACAAATGGGCCACCTGGTCCGGAACCAAAATCTACAGGACCGTCGAAGCGGAAGGAATGTATTACGAAGGAGCATACTCAATAATATCGGAGGGCAGCGTTGTTTCAGCCGAATACTATTTTAGAAAAGGATACAATGTCTTAGAAACGCTCGTTGACAAAGACTGGAGCGGTCCCCGATTCGGTAAGGAAGAAACAAGAAGAGAAAAAATTAAACCAATTTTATATCGTTGTACCTACGATAAATCAAAAAAAAACAAGCACGACGCCAAGAGAGTGAAATGCCAACCCGTTGAGAAGCCTATTTGCAGGTTTAAGGTCACCAAACATGAAGAAAGGATTTTGAATCTGACCTTTTTCACTAATACGGTTTTTGACAGACAGGAAAGGGCCTTTTTAGGTGAAGCCCGAGCTATAAGTATCAAATATTTAGGTTTTGGACCTGTGCCATTCTTCAGCTGGTTGGAATGGCCAGATCGCAGTTACTATGAAAACTGGTGGATATCGAGCAATCCGAAAGTGGCAGAATTTGAATTTGAGGTAGTGAAACCTTTAGCAGGTTGTTGAAAAACCCTTCACCATTCTGGTGTTGGCATAGTGTGTATGGTAAT
>ERZ795030.38-NODE-38-length-190560-cov-8.233023_pt1 | contig 190560 bp, 152 predicted proteins | sample MGYA00375122_ERZ795030 | MGnify/ENA primary metagenome ERZ795030 (study PRJEB30165, sample SAMN05720146) | activated sludge metagenome | isolation source: anaerobic digester from wastewater treatment plant | place: Japan | collected 2015-04-20 ... | reverse complement strand
AAACCGGGAGATACCCCTTCTTCTATCCCTGACACAAGATCTGATACATCACCGACGGGGGATATGGACTTGACAATTATTACCCGATCCATTAGCGTAACCGATCAACTGTTTGCGAGGGACATATGGGCATGATCGGGGTGCTCGTCACGACCCACGGCAATCTTGGCACCGAGCTCATCAAGGCCGCCGAACTCATCAAGGGGCCGATGAAGGGGATCGTCCACATCAGCGTGGATCAGAACAAGGGCGTCGAGGATCTGAAGAAAGAGATCGGCACGGCCATCAAGAAGGTGGATCAGGGCAAGGGCGTGCTCATCCTGACCGATCTCTTCGGCGGCACGCCCTCCAACATCTCCCTTTCGTTTCTCAAAGAGGGAAAAGTCGAAGTCGTCACCGGCGTCAACCTCCCGATGCTCCTGAAGCTGCCCGATGTCCGGGAGGGGATGACCCTCAAGGAATTCGCCCAGTTCGTCAAGGACTACGGCATCCGCAACATCTCACTGGCAACGGAAATTCTCAACAAGAAAGCCGCCGGCTGAACCCGATAGCGCAATGAATGTTGTACTGGTCCGGGTCGACAATCGATTGATTCACGGTCAGATTCTCGAGGCCTGGGTCCCCTTCCTGCAGGCCGAGGGAATCGTGGTGGCGGACGACGGCGTGGCAAGCGACTTTTTCCGTGAGACGGTGATTCGCATGGCCGTGCCGCGCGAAATTGAGGTCATCGTCTGCAGCGTGGCCGATCTGTCGAAGAATTTCCCCGGGGCGCAGTCCGAGGGTCCGAGGAGCATCGTCCTGTTCGGGGATGCCGGGGCGGCGCTGAGGGCTCACCAGGGCGGTTTTCGGTTCGAGCGGCTGAACCTGGGCAACATCTACTCGGAGGAGTGCGTCGTGAGCTGCACGCCCTCGGTGCAGCTGGACCGGAAAGAGCTCGATGACGTTCTGTCGCTGCTGCGCGCGGGAGTGGCCATCGACCTGAGACGTGTGCCGACCGACAACCCTCCCGATCTCCAGTCCATCCTCCGGAAAGTCGGCGCGGGAGAAGAGAAGCGGCTTTGAGGGACCGGTATGCTGTTCGACGTGATGATCGCGGCGTTCCTCGGTGCCGTCCTGTGTCTGGACCGACTCTTTGTTCAGGCGATGATCTCGCGGCCGATTGTCGCTGCACCCGCCGTCGCCTGGCTGCTGAATGAGCCTTCCGCGGGCCTGATGGCCGGGGCGCTCCTCGAACTCTTCTGGCTGGACCGGACGGCCATCGGCGCCTATGTCCCGCCCAACGAATCGCTGGCTGCGATACTCGTCGCCGGTTCGGCGGCGATCCTTTCCCACCAGTTCGCCGGACACTCGAGGGAGATCTTCGTTCTGTGCTTCCTTTTCTTTCTGCCCTTCGGTGTCTGGGGGGGGAAGATGGATGCGGTCATCTGCCAGTGGAACAACGGTCTGTCCGATCGCGCCCTGGAGGATGCGGCGAGAGGGGACATGACGGCCGTGAGCCGCCGTCACCTCACGGCGGCATTGCGGTCGTTTTTTTCCGACGGGGTCTTCCTTTTTGCGGGCATGGCCGCAGGATGCTACCTCCTCCGGGGATTCGTCCCGCTGATGAGCCCGTGGATGACGCAGACGCTCGGCTTGGCGTACATCCTCCTTCCACTCATCGCCCTCGCCGCCGCACTGAACGCCCTCTCCAACCCGCGGGCGATCCACATTTTCTGCGTCGCCTATCTCGTTGCGATCTTGATCGTGGAGTGGGCCCGTGTGTGACGCGGAATCCGCCTTGACCGTTTCGATCGAAGCGATGAAGCCGGGTGACCTGCCGGAGGTGGTGGCGATCGCCGATGACCCTCAAGGCGTTCCCTGGACGAGGGGCATTTTCGAAAAGGAGCTGGCTACGCCTTTTTCGCGCAACCTGGTCTGCAGGGCGGACCTGGGAACGGGGGCGGAGGTCGTGGCCGGGTTCATCAGCTTCTGGGCGGTTGCCGGCGAGGTGCAGCTCCACAATGTCGCCGTCCGGCGCGACCTGCGGCGGCGGGGGATCGGCTTGCGGCTGATGGAGGCGATGTTTCGAACGGCGAGGGACGAAGGCGCCGGGTGCATCACCCTCGAAATGAGAGAGTCCAACCGGGCGGCCCGGAGACTGTACGAGCGTTTCGGCTTTGCCGAGGCCGGGAGCCGGCCCGGGTACTATCGGGACCGGCGTGAGGCGGCCGTGATCTTTCGGGCCGATCTTGAGAAGGGAACGGGAGCGGGGAATGGACCGTATCGGTGAGGCCGCGCAGGTCAAGGCGGTCGTCCGGAGCAATACCGAAATCGCACCGGCGCACTTCGAAATGACGCTGGAAGCGCAGGGCGCCTTCCGACGTCCCGAGGCGGGGCAGTTCGTCATGGTCCGGATCGCCGATGGAGAGGTCTTCCTGCCGCGGCCGTTCAGCGTCTGCTGCTGGGAAAAGGCGGTCTCTCCGCGCCTGAAGATCCTCTACCGCGTGGTCGGCCGGGGCACCGGCGGGCTGTCGCGGCTGGGCTCGGGAAGAACCGTGGATTTGACGGGGCCGTTCGGACGCGGTTTCAGCATGCCCGGCGACGGCCGGGACGTCGTCCTGCTGGGAGGCGGAATCGGAATGGCGCCGCTCCTGTCTCTCCTGGACCGGTGCCGGGAGACCGGCGGGCCGCGCTCGGGCCGCATTGCGGTCTATGCCGGGGCACGGACGGCTTCGCTGCTCATCGGCACGGCCCGCGCCGCGGAATGCGGTGCCGCCTTGCGCATCAGTACGGACGACGGCAGTGACGGATTTCACGGGCCGGTCACGGAACGATTCGCGCGGGAACGGGGCGAATGGGACGAAAAGAAGACGTCGCTCTATGCCTGCGGTCCGCGGCCCATGCTGCAGAGCCTTCAGGGCCTGCTGAAGGGGTCTCCGGCGATCTGCGAGGCTTCCCTGGAGGAGCGGATGGCCTGCGGGCTCGGGGCCTGTCTCGGCTGCGCGGTTGCCGTGCGTGACGGGGCCGGAAACCGCGTCTTCCGACGTGTCTGCAAGGAGGGGCCCGTTTTCCCCCTGCAGGATATCTTCTGGGAGTGAGGGAAGAGGTATGGCGAATACGGCGGTCTCCATCGGGAGGCTTCGGCTGGCGAACCCGGTCATGACGGCCTCGGGGACGTTCGGCTACGGGGAAGAGTACGCCGGTTTCGTCGACCTGAACCGCCTGGGGGCGGTCGTCGTGAAGGGGCTCTCACTCGATCCGCGTCCCGGAAATCCGCCTCCCCGCATTGTCGAAACGCCGGCAGGGATGCTGAACGCCATCGGGCTGCAGAACGTCGGCGTCCGCGCCTTTATCGGCGAGAAGCTTCCCTACCTCAGGGAATTCGCCGTCCCGGTGATCGTCAATATCTTCGGAGAACGCGTGGAAGAGTACGAAAGCCTTGCGGGGATCCTGTCGGAGACGGATGGCGTCCACGGGCTGGAGATCAACGTCTCGTGCCCGAACGTGAAGTGCGGGGGCCTTGCCTTCGGGACGAGTCCCGAAACGGTGGGGGAGGTGACGCGGCGGGTCCGGCGGGTCACGGACCTGCCGGTGATCGTCAAGCTCTCCCCCAATGTCACCGACATCGCGGTCATGGCCGGGGCGGCCGAAGAGGCGGGCGCCGATGCCGTGTCATTGATCAACACGATCACGGGCATGTCCGTCGATATCGACCGGAGGATCCCGCACCTGCGGAACGTGACGGGCGGGTTGTCCGGACCCGCCGTCAGGCCCGTGGCGCTGCGGATGGTATGGCAGGTCGTGAAGAGGGTCGGCATCCCGGTGATCGGGCTGGGGGGAATCGCCACCGCGCGGGACGCCCTGGAGTTCCTCATCGTGGGGGCAAAGGCCGTCCAGGTGGGGACGGCGAGTTTCGCGAATCCCCGGGCGACGCTGGACGTTGTCGAGGGCATCGAACGCCATCTGGCGGAACGCGGAATCGGCGACGTCAATGAAATCATCGGCACCCTTCGGGAAGGGGGAGAACTATGAAGACGGGAACGATCTCTCTTTTTTGCAGTTTCTGGCTGATTTTCCTTCTGATCGCTCAGCCGCTGCCGGCTGCGCAATCGACGATCACGGAAGGCGAGGGGTACGCCTGCATGGGCGTCGACAAGTCGAAAAGACAGACGGAACGGGAGGCGATGGAGGAAGCCAAGCGCAACGCCGTCGAGCATGCCGTGACCTACGTCAAGAGTTCCACCGAAGTGAAGGATTATCAGGTGGTCAAGGACCTCGTGGAGGCCTATGCGTCCGCGAAGGTGAAGGTCGTCGAGGAGCTGAAGAAGGGCTGGTACCGCGACGCGGCGGCGGGCGATTGCTACTCCATCCGCATCAAGGCCGAAGTGATCCCGGACGAGAAGGCGATCGAAGGGATCATGAAGACGGCAAAGCTCGAGGACGATCCTTCCGCTCCCCTGTCCGTGAACCTCTGGACGGACAAGAAGGACTACCGTCAGGGCGAGCGGATGAAGATCTACCTGAAGGGGAACAAGCCCTTTTACGCGCGGGTCCTCCACCGCGACGCAAAGGGACAGCTGATGCAGCTCTTTCCCAACCCCTACCGGAAGGACAATTACTTCAACGGCGGCGTCACCTACGAGGTCCCCTCGGGCCGCGACCAGTTCGAGCTTGAGATCAGCCCGCCGTTCGGTGAGGAAAACATCGTTCTTTTCGCAAGCACGACGCCCCTCGGCGACATCGGCCTTGCGAAGGAGGGGCCGCTGTACCAGGTGAAGACGCGCTCGGCCGACGTCGGCATCCGGACCAGGGGCGTGAAGCTCTCCGGTAAGACGGACGGCGGCGACGCAGCCGGCGCCGAGTTCGTCGAGCGCCAGGTTCGGGTCACGACGGAGAAGTGAAGGAGCAATCTCGCGGACAGGGCGGCCTTCTCCGCTCCTGTCCGCAGGCCGGGCTTCACGTCATTTCTTCGATCGTCTGCATTTTTTCCAGCAGGCGCTTCCGGGACACCGGAAACGCCGTCTTGAGCTCCTGGGCATGGAGCGAGACCCTGTATTCCTCGACCATCCAGCGGAACTCCTCGAGGGCCGCCATCTTCTCGCCGGAAGGCGGTCCGTCCGCACCGTCCGCCACGGCCTTCCGGTGGAAATCCAGGAACGGGCGGATCTCCTCTTCCCGCAGACGATCCCTTTCAAGGTTCGCCAGCCCGCGCTCCGAACGGACGGCAAGCGCCCTGAGATAACGGACGAGGTGCGGAAGCCGCTCGCGCTCGTACCGGAGAAGAAAATCCGCCGGGACGAGGCGTTCCTTCTCCTTCTGCAGGGATTGGATGAAGAGCAGCTCCGCCCGGCGGAAACGGTGGGTGCCTTCCAGTCTGCGGAGCAGCTCGTGCGTCTCGAAATAGGCCCGGACCACCGGTTCGACGAGGCGCAGGATCTCCTGACCGCAGGAGAGAATCCTTCCTTTCACCGCTTCCCCGTGTTCATGAAAATGCTTTTGGGAACGGATGTTTGCATAAAAGAGTTCATGCAGGACCTTCTCATAGGCCGCTTTTTCAACGACGCCGGCCCCGAAGACCGCGGCCGTCTTCTTCCACTCCGCGGGGATGGCGAGGGATTTCCTCAGATGCGCGAGGACCTCCCGGAAGCGCAACGCGTAGAGGTTCATGACGCCCCGTGGATGGGACGCCCATGCCTCGGCCGCGGTCGGGAAAAGCCACAGATGCACACCGTTGCCCTCGGACGCGAGTGCCGGGTACGCGAGTCCCTCCCAGCCGCTTTCCCCTTTCAGCGGAACCGAATCCGGCAGGTCGCCGATCGTCCAGTCGCGAAGGTCCTTTTTTTCCCAGGCGGCTCGGGCGGCGGCGAAGGCCCGTGACTGAATGTCCGCGACGAAATCCTCCTGCAGGACCCGCACGTCATCGCCCGATGCGAGAACGCGGTTCCCGTCATCGACGACGGAAAAATGCATCCTCAGGCGGTCCTCTGTCCTGATCTCACGCCAGACCTGGGCGGGGACGTGCACCCCGAAACGGCTGGCGAGGAAGCGCCCGAGGCGGTGCGTCAGCGGCCCCTCCGCGTCGTCCAGCTCCCGGAGGACGATTTCCGTCGTCTGCGCGAGCGGCTGCAGTTTCCGGCGGTAGCCCTTGGGAAGGGCCTTGAGCATGGCGGCAACCTTGTCCAACCGCAGGCCGGGGACGAGATTCTCGATTCTCTCCGGGGCGATCGCCGCCAGGGAGGGAAGGGGGACGTGCATCGTGACGCCGTCGGACGCCGTTCCGGGTTCGAAGCGGTATTCGAAGCGCACGCGGCTCCCGCCGAGGGATGCCTCGTCGGGGAACATCTCCAGCCGTTCCTGTTCGGGAGGCCTGCGCAGCAGGTCTTCCTCCCTCATGCGGAGAAATGCGTCGCCGCCCCTCTCCCGGATCGTCTTGCCGAGCGTCTTCATATCGAAGATGCCGGGAATCCTCGTTTCATAGAAGGAGAAGATGCATTCGTCGTCCGTCAGCAGGTCGCGCCGGCGGAGTTTGTTCTCCATGGTGCGGACGCGATCGATCAGTGCCAGGTTGTGTTCGAGGAACGGCGGTATCCGGCGGACCTCGCCTTCCATCAGGGCCGAGTGGATGAAGATCCTGCCGGCTTCCGCAGCGTCGATCCTCCCGTAGGGAACGGCGCGGCCGGGAACGATGAGGAGGCTGAAAAGGATGACCCTCTCCGTCGCCACGACCTGCTCCCGGGCGGCGTCCCAGCGCGGTTCCGAGTAAGAATACCGGCACAGGTCTCCGCCGATCTCCTCCAGCCAGTCGCTGCGGATGTTGGCCGCCGTTCTTGCGAAGAGCCGGGAGGTTTCGACCATCTCCGCCGCCACGATCCATTCTCCGCCGCGGTTGAAAAGCACCGAAGACGGATGGAGGGAAACGGCCTTCCCCCTGGCCGACGTGTACAGATTTTTTTCCTTCCGGCAGGCGATCTGCGCGAGGCAGCCGCTGAGGATCGACCGGGAAATCCGCTCGGGGAGGTCGATCGGGGGTTTCAGGGCCGGGGAGGTCTCGATGCCGGGGGCTTCGGCGACCTTCTCCCGGATCTGCCCGTGGACGTCGCACCATTCCTTCATCCTGCGGAAGGAAAGGAAGTGTTCCCGGCAGAATCTGCGGAGGGCGTTCTGCGAGCGGAGGCGCTTGCGGGCGTCGTGATACTGCCGCCAGAGCTTCAGGAGCGTCAGAAAATCCGAGCCCGGCTCCGCAAAGAGGGCATGCATCCGGTCCGCTTCCCCGGCCTGCTCCAGCGGCCTTTCGCGGGGGTCGGCGATCGACAGCGCCGCGGCAATGACCAGGATCTCATCGAGACACCCCAGCGGCTGCGCCTCGAGGATCATTCGGGAAATCCGGGGGTCGACGGGCAGTTCGGCCATCCTGCGCCCCCGCGGCGTCAGGCGGAAGATGGGCGGCGGTTCTTCCTCCCGCCCCGTTGCGTCCCCGTCGGCGGCGACGGCGCCCAGCTCCACGAGTTCGTCGAGCGCCTCGCGGGTCAGCCGCGGCTGCGGGGGATCGAGGAAGGGGAAGGCATCGACGTCGCGGACGCCCAGACGAAGCATCCGCAGCACGGCGGCCGAGAGGTTGGAGCGAAGAATCTCGGGGGCGGTGTACGGGGGGCGACTCAGATAGTCTTCTTCACTGTAGAGACGGATGCAGACGCCTTCCCGCACCCTGCCGCAGCGGCCCTTTCGCTGGTCGGCGCTGCTACGCGAGACGGGGCGGATGGGCAGGCTGGTCGTGCGGGACCGGGCGTTGTAGACGGAAATCCTCGCGAGCCCGGAGTCGATGACGAAGCGGATTCCCGGGATCGTAATGGAGGTCTCGGCGATGTTCGTGGCGACGACGATCTTCCGGCCAGACATTTCGCGAAAGACCCGGCGCTGCTCGCCGGCGGCCAGCCGGGCGTACAGCGGGAGGATCTCGGCGTCCTCGGCGAGCTGCCCGCGGAGCAATTCGCAGGTGTCCCGGATGTCCTCTTCCGTCGGCATGAAAATGAGGATGTCACCGGGCTCCTCCCGCGAGGCAAGCTGGCACGCCGCGCGGACGGCGGCGACGACATGGTGCGCCTCGGCCTCCTGCTCGCTGTCTTCTTCGGGGGGGATGTAGACCGTTTCGACCGGATAGGTCCGGCCGGACACCTCGAAGACCACGGCGCCGTCGAAGGCGCCGGCGAACTTTTCCACGTCGATCGTGGCGGAGGCGATCAGGAGCTTCAGGTCCGTTCTCCGGGCAAGCAGGTTCTTCAGTGCCCCGAAGGCGAAATCGATGTTCAGGCTCCGTTCGTGCGCCTCGTCGATGATGATCGTATCGTAACTGTTCAGGAAGGGGTCCGCCTGCATTTCCATGAGCAGGATGCCGTCGGTCATGACCTTGATGAACGGTTCCCGGCCGGACCGTTCCTCGAAACGGATCTTGTATCCGACGGAGCGCCCGACGGTCTCGCCGATCTCCTCGGCGATCCGCTGGGCGATGGTGACGGCGGCGACGCGGCGCGGCTGCGTGCAGCCGATTACTCCCTGGAGACCTCTGCCCGCCTCGATGCAGAATTTCGGGATCTGCGTTGTCTTTCCGGAGCCCGTTTCGCCGCTGACGATGACGACCTGACGGGAGGAGATGGCCTCGACGATCTGCCTGCGGCGCGCCAGGATGGGCAGCGACGCCGGATAGCGGAGCACGGGGCGGGCGGCCTTCCGGGCGTGCGCTTTCTCCGTCGCCGCGCGGAAGCGGCCCGCCAGACGCTGCAGATTCTGCATTTTCTCGGCAGAGGGATCGGCGCTGCCGAGATTGCGGAGAAACGCCTGCAGCGCCGCCGACAGAGCGGCGCGGTCTCTCCGCATCAGATCGGGGAGGGATTGGCGCATCCGGCGGATCAGGTGTTTCGCTGTCGATTCCATATCCTGCACTCAAGGTCGGCGCGGGGTTTACCGAATAAATAGGAGGCAACTCCCGCCGGAACGTGGTATTTCACAAGGCAGGGTTTCTTGTCAATGAGGCCTGCGGGGAGCCGGCGGTCTTCCCCGCGGAGGAAGGGGCGGACGGGCGTTGGGATCTTGCAGGAGGTTTGCGCGTGCAGTTGAAGACGCTGTTGGAGAACAAGAGGAAGTATCTTGCCTACAATCGGTTCCGGAAAGGTATCTTTGAGGAACTCGCCCCCAGGGACAGCGAGGCGGTGCTCTACCTCCTGCCGTGGATGTTGAGCGTCAACCACGTCGCCGTACCCGGCTACGTCGAGAAGATGCGGCGGCCGTGGAAAGTGTTCCGCATCGACTCGGACCGGGATATCCTGTCGCGGGAATCCGCGTTCAAGAGGAAGTTCGAAATCCCGACGGAACGGAGCCTGCTGAAGCATTCGCCGTCGCCCTGCTGGATCGAGGGGCTCTACACGATCGGCAGCGTCGGGTCGATCGCCCAGACCTCGCGTTCGGACTGCGACATCTGGGTATGCATCAATCGATCGGAGGCCGGCGAGGAGTCCGTGGAGGAGCTCCGTCGCAAGATCAACCTCATCAAGGATTGGCTGGATCAGCACGTCAGGATTCCGATCTATTTCTTCCTGAGCGATGCGGAAGACATCCGGCACTGCCGCTTCGGGATCGTGGAAGGGGAGAGCTCCGGGAGCGCCCAGCGGCAGGTGCTCAAAGAGGAGTTCTATCGCACCGCCGGTATCCTCGGCGGCAAGATTCCCCTCTGGTGGCTTTGCAGCGGTGAAGGATCGGCGACCGCCGATTACGAAACGCTGGCGGAGGAATTCCGGAAGGGGCGATATGTAGGCGAATACGATCTGATCGATCTGGGGAATATCGAAACCGTCGACCGCGACGAGTATTTCGGGGCGGCCCTGTGGCAATTCAACAAGGCCATGACCCATCCGCTGAAGTCGATCATCAAGATGCTGCTCCTGAAGATGCTGCTGGAATCGCCGCGCGAGGAACTGCTCTGCCATCGCTTCCGCCGCGCCGTTCTGGACTGCGCGGACGGCCAGTTCCTCGATCCGGCAACGTTCACGTTGCAGGCGATGCTGGAATACTATCGCAACCTGCCGGAAAGAACGTTCGCGTTCATCCAGGAGTGTTTCTATCTGCGCTATGATCTCAATCTGTGGTCGAAGAGGGTCACCATCCGGGAGAAGCTGGCGCGGGATATCTTCAAGCAATACGGCATGACGAGGGAAACCATCACCCGGCTCAATTCGTTCGCCTCCTGGGATTTCCAGGAGCAGTCCGGGTTCGGCGCGCACATCTTCGAGCTCCTGAAGAAAATCTATCGCGACATCGCCGGCATGGAAAGGAGCGTCGAAGGCGTGATCGCTCCGGAAGACCTGCGGGTGATGGGGGGAAAGCTTTCGGCCTGTCTGGAGAAGAAGAGCCACAAGGTGCCGATTATCCACATGCCCCTGGACAGTCCGGTCAGGCCGACCCTGGTCTTCAAAACGGTCGGAAAAGTATGGTATATTCATGCCGCCGGAGATCCGTCCGCACCGATCGTCGAGAGCCCGGACATCGTGTTCTGCATCGCCTACGCCGTCTGGAACGATCTCTTTGTCCCGACGGAGGTCCGGATGTTGCCGAATGCGACGTCGATCACCCTTCAGGAAATCGTCAACCTCGGCAGAAAGGTGCGGGACTTCTTCGGGATCAGCGACATCGCGGCCGTCGAATTTCCGAACTATCTCGAGGACGAGCGGATCCAGAAGGCCCTGATCGTCGTGAATTTCGAGACGGCGGGATACGGAAAAGAGATCCGCGACCTCCGGCTGATCTTCAGGAACAACAGGGGAGAACTCTTCGTGAGACGATGGGGTTCCCCGGAGGCGCTCAAGGCGTTTCTCGACAACGCTTCACGGGTCTCACAGCCCATGGAGGTTCAGTATTACCTGCAGCGCAGCAGTCTCCTGTACGAGAAGATGATCGACAGAGCCAAACGGACGACGACGAGATTCCTGTCCTGAGTTCCCGGCCGGTGAGGGCCCGCGCATGCCGCTTGTCACCATCTATTTTCAGCTTCATCAGCCGTTCCGGCTTCATCCGGACCGGGACAAGTTCCTCTGGGACCGCAGGAACCGCCAGATCTTCCTGAAGGTGGCCGAAAAGTGCTACCTGCCGGCGACGCGCATGTTCGCGGCGCTCGTTGCGAGGCACCCCGGCTTCAAGGTGACGCTCAGCATGTCCGGGACGTTTCTCGAACAAGCGGAACTCTACCGACCCGAGGTGGTGAGGGCCGTGCAGGAGCTGCTCGATGCGGGCAAGGAGCGCGGCCAGGTCGAACTGCTCGACGAAACCTATTACCACTCCCTGACGAGCCTGTTCGCAGACCCGAAGAAGCAGGAATTCCGCGATCAGGTGTCACTGCACCGCGAAAGGATGCGGAAGGTGTTCGGTGTCTTTCCGACGTCGTTCCGGAACACCGAACTCATGTACAACAACCGGATCGCGGAAGTCGTCGCGGACATGGGATATCTCTCCATCCTGTGCGAAAAGCGGGACGACATGTTCACGAAACGGGAGCAGTCCGTTTCGCCGAACGCCGTCTTCCGGGCGAAGGGCACCAACCTGATCGTCATCCCCCGCAACCGGGATCTCAGCGACGACATCGCCTTCCGCTTCCCGCACCGGCGGATCAGCCCGGAGACCTATGCAAGACATATCGCCAAGATCGACGGCGAAGCCGTGCTGCTCGGCTACGACTACGAACATATCGGAGAGCACATCTGGGAAGAGAAGGGGATCTTCGACTTCTGGAAGGGCCTGCCGGATGCGCTTGCACGTCACGAGGCCATCGTCATGGCCAACCCCAGCGAGGTGGCCCAGAAATTCGCGGACGCCGATTGCCCGATCCTCGACATCCATGATCTGTCCACATCTTCCTGGGCGGACGCGGGCAGGGACACCTTCGGCTGGCTGGGCAACGATACCCAACACGAACTGTTCAAGGACATCGAGGCCATGGAGTCGGACGCGAGGGCCGCGGCCGAGGAACTGCGGACGAAGTGGCGCCACCTGACGACCTCCGATCACATCTACTTCCTTCACGAGCGCGTCGGCGAGGACCACGCCGTGCACTCCTATTTCAACCCTTATGGCGGTTCCATCGTGCGGGCCGCACACCTTCTGACGCGGAAGATCGATTACCTGCAGATGACCTTCAAGCGTTTCGAGATCCTCAAGCGGAAGGAAAAGACCGCTATCATGATCGTGACTCCGGAAACGGGGAAGCTTCCCCCGGAAATGGGCGATCTCGCGCAGTACATCTCGGGAAAGAGCGGTGGACAGGGAGAGGTGGTCTCCGCACTCTGCGAGGGGCTGATCGACAGGGGGATCGACGTGCATCTGGCGACGCTGAACCTCAAGCGGCGGTTCCGTCAGGAGAGCAGGCTCGACGAAAGCGAGTGGCGGGAGTTGCGCTACAGGACGACGTCGGAAAGGATCCACCTGGTCAGTTCCGCCATTTTCGCCGAGAACCTCGGCGCCTATGATGGTGACTGCCTCCTCACGGCCGCGGAATTTCAGAGGCAGATGGTCAACAATGTCATCAAGACCGTGCGGGGCGGCCACCAGGGGAAGCTCATCCTCCACAGCCATGACTGGATGGCGGGCGGAGCGATCACGGCCTACGCGAAGAGCACGGATCTCCCGGTCCTGCACACGGTGCACAACGTCTTCACCGCACACCTGCCGCTGGACATGATGATGGGCGTCGATCTCCGGAGCATGGAGAATCATCTGTACTTCTCCTGGGCCTACGGAAAGAAATGCATGGACTGCCAGGCGACCGCCATCAAGAATGCGACCATCATCAATTTCGTCGGGCACCGTTTTCTGAAGGAGGTCGTCGACGATTATTTCCTGGACCGGCCGATCATTCCCCCCAGCGTCCGCAAGGAAGTGAAGATCAAGTACTACCACAATGCCGCCAGGTCGATCCTCAATGCGCCGGCCTCGAACATGTACCCGGAGAACTGCGAACATCTCGTGCGCAGATACGGCCCGGACGATGAGGTCATCCAGGCCAAGAAGGAGAATCTTGTCGAATTCCAGAAGCGGACAGGCCTGAACGTCAATTCGGAGGCGATTCTCTTCTTCTGGCCGTCCCGGCTCGATCCGCTTCAGAAGGGCGTTCATCTGATCGAAGAGGTGCTGCCGAGGTTTGTCGCGATGCACCCGGACGTTCAGGTCGCGGTCGTCGGCAACGGCGTCGGGCAGGACCGCCGGCACATCGACGTTCTCGGCGGCATCGCCTTCGGTTCCGGGGGACGGATCACCTACCAGCGCTTCGATGAGTGCCTCGCCATGCTCGGCTATGCCGCGGCGGCCGACGTCTTCGGCGCATCGCTGTACGAGCCTTGCGGCCAGATCGACCAGGTGGGAAATCTCTTCGGCGCGACGGCGACGAACCGCGACACGGGCGGCTACCACGACAAGATTACGGAGTTGAGGCTGAAGAGCGAGGGGGCGCCGCAGGACGTCGGCAACGGTTTTCTCTTCCGGGACTACGACGGGGGAGGATTGTGGTACGCGCTGGAAAAGAGCGTCCGTTTCCATCGCAAGCCGCCGGAGATCAAGGAACCGCAACTTCAGCGCATCATGCGGGAAGCCAGACAGAAGTACGACCTGTCGGGCATGATTGCGGAATACATTCACCTCTATGAATTGTTGAACGGCGGCAGGCCGCTGGCGTGAACCCGCGGCGGGTCACCGTCCCCCGGCAAGGGAGACGGATGGCCCCGGGCTCCCTGCACGGCCCTCAGGGGGCGTTTCTCCCCGCGATCGACATCGCGATCTTCCTGACCTCCTCCATCGCCTCATCCACGTCTATCGTGAGAAGCCGTCGGTCTCTCATGACGATCCTGCCGTTGATCACGGAATCCGACACATCTGCACCGGATGCCGCATACACGAGATGGGAATAGGGATTGTACATCGGCGTGAGGTGCGGCTTCTTCAGGTCGAGCAGGATGAGATCGGCCGACTTGCCGGGTTCCAGCGATCCGATCGCGCCGTCCAGCCTCAAGGCGCGAGCGCCGCCGAGCGTGGCCATGACGGTGACGACGGTGGCGTCCATGACGGTGGGGTTCGCTTCCTTCAGCTTGTGGTAGCGGGCGGCCGCGGACATCTCGCCGAAGAGATCGAGATCGTTGTTGCTTGCGGCGCCGTCCGTGCCGAGGCCGACGTCCAGGCCGCGCAGGAGGAGCGCGGGGACGGGCGCCATGCCTGCGGCGAGTTTCATGTTGCTTTCCGGGTTGTGGGAGATCTTCACGTCGTGTTCCGCCAGGATGTCGATTTCTCCGGCATCGATCCAATTGCAGTGAACGGCCAGTGTACGGTCGTCGAGCACGCCCAGTTTCCGGAGATAGCGGACGGGCGTCGTGCCGTAACGGGAGCGGATCTCTTCGACTTCGTCCCTTGTCTCGGCGAGGTGGATCATGAAGAGCGCGTCCGCCTCGCGGGCGATCTTCTTCACGGCCTGGAGGGTCTCGCCGCGGCAGGAATAAGCGGCGTGGCAGGCGAGGGCGGGAACGACGAGCGTCGAGGGATCGCGCCACTTGTCCAGGAAGCCCTGCGCGATCTCCATCTGCCTTTCCAGGACCCCTCCCGGCATCGGGCCCGCGTCGAGGAAGCCCTGGCAGGGGACGAGCCGGAAGCCCGAAGCGACGGCGGCGCGGGCGACGCTGCTTTCGTGGAAGTAGGCGTCGCAGCAGGTCGTCGTCCCCGAGAGGATCATCTCCGCGATGGCGAGCATCGACCCGGCGTAGGCCATCTCCCGGCTGACGTGCTTCGCTTCGGCGGGAAAGATGTGGTCGTGAAGCCAGGTCATGAGCGGCAGATCATCCGCCATTCCCCGGAAGCACACCATGGGAAGGTGACTGTGGGTGTTGACCAGGCCGGGCAGGATCAGGTGATTCTCGGCGGACAGGGTTTCTTTCGCGCGGTACAGCCGCTCCGTCTGCGGGCTCCATGGTGCGAGATGAACGATCTTCCCCTCGTCGACGATCAGGAGCGGATCTTCCACGATGCCGTCGCGCGTCGACATCGTCAATGCCGTTCCTCCCCGGATGAGGAGATCGACTTCACGAACGGCGGGACCTGTGGTCATGACGAAAGACTCCTTTTTACGCGAAGCGCGATTGCGGAAACCCTGCTCATCGCCTCGTTCTCGTCGAAGGTCAGGATGCGGCGATTTTTCATCACGATCCTGCCGTTGATGACCGTCGTTTCCACATCCGCACCGGAGGCCGCGTAGACCAGCTGGGAATGGGCATTGTAGAGCGGCGTCAGATGGGGCTTGTTGAGGTTCAGGACGATCACGTCGGCCTTCATCCCCTTCTCCAGCCGTCCCACCTGACCGTCCATCCCGAGGACCCTGGCCCCCTGGCAGGTGGCCATCCTCAAGACGGTGCGCGCGGACATGAGGGTGGGGTCGAGACGCTCGACCTTTTCGAGCTTGGCGGCGGAATCCATTTCGCCGAACATGTCGAGATTGTTGTTGCTGGCGCAGCCGTCCGTGCCCAGACCGACAGGGATTCCGGCCGAGATCATCTTCGATACGGGTGCGCAGCCGGAGGCGAGCTTCATGTTGCTCTCCGGCACATGGACGGCGCCGCAGCCCCCGTCCGCCAGCATGGCAATATCGTCCTCGTCGAGGCAGACGCAGTGGAAGGCGAAGAAGCGGTCCGTCAGGAAACCGATGTCCCGCAGAAACGTGACGGCCTTCTTCCCGAATTTCGCCTGGAGCTGTCTCGTCTCCTGCCGATTCTCGAGCAGGTGGACGGCGTACCGCAGGCCGTAGCGGTCGGCAAGCCCTTTCGACCGGAGAAGGATCTCCTCGGAGCACGTGTAGAGGGCATGCGGTTCGACCATGATCCGAACGAGCGGGTGGTCCGACCATTTCCGGATCAGCCGTTCAGTGTAGGCGAGACCCTCGTCCGGGGTCTTGAAGTTGGGCGACGGAAAGTCGAAGAGGACCTCGCCCAGGATGGATCGCATGCCGGCATCGCTGCAGGCGCGGGCGGTCTCGTCCTCGAAGATGTACATGTCCGAGAAGGTCGTCGTTCCGGAACGGATCATTTCCGCGCAGGCGAGCAGCGTGCCCCAGTAGACGAACTCGGGATCGACGTTTTTCGCCTCGGCGGGGAAGATGTAGTTGTTGAGCCATTCCATGAGATCCATGTCGTCCGCGATGCCGCGGAAGCAGGTCATGGCAGCGTGCGTGTGGGCGTTGACCAGCCCGGGCATGACGAGACAACCCCGGGCATCCAGGACGTCCCGGGCGTGCCATCGCTTTTCGAGGAGACTGCGGGGTCCGATATCGGCGATCGCATCGCCGGAAATCACCAGTGAGCCGTCTTCGATCGCGGTATCCTTCTCGTCGAGAGTCAGGATCAAACCGCCGGAAATGAGCAGATCGGCATCGGCCATGGGCTGCATGTCCTCCGTGGGGCGGATGTTTTCGGCGGCCTCTTATATCATCGAATACCAAGCTTGACACCAATTTTTTGAAATACTATAGGGTTGCAGGTTTGTCCGGGCCTGGGTGGCGGAATTGGTAGACGCAAGGGACTTAAAATCCCTCGATGCCCAGCATCATGCGGGTTCAAGTCCCGCCCTAGGCACCAAGAAAATCAAGGTCGTACAAGGGCTTACCCGAATACGGCCTTTTTTCGCTCCGGGTGACCCGCCGGTAATAGGTCATAATATCCCGTTCTGTGCACCCCTCAACGACACCACAACCAAGCCGCAAGGGATTTTTGGGGGGATAAATTTCCCTTGGGGGTGGCACTGGCATAAAAAAGGAGGGCCAACGGCCCCTCCCGTGCACTTCGTCTTCCGATCGTCTCTACAATCCAATCGCTGCGTCACCGGGTGTGCAGGTCAGACTTGACATTATGTCATTTGTGGCATATAGACAAAAACAAGATTAGATTTTTAATTAAATGAGTCCCTCTTCGGATGCATGAGCAATGGCAGAAAAGATGGCTGCATCGAATTCGGTTACCGCCAAGAGTTTTGCTGTTCGGCCAATGGAACCAATTGGCTGTCGGCCGTTCGTCCGGGAAGCAATAACGCGCATCGTGCGTGATTTGCCTCCCGTCTGCGGTGCGTTTCTAGAGAAGTCCTGTTTGGAAAGGAGACGGAATGGATAAGGTAACGCTTACAGTAAACGGTGTTCAACGTCAGGTCGCCGCAGGTCCGGATATGGTTCTGATCGATCTCCTGCGCAAGGACCTACATCTGACCGGGACGAAGCAGTCCTGCGACCGGAAAGGGCAATGCGGCGCCTGTACGGTCATCGTTAATGGCAGGGCGGTACGTTCCTGCATTACAAAAGTGGCCAAGCTGGAGGGCGCGGAAATCATCACGGTAGAAGGATTGGGGACACCCCAAAATCCCCACCTGATTCAGGAGGCTTTTGTCCTGGCGGGAGCCATTCAATGCGGATTCTGTACGCCGGGCATGATCATGGCCACAAAGGCCCTCCTGGATCAGAACCCGGACCCTGATGCGGCGGCGATCAAGAAGTCCCTGGCGCGTAATCTGTGCCGTTGTACAGGCTATAAGAAGATCATCGAGGCGGTCCAGCTTGCCGGACGATTTCTTCGCAAAGAGACGAACCCCGAAGAGGTCCGCAACATGATCCCCAAAGGTATGCTGGGTGCATCCCATCCAAGGCCCACGGCGATGATCAAGGCCTGCGGCACTGCCAAGTTCAATGCAGACATTGATCTTCCGCCCAATGCCTTGGACCTGGCCGTTGTCCGCAGCACCCAATTTCATGCCCTGATCAAGTCCGTGGACACCTCGGCGGCGGAGAAGATGCCCGGTGTCGTCGGTTTCATGAGGGCCGAAGACATCAAGGGGACGAACCGCATCCGGCTGACGGTTCCGGACCAGCCCATTCTCTGCGAGGACAGGGTCAGGACCTTGGGCGACCCGATCCTGGCCGTCGTGGCCGAGACCCGGGAGCAGGCGCGGGCGGCAGCAGCGGCGGTGAAGGTGGAATACGAGCCCCTGCCGGTCATGATGACGCCCGAAGAATCCCTCGCCCCCGGGGCTTATCAAATCCACAGCCATGCGCCCAACAACATCCTGGGATCGCAACCTGTGATCAAAGGAGATGCAGCAAAGGCCTTGAAGGAGGCGAAGACGGTCGTCGAGGCGGAATTCGCAACACAGACGAATCACCAGGCGGCCCTGGAGCCGGAAGTCTCTTCCGCTTACCTCGCCGGCGACGGTGAAAATCCGCAGCTGATCTTCATCGGCCGGAGCATCAACATCCACACCCACCTTGCACAGATGAAGGAAGCGGTCGGATACGAGAACATGCGTTACCAGGAGGCCTTCTCGGGCGGGCAATTCGGCATCAAGTCGTCGCTCGCCCCAGAGTCCCTGGCGGCCGCTGCCGCGCTGCACTTCAAGCGCCCTGTGCGTTACGTGCCCAGCCTGGAAGAATCGCTCCAGATCACATCCAAGCGGGCTTCCTACAGCAGCATGAAGGTGAAACTCGCGGCCGACGGCGACGGGCATCTGACCGCCCTTGACATCGATTTCACCGTGAACAAAGGGGCCTACACGGGAAACGGGATGAATCAGATGATGCGTTCCCTGCAGATGCTGCAGAGCGCGTACAACATTCCCAATATCGAAGCCCTCGGGCGGGTCGTGTACAGCAACGAAGCATTCAGCGGCGCCGCACGCGGCGCCGGCCCGCCCAAAACGAATTTCGCCCTGGAATCGGCCGTGAACATGCTGGCGGAAAAGGCAGGAATCGATCCCCTGGAATTCCGCCGGATGAACTCGCTGAAGCCGGGGCAGACGAAAGGCACCGGGATGGTCGTTCACCAGTGGCCCTTTGCCGAGCTTTGTGACGTCATTCGACCGCATTACGACAGGGCGAACAAAGAGGCGCAGGCCTTTAACGCACAGGGCGGGAAACTGAAGCGCGGCGTCGGCATCGCTTGTCATTCTTTCGGAATCGGCGCCGCGGGGGACAAGGCGACTCTGTCCGTCGAAATCGACGCGGATGACGGCATCACGATCTACGCCGCCGTCGCCGATCCCGGCGAAGGCAACGATTCCATGCTGTCGCAGATCGCGGCGCATCAACTGGGGCTTCCGCTCGAAAAGGTGCGGCTGTACACCCGGGATACGGACAAGACCGTCGGCATGGGGCCGGCGGCCGGCAGCCGTATGACGTTCATGGCCGGCAATGCACTGCTCAAGGCGATTGAGAACCTCCAGAACGCCATGAAGGAGGCCGGAACCAGGACCTATGCCGGGCTGAAGAAAGCGGGCAAACCAACGCGTTATGAGGGCGTCCACAAGAACGACCTTCCTGCCGGCCTTGACAAGAAGACCGGGCAGGGAAATTCCTTCGTCTCGGAATGCCACAATATCCAGATGGCCGAAGTGGAGGTGAACACGGAAACCGGTGCCGTCCAGGTTCTCAAGATGACGACGGCGGTGGATGCGGGAACGATCATCAACCCGCAGGCCCTTCAAGGTCAACTGGAAGGCGGAATGGATCAAGGCGTCGGTTATGCACTCCGCGAGGAGTACATCCATGGAAAGTCCAAAGACTATGTTACGTTCAAATTCCCGACGATACGCGACGCCTTCGAGAGCGAGATCATCACCCGCGAAACGCCCCGTATGAACGGGCCCTTGGGCGCCACGGGTATCGGAGAGATGACAATGCTTGCCACCGCTCCTGCGGTGACGCACGCCATCTACAACGCCTGCGGAGTCAGGATTTACAGGTTGCCGGCCACGCCGGAGAAGGTGAAGGCGGCGCTTGCGGCTGCAAGGAAATAGCCGCTCACAGTGCGTATGCGCGTCCTTGTTGGAAAATCGGCAGGCCTCCGAGGTCCTCTGCGGAGGCTTGCCGATCCGCGCGCACGACTCTTCGGCAAGGGGTTCCGTGAAACGCGCAAAATCCCTCGAAGATTGGAGGGAAGATTCCCGTCGCTGAAGAGAAGGCAAGAAGGGAAGCATTCCATCTACGCTGGCGATGCCTGCACGACGCCCCTGCCCAGACAGGACATGGAGTCCATCGACGTGTATTGTACGGGATACCCGGCCCGGAGCGGCGGGACGGGGGCGCCACGGGTTCGCCGAAGAGCTCCAGGCCCCATCGAGAGGAATCCCGCCCGAGCGTTAAGAGTGCCCGCCGGATTATCACCGAACTCATCAGTGCCCGCGTCCGCTGAAGAACACGGCTCGATCCTGGTTCTCCGGCTGAAGCCCCAGAATGCGGGGCGGATCTGGATCAACCGCGCAAGGGCCCGATGCGGGTGTTCGTGGATCCCGGGCAGAAATTCGCAGCATGCAGCCATTGTTGAATATCCGGAGAAACCGGGGGAGGGAAGAAGCGGCATGGATGACGCCGTGATCAAATACTACCGCTATCTGCTCAAGACGAATTTCGAGCACGCCGGGTCGCTCGATGACGCGTCGATCGTCCTGGATGCGATCGGAGAAAGGGCGATTAATTGTGGGGAGATAGACGCGTTCATGAAGCTGTATGTCCGTATCGCCGACAACAGGATCGAAGACATCAAGTATCAATGTTCTTGCGAACCGATCACCAATGTCGCGGTGGAGATACTGTGTGTTCTGATGAAAGGAAAGAGCTTGGACGAGGCTGCCACCCTAACGGAAGAGTCCTTTAGCCGGTTCCTGGAAAGTGAAAATGAAGAACTGCGGATCAGAGGCAAGGCTTTGCTGGAATTCGTGATGCGGGGGATTGAACGGTACAGAGTCGAGGGCTCCCCGCACGGTCGGCAGGAAACGCCGTGACGACGGACCAGTCCCTCCATTACCCCCCTTGCACGATCCTTTTTTTCGAGCTATCAAACGCCCATCGTAACGAACGGCGGCAGGTGTCCTCCTGCATCATGCCATGAAAGACGAGGAGAGGCGGATGAAGAGATGGCTGTATGACGAATCCAGGCATCGCGGGGTCGACTACTCACAGGCCGGGCAAACGGAATCGTATGACGACCGGCATCAGAAATTCCGCAACTATGAAAAAGAGTTCAAGGGGATGATGGATTTTCTGGAGATCGAGAATCCGGAGCGGAAAACAGTTGTCGACTTGGGCTGCGGTACCGGCGCCGCGTCCGTTCTGGCGGCGAACCGTTTCAAGGCCGTTTACGCGGTCGACGTCTCGGAAGCGATGATAGAGAAAGCCAGGAAGAAGGTCGGCGCGGATGTCCGGAACCTCAAATTCATTGTTGCCGGGTTTCTGAGCTATGAACATCAAGGGGAGCCGGTCGACTTGGTCATCACCAAGGCCGCGCTTCATCACCTGCCCGATTTCTGGAAACAGGTGGCGCTGCTGCGGATCAACAGAATGTTGAAGGCGGGCGGCCTGCTGTACATCCATGATGTCGTGTTCCAATTCGATCCCCGGGGATATGCCGGCAAGATCGATTCCTGGATCGCCGGGTTCGGGAAAATCGCCGGTGAAGAGTTCAAGTCGGAGGTCGAGACCCATATCCGGGACGAGCACAGTACATTCGGCTGGATCCTGCATGGCATGCTGGAGAGGGTCGGATTCTCCGTAGACAAGTGTAGATCGGACGATGATTTCCTGACGGAGTATGCCTGTCGCAAAGTCAGGGATTGATCCGTGCCGGGACAATCTGCGGGCGGCTGTCAGCCGTGGGCCGCTCTCACCGAAAAATCCTCGTCGGCAGGCTCCTGTCGGCAATAACGCTGTCGTCCCCCTGCACAAAGGCGGGGACATCCCCATCTCCGGTCTGTCTGCCGTCTCTTTCCAAGCCCGATGCGCTGTTTTCTTCCCCGACCTCTGACCGGACTGAGGATGGTGCGCGGACGGGAACGGCGGCGAATAGCCTATGGACCGGCAATTGAAGAAATGGTATCAGGGGCCAGAAAGGGGAAGATCATGCCCCGCATGCGGAAATTCCGCGGAGCGTTGTATGAGCAGTGAAGAACGGCTGGATGAGGACCTCCGTGCGGAATTGGATCTCCTCAGGCAGGAGATCGCCGCGCTGAAGAAGTCGGAATCCACATGCAGGGAGCAGATCGAATGCCTGCAGAAGGGCAAAGAGTTCTTTCGCGAGATCTCCCTGAATTCTTCGGACATCATTCTTGTCACCGACAGGAACGGGATGATCATCTACGCAAGCCCGTCCCTCGAGCGCTTCCTGGGCTACAAACCGTCGGAAATCATCGGCATGAGCGGCTTCGATTTCATCCTGCCCGTCGACTTGGCGAGGGCCTTTGACGACTACGCGAAGGCGGTTGTCTCGAGCGAAATAATCCCCAATGCCTTCCGCGTCCGGCACAAGGACGGCTCCGAACGCCTTCTCGAAGGCGTGGGAAGGAACCTCCTGGATCAGCCGTCGGTCAATGGCTTTGTCATGAACGTCCGTGACGTCACGGAGCGGAGACGGGCCGAGGAAAAGGTCCGCGAATCGGAAAAACGTCTTGCGGACATCGTCGATTTCCTGCCCGATGCGACTTTCGCGATCGACCGCGAGGGCCGCATCATCGCCTGGAACCGGGCCATCGAGGTCTTGACCGGGAAAGCCGCGGGCGAAATGATCGGCAAAGGGAATTTCGAATATGCCGTTCCCTTCTATGGAGAACGCCGTCCCATCCTCATCGATCTGGCCCTTCAGGGAGGCGGGGAGATTGAACAGCGGTATTTCTTCGTGCAGCGGAATGGGGACATCGTCATTGCGGAAACGACCGCTCCGATGATGCGGGGGGCGTCGAAATACCTGTGGGGGAAGGCGCGGGCCCTCTTTGACGGAAGCGACGGGATTGCCGGGGCGATCGAATCGATCCGCGATATCACGGACCTGACGAAGGCGGAGGAGGAGAGGGAGCTTCTCCGTCGGCAATTGCAGCGGTCGCGGCAGATGGAGGCGGTTGCGACGCTGGCGGGGGGAATTGCCCACGATTTCAACAATATCCTGGGTGCCATCTCCGGCTACATCGACATGAGCATGGCTTACCTCAAGAAGGAAGACAGGATCTACTCCTACCTCCGCACCATGAACGGCGCGGCGGAGAGGGCAAAGGATCTTGTCTGCAAGCTTCTCGTCTTCAGCCGCGAGACGAAACGGGAGTTTCGCCCGTTCCGCGTTTCCCTGGTCGCCGGAGACGCCCTGCGCGTGCTGGAGACGACCCTTCCGGAAAACATCCGTGCCCGCATGAAGAATTCGGCGGAACGGGATATCGTCAGGGGAGACCCCGCCCAGATTCACAGGGCCTTCATGAACCTTTGCGACAATGCGGTCTGCGCCATGAAGGAACGCGGTGGGCTTCTGGAAATCGCCCTTCGCTGCAGGAACGCCGGCAATCAGGAAGGGGCCGCCGGACTTTCCACCCTTCCGCCGGGGCGTTACCTCGAAGTCGCCGTAAAGGACACGGGCACCGGGATCGAGGCGAAGGACATGGAGCACATTTTCGATCCTTTCTTTACGACGAAGAACCCCGGCCAGGGCACGGGAATGGGCCTGCCCGTCGTTTACGGAACCGTGAAGAATCACGGCGGCAAGGTCACCGTGGAGAGCGAGGTCGGCAGGGGAACGACGGTGCGCGTGATCCTTCCGCTTCTGGAAGAACCGGAAGCGCTCTAGCCGCTGCAGAACAGCTAACAGCTTTCTTGAAAAAGGGAGGAATGGGTGGCCGATATCCTGGTGATCGACGACGATGCAAGTTACTCCAGGATGATCTGCGACCGGGTTGCGGAGATGGGGCACCGAGTCCAGCCGGCCCCTGACCTGCGCACGGGGCTGGCATTGGCCGCGGCGAAACCCTTCGATGTTGTTCTCCTGGACGTGCGCCTGCCGGACGGGAACGGGCTCACGGCCATCCCGAAGATTCAGGCCTCGGCATCGTCGCCCGAAGTCATCATCATCACGGGTTTCGGAGAGCCGGATGGCGCTGAACTGGCCATCCGGAACGGCGTGTGGGATTACCTGGAGAAGACGTCTTCCATCAAGAAGATCACGCTGTGCATTCAACGGGCACTGGACTACCGCGAGACGAAGCGGGAACGAAGCACGCCGCACGTGTTCCGGTGCGGCGGCATTCTGGGGCACAGCGTGAAGATGTCGGCCTGCTTCGAATTGCTGGCCCAAGCGTCGCTGTGCGATGCGAATGTCCTCATCACCGGGGAGACGGGGACAGGGAAGGACCTTTTTGCGACGTCGATTCACGAAAACAGCAGCCGCGCCAAGGGGAAATTCGTGGTCGTCGACTGCGCGGCCCTGCCGGCGACGCTGGTGGAAAGCATTCTGTTCGGACACGAAAAGGGATCCTTCACCGGCGCCGACAGGCAGATGACCGGACTGGTCGAGCAGGCGGATAAGGGAACACTTTTCCTGGATGAAATCGGCGAACTTCCTCCGGCCGTGCAGAAGACCTTCCTGCGCGTGATCGAAGGGCGCACCTTCCGTCCCGTCGGCGGCCGGGAGATGAAAGCGACTTCCGCCTGATTGCGGCGACAAACCGCAACCTCGAGGACATGGTTCGGGTGGGCGAGTTCAGGGAAGATCTCCTCTTCCGGCTTCGCACCATCACCATCAAGACGCCGCCGCTGCGCGAACGGCGCGAGGATTTGTGGGATCTGATGATGCACCATGTCGCCATGCTCTGCCGGCGTCACGACATCGCCTTGAAGGGTTTCTCTCCCGAATTTCTCGAAGTGATCGCCTCCTATGATTGGCCGGGCAACGTGCGGCAGTTCTTCCACACGATCGAGAGGGCCTTTGCCGTCGCATACCGCGAGCCCACATTCTACCCGAAGCACCTTCCCCCCGAGATCCGCGTGAAGCTCGCCAAGACGGATCTGGAGAAGGAGCGCGTCTCCGGCGCTGACGTCCCTCCATCCGCCGCGTCTCCCCTCGCCGCGTTTCAGGAATTTCGCAGGGCATCGGAGTGGGACTATCTTCGCCGCCTCATGGATTCCTGTGGGTCGAGCGTGAAGGAAGCCTGCCGCATTTCCGGGCTGTCGCGGTCCCATCTGTACGATCTGCTCAAGAAGCACGACATCACCGTCGTCAACGGATAGTCTGCCTTTCGTCTTGGTTCTTCCATCCTGTCACGGTGTCCGCTCTTCAGGACGGATTCCGGAATACCGGACGATTTTCCTCCTCCCGAGCGCCTTCTCCGAGACCTCTCCTGACCCGTCGATCTGCGCAACCAGCGAATATCGCTCGCTTCATGACATGCAGACGTATTTGGCATGCAAGTTGACTATCGGGGTACAAATCACTTCGACTGCAGGGGCGGTCACTGAACAAGACAGGGAAAGGGGGAAAAGAAATGAAAAAGATGACGTTGGGCATGAAGCTGGTATGGGGAGGGGTAGCTGTCGTTCTGATACCGCTTCTCGTCGTGGGAATCTTCTCCGCGCGATACGGAATTTCATCCTGATCATCGGCGCCGCCTTCCTGGCCGTCACGGTCCTGGCCGTGTTCTTCTTTGCGCGCAGCATCACAAGACCGATCCATCTGGCGGTGAGCCAGTTGAACGAGGCCTCCGGCCAGGTGTCGTCGGCATCGGGACAGGTGGCCCAGGCAAGCCAATCGCTGGCGGAGGGCGCGTCGGAATCCGCCTCGTCGCTCGAGGAAACCTCGTCTTCGCTGGAGGAGATGACGTCGATGACCCGGCAGAATGCAGACCATGCGACACAGGCGAAGAGCCTGATGGCGGAAACGAAGCAGATCGTGGAGAAGGTCGACGCGCACATGAATCAGATGGCCCAGGCCATGGCGGATGTCACGAAGACGAGCGAGGATACGGGGAAGATCATCAAGACCATCGACGAAATCGCCTTCCAGACGAACCTTCTCGCGCTCAATGCGGCGGTCGAAGCGGCGCGTGTCGGTGAAGCGGGTGCGGGATTCGCTGTCGTCGCCGACGAGGTGCGGAACCTGGCCATACGGGCTGCAGAGGCGGCCAAGAACACGAGCGTCCTGATCGAGAACACGCTCAAGAGCGTCAAGAACGGCAACGAGTTGACCAAGATCACCCACGAGGCTTTCAAGGGAAATGTCGAAATATCGGTAAAAGTCGGTAATATCATAGATGAAATAGCAGCCGCATCCCAGGAGCAGGCGCAGGGGATCCAGCAGATCAACATAGCCGTTTCCGAGATGGACAAGGTGACCCAGGCGACGGCGGCCAACGCCGAGGAGTCCGCAAGCGCTGCAGAGGAGATGAACGCCCAGGCCGGGCAGATGAAGGAAGTCGTCAGGGGGCTCGTCGAGGTTGTCGGGGGTGCGTTCAACGGCAACGGTGCGGGGTGTGTCTCGAAGGTCATGGGGGGACATGCAGGAGCGGTCAAGAAATCTATTGTCGCGGCAATGAAGGCGGCCAAGAAACCGAAGGTCGACAGGAACCTCATCCCGATGAAGGAAGGGGAGTTCCAGGACTTCTGACGACCATGCCAATTGGTGAAGGGCGGAAGCGAACCCTTCCGCCCTTTTCCTGCGGAGGGATGCACCCTTGACAACCGTCCCGGTGCCTGACATAGAAGCGAAAAAATCGTGCGGGGGCGTGGGATGGCGAGCGTTCGGCAGTTTCGCTACGGAGCGGACAATTTCGGATACGTCATACACGGGCAAAGGCAGGCCTTGGTCATCGACGGCGGCGCCGTGGCGGAGATCCTGCGCTTCACGGGGGAGAGGGGACTGCGGATCTCTCTCGTCGGGAATACCCACAGTCACGCGGACCACACGTCGGGGAATGCGGCTCTTCTCCGGGAGACAGGCGCAGAATACCTTGCACCTGACGTCCCGAGGGAGGGGCACCGAATCTCCCTGGGGGATGAATCGGTCACCGTCATGCGGACGCCCGGCCACACGAAGGATTCGATCTGTTTTCTGGCGGGAATCTATCTGATCAGCGGCGACACGCTCTTCAACGGGACGATCGGGAACTGCTTCAGCGGGGATCAGGCGGCCTTCCACCGCACCGTGAAAGCCTTGATGGCCCTGACGCCGGAGACGGTCGTGTACGCGGGCCATGACTACGTGAAGGATTCCATCGCCTTTGCACGAAAGCTGGAACCCGGGAACCGGGACCTCGATTCCTTTGCCGCAACGTACGATCCCCGGCACGTCTTTTCGACTCTCGCGGATGAATTCCGCATCAACCCCTACTTCCGCTTCAATGCAAAGCCGATCGTGGATCTCCTGCGCCGGAGAAACCTGCCCGTTGCGTCGGAAGAGGATCGCTGGCGGTCGCTGATGTCGATCGAATAGGGATCGCGGCATTCCCGGAAGGCCGACGGGGGGAGGCTTCGGCTGCAGGGGTCAACGCAACGTGAGGCGATAGGACTTGACGCGATGGACGGGATGGTAGGACATCTTCGACTGCGCCAGTTCCGGGATGTTCATATCGCTTTCCTTGCTGATGTAACGGTACCCCTGGAACAGCCGCCTGGCGCATTCCCTGTCGAGAAACTGGTAGAGCCCCTTGATTCTGGCGAAGGCCTTCTCGAAATTGAGGATGCCGATCTGGCCGTTGAGCCGCGTCCGGATGCCGAACGCCGTCACCTCCCCGTCGATTCGCACCAACAGCCCCTCGGCCTCGAGCTCGCGCAGGGACCTGATGGTCGCCTCGGCTGCTTTCTTCTCGCAGGCGAGCGGCCAGTTCGAAGGCAGATCGCATTCACGCTCGATGCACCACTGCTCGAGGAAGGCGAGGCATTCCGCCTGCGACTCCGGTCCCATGGCCTCGACCCGGACACGGTCCCGGTCGAGATATTCCCTCGTAAACTGATGGATCAGGTTCCGTTTCTTGGCGTAGCGATTCCCGCGGAGCTCCGCGAGGTCCGTCGTAAGATAGATGTAGTCCTCGAATTCCCGCTGCTCCTCGACGAGAAATCGTGCCTCGATCCCGGCCCTGCCGTAAAGGGACAGGTACTCCTCCGGGACGAACCAGTAGCTTCGATATCCGTGCCGTTCCGCGATCCTGGACAGTTCAGCCGGTTCCAGCGGGCCGGCGGGCCCGAAAGGAACGATCAGGTGGCGGTCCTCCGGTTTGTCCAGCGGTTCGTTGTCGATCAGGAGTACGCCGTCTTCGACGACGTAGGAAGTCCGGGAGGCGCAGTCGCTCCAGGCGATGAGCGAAGCCAGGGAATAGATGCTCAAGGAGAAGGGCTGGTCGGCGAAATAGGGCTTCAGCAGCGGAAAATCCGTTGTCTTAAGTGCCTTGAACGTCATGGCTTGCCTTTCAGCAGCATGGGCGCGGCATGCTCCATCGGGGAAAAACCGAGGCGTTCGTAGAACGGGCGAGAGTCCCCCTCGGCGATGAGACCGATCCAGAAAAGACCGTCCGCATGGAGGCGATCGACGATTCTGCGGACGATCCCGCTGCCGATCCCCCTGCCCCTGAAAGAGGCTCGGACGGTCACGTCCTGAATGTAGGCATCGCTGGTCCCGTCGCTGATGGCCCTTCCCATACCGATCAGGTTTCCGTCCAGAAAGACGGCGAGAAAACAGTGGCTGCGTCCGACGATACCGCGGACGATGCCCGGCTGCTCGTCACCGGCATCCCACCAGCCGTTTTCCTTGTAGAGGCTGACAATCTGCGCGATCTCCCGGGGAGCGGGGGACAGGAGAAATCGATATTCCATCGGTCGTGCGCTCTCCATGAGCGGCTTTGCTCCTTGTATTCGCAGGCGCGCCGCGCCGAAAGGGACGCTGCGCAGGCCTGACGTAACTTACTGAGAGGCCCTTCCGTTGTCAAGTTCGGTTCTTTCGGGCTCCCTGCCTCCGGCTCATTCCTTGATCTTTGCCATTCGATCGTCTATAGACCCTGAGAATCCCATCCAGAGAAGATTGGAGGATATCTCATGAAGAAGGGGCTGCTCGTCTGCAGGACGGAAGGAGAAGAGGCGGAGGAGGCGGGGAATCTGACCGCATTGAGAAGCCTGCTGAAAGAAATTCCGCATCCTTTCCGTCCGGGGATGGAGGTGGGGATCAAGGTCCATTGGGGCGAAAAAGGGAACCGCGGTTTTCTTCCCGCTCCTTATACGAAGGAGATCGTGCTGTGGCTTCAGGGCCTTCAGGTCCGGCCCTTTGTTTTTGACACGTCGGTGCTCTATTCCGGAGGCAGGCGCGACGGGGCAGAGTCATTGGAGACGGCGCGACGCAACGGCTTCAGCGAAGAAACCCTCGGCTGTCCCGTGATTGTGGCGGACGGCCTGGACGGGCGGGCTGTCCATTCCATTCCGGCGAGGATGAAACACTTTGCGACCGTCCAGGTGGCCGACGTGGTCGGAAAGACCGGTGGCTTCGTGATCTTTTCCCACTTCAAGGGGCACATGCTCTCTTCCTTCGGCGGCGCGATCAAGAACCTTTCCATGGGGTTCGCATCCCGAGCCCAGAAACAGCGCATGCATTCGGACGCCCATCCCGTCCTGAACAGGAAGAAATGCACCCGCTGCGGACTGTGCGTGAAGGTGTGCCCGGCCGGCGCCGCGAGCATAGGCAAGGGGGCGTTTCCGGCTTACGACCTCCAGCGCTGCATCGGCTGCAGTCAGTGCATCGCATTGTGCGCCGAGGCGGCGCTCAAGATCTTCTGGGATTCCGATCCCGGCGTATTCCAGGAAAAGCTGGTGGAAACGGCGGCGGCGGTCTGGAGGGTCATCGGCGCCCGCAGCATCGCCATCAACGCCCTCATCAAGATCACCAAGGAATGTGATTGCATGCCCGGCAGGAATCCCACCATTGCGAGGGACGCCGGATTCGTGGGAGGCGGCGATCCGGTCGCCGTGGACCGGGAATCCCTGTCGATCGTCGGGCCCGAACCATTCGAAAACGCCCATCCGGGCGTTCCCTGGAAGAAGCAGTTCGAGCATGCCGCCGCCGTGGGCTTCGGTGCGCCGGGGAAAGGTCAGGCAAGGACGTAGTGGTTGCCGGTCTTCGCAACGGCCGCCGTCCGCACGAGACGCTCCACGTGCTTTCCCATGATCGCCTTTTCACCGAAGACGAAGAATTCCTTCGGCTCGCGGGGCCTGCCATAGACGATCCAGCATTCGGCGATCTCCTCCAGCGAGCGGGGGACTTTGAGGGCCTCGATCAGTCTTTCCTCGCGGATCCGGATGACGTCTTCGTACTTCTGCCACAGATCCTCCGGAAAGGGGGCTTCGAAGATTCCCTTCTCGTGGCCGGTGACGAGCACCCTGGCCGGAACCCGCTTCAGACGGGAAAGAGACGCCAGCGTGTCTTCGATGCTGGAGTACCGGTCGCCGTACCATGGGCCGAAGGCGGACAGATCGTAGTCTCCGAGGAAGAGAACGCCTTCGGCGGGGAAATGCAGCGCCAGGTGTCCCGGCGTGTGGCCGGGCGTTTCGAGGATCTCTATTGCAGCGGAACCGCCCGCCGGTGTCCCGCCTTCGCGCAGGTATCCGGCCGGTTTCCGGCTTCGATAATGGAACCGCCCGCGCAACTCGTCCCTCCAGTAATTGCGGTAGGCGGCGTCTTCCAAGCCGTACCAGTCGAGGAAGGTCTCCAGGTCGGCGAGGGGGGAGGCGTCCTTCCCGGAAATCCGCAGGGGGAGCCCCTCGAAGAGATCCAGGTGCATGAAGTGGTCCTCGTGCCAGTGGGAAAGCCAAACTTCGCGGACGTCACCCGATGACGCCAGTCGGCCGAGGCGGTCCCTGTGCGAACCGGGGTCGATGAGGATTCCCGCTCCCTCGATGAACAGGGAATGGCAATTCGGGTACCTCCCCCGGCGGTCGCCGGGAAGGAAACGGATCGGGCCGAAACGTCGCTCTTCCATGGAACCTCCATCCAGAAGCGGCAGGACTATAACGGTTCCCCCGGTTGCCTGTCAAATTCCTTTATCGACGATTGCCTTGACCAGGGGCGCAAATTCCCCTATATTCGCTCCCTCTCTGAAGACAACCCATGCGGAGGTACGTATGAAATTGATACTCTTGGGCGCCCCGGGCGCGGGGAAGGGGACCGTGGCGAAGATGCTGGCGGAAGTGGACGGATCGGTGCAGATCTCTACGGGAGATATCCTTCGCGCCGCCGTGAAGGACGGTACGGACCTGGGCAGGAAGGCCAAGGACTTCATGGACCGCGGCGACCTCGTCCCGGATACGCTGATCATGCAGCTGATGGGAGAGCGGCTCCAGCAGAAGGACTGCGCGAAGGGCTTCATCCTGGACGGATTCCCGCGCACGATCCCGCAGGCGGAGGCGCTGAAGATCCTGATGGGAAAGCTGGGGATCCGCCTGGATTTCGTGGCGAACCTCGAAGTGCCGCGTGAGGTCGTCCTCGACCGCCTCACGACGCGCAGGACCTGCTCCAACGCGGCCTGCCAGGAGATCTACAATGTGAAGAGCAATCCGCCGACGCCCGACGGCAAATGCCGGAAGTGCGGAAGCCCGGTCGTCCAGCGCGACGACGAGACGGAAGAAGCGATCCTGTTCCGCCTCGAGACGTACGGCAAGAAGACGGCCCCGCTGATCGGTTTCTACGAGAAGGAAGGATTGCTCCGGAACTTCGCCTCGATCAACAGCAGGGAAACGGTCGCAGAAATCCGGAAAGCACTGGGGAGATGATCGATTACAGGCGGGAGCTGAACAGCGAACAGCTCCGCGTGGTCATGGAGCCCGGAGGGCCTCTGCTGGTGATCGCGGGGGCCGGCAGCGGGAAGACGCGGACGCTCACCCACCGCGTGGCGCGGCTGATCGAAACGGGCGTCCCTCCCGAACGCATCGTCCTGGCCACATTCACCAACAAGGCCGCCCGGACGATGCTGGCCCGGGTAAGGGAAATCGCCGCTGTCCCGACGGAGCGGCTCTGGGGCGGGACCTTCCATCACCTCAGCCATCGCATCCTCCGCGGCAACGCCGGCCTTCTGGGCTATCCGGCGAATTTCTCCATCATCGACGCGGAAGACGCCAGGCAGATGATCGCCTCGTGCATCGCGGCCTCCGGAATCGACGTGAAGGGCGACCGATTCCCCAAGGCGGACGTCCTGGGCGACATCATCAGCCTGTCGGCGAACACGGATACGGGGCTCGATGCGATTCTCCCGGCCAGATATTCCCATCTGCAGGATCGATTCGAGAAGATCCGCGAGGTGGCCCGCCGGTATGAGGCCAGGAAACGCGAAGTCGGTGTCATGGACTTCGACGATCTGCTCGTGCAGGCCCGCCGGCTCCTGCGCGAGTTTCCGGAAGTCGCCTCGCGCTACGCCGAGCGTTTTCTTCATATCCTCGTCGACGAGTATCAGGACACGAACATGCTTCAAGCCGACATCGTCGATCTGCTCGCGGCGCGCCACCGCAACCTGATGGTCGTCGGGGACGATTCCCAGAGCATCTACTCCTTCCGGGGCGCCGATTTCCGGAACATCCTGCACTTTCCCGAGCGCTACAAGGATTGCCGGATCTTCAAGCTGGAAACCAACTACCGGAGCACGCCGGAGATCCTGCACCTGGCGAACCTGTGCATCGTCCGCAACGACCGGCAGTTTCACAAGGTCCTGAAGGCCGTCCGCGACAGGGGCATCCGGCCCGTTGTGGTGCCGACGCGGAATGTCCTCCAGCAGGCGGACTTCGTCGCCCAGCGGATCCTGGAACTGCATCGCAGCGGCCTGTCGCTGCGGGAGATCGCCGTACTCTACCGGGCCCACTATCACTCGATGGAGGTCCAGATGGAGCTGGTCCGGCGCGGGATCCCCTTCGAGATCCGATCGGGGATCCGCTTCTTCGAGCAGGCCCACATCAAGGACGTGACGGCCCATCTCCGCATTCTCCTGAACCCCCTGGACGAGATCGCCTGGAAGAGGGTTCTCGGTCTGTACCCGCGCATCGGCAGGGCCACGGCCGAGAAGGCCTGGAAGTTCCTCCGGGCCAATCCGGGGCTTCCGGAGGCCCTACGCGGCGAGAAATTCCTTTCCTGCGCGGGAAAGGGTGCTGCGCCGGGCCTTGCCGCCTGCAGCAGCACCCTGCAGCGCCTCCTGGCGAAGCGGTCGGAAGGGAAGGTCTCAGCCCTCGTCGACGCGATCCTCGACGAAGGGTACCGCGGCCTCATGCAGGAGCGCTTCACGGACTACCTCTCGCGGGAGGACGACATCCATCAGCTCGCCTCCTTCTCGGACCGCTATGCATCGCTGGAGGATTTCCTGGGCGAACTGGCGCTGCTGGCGAACACGGACGAGGGGGAGGGGGAAGACGAAGGGGACGACGGTCCGGACCGCGTGACCCTGAGCACGATCCATCAGGCCAAGGGGCTCGAATGGACGGCCGTCCTGATGGTGTGGTGCGCCGAAGGGATGCTGCCGCTGGCCAGGGCCCTGAAGGAGGCGGAAGGCGAGGAAGAGGAGCGCCGGCTCTTCTACGTCGCGGCGACGCGGGCGAAGGACCAGCTCTACCTCTGCTACCCCGCCTGCACCTACGCGCGGGAAGTGGGGTACGCCCCGGTTTCGCCGTCGCGTTTCATCCGCGAACTGACGCTCTCCTCGCCGGACCGTTCCGCGCCGCCTTACGAGGAGTGGGTCCTGTTCGAGGAGTAGCGCGTTCCCTCTACATCCACTTGTCCGACTTGTCCCGGGCCTCGTACTCGGCGCGGAGGGCGATCTGCGTCGCCTCGGCGATATCCTCCACGCGCCGCACCCAGTCCTCGAATTTGATGTCCACGCCGAAGACGCCCACCATCTCGTCCCTGTCGTCCGCAATCGGGCCGGAAACGGTGAAGCACAGCGCACCCGTCATCTTCGAAATGTAGAAATTGGTGACGTGGATCTTGCCCGACTGGAGCGGGCGGATGAACCACTCGCGGTCGGACTGGTCCGTTCCGACGCCGTAGTTCTCGTATTTCGCACGGTCCGCGATGTTGGTGACGTTGCGCGTCGTCTTGCGGCCATTCATGTCGACGACGTAGGCGAACTGGATGGACGGGTTCTCCTCGATGATCTGCTGCATGATCGGTTCCTGGGCATCCGGCTTCATGGTCTTCATGACGGGGTGTTCCACGACCTGGCGCACCACGGCGATCGCGGCTTCAGCCGCCCTGTGCTTGATCTTCTCCAGCCCGGACATGAAGAGCTCCGGAAGGTACTTGCGCACCCGCTTTTCCATTTCCTCGTTGGAGATGCCCGTCTGCCGCCCGGCTTCGTATTCCTCCGCGATCCACTTGGAGATCTTGGCCACACCCGGATGGCGCTTGTCGATCGCATGATCGCCGGAAAGGCCCAGCTTCAGGTTGATCCAGTGGGAGATGCCCGCCTTCCCGGACTTGTCGGTGATCATCGGGACGATGGGCCGCTTCAGGAGCTTCGCGGTATCGAAGATGTTGTAGATCTCCTCGGATTTGATGAGCCCGTCGGCATGGACGCCGGCCCGGGTGACGTTGAACTCGGCCCCGACGAAGGGATAGTTTTCGGGGATCCGCACCCCGATCTCCCGCTGGAAGTAATTCGCGATGTCCGTGATGACGGTCGTGTCGATGCCGTCCGTGCGGCCGCGGAGCTGGATATACTCGATGATCAGGCCCTCGAGGGGAGGATTCCCGGTCCTCTCGCCCAGTCCCAGCAGGGTCGCATTGGCGGCGGCGCAGCCGAAGAGCCAGGCGCTGGAGGCGTTGTTGAAGGCCCTGTGGAAGTCGTTGTGCCCGTGCCACTCGAGGAGACGGCCGGGCACCCCGGCATCTTCGATGAAGGCCCGCACCAGTTTGTCCACGCTCCGCGGCAGGGAGGCGCCCGGATAGGTCACGCCGTATCCCATGGTGTCGCAGAGGCGGATCTTGATGTCGATGCCGCTCTGGGCGCGCAGTTTCATGAGTTCCTGGGCGAAAGGAATGCAGAAGCCGTAGATGTCGGCGCGCGTCAAGTCCTCGAAGTGGCACCGCGGGCGAATGCCCGCCTCGAGGATCGTCGTCACGACGCGCAGGTAATCCCCCATCGCCTGCCGCCGCGTCTTCTGAAGCTTGAGGAAGATGTGGTAGTCGGAGACGGAGGTGAGGATGCCGGTCTCCGCGAACCCCGCTTCCTTGACCAGTCCGGCGTCGTTCCGGTCGGCGCGGATCCAGCCGGTGATTTCCGGATAGGCCAGGCCCAGGTCCCGGCACCGGTCCACCGCCTCGCGATCCTTGCCGCTGTACAGAAAGAATTCGCTCTGGCGGATGACGCCGTTGGGGCCGCCCAGCCTGCCCATCAGCGTGTACAGCTCGACGATCTGCCGGACGCTGTAGGGGGGCCGCGCCTGCTGCCCGTCGCGAAAGGTCGTGTCGGTGATGAAAATCTCTGCGGCCGGGTCGATCGGAAGCAGCCGGTGATCGAAGTCGATGCGGCAGACCTCGTCGTAGGGGAAGACGTCCTTCTGGAGGTTCGGTTCGCCGACCTCCTTGAGGTCGAACTTCCAGAAATTCGTGTGCTCGTGATCGAGGACCCTCTTTTCCTTGTTCCATTTGGCCATGGTCGTTCTCCCGGGAGAATCTTCAGGCGCGATCGGGAAGGAAGACAGAGAAGGGCGATGAACTGCGCCGGACAAAAAGACGGTCGCCGGCAACCGGCGTCCGCGGTGTTTCCGCTCGGGAGCCGCCCCGTCGCGATCGCCCGCGCAATCTCTCGAAGGACTCCGCGTGCGTTACACGATCTTCAGGGACAGCTCCATCAACTGCTCGATGGCGACGGGCGACGGTGCATCGGTCAGCAGGCAGGTCGCCTTCTGCGTCTTCGGGAAGGCGATGACGTCGCGGATCGATTCCGCGCCGCTCATGATCATGACCAGCCGGTCCAGGCCGAAGGCAATCCCTCCGTGCGGCGGCGTGCCGTACTCGAGGGCGTCGAGCAGGAATCCGAACTTCATCCGGGCATCCTCCTCGCCGAGTCCCAGTGCCTTGAAGATCCTCGCCTGAACGTCCTGGCGGTGAATCCGGATGCTGCCGCCGCCGACTTCGGAGCCGTTGAGGACCAGATCGTAGGCGCGGGCCCGCACCTTGCCCGGATCGGTTTCCAGGAAGGGCAGGTCCTCCAGCACCGGCGACGTAAAGGGGTGGTGCGTCGACACGTACCTCTTTTCCGACTCGCTGTACTCCATGAGAGGAAATTCCGTGACCCAGGTGAAGGCCAGCTGATCCGCACCGACGAGGTTCAGCTTCCGGGCAAGGTGGATCCGGAGGTTGCCGAGGACGTCCTGCACGACTCTGCGCGTGTCGGCCGAAAAAACCAGCACGTCCCCCGGTTTCGACCCGGACCGCTCATTGATCCGTCCGATCTCCTCGGGGCTCAGGAACTTCGCGATGGGAGAGGTCCAGCCCTCGGCGGAGATTCTCGCCCAGGCGAGTCCCTTGGCTCCGTAGGCCGCCCCGAAGTCCTTCAGTCCGTCGAGGTCCTTCCGCGAAAGGGCGGCCGCGTCGGGGATGCGGATCGTCCGGATCAGGCCTCCCGAGTCGGCGACCTCCCGGAAGAGATTGAACGCCGATTTGCCGACGATATCCGTGAGGTCCTGAATTTCCAGCCCGTAGCGCAGATCCGGGCAGTCCTTTCCGTAACAGTCCATGGCCCTGCGATACGAAATCCTGGGGAAGGGCAGGGGCAACTCCCTGCCGAGGCAGGTCCGGAACACATGGGCGATCATCCTCTCCATCGTCGAGAGGATGTCTTCCTCCGAGACAAACGACATCTCGACGTCGATCTGCGTGAACTCGGGCTGCCGGTCCGCGCGGAGGTCTTCATCGCGGAAGCACTTCACGATCTGGAAGTAGCGGTCGAAGCCGGAAACCATGAGCAGCTGCTTGAAGATCTGCGGCGACTGGGGAAGCGCGTAGAACATCCCCTTGTTGACGCGGCTGGGGACCAGGTAGTCCCGCGCCCCTTCGGGCGTGCTCTTCGTCAGAAAGGGGGTTTCCACTTCGATGAAGCCTTCCCGCTGGAAAAAGGACCTCGTTTCCCCCGCCACGCGGCTGCGGAGGAAGAGGTTCCTCTGCAGGGCGGGCCTGCGGAGATCGAGGTAGCGGTACTTCAGGCGGACGTTTTCCGAGATCTCTTCCTGCGCATCGAGGAGGAAGGGCGGCGTCTTCGACTCGTTGAGGATTTCCAGCCGTCCCGCCATGACCTCGATCTCGCCGGTCTTCAGATCGGGATTCTCCATCCCCGCTGGCCGTCGGCGCACGGTTCCGGCCACGGCGAGCACGTATTCGCTGCGGATGCGGTGCGCATCGCGGTGGGCGTCCGGAGCAACGTCGGGATTGAAGACGACCTGAACGAGGCCTTCGCGGTCCCGCAGGTCGATGAAGATGACGCCGCCGTGATCCCTCCGGCGGTGGGCCCAGCCCATCAGCACCACCTCCCGGCCGTCCAGGGCGGCGGTCACATCGCCGCAGTAATGGCTTCTCTTTAGACCCGTAATGAATTCAGCCAACTTTCCTCACCTCGCTCGAAGATGGTCCGTGACAGTGTCCTCGATCCCCGGGAGCGGCACGCTCGACTGCGCGGCGCTTTTCATATCCCGCAGACCGGCGCTGCCCTGCGCGAGCTCGTTTTCACCCAGGATCAGGGTATAGCGGCACCCGAGCCGGTCGGCCCTTTTCATCTGGCTCTTGAGGCTCTTGCCGCCGATTTCCATTTCCACGGAGAGCCCGCGCATGCGGAGACGGTTGCAGATCCCGTAGGCGACTTCCTGCGCCTTCTCTCCGATCGCGGCCACGAAGAGGTCCAGACTCCGCCCCGGTCCGTCATCCTGATCGGGGAGCAGGGAGATCAGGCGCTCCATGCCGATGGCGAAACCGATCCCCGGGATATCCGGTCCGCCGAGGTCGCGAACCAGCCCGTCGTAACGCCCGCCGCCTGCGACCGCGTTCTGGGCGCCGAGGTGCTCCGTCGTGATCTCGAAGGCGGTCCGGCAATAGTAGTCGAGACCCCGTACCATGCGTTCGTTGATCCGGTAGGGAAGCGCGAAAATGTCGAGGGATTTCCGCACGGCGTCGAAATGCTCCCTGCAGGGCGCGCAAAGGTGATCGGAGAGCTTCGGGGCGTCCGCGGTGATCTGACGGCAAGCCTCCGTTTTGCAGTCGAAGATGCGCAGCGGATTCGTCCGGAGACGGCGCGTGCAGTCGGCGCAGAGTCCCGCTTCGCGGCCGGCAAAGAAAGCGACGACGGCCTTCTTGAAATCGGGACGGCAGACGGCGCACCCGAGGGAATTGATCTCCAGGGACAGGGCCTGCAGGCCGAGCCGCTGGAGGTAATGCACGAGCATGAGCATGATCTCCGCGTCGATGCGGGGATGCTCGGTGCCCAGGTGCTCCACGTCGATCTGGTGAAACTGCCGGAAGCGGCCTTTCTGGGGCCTTTCGCGGCGGAACATGGGGCCCATCGTATAGAGTTTGGACACGGACTCATGGAAGAGGCCGTGCTCCAGGTAGGCGCGGACCACGGAGGCCGTCGCCTCCGGGCGAAGCGTCAGCGACTCCTCCCCCTTGTCCGAGAAGGTGTACATTTCCTTTTCCACGATGTCCGTGGTCTCCCCGATGCCCCGGACGAACAGATCCGTCTTTTCGAGGATGGGGACCCGGATTTCCCGAAAACCGAAAGACTTGAAGACCTCGTGCGCCGTCTGTTCGACCTGGCGCCACCGGCCCGTTTCTTCCGGGAGGATGTCTTTGAAACCCCGGACTGCCGTCAGTTTTTCCATATCCCCACTTTCCGCCGATGCGGCCCTGCAAGTCGCGTCCGATAACACAGAAAGTGTTTCTAATGCAACAGGAATTCGTTGAATCGGCCCCTGTCGCTCTTGCCCATCGTGCGGCAGCGGAGGGTCTGCCCGTCCGTCGACATCATGACGGCCCCGTCGCGGTCGGTCCGCAGGAGCACGCAGGGATGGGCCGAAAAACGTTCCACCACGATCGGATGGGGAAGGCGAATACGGTTCAGTCGGCCGCAGCTGACGACGGCGATGCGCGGCTGAACGGCGCGGAGAAAAGCCGGACTGCTGGACGATGCGCCGCCGTGATGCGGGACGAGCAGGACGTCGCTGCGGAGGTCCGCACCCCCGGCGATCAGTCGCTGCTCCACGCCTGCGGAGATGTCCGCCGGCAGGAGGATCGAGTGCTTCCCGTACGAAACCCTGAGAACCAGCGACTCGTCGTTGACGGCATCGTAGGTGCGCCTGGCCGCCGCCGCGACCGGCAGGGGGGCCTGGGGATTGAGGGGGCGGATCTCAACACCGTTGATGACGCGGGCGGGTTTCGAGGCGTCGAAGGACCGGACGGGAATCCCGCGCGAGGACGCCAGCAGGTGAAAACGGTCCTGGTATTCCCCGCCTTCCCGTCTGCCGTTGGTCCAGATCTCCCGGACGGGGAATTCTTCCAGGACGGTCACGAGGCCGTTGAGATGATCGGGGTGGGGATGGGTGACGATGAGGAGGTCGATCCTGCCGATCCGCTGGCGCCTCAGGAAAGGGAGGAGGATGTGGCGTCCGCTGTCGAAGGCGTCCTTTTCCGCTTCCGCGCCACCGCCGTCCACCAGCACGGCAAAGCCTCCCGGCAGAGACAGCAGGGCGGCGCTGCCATGGCCGACATCGAAAAACGTCGCTTCCAGCCGGTCGTTCAGGCGATCGCGGACGACGCTCCAGTACAGGACGTCGGCGGCGAAGAACATCGCAAGACCCAGAAGAAGCACCCGGCGGCGGGACGTCACCGTGCGGGCAGCCGCCTCTTCGGCCGCGGCGCCTTTTCTCTCCAGCGTGCCGATGGCCGTGGTGAAGAAAAGGTAGTAGCCGGCGATCTCGGCCGGGGTCGGCGTGCCTACGGTGAATGAGGACCACGGCAGCAGGGCGAAGTAGCGCACGATGGCGACCGAGATGTGAACGAGAAAGGCGACGACCGAAATCAGCTGGGCGGCGAGGAATTCGGACAGCGGCGCGAGAACCGCAATGCCCATGGACAGGGGAATCGCCAGGAACCCGAGAATCGGGATCACCGCGAAATTGGCGACCAGCACCGTCGCCGAGACGCGGTTGAAGTGATAGGCGATGAGCGGGAGGGTGCCGGCCGTCGCGACAATCGTGACCACCGCGAAGACCGCCAGGCGGGTGCGCCAGCGCCGCCAGGGATGATCCGGCCCGGGGCCTGCAGCGGCGTCCGCGGACCTCAGGCGCGCGGAGAGCGGCGGCGCGCCAAAGAGGATGGCGGCGACGGCGGCAAAGGACAACTGGAAGGAGACGTCGAAAAGAGAAGGCGGAGAGGCGGCGAGAATGACGATCGCCGCCAAGGCCAGGCTGTTGAAGAGATCCCGCTCCCGCCCCAGCAGGAGGGCACACAGAAAGATGACGGCCATGATGGTCGCCCGCACGACGGAGATCCCCATTCCCGCAATCAGGGCGAACATCAGCACCGGCGGCAGGGCAAGGGCGTAGGAGAGGCGGACTGCATCGATCCTCAGGAGGAGCGCGGTCGAGAGGGACAGCAGCGACCGGGCGAGAAAGATCCAGACCAGTGCGACGATGCCGACATTGAACCCGGAGATGGCGATGATGTGGGATGTCCCCGTCCGGTTGAAGAGGTCGACGATGTCGCGGGGGATCTCCTGCTGCGCCCCCAGGATCATCGCGGAAATCATCTCGCGTTCCGGAGAGGCGGCGTGGCGGTGGACGCATTCGCGGATCTCTTCCCGGAAACGCTCCAGGGCGAAAAGAAATCCGTTCGCCTGATTCCTTCTCACGACGGCGACGCCGGACGGCTCCGGCACGAAAGCGCGTGCGGAAATGCCGGCCCACCGCAGTTTCTCGGATCGCCTGAAAACCCCGGGATTGCTCAGCCCCGCGAGCGGCTTCAGCCGGGTTTCGAAACGGACGAGGTCGCCGTACATCCACGGTCCGTGGCCGGCGACGGCAAGCCGGATCCGCCCCCGGAGAGGCGCAAGCGAGCCCTCCCGTCGTACGACGCCCTGGAGATCGATCGTCAGCTCCGTCCGGTCGGGCCACCGTTCCGGTACGCACGCGACCAGGCCCTGCAGGCGGGCGGCCCGATCGGAGGATGGGTCGGGGCTCGGCGGTGCGGAACAGGCCCTGTAGTCGGAAAAGGCGAACCCCGCGCCTCCCAGGAGAAAGAAGCCGATCAACAGCAATCCCCAAAGCCAGTCGCGCCGGCAGCGGAACGCCAGGAGCAGGAAGACCAGTTCAAGAAGGAGTGAGCAGCAGAGAAGGGAAAGGCTCCATTCGAAGCGGTACGCGGCGAAAATCCCGACGGCGAAGGCAAGCGCGACGGGCACGAGGGGCCTGTTCGTATGGGGAAAAGGATAGATCATTTTGGAAAAATATTATAGCATTGCGCCTTCGCGGAGCACAGAATAATTTATCGCGTATCAATGAAGAGGCCATGAATCGGTCGCAGGAGAATTCCGGAATCGACAAGCGGATATGGTGGCTGATGCTGGGGCGCGTGGGATTGGCGACGCTCCTGCTTGGCGTCGCCATCAGCCTGCAGTTTCGTCAACTGGCGCTGTTCCCGGTGGAGTCGACGGCCGCACTCTATCGTACGGCGCTGCTGTTCTATCTCGTCTCGATCGCGTATGTCTTCCTGCTGCGGGTCATCGACCGCGAACGCGCCCACATCTACATCCAGTCGCTTTGCGATATCGGCCTGGTTTCCGTCCTGGTCTATCTGACGGGGGGCTGCCGCAGCGTCTACTCGGCATTCTACCAGATGATCGTCATCTATTCCGTGATCTTTCTCGGGCGTCGCGGCGGAATGACGGCTGCCTCCGCCTGCAGCATCGTCTACGGCCTGCTCGTGGATCTGGAGTACTACGGATGGATCGAGCCCCCCACCGCCTTTCTCCTGCAGGATCTGCCGCTCACGCCGGGGGAGGCGCTGACGCGGAGTTTCGTGCACATCCTCTCCTTTTTCGTGATCGCGCTTCTCGCAAGCTTCGTCGTCGGGCAGGAAAGGAGAGCCCGTCTTCTCCTGGCAGAGAAGCAAACGGCGTTCGACCAGCTGGACGTCCTTCATCGCAGCATCATCGAGTCCGTGGATGCGGGAATCTTCACGATCGACCTTCTCGGCAGGATCAAGTCGTTCAACCGCGCCGCAGAGGAGATTACGGGGTATGTCTTCGCCGAGCTGCTGAACCGGCCCTTGCGCGAGGTCTTTCCCGCAATTGCCGCTGCGGTGGAGAAGGCGAACGAGCAGCCGCCTTCGCCGGAGGGCAGGCAGAAGGGGACCGATCTGGCATTCGCCAGGAAAGACGGCGAACGCCTCGTCCTCGGATGGGTCCTGTCGCCTCTGCGGGGCGCGGAAGGGAAAAGGATCGGCAGCATCGTGATCTTCCACGACCTGACGGCCGTGAAGAAGATGGAGGCGGAATACGAGAAGAACAGGCGTCTCGCCTTCGTCGGCGAAATGGCCGCCGTTCTGGCCCACGAGATACGCAATCCCCTTGCGTCCATCAGCGGATCCATCCAGGTGCTCAGGAAGGACCTGCAGCTGAATGCGGCGGATGAGCGGCTGATGTCGATCATCCTGCGCGGCAAGGACCAGATCGAAAACTTCATGAAGGACTTTCTCCTCCTCGCGAGGCCGTCACCGGGTACGAAGGAAACGATCGAGCTGCGTGGCCTCGTGAACGATGTCGTCGAAGCGATCCGGTACGTGTCCGACTGGCACGAAGGCATCCGCGTCGAACTGACCGGGGACGATGCCCGGATCTCGGCGAATCGCGCGGAAATGCGTCAGTTGATCTGGAACCTCCTGATGAATGCCGTCCAATCGATTTCGGAGGAAGGCGCCGTGTCGGTGTGCCTGGCCCGCACCTCCGATCCGGACGGCGTGACCCTCAGGGTCAGCGATACGGGTGCAGGCATGAGAAAAGATGTCTTGCAGAGAGTGTTCGAGCCGTTTTATACGACTCGTGAACGAGGGACGGGACTGGGGCTGGCGATCGTGCGGCGCATCGTGGAAAACCACGGCGGCCGGGTGCGCCTGGAAAGCGAGCCGGGACGGGGAACGTCCGTTGCAGTCTGGCTGTCCTCGCGTCCTGAAAAGAAACCGGTCACCGCCGATGCGGCCAGTGAGGTTGGGGGATGACAAGAATCCTTGTTGTGGATGACGACGCCGGCGTCCGGGAACTGCTCGAGATCATGCTGACCCGGGAAGGGTACAGCGTCGTCTGCGAAGCGGACGGCATGAAGGGCTTGAACCGGTGCAGGAAGGAAAACTTCGATCTCATCCTGACGGACCTGAAGATGCCGAAAATGGACGGCCTCGAGTTTCTCAAATCCGTCAAGGAACTGTCGCCGGGGACCCTCGTGATCCTGATTACGGCTTATGCGACGGGTGAAACCGCGGTGCGCGCGATGAAAGAGGGGGCCTACGACTATGTCGAGAAGGATTTCGACGTCGATGACCTCAAGCGCCTCATCCGGCAGGCCCTGGATACGAAGGGACTCAAGGAGGAACAGGCTCCTTTTCAGCGGGACTCGGACGATGCGGTCCACTTCGGCGACATGATCGCCAGGAACAAGGACATGCTCAGGATCTTCTCGACGGTCCGCAAGATCGGGGATACGCCGGCCAACGTCCTCCTGCTGGGTGAAAGCGGGACCGGCAAGGAGCTCGTCGCGAGGGCGATCCATGATCACGGCCCGCAGGCCAAGCTGCCCTTCGTGGCAATCAATTGCGGCGGCATTCCGGAGAATCTGCTGGAGTCCGAGCTGTTCGGCCACATGAAAGGCTCCTTCACCAATGCCTACTTCGACAAGCCGGGCCTTTTCGAGGCGGCCAGGGGCGGCACGATTTTTCTCGACGAAGTCGGTGAACTCCCGCCGCCGCTGCAGGTCAAGCTTCTCCGCGTCGTGCAGGAAAAGACGTTCCGGAGAATCGGCGGCATCGAGGACATCAAGGTCAACGTGCGGATCATCTCGGCGACGAATCAGGACCTGGAGAAAAAGGTCCGCGAGGGGGGATTCCGCGAGGACCTGTATTACCGCCTCAATGTCATCCCGATCGTGATCCCGCCGCTGCGGAACCGCCGGGAGGACATTCCCATTCTCACCAAGCATTTCGCCGAAAAATTCTCGCGGATTTACGGAAAAGAGGCCCGGGCCATATCGGCCTATGCGCTGGGCCTCCTCCTGGAGTATCCGTTTCCCGGCAATGTCCGGGAACTGGAGAATATCATCGAAAGAAGCGTCGCCCTGGAGGCGTCGACGATCGTCCTGCCGGAGAACCTGCTGCAGCCGTCCTCCGTCCTCGAGAGGGTCGGCGCATCCGCCCTGGATCTCCCCGAAGAGGGCGTCGACCTCAACGAGGCCGTGTCGCTGTTTGAAAAGAGCCTGATCGAGAAGGCGCTGCAGAAGACAAAGGGGGCGAAGAACAAGGCGGCGGAGCTTCTGAAAGTCACGGACGACTCCCTGAAGTACAAGATCGAGAAGTTCGAGATCGTTTGAGGGCGGCCGCGGAGGGAAAAGACGGAACAAATCGCTTGACTTTTTGAGACGGGAACTCTATAGGGTGGACAGTTTTTCCGAGGAAGCGACTTTCACCATGCATCGAGCAAACCGGGCAGACTTGTTTTTTGGCTTTTTTACCTATTTTGCGGAGGTCTGCCTGACGCGCTCATGACCTGAAGACATAAGGGACAAATGAGCCGCGGGCGGACCGAAGGGGTCGACCGCGGCTTTTTTTTGCCGCTGTGGGAAGCCGGCAGGGGCCGGTTTCGCGCGGGCAGTTCCCCGAAGGAGGAAAGCGATGATGAAAACGATGGGATTCCATGCGAGGCTCGTCCTGCTGGCCGCAGCCTTCGCGGCAACGACGGCCGCTGCGCCTCCCGCCGAGGCAAAGGCGATCAAGGTCGGTGCCGCGATCAACATGACCGGCCCGGCATCCAGCTGGGGCCAGTTTCATGCCAAGGGACAACAGGACTACTTCCGCTATGTCAACGAGGTGAAGGGCGGCGTCGCCGGAAACAAGATCGACATGCTCCTGGTCGATACGGCCTACAAGGTCCCGGAAGCCGTCGCGGCCGTCAGGAAATTCGCCGTTCAGGAGAACGTGGACATGATCGCCACGTGGGGGGCGGGGGAGGGATTGGCCGCCAAGCCGATCATCCAGCAGTACAAAATCCCGACGATCAACTATTCCACGAGCTGGGAGATCCTCGAGCCGCCGATCGACTATATGTACCTGCCCTTCGGAAGCTACCGCATGGACTGCCAGGCGGTCCTGGAATACATCCGGGCCGTCCACAAGGGCAAGGATGCGCCGAAGGTCGGCCTGCTCACATACAACAATCCCTACGGGCGCTCCATCCATCAGCCGGCAAAGGAATTCGCGGAGAAGCTGAAGATCCAGATCGTATCCGTGGAGGAATTCCCCCCGAAGACCGTCGACCTCACCACGGAACTCCTGCGCCTGAAGAAGAACGGGGCCGAGTACATCTTCATCCAGATGCTTCCCGCATCCATCGTAACGGCATTCAAGAGCGCCGACCGCATCGGCTTCGACGTGCCCTTCTTCGGAACCTGGACGTCCACCGACCCGGACTTCTTCAAGTTGGGGAAGGGCCTGATCCGCGACCGTCTCAACATGCAGTTCCCGGGCGGACTTCCCTCCGACGGCACACCCGGCGTGAAGTTGATCGAAGAGCTCTGGAAGCGGTATAAGACCGTCGAGAAATTCGACGCCGCCTATTGGGAGGGCGTCGCGGTCGGGATGATCATGGAGCGCGCCTTTGTCCGCGCCCACGAGGCATCCAAGGAAGTCAGCCGCGGTTCCATCAACCGGGCACTGGAGTCCTTCCGGCAGGAGGATTTCGGCGGGCTGCTGCCTGCCGTCACCTATACGTCCACGGACCATGGAGCTTCCTACCGGGCCCGCATCGTGAAGGTTTCGGAAGACGGTTCGTACAAGCCGTTAACGAACTTCTACACGCCCGGGAAAGAGAAGATCAAGTTCTTGAAGTAGCGGCGGTTCAGAGCGGAATCGGCAATCTCATGAAGGCTTATCGCGGACAGCCGGCGGTCTTTTCCGGCCGAAAGGCGGAGGACAGGCGCGCCGAACTGGAGGTTCGAAACCTGTCGCTCCGCTTCGGCGGGGTATCGGCGCTGCACGACGTCAGTCTCGAAGTGAAAACGGGAGAACTGATGGCGGTCATCGGGCCCAACGGCGCGGGGAAAACGAGCCTGCTCAACTGCATCACCGGCTTCTACAGGCCCCAGGAGGGCACGATCCTTTTCAACGGCCGGGACATTACGGCCCTGCCGGCCCATCACCTCGTTCCGATCGGCATCGGTCGCACCTTCCAGAACATCGAACTCTTCCCGGGAATGACCGTGCTCTCGAACCTCCAGCTGGCGCGCCACATCCACTGTCACTACAGTCTTCTGTCTTCGAGCCTTTTCCTCCCCTCGGTGCGCCGGGAGGAGACGCATCATCGCCGCATCCTCGAGGAGATCATCGATTTTCTCGAGATGCAGACGATCCGGAAGAAGGCCGTCGGGTCACTGCCCTACGGGATGATGAAGCGCGTGGAGCTGGGACGCGCCCTGGCACTGGAGCCCAGACTGCTCGTGCTCGACGAGCCCTTTGCCGGAATGAACCTGGAAGAAAAGGAAGACATGGTCCGCTTCCTCCTGGAACTGAACCGTCAATGGGGACAGACCATGATCCTGGTCGAACACGACATGTCGATCGTGATGAGCATCTGCCGGCGGATCGTTGTCCTGAATTTCGGCGAAAAACTCGCGGAAGGATCGCCGGAGGAAATCAAGGGGCACCCGGAGGTCATCAAGGCCTACCTCGGGGATGCGGCGGAGGGCGGCGAATGACGGATATCCACGCAGCGCCTCTCGAGACGCTGACGCTGCCGCAGGTGCTGCTCCGCCAGGCCGCACGGCTGAAGAACCGGCCGCTGCCGGCCCTGCGGGAAAAGGCCTACGGCGTTTGGCAGGCCTATTCGTGGGAGGAGTATCTGGGCTACGTCCGCCGCACCGCCCTGGGCTTCCATGAACTGGGTTTGAAGCGGGGCGAAATCGTCGGCCTCGTCGTCAACAACCACCCGGAATGGCTGTTCTGCGAACTCGGTGTGCAGTCCCTCGGCGGCGTGACCGTCAACCTGTTCACGTCGTCCATCACGGAGGAATTGCGGACCGCCGTTTCCCGCTTCCGCGCGGCCTACGTCGTGGCGCAGGATCAGGAGCAGGTGGACAAGCTGCTCGACGCGCGCGGGAAGCTTCCCCACGTCCGCAAAGTGGTCTACATCGACCCCACGGGAATGTCTTCCTACGAAGACCATCCCTGGCTGATCCGCTTCAGCGAGCTGCAGGAACGGGGACGCGCCGGGGAGGAGCGAAGCGACGGGCGCTTCGAGGCGGAGGTCGCCAAGGGGCGGCGGGAAGACACGGCCCTCATGATCCTGACGTCCGGAACGACGGGGGTCCCGAAGCTGGCGATGATCTCCCACCGGAACTTCGTGGAGATGGGCGTGCGCTGGCGGGAGGCGCTGGCGATCTCGGAGGGCGAGAACTGGCTCTCCATGTCGCCGCCGGCATGGATCGTCGATCAGATGTGGGGCCTCGGCGTTGCGCTCGCCGCCGGGATGACGATGAATTTCCCGGAGACTCCGGAAACCGTTGCGGAAGACTTTCGCGAGATCGGCCCTTCCCTGGTCATCACGGCATCGCGCTTCTGGGAGGAGATGGCCTCGCGGATCCGCGTGAAGATGTCGGACGCCGGCTGGATCAAGAAGAGGCTGTTCGACCTCGGGGAGCGGCTCGGCAAATCGGTCGTGGCGATGCAGTCGCGGGGAGAAGCGATTCCCCCCTGGATGTCATGGCTGCAGGTCCTTTTCCGGCGCCTGGTCTATCTGCCTCTCCTGGACCGCATGGGATGCACGCGGCTGCGCAGCGCCTTCACCGGCGGCCATCCCATCAGTCCGGATGTCATCCATTTCTTCCGGGCCGTCGGTCTGAACCTGAAGCAGTGCTACGGCCTCACGGAGGCGGGCGGCATCTTTCAGATCCAGCCGGACGACCAGGTCAAGCCGGAGACCGTGGGCAAGCCACTGCCCGGCATTGAGGTCAAGCTGGCCGACGATGAGGAAGTGATTCTCAGCAGCCCCACGGCTTTCCAGGGATACTACCAGGACTTCCAGGCCACGGAATCCGCTTTTCGCGAGGGCTGGCTCAGGACGGGGGACGCCGGGTATTTCGACAAGGACGGACAGCTCGTGATTATCGGGCGAAAGGAAGAGATCATCCGCAACAAGAGCGGCCACGCCTTTTCACCGGACTTCATCGAAACGCGCCTGAAGTTCTCCCCCTACGTCAAGGAGGTGGTCGTCTTCGGCGAGGGACGGCCCTACATCACCGCGCTCGTCAACATCGATATGGGAAATGTCGGAAGCTGGGCGGAGGAGCGCCTCATTCCCTACACGACCTATGCGGACCTGTCTCAGCTGCAGCCCGTCGAACAGCTGATCCTCGGAGAGGTCGTCAAGGTGAACGAGCAGCTTCCCGATCTCATGAAGATCCGGAAATTCATCCTTCTCTACAAGCTCCTCGATGCCGACGACGAAGAGCTCACGAGAACCGGAAAGGTCCGCCGCCGATTCGTGTACGGCCTGTATATCAAACTGATCGAGGCGATGTACCGGAATGAAACGCAGGTGGACGTCAAGGGCAAGATCCGCTATCGCGACGGCCGGGTCGGAACGATCGAGACCCAGGTCCGCGTGATCCCGGTCGGCTGAGGGAGGGGAAGATTCATCCATGGACTTTTTTCTGCAGCTTCTGATCAACGGCCTGTGCATCGGTTTCCTGTACGGAATCTCCGCCATGGGCTTCGTGATGATTTTCAAATCCTCGAGCGTCCTGAACTTCGCACACGGAGAACTGCTCGCATTCGGCGCATTCATTTTTCTGGCCCTCATCACGTGGCTGAAACTGCCGGTCCTTCCGGCTTTTCTGCTGACCCTGGCCGGCTGCTTCGGACTGGGTTTTCTGATCGAAAGGGTCTTCCTGCGCCCCCTGATCGGCGAACCCCTGATCTTCGTCATCATGCTGACGGTGGGCCTTGCCTCGATGTTCAAGGGCATGATGCTCCTCGTGTGGGGCGGAAATCTCCAGACCTATCCGGACTTCCTCCCGGCGGTCATGGGGCTCCGCATCGGTCCCGTCGATGTCCCGCCCGTCTATGCCGCGGCGCTCGTCATCGGCGTCGGCTTTCTCCTCCTGTTCGGACTGTTCTTCAAGTATTCCTCGCAGGGCATTTTCATGAGGTCGGTGGCCGACAACCAGAAGGCGGCCCTCTCGCTCGGCGTGCACGTGCAGCGCGTCTTCGCGCTCTCCTGGGCGATCGCGGCCCTCGTCGCTGGAATGAGCGGCATCGTCCTGGGAATCATCAACGGGATCAACGTCCACGACCTGTCGGCCATCGGGCTGAAGGTCTTTCCCGTCGTCATCCTCGGCGGCCTGGACAGCATCGGTGGGGCCATCGTGGGAGGAATCCTCATCGGGCTCCTCGAGACCTTCACGGGCGGCTATCTGTCGCCGTCCCTCCGGGATGTCGTACCGTACATCGTGCTGGTCTTCATCCTCATGGTGAAGCCCTACGGGCTCTTCGGGCTCGCGGAGATCGAGAGGGTATAGGACGCGACGATGAGACTTTTTCGATTCCACCCCTGCGGGAATTTCAAAGAGGGCTACGCGGAGGATCTGACGGTCTTCGAAACGGATTTCGGCCGCTTTTCCATGGTCATCGGGCTGGCCTGCCTGGCGGTCCTGCCTTTCCTGTCCAGCCCCTACCTGCTGTACGTGATCAATTCGATCGGCATCGCCGCCATCGCCGTCGTCGGGCTGAACATCCTGATCGGATTCACCGGCCAGATCTCCCTGGGCCACGGGGCCTTCTTCGGCGTCGGCGCCTATGCCGCGGCGATTCTCGCCACATCCGCAGGGGTTCCGTTCCTCCTGGCCGTTCCCGCTGCGGCCGTGATCACCGCCCTCGTCGGGCTCGTCTTCGGGATTCCCTCGGGACGCCTGAAGGGGCTTTATCTGACGATCGCGACGCTTGCCGGCCAGTTCATCATCGAATACATTCTCATCCATTGGGAAGGTCTCACCAGGGGCACCATGGGGATCACCCTGCCTGCGCCGAGTCTCTTCGGCTGGAAACTGACGGGGGACCGGACGTTCTATTTCATCATTCTGGCGTCCCTGAGCGGGCTCCTCTGGATTGCGGTGAACCTGATGCGAACGCGGTTCGGCAGGGCCTTCATCGCCATCCGCGACAACGACCGGGCGGCGGAGGGAATGGGGATCCCCATCTTCCGTTACAAGCTGCTGTCGTTCGCGATCAGTTCCTTCTATGCCGGGTTCGCGGGGGCCCTCTGGGCTTTCTACATGGTCAGCGTGACGACGGAACCGTTCAATCTCGGGCTTTCCGTCGAATACATCGCCATGGTGATCATCGGCGGCCTCGGAAGCGTCTCCGGCGCCGTCTTCGGCGCCGTCTTCATCACCCTCCTGAACGAAGGGCTGCGCTGGCTGACCGACAACCTCATCAACCTGGGCTTCATCAGCCAGTCCGGCATCAACATCGCACCGCTGCGGGAATTCGCATTCGGACTGGCGATCGTCCTCTTCATCCTCTTCGAACCGCGCGGCCTGGCCGAGATGTGGAGAATCGTCCGCTCGAGCTTCCGTCTCTGGCCGTTTTCCTATTGAGGCGAGACCCATGGAAGGCGACCTGCTCAAAATCAACAACATCTCCGTCGTCTATTCCGACGTCATCCAGGTTCTCAAGGGCGTGTCCCTGAACGTGGACCGGGGAAAGATCGTCAGTCTCCTCGGAAGCAACGGGGCCGGCAAGACGACGACCCTGCGCGCCATATCCGGCCTTCTGAAGCCGGAAAACGGCAAGGTGACCGACGGCAATATCCTTTATGACGGACATCCCATCGACAATCTGTCGCCGGAAGAAATCACGCGGATGGGAATCATCCAGGTCCTGGAGGGGAGGCAGCCGTTCAAGTATCTGACGGTCGAGGAAAATCTTCGCGTCGGCACGGCGACGCGCCCCTGGAAGCCGTACCGGAAAGACCTGGAGCGGGTCTACGACTACTTCCCCTCCCTGGTGAAGCGGCGCAGGTCGCTGGCCGGCTTCTGCAGCGGCGGTGAACTGCAGATGCTGGTCATGGGCAGGGCGCTGATGGCTCATCCCCGCCTGCTCCTCTTGGACGAGCCGTCGCTTGGACTGGCGCCGCTGGTCGTGCAGGAGATCTTCCGCATCATCCAGAGAATCAACAGGGAAGAGGGGGCGACCATCGTCCTTGTGGAACAGAACGCGCGGATGGCCCTGCAGATCGCCCATTACGGTTATGTCATGGAAAACGGCAAGATCGTCATGGAAGGTGTCGCATCGGAACTCGTCGAAAACCCGGATGTCAAGGAATTCTACCTGGGGGTGGGCGCATCGGGCGCCGCGAGAACCTACAGCGACGTGAAGTCATATCGGCGCCGCAAGCGCTGGCTCTGAGGCTGTTGGAAGGGGAGGAGTTGCCATGAAGATCGGGTACGACGCCGGAGAAGAAAGGAGTCGCGACGAGCGGCTTGCGTCTCACTGGGAACGGCTCCAGGCCATGCTTGCGAAGGGATATCAGAGGGCCCCTGTCGTGAAGAGGATGATGGACGAAAGGGGCCTGAAGCCCCGTCACTTCGCCAGCCCGGCGGATTTCGAAAAACTGCCGGTGTTGTCCCGGGAAAAGGTGATCGAACTGGAGGCGGCCGAGCCGCCTTACGGAGGATTTTGCGACCGCCGAAAGAGGATCGAGCGCATCTTCACGTCGCCCGGGCCGGTCTATGAACCACATCTCGGACAGAGGGATCCTCTCTGGGCGCGGGCCTACCATGCGGCGGGGATCCGCCGCGGGGACATCGTCCTGAACGCCTTCTCCTATCACCTGGTCGCAGCGGGCCTGACCTTTCACGACGGCCTACGGAGGCTTGGCGCAACCGTCGTTCCCGCAGGCACCTCGGGTACCCAGCTGCAGGTTCAACTGATCAGGGACCTCGGCGTCACGGCCTATACGGGAACACCGAGTTTCCTGATGTCCATTATCCGCAAGGCCGAGGAGTCGGGTCACGATTTCCGGAAGGATTTCCGGCTCCGCAGGGCCTGCTTCGCCGCCGAGCCGCTCGACCCCAAGCTACGAGACATCTTCGAGTCGCAGTATGGGATCGAAACCTATCAGATGTACGGGGCCACGGAAGTCGGCGATATCGCGTTTGAATGCCGGCAAAGGAACGGCTGGCATCTCTGCGAGGAAGTCCATGTGGAGATCGTGGACCCGGCGACGGGAAAGAGGGTGGGGCCGGGCGAGTACGGCGAGATCGTCGTTACACGGCTGAATGACATCTTCTTCCTCTTCCGGTTCGGGACGGGCGATCTCTCCCGCATGATCGAGGCGGAATGCCCGTGCGGCCGGACGTCATTGCGGCTGGACGGCATCGCGGGCAGGATCGGCGATGCCGTGAAGGTGAAGGGAATGTTCGTCGCGCCGAGTCAGATCAGGAAGATGACCGATCTCTTCCCGAATCTCAAGTTTCAGATGGTCGTCGAGCGTTTTTCCCACGAGGATTCCCTGACCTTTCGTCTGGAAGGGGCCGTCCCGACGTCGGAACGTGGACAGGTGGAGCGAAGATTCCGGGACAAGTTTCGCGACTTCTGCGGCCTGCGGATCGATCGCATCCTCTGGGTCGGGCACGGCGCGATCGGGGAAGGCGAGAAGCTCATGGTCGACCGAAGATCCTGGAAATAGTCAAATCCATACAACGATCCTCGATTCTTTTAAACGTTTCATTGAACGGCGGGCCGGGAAATCCTCCCGGTCCGGACGTATCCCTCCCTCCCGATAAATCATTTATTGAATTATATCCAGCAGATGAATGACATCGTCGACTTTGCCGGGAAAAGTGGCACGCGAATTTCATAGGACAAGGGCAAAGACGAAAAAAGATGCCTCACGGCAAAAAGGGAGGAACACGATATGAAAAAGACGTTTTCGACCATGATCTTGGCGCTTTTTGTTGTCCTGCTGACTGCAACCTTCAGCTTCGCGGAGTTCGCGGCGACCGGGGCGGGGAATTTTCCGTATTTTCAGCTCGGCTGTCTGATCGTCGGCGGACTCATCATCGTCTCGCTGAAGGTGAAATACAGCAAGATGTATCTCGGTGAGGCCGTGGGCGCGTTCGCCCTGTATACGGTCCTCGTGGCCCTGTTCACCTCCCCGGTAATCGATGTTGTGAAGATCGTCGTCAGCTGAAAAAGGTCTTCTCGGGTTCGGAGGCAGGCATATGGTCACGGCAAGCAAGAGAGAGAGCCCTTACGCATTCATTCTTCATCTGAGCGCCTGGGGATTCGTGATCGTCATCGCATCCTTTGCCTTCCTGTACGCGGGATACTGGCTGGACCAGAAGCTGAACACGTCTCCAACCTTCATGCTCGGCCTGTTCTTTCTGGCCATATTCCTCTGCATCGGCAGGCTCTACCAGGAGGCGTGGCTGAAGAGAAAAGACGTCTAAGGAAGCCGCGCGGAGCGACCTTCGCAGCGCGGCGGCGATCGATTCGAAAAAACCGGGGCGGAACTTCCGCCCCGGTTTTTTGCCTTGTGAGATGAGAAAGGATGCGCGGAAGCGCTTGCCCTTCGATCGGAGGCGCGGCCGGCTCAGCCGCCCTCCGGGGAGACCTCCGAAGACGGTGCGACGGCGGCCACCTTCAGCTGGACTTCGCTCGCGCCGTTCCAGGAATGCAGACGCGGTGTAAACACGATATCGACGGAAGCGCCATCCTCGCACAGGGTCTGAAAGAGGTGCCCCTTGCCGAACCAGATCGAGTTGCAGGAAAGCCCTTCCGAGGCAATGCGCATCCGCAGATGGTTGTTGCCGACGACGGACGTCGAGACAATCTCCACATTCCGGACGCAGAGGAGGGGCTCCGGGTTGGCCGCACCGAAGGGAGCCAGCAGTTCGATCTGCGATACGAGGCGCGGATCGATTTTCCTGAAGTCGCAACAGGCGTCGATGCTGACCGTCCCGGTCCTGAGGTCCGGGTCGGTGCCTCGACGCGCAAAGTCCTTGAGGGTCAGGCTGAACGCCGGGATGTCTTCTTCGCGAATCAGGATCCCCGCGGCGTACTGATGGCCGCCGTAGGTCAGCAGGTGCGAGGCGCAGTACTTCAAGCCTTCGTGGATGTTGAAACCGGCGTTGCTCCGGGCCGACCCCTTGCCGATCCCGTCCTTCAGGCTGATGAGCACGGCCGGAAGACCGTAGCGTTCGACGAGCCGCGCCGCCACAATGCCGATGACGCCGGGATGCCAGGAGGGGGATGAGAAGACGAGGGCTCCGGAGAGTCCGGAAGGCGACGACTCCCTGCCGATGTTCTCCGTGATCTCCCGCAGGATGACCTTTTCCATGTCCTGCCTTTTCCGGTTGTTCGCATCGAGACGCCTTGCCAGATCGACCGCGACGTTCCAATCGTCGCTCATGAGCAGGCGGGCGGCGTCGTCCGGAGAGGAAATCCGGCCCGCGGCGTTGATCCTGGGAATGAGCCCGAAAGAGGCCCGGAATGTGTCGACGGGCTGATCGTCGTCCATGCCGCAGACCGTCTTCAAGGCCCGGATGCCGGTCCGTTTCCCCTCCGTGAGCAGCTCGAGGCCGATTTTTACGAAGATGCGGTTTTCATCCCGCAGGGGAACCAGGTCCCCCAGGGTTCCCAGGCATACCAGGTCGAGGTAGCCGCGCAGGTATGGATAGCGCCCGTCGCGCCAGAACCCTTCCCTCCGCAGCCCTCCGCGCAGGGCAATCAGGAAGTTGAAGACGATGCCCACGGCGGCGAGGGGCTTGAAGGGAAAGCTGCAGTCCTTGCGGCGGGGATTGATGAGCGCGGCCGCGTCCGGCAGGGGATCCGACACCTCGTGATGGTCCAGGACGATCGTATCGATGCCGATGGATTTGGCGTAGGAGATCTCCGCATGATCGGACGTGCCGCAGTCGACTGTCACGAGCAGGGAAACCCCCTCTGCACGGAAACGCTCGACTGCACTCCGATTCAGGCCGTATCCTTCATGGATCCGGTCGGGGATGTAATAGGAGGCGGCGATGCCGGCTTCCCGAAGAAATTCGACCAGGATCACAACGGAGGTGATGCCGTCGGCGTCGTAATCTCCGTAAATCAGAATTTTTTCCCTGCGGAAGACAGCCTGCAGCAGCCGCTCGATTCCGCGTTCCATATCCGCCATGAGATGGGGATTGTACAGGTCCTTGAGCGAGGGGAAGAGAAAACGCTTTGCCTCCTCGTCGCCGAGGATGCCGCGGGAGATGAGGATGCGGGATATGATCGGGTCGATTCCGAATTGACGTACGAGATTTTCTTCCAGCACGGCATCGCCGGGTTGGATTTTCCATCCGGCTGCGGATCGTTCCTTTTGCGTCATGGAACCTCGGGTTTCCGAATCACCTGCCTTGCCGGTGAGAAGAATCGGCAGGATCGACGCGGCGGGCCCATGATATCAGTCGTCGCCCTCCTGTCAAGCGCAGTTTTCGTGCGGCTGCACTCGTTGTGCAAATACGGAGGAAATCCAAGCTTCTTCATCCTTGAATTTTCAACCCTGCAATGATAGTGCATAAGTCGTGACGTTCCGCGACCCGGACGGCTTCATGCGGGTGCCTGAAAAACCGCCACTGTGGTCGCACCGAGACGACGAGGAATACTCGCCACATTGTCCGCACAGGAAGGAATACGAACCGTGAAGAAGGAGGGTATCATGAAGAGGTCGTGGATCGTGGTGTTGCTCTTGTTGCTGCCGCTTCTCATGGCCATGGGGCCGATGAAGGGAGAGGCCCCTCCGGACCGCATACCGGTGCCCGCGAAAAAATTCACGGCCGTCTTCATCGATCAGACGGATTTCTCCACCGAATGCAGGGATGTGAGCATCGAGGGGGGAACCTATCTGGAGGGAAAGAGGGGAGAGGGTCTGCATACCGTCTCCTTCGAACAGATTGAATCGATCCTCTTCCGCTTCTCGTCCGGAACCCTGTATGCTGTCGTGAAGCTCCGGGACGGCGGCAGCGTGGAACTTGCCGTCGACAAGGACCATCGGGCATACGGAACGACCAAGTACGGAACTTTTCAAATACGACTCGGGGACCTCAAGAAAATGGCGCTCGGGGCGGGACCGTCGAAACCGTGATCGGGAATGGGGAATGATCCGTCCGGAGATTTGCAGGGAAGAAAAAAACCGGGAACGCAGAATTCCCGGTTTCTTTATGTCTCTCAGCAAGACCTCTAGGAAGCTTTTTTGACGAAGCCGGACCTCAGGCAACGGGTGCAGACCCTGATCCGTTTGGTCGATCCGCTCGTCGAATCCACACAGCGCACCTTTTGAAGATTCGGATACCATATCCGCCGGGTCCTGTTGTTGGCGTGACTGACCTGGTTTCCGACCACGGGTTTCTTCCCGCACACCTCGCATGTCCTTGCCATTTCCGTACTCCTCAAAAAAGAATGGAGTTCATTAAACCAAAAAGATGGCATTTGCAAGCAGTTTTTCCTATGGGCTCATCAACGACGTCGGCTGCCCCGTCGATTCCAGGACCCGCATCCAGATATTCCCGCCCGGGTCCACCTTCATGCCGGAGCCGACCATGCTGAGCGGGACATGGACGTACTCGTCCTTCATCATGGCGACGAGCATGCCTGTCTTGCCGGCCATGCCGGCGTGAACGGCGTACTGTCCCAGTGCGCCGCAGTAGATGCTGTCGCTGGCGTTGGCCGGCACGCTGCGGATCGTATAGCTCGGATCGATGTACTTCAGGTTGACATCCATCCCCTGTTCCTTGAAATACGCCTCGATGGCACCCTTCAGAAAGATACCGACGTCCAGGAGCCGCACGTTCCCGGAGGCATCCCTTTCCACGGCCTGGCCCTTCTTTCTCATGAGGTCCTGGCCCGCACCCTCGGCCACCAGGATGACGGAATGTCCGCGCTCGGCGAGCCGCCTCCGGATCGCCGCCAGCAGTCCGTCCGGTCCGTCCAGCTCAAACGGAACTTCGGGAATGAGAACGAAGTTGACGTCATTCTGGGCCAGCGCGGAGCCGCAGGCGATGTGCCCGGACTGCCTGCCCATGATCTTCACGAGTCCGATCCCGTTGTAGGCGCCCTTCGCTTCCGCATGTGCGCACTGCAGGACCCGCACGGATTCCGAAATCGCCGTGTCGAAGCCGAAGGTCTTCTGGATGAGATGAAGGTCGTTGTCGATCGTCTTCGGAATGCCGATGATGCCGATGCTCAGGCCTCGCCGCGCCACCGCGGCCGTGATCAACTCGGCGCAGCGCATGGTTCCGTCGCCGCCGATGCAGAAAAGGATGTCGATATTCATGCGCTTGAGCGCATCGACCATTTCCTCCGGGTCCTGGTTCCCGCGGGACGAGGAAAGGATGCTGCCTCCCAGCGTATGGATGTCCTTCACCCCTTCCGGACTCAATTCCACGACGGGGTGTCCGTACCTGGGAACAAGTCCCTGGAAGCCGTAACGGATGCCGATGATATTCGTCACGCAGTAACGGTGGTACAGCTCCATCACGATGGCCCGGATCACATCGTTGATGCCCGGGCACAGCCCGCCGCACGTTACGATCGCCGCCTTCGTCTTCGCAGGTTCGAAGAAGAGAAATTCCCGGGGACCTGCGACCTCCAGGCAAAGCGGCGTACCGTCTTTCGATCGATAGTCATCGAAATGCTTCAGGTAGGTGTTGAAAAGCATGCGTTTGTCGTCCGGGGTATAGTAACTGACGTTCACCGATGACCGGACTTTCCGGGCCCCCAGGTTTCGTATCGTGAAATCATACTGTTCGGGCAGCATCGCGAGGTCCTCCTTCACCTGCCAGGGCCGACTGGGCGCTCTGGATACCGGCCATGATTTCCCCTTCATACCCCAGGCCGGCCAGCAGCAGTCCACCCGTGAGAAAGACACGGGGTGCGGGCGTCCTGTTCCCAAGCGCCGTGATGCCCCAGAAAGGTTTCGACTTCGTCTGGTACTTCATGTTGATGGCCTCCTGATGGCGCCGTGCCAACTCGATCGACTTGTCGATATCCAGATAGTCGATGTTCTCGCGGAGGAAGGGCAGGAAAGAATCCAACCGGTCGAGTTCGGAGAAAATCTGCCGCCGCAATTCCTCGTTGGTCAGGCGCAGCGGCGATTCATGCAGAAAGAGGGTCACCTCGACGGCACGTTTCCCTGCCGGGGCCGATTCCAGGTCTCCCGGGCGGCTGACCTGGAGAAACAAGAGGTTCCGGTCCGTTACGCTCTTCTTTTCATCGCTCACGACCGCGACCAGCGGCGCCAGCCTCTCGGGCAGGCCCACTTCCCGCACACCCATCTGGACGGTAAAGGGAAACCGGACGACCCGGATGTTCCGCAGGCGCCGCCCCAGACGCTGAAATTTCCGCTCCGTCAGGAGGATCATGGCGAGGTTCTCCCATTTCGTGCTGACGATCATCCGGTCGGCAAGAATCTTGTCGACGTCGTCGCCCGCCTTCAGGTCGATCTCGTTTTCACCGGCTGCCGTACGGATGCGCACGATCGAACCGTCGTTGATGATCTTGCCGCCCATGTCCTGAAAGGCCTTCCGCATCGGCTCGAGCAGGCTTCCGCGCCCCCCGGCCGCATAATAGAGGCCCCGCCAGGGAAGGCAGAAGGCATAGGCGGAGGAAAGACTCTTCAGGCCTTCGTCGTGCAGGTGGGAGAGGATGAACCGCTGCGCTTCCAGGATCCGTTTGACGGCGGGTTCCTTCTTTTCCAGCCGGCTGCCCGTCATCCTCATCAGGGCCAATTTCGTCTTGAGCAGCTTGGGAATCAGTCTCAGGAGCCTCAAGGCTTCTTTGCAGGACGAGGGACGGATCCAGGGATTGGCTTTGACCCAGTCATCGAAGAGGTCGACGGCATCCTGCATGGAGGAAAGGAACGACCGAAACTCGCTCCCGAGCAGCGGAAACTCCCGCTGAAGCTCATCGCAGAGGGCCTCGCGCCCGGCGGGAAGATCCAGTCTGCAGCCGGGCAGGAGCACCTGCATGGCGGGGTCGAGTCTCTGCAGGCGTGACCGATCGGGGAGCGGGAGATCCAGCTCCGCCAGCAATCTCAGGCAGGTCTGCGAGGGACCGAATCCACTCATCGGCGTGGGATCGACGGAAAATCGATACCCGGAGATTTCGTAATCGGAGGCAAAACCCTGTTCGGCGATCAGGATCGTGCGTTTCCCCCAGCGGGCGCACAGCATCGCGGCGACCAGCGACGCAGTGTCCCTGCCGATGACGGCGATGTCACAAATCTGCTTCATAGGATCACAAGAGGGGGACGCAGGGCGCTTCGATCTCAGAACCCTTCCAGGGGCGGATGATGCAACCGGACATCGGCCGGAGGGCGGCCGCCTCTGAGATAAACCCTGCGGCCTTCGACGGACAGTCGGCCCTCGGCATACCATTGAATCGCCTGAGGATAGATCCGGTGCTCTTCCTTGAGAATCCTCGCGGCGAGTGTCTCATCGGTATCATCTTCCCGGACAGGGACCGCGGCCTGAACAATGATCGGCCCCGTATCCACTCCCTCATCGACAAAGTGGACCGTGCATCCCGAAAGCTTCACGCCGAACTCAAAGGCCTGCCGCTGGCCGTGGGTGCCCGGAAAAGAGGGCAGCAGCGCGGGATGAATGTTCATAATCCTCATGGCAAACGTCTTCAGGAAGAGCGGCGAAAGGACCCGCATGAATCCCGCCAGGGCGACCAGGTCGACTTTTCGGTCGTGCAGAATGCGGATCAACTCGCGATCGAAGTCTTCACGGCTTGCGAAGTCCCGGTGGTCGACGACAAAACAGGGGATGCCGTGCCTCTTCGCCCTCTCCACGCCGAGCGCGGTCGGATTGTTGCTGATGACGACCTCGATGCGCGCGGACAGTTTGCCGGCCTCGATGTGATCGATGAGGGACTGAAGATTCGAGCCGCTCCCGGAGACCAGCACCCCGATGGCAAGGTCCTTCTTCATCGTCTACACCACGACAACGGAGGCCTGTTCGGGATCCCGTTTCTCGATCGCACCGATGAGGGAGGCGCTTTCACCGAGTTTTTCCAGCCGTTCGATCACTTCGGGAGTCTCCTTTTCGGAAACAACGATCATCATCCCGATCCCCATGTTGAAGACCCTCATCATCTCGTGGTCGTCCACGTTGCCAGCTTCTTGAATGACCGTGAAGATCCGTGGAATCCGCCAACTGCCTCCGGTGATGACGGCGCGGCAGGGGGAGGGAACGATCCTCGGGATGTTGTCGAAAAAGCCGCCGCCCGTTATGTGGACAAGCCCCTTGACGGTGAAGTTTTTGAAGAGGTTCAAGAGGGGTTTCACGTAAATTCTTGTGGGCCTGAGCAACTCCAGTCCAAGGGGCTGATCCAGTCCTTCGATGCGATCCTCCACGTGCAGGCCGGCCTGCTCGAAGAGCGCTTTGCGCGCCAGGGAAAAACCGTTGCTGTGAAGGCCGCTGGACGCGATGCCGATGATCTTGTCTCCGACGCTGATGGTGGAGCCGTCGATCATACGGTCGGCATCGACGACGCCGACGCAGAAGCCGGCGAGGTCATATTCGTCTTCCCCATAGACGCCCGGCATTTCCGCGGTTTCGCCGCCCAGCAATGCGCAGCCAGCATCCTGGCATCCCTTGACGATCCCCTCCATGATCGAAATGGATTTCTCCAGATGGACTTTCCCTGTGGCCAGGTAGTCCAGGAAGAAAAGGGGTTCCGCACCCTGAACGGCGACATCGTTGACGGACATCGCAACCAGATCGATACCGATCGTGTCATGCTTGTCCACCATCTGCGCGACCTTGAGTTTCGTGCCCACTCCGTCCGTGGAGGACACCAGGATCGGGTCCCTGTATCTGGCGACGTCGAGGTGAAACAGCCCTCCGAACCCGCCGATGGATCCCATCACCTCTTTGCGGGACGTGGACTTGATCATGGGCTTGATGAGGTCGATGAAGCGGTTGGCCCTGTCGATGTCGACGCCTGCGCTTCGGTAGGAAGTCTTCGCTTTCATGATTGCTCCAGCAGATGGAATTCGCCGCGGTCCTGAAAAAAACCTTTGTCGTGCGTCGTATCGAAGTCGAATTTTCTAACGCAATCACCCGGTGTTGTCAATTCTTTCCTTGCCAAAGTGCCTCAGATCTGCTAACGGAAAACATCGTTTATCTATGAATTCATTAGATAAAACGCTATGGGGTTCTTGTGGAATCTGTTCGGGACATCTTGGAGAGGATCGAGAGACCCGTCCTTTTCGCCTTGCGGACCCCGCACCGGCCGGTGATCGGACTGGGGCCCGGACTGAGGGCGATGACGGATTCGCTGCGTCGTGTCCTGGCGACCGGGAAGAGGGGGGATCTGGAACCCTTCGTCAAGGATCTCGAAACGTCTCTGTCGTCCCTCGAGACACTCTCCTCCTCCACTCTTCAGGAATGCCTCGAGCACGTCCTTCGGGCGATTCATGCTCTCCGGGAACATCTGCCGGAACCTTCGCCGGCCCGCCCCGGTCCACCGCAGGCGCCCGCGGATTCACGGAATGCGCCTCCCCCGGATGCCGAGAAGTCCTTCGGTGAACTGAGCCGCCCCATTCGTTTCGTCAAGGGCGTGGGACCGCGCATTTCGTCACAACTGGAACGAAAGAATCTCCATACCGTCGAAGATCTCCTGTACTTTCTTCCGAGGCGATACGAGGACAGACGGTTCGTCAGGAAGATCGCCGATACCCGGGTGGGAAGCAAAGAGACGGTCGTGGCGAAGATCGTCCACGCCGAGGTGAAGCGTTACGGAAGGAAGAGTGTTCTGGAAGCCGTCTTCACCGACGGGTCCGGGTCCCTGACGGTGAAATGGTTTCACGGCCATGCGGGCCATCTTCGCAATCTCCTGCGAAAGGACAGCCGATTCATTCTGACCGGGGAAATCAGCAGCTTTCAACTCGGCAAAAGCATGGTTCATCCCGATCTGGAAGCGATCGGCGACGACGAAGAAGATCTGCTGCATTTCCGCAGGATTGTCCCCATTTATTCCGAGACGGAAGGGCTCCATCAGAAGAACATCCGCCGGATCATGAAGGAGGTCGTGCTGCGCTATGCGCCGTCGGTACTCAGCCCGATACCGGACGCGATCTCAAGGTCGAGGGGATTCCTGCCGATCCGGGAGGCCTTCGAGGCGGTGCATTTCCCGCCCGCGGACAGCGATGTGAACCGTTACAATGATGCCTCCTCCCGCGCCCATCAGCGAATCGTCTACGATGAATTCTTTTTCTTCCAGTTGGGCATGGCGCTGCGGAAAAGGGGGAACCTCGATCAGGACGGCCCGACGTTGAAAGGCAAGGGCCCCATGCTGGACGAATTTCATCGGATCCTGCCCTTTGCATTGACCGCGGCGCAGAAACGCGTCGTCGCCGAAATCGAGCGCGACGTCTCAGGCGGCCGTCCGATGAGCAGGCTTCTCCAAGGGGATGTGGGGTCCGGCAAAACCGTCGTCGCCATGTCGGCCCTGATCATGGCGTGCGCGTCCGGCTTCCAGGCGGCCATCATGGCGCCGACCGAGATCCTGGCGGCGCAACACTACCGCAACATCCGGGAGTGGTGCCGGAAATTGAACCTGGCGGTGGCGATTCTCACGGGCGGGATGGGCGCAGCGGCAAAGAAAACCGTGCAGGAGGAAATCGCCCGCGGCCGCATCGACGTCGTGGTCGGCACGCACGCGTTGATCCAGCAGGAAACGGATTTCCGCAATCTGGGCATGGCCGTCATCGACGAGCAGCACCGGTTCGGCGTCGTTCAGAGGGCCGCATTGCGGGAAAAGGGGCGCAACCCGCACGTGCTGGTCATGACGGCAACCCCGATTCCCAGAACGCTCGCGATGACGCTCTACGGCGATCTCGACGTATCGGTCATCGACGAAATGCCGCCGGGAAAGCTTTCCGTGGCGACGAAGGTGTTCTACGAGCGGCATCGGGACCGCGTCTATGAGATCGTGCGCCGTGAACTCGCCGAAGGCCGCCAGGTCTTCATCGTCTACCCGCTGGTCGAGGAATCCGAGGCCCTCGACCTCAAGGATGCGACCCGCATGGCGGAACACCTCGCAAAGGACGTCTTTCCCGATTATCCGATCGGCCTCGTCCACGGCAAGATGAAGGAGACCGAGAAGAGCGCTGCCATGAAGGCCTTCGGAAACGGGGACATCCGTATCCTGGTCGCGACCACGGTGATCGAAGTCGGCATCGACATCCCCCGGGCCTCCCTCATGGTGATCGAACACGCGGAGCGTTTCGGCCTGTCTCAGCTCCATCAGTTGCGGGGAAGGGTGGGGAGAAGCGACATCCCGTCGCGCTGCATCCTGATGGTTCAAAAGGCGACGACCGACGATTCCCGGAGGAGGCTGCGCATCATGGAATTGACCAACGACGGATTCCGGATCGCCGAAGAGGATCTCGCCATCCGGGGGCCGGGCGAATTCATGGGCACACGGCAATCCGGGATTCCCGATTTCCGGGTCGCCAGCGTCATCCGCGATTTGAAGCTCCTGGGCGATGCAAGAACGGATGCGTTCTCCGTCATTGAAGAGGACCCCGATCTGAGCAAGCCGGAGAACCGCCTGCTCCGCGCGGTCGTGTTGAAACGATGGGAGGGAAGGCTCGAACTGGCGAAAACCGGGTGAAGGCGAGGATTTTGCTTTGACAAAAACAGCGAAGCTGATATAGAAACGCAACGCCGCTCAGGCGAACCAACGGAGAATCTCGATATGAAAAGCATTTCCGTCGGATTGATCGGATTCGGAACCATCGGAACGGGCGTCATAAAACTGCTCCGGCAGAATGCCGACTTACTGGACAGGAGGGTGGGGGCCCACCTCGACCTGAAGAAGGTGGCCGACATCGATGTCAAGACACCGCGGTCCGTCGACGTGCCGGCTTCCCTTCTGACGACGGATGCCTCGGAAATCCTCGACGACCCGGAAATCGACATCGCGATCGAGCTGGTGGGCGGCTACGAACCGGCCCGCACCTTCATCCTGCGCGCTCTTGAAAGGAAGAAGCACGTCGTCACCGCAAACAAGGCACTGCTGGCCGTTCACGGCAGCGAGATCTTCCGTGCAGCGGAGAGGCAGGCCCGCAATATCGGCTTTGAAGCGAGCGTCGGAGGGACGATCCCCATCATCAAGGTGCTGAAGGAGAGCCTTGCCGCCAACCGCATCTGCTCCATCTTCGGTATCATCAACGGGACGGCGAATTTCATTCTTTCGAAGATGACCGACGAGCACAAGCCCTTCGACGTCGTGCTTAAGGAGGCTCAGGCGCTCGGTTTTGCGGAGGCCGATCCGACCTTTGACATCGAAGGGATCGACACGGCCCACAAGCTGGCGATTCTTCTGTCCCTCGCCTACGGAAAGAACGTCCGCCTGAAGGATCTGCATTGCGAGGGGATCAAGGGCATCTCGCCGCAGGACATCGAATTCGCCGGAGAATTGGGGTATCGGATCAAACTGCTGGCGATTGCCGCCGACCGGAACGGAACGATCGAAGCGAGGATCCATCCGACCATGATTCCCTTCAACCACCTCCTGGCCAGCGTGAACGCCAATTTCAACGCCTTTCACGTCATCGGCGACGCCTCGGGGTCCGTGTTCCTGTACGGTCAGGGGGCCGGGATGATGCCGACCGCGAGCGCCGTCGTCAGCGACCTGGTGGACATCGCGAGGGACATGCTCAAGGGGGTCAGCTGCCGCGTGCCCTCCCGTTCCCAGAGCGAGGACACCATCGACGAGATCGCCCTGATGCCCTTTGAAAATATCTCCACGAATTACTATTTCCGTTTCGCGGCGGTGGATCGTCCGGGTGTCCTGTCCAAGATATCGGGCATCCTCGGGCAGCACAACATCAGCATCGCCGCCGTCATTCAGAAGGGCAGGAAACAGACGGGACCGGTGCCCGTCGTCATGACGACCTACAAGTCTCTGGAGAAGAACGTCAGGGACGCCCTGAACGAGATCGACCGTCTCGATATCGTCCAGGGAAAGACGGCCGTGCTCCGGATCGAGGACGAGAACCTGTGATGAAGTATTTGATACTGCTCGGCGACGGCATGGCCGACTTTCCGATTGCCGAGCTGGGCGGCAAGACGCCGCTGGAATACGCCCGCACTCCGAACATGGACTGGATGGCGAGCCACGGCACCGTCGGGAGGATCGATACGATCCCTCACGGCTTCAAGCCGGGAAGCGACGTCGCCACACTGAGCGTGCTCGGATACAACCCGGCCGAGAGCTACTCGGGGCGAGGCCCGCTCGAAGCCGCGAACATGGGCGTACAGATGGCGCCGCAGGACGTGGCCTTCCGCTGCAACCTGGTGACGATCGCGGAGGCGGACGGGCGGTCCGTGATGGACGATTTCACGGCGGGACACATTCCTTCCGACGAATCCAGACGGATCATCGAGGACATCCACCGGGAACTGGGAAACGAGGAATTTCAGTTCTATCCCGGCGTCGGGTACCGTCACCTCTGCGTATGGAGAGGCGGCTCGGAGGACGTCCTGACGACTCCTCCCCACGACATCAGCGGAAAAGCGATTGATCCCTATCTGCCGCAGGGAGCGGCGGCCGCTCCGCTCCTGCGCCTGATGGAACTTTCCCGCGATTTCCTGGCCCGCCACCCCGTGAACCGGCGTCGGACCGATGCGGGTCGCAAGGCCGCCAACTCCATCTGGCTGTGGGGACAGGGGAGGGCGCCGGCCTTCGAACGGCTGACGGAGCGCTACAGGCTCGACGGGGGCGGCGTCATTTCCGCAGTCGATCTCCTGAACGGCATCGGTGTCTATGCGGGACTCGAGGTGATCCGCGTGGAAGGTGCGACGGGCTATACGGACACGAATTACGCCGGAAAGGCGCAGAAGGCCCTTGAACATCTCGACAGGCTGAGCTTCATATTTCTGCACGTCGAGGCGCCGGACGAGATGGGGCACGAGGGGAATCTCCGGGGCAAGATCAAGGCCATCGAGGACTTCGACGAACAGGTCGTCGGGACCGTCTTGAAAGGCGTCAAATCACACCCGGAGTACCGGATCATGGTTCTGAGCGACCATCCCACTCCCATTTCCATCAAGACGCACTCGGCGGATCCGTCCCCATTCGCCGTCTTTTCATCGAAGTCCGGTGAAAACCTCAGGAACGCGGCGGCGTTCGGAGAAAGTCAGGCGCGACAGGCGGGGATCCTGGTGTCTCCGGGCCATCGCCTCCTGGGGATGTTTCTCGGCGACTGGAGAGGACGGATTGAAAAAGAACTACACTAAGGTCCGCGTGATCTACGCCGATACCGATGCAATGGGCATCGTCTATCATGCGAATTACATCCGCTGGTTCGAGATCGGCCGCAACGAGTTGTTTCGCGAAATGGGGATGGTCTATGCGGACATGGAAACCGCCGGCTATCATCTGCCGGTGACCAAGGTCTTCTGCCACTATCTCAAGCCCGCGCGCTACGATCAGGTCCTCTGCATCGAATCGTGGATCGACTGCCTGAGACGCGCGAGCGTCCGTTTCGAATACGCCATCTGGGACGAACAGAGACGGGACCGGCTTGCCGAGGGCTATACCGTCCATGCCTGCACGAACCGCGAAGGCCGGGTGAGGCGTTTCCCGGCGTTCATGCTCGAAAAGGTAATACCATACTACCCGCTCTCCTCCTCCGATCCATCGTGACGGATGCGGAAGTCCGGAAAGGGATGACGAACATGACAGCACAGAAGGTGACCAAAAAGGAATTGCAGGAGCCGGATTTTCTGCACGAATGGCTCGAAAAGACCGTGGCGTATGCGCGGCAATACCGCAAGGCACTTTACGTCTCCTCCATCTCGGTACTCGTCGTGGCGCTGGTCGCCGCCGGATGGTTCCTCTTCCGGATGAATCTCGAGGGCAAGGCGCAGGGGCTCTACCAGAAAACCTACAACAACTACCTCAAGGCGCAGCCGCTTGTGCGCGATGGAGAGGCGATCAAGGGATATCAGGAGCTCGTCAAGGCGTATCCCTCGAGCAGGGCGGCTCACATCGCCCTCTACCGGATGGGAAACCTCTTCTTCCAGGCGCAGAACTACGACGAGGCCATCCGGTCCTATGAAAAATTCATCGAGCAGGCGTCTCCCGAGGGGGAACTGGTCACGCTGGCCTTGAGCGGCCTCGCGCTTTCGAAGGAGGCCAAGAAGGATTATTCCGGGGCCCTGGCTTCGCTGGAGAGGGCCCTGAAGACGAAGTCGGGGGTTCTCTTCGAGGGAATCCTGCTCCGGGATATGGCAAGGATGTACGAACGGCTGAACGACAAGAAGAATGCCCTGGAATATTACCGGAGGGCGGTGTCCGTGACGAAGGACCCCTCCATCGTCATTCTTCTCAAGAGAAAGATCGCGACGCTCAGCTGACAGTGCCACGGCAAGGAGTGCTGCAAAAATGACCGTCCTCATGTCGGGGAATGAAGCAATCGCGAGGGGGGCGTACGAGTGCGGAATCCGTTTCGCGTCTGCTTATCCCGGGACCCCCAGCACGGAAATCATCGAGGAATTCTCGAAATACGAAGGCGTGTACGCCGAGTGGTCGCCCAACGAAAAGGTCGCCATGGAGGTGGGAATCGGCGCCGCCGTGGCGGGCGCCAGGGCCATGGTCACCATGAAGCACGTGGGCGTCAACGTCGCGGCGGATCCCCTGTTTACCGTCAGCTATACGGGCACGAACGGGGCGCTGGTGATCGTCAGCGCGGACGACCCCTCTCTCCACAGTTCGCAGAACGAGCAGGACAACCGGAATTACGCCAAATTCGCCAAGATTCCCATGCTGGAGCCGTCGGACTCCGACGAGGCGAGACGGTTCGTGAAGCTTGCCGTGGAGATCAGCGAGACCTTCGACACGCCCGTATTCCTGCGTTCGACCACACGGGTGTCCCATTCCAAATCGATCGTACACACCGAGGAACCGCAGCCTCCTGTCGACAATACGGGCATCCGCTTCAACGCCGCCAAGTACGTCATGGTTCCCGCAAACGCAAGGATCCGGCGGGTCTTCGTCGAAGAGCGAATGCAGAAGCTGAAGGCGTTCGCCGAACAATTCGCCGAAAACCGCATCGAGATCAACGATCCGGAAGTCGGCATCATCACGGCGGGAATGCCTTACAACTATGCAAAAGACGTCTTTCCCCGATACTCCTACCTCAAACTCGGGATGGTCCATCCGCTTCCCGAGGAGATGATCCGGGAATTTGCGCGCCGGGTAAAGCGGGTCTATGTGATCGAAGAACTGGATCCTTTTCTCGAAGAGCAGATCCGGGCGATGGGCATTTCCGTCGTCGGCAAGGAACGCTTCCCCTACACGAACGAATTCGATCCCGGGGTGATCGCGGCGGCCCTGGGAGAAACGAAAAAGGCTCCGCAGGCGGCGGTAACGACAACGGTTCCGCCGCGACCGCCGAATCTGTGCCCCGGCTGCCCGCATCGCGGCCTCTTCTACGTCCTGGGCAAGTCGAAGGCCTTCGTCGCCGGGGACATCGGCTGCTACACGCTCTCCTTCATGAAACCTCTGGAGGGCCTGCACTCCTGCATCTGCATGGGGGCCAGCATCGGCATGGCGCACGGCATGAGCAAAGCGCTCGGCAGGAAGGGGAGGGGCAAGGTCGTCGGCGTTATCGGCGATTCCACGTTCGTGCATTCGGGAATTACCCCGCTTCTCAATGCGGCCTACAACCGCAGCGACGCCCTGATCGTGATCTGCGACAACCGGACGACGGCCATGACCGGGATGCAGGAACACCCGGCCACGGGGTTCACGCTGATGGGCGAGAAAACGCAGCGCTTGGACCTGGTCGCTCTTGTCAAGGCATTGGGGATCACCAGCGTTCACAAGGTGGACCCCTACGATCTGAAGGCTACCGAGAAAATCATCAGGCAGGAACTGGCAGCCGAGGGGCCTTCCGTCGTGATCTCGGACCGCGCCTGCGTGCTGTTCAAGAGAGAGAGGACGGAGGCGGGAAAACCGCTGATTGTCGACGCGGATCTCTGCACGGGCTGCAGGGCCTGCCTCGGTCTGGGGTGCCCGGCCATCGCCTGGCACAAGCTCGAGCCGCAGCAACGGAGCGGTCAAACGACTCCTCGGAAGCGGGGGAAAGGAATTGCTGTCATCGATGGAAGTCTGTGCAACGGTTGCTCCGTCTGCCTTCAGCTGTGCAAGTGCGGTGCGATCCAGGGGAGGGGAGACAGGGGATGACGACAGGCGATACCCGAAGCATCCTTCTTGCCGGCGTCGGCGGACAGGGGATTCTCAGGGCGAGCGACATCCTCGCGAACGTGTTCATGGAAGCGGGGCTGGATGTCAAGAAGAGCGAGGTCCACGGCATGGCGCAACGCGGAGGCTGCGTTACGAGTCATGTTCGCTACGGCAGGAAAGTCTTTTCACCTCTGGCCCTCAAGTCCGACGTGGATATCCTGCTGGCCTTTGAAAAACTGGAGGCCCTCCGTTATCTCGATTACCTCAAGGCGGACGGCTCCGTCATCATCAACGACCAGGAGATCCTTCCTCCCTCCGTCAACCTGGGCGACCTCGCCTATCCCGCAGATGTCGTGGCTGCCGTCAAGTCCGCTTTTCCGTCAACCAAGGTCGTCCGCGCAGAGGCTCTTGCCCGCAACGCGGGAAACATCCGGACGGTCAACACCGTGCTGCTTGGCGTCCTGTCGTCGTTCCTGACCGGGATCGACATTTCGATCTGGGAAAAAGTCCTGAAGGATTCATTCCCCGCAAAACTGACGAAGGTGAACCTCGACGCCTTCCATCTTGGCAGGTCCGCCTGACCGCGAGCATGGCACGGAGATGTCTTCTCGTCATTTTGTCTCTTTCCCTCTTCTCGCTGTCCCCGTCTGCCGTTGCGCCTGCCGGAGAAGAGACGGCCGACTCCTCCTTTGAATTCGCTGAATCTCTCTTCGCGGAAGGGGATTACTACCGGGCGATCACAGAATACAAGCGGTTCCTCTTCCATTTTCCCGGCCACACCCGCGTCGAAAAAGCCCACCTTCGAATCGCGGAAAGCTTTCTGCGCGGGAAGAGGTGGAGCGAAGCGATGGATTCAGCAGAGGCATTCCTTCTCCGTTTTCCGGACAGCGATCTTAGAACCGATGCCCTGTTCCTGAAGGCCTCTGCGGAAAGAGAAGGGAAACGAAACGATAAGGCATTGAAAACGCTCGAGGAAATCATCGGGACCGCGGAGCCGCCGGAGCGCCAGAGGGCCCTCTATCAGACCGTGATGATTCATCTTGAAGAGGGGCAATGGGACGCGGCATCTTCCGCTCTGGATGCCCTTTCCCCCACCGGCCCCTTCTCAAGGGCTGCCCCCATCCTGCGTGAGGGGGTGGACGAAATCGATCGCCTGCCGCAAAAATCGCCCGCCCTCGCCGGAACGCTGGCCGCCGTTCTGCCAGGCTCCGGTCACCTTTATACCGAGCGCCCCAAGGACGCCCTCGTTGCTTTTCTGCTCAACGCTTCCTTCGCCCTCGCCGCCGTCGAGTTGTACCGGCATGAGCATTATACGGCTGCGGGCGTCTTCCTTTTCTTCGAGATCGGCTGGTACGGCGGGAATATCTACAGCGCCATCGGGAGCGCACACAAATTCAATAAGCGCACGAGGGACGAATTTGTCCTCGACCTTCGGACAAGATCAGATAAAACAGTAAAAACATATCATTGAAATAATTAGGTAATATAATGTATTAAAATAGTTGTTTATCTATTTGTATTTCATCGCTAATAATTATTGCCATGAAGCGAATCGTCTTGTCCCGTAGATCTGCTGATCCTCGTCGGTCAGGCCGCCTGCTCCTCTCCGCGAAAAACCTTGACAAAAGGGAACAAGTAGGTAACTTACGCCGGAGTGATATTGCAGACGGTTTATCTGAAATACTGCATACATAGTCGGCAGAAGAGGGCAAATGGCGGCGGAAGACTACTATAAGATACTGGGCGTGGAGAAGACCTCGTCGGTCGATGACATCAAGAAGGCCTATCGCAGGCTCGCGCTGAAATACCATCCCGACCGGAATCCCAACAATAAGCAGGCGGAGGAGAAATTCAAGAAGATCAGTGAAGCCTACGCGGTCCTGAGCGATCCCGAGAAGCGGAAACAGTACGACAGCTTTGGGTCGGAAGGGTTCAGGCAGCAGTACACGCAGGAAGACATCTTCAGGAATTTCGACATCAATGAGATCCTCCGCGATCTGGGTTTCGGGGGAATGTTCGGCCAGGGGGGAAGAAGAACGGCGGGTTACGGAAACGCCGGGAGACGGCGAGGCTACTCTTATCAGGGGACCGGGGATGATCCCTTTGGCGGGCTTTTCACCGGCGGACGCCGGTTCGAGCAGGAACCCGAGCCGGGGCCGGATCTCGAGTACAATCTTTCAATAACATTGGAGGAATCCGTATTGGGGGCGGAGAAGAAACTCGCCCTCCAGCGGGACGGAAAAACCGATGAGATCTCCTTCAAGGTCCCCCCGGGCATCAACACCGGAAAAAAGCTGAGGCTTGCGGCAAAGGGCGGGCCCGGCGTCGGAGGCGGACCTCCCGGCGATCTTTATCTGAACGTCAACATCCTTCCGCATCCGATGTTTGCAAGGGATGGGAACGATCTCTACATCGAAAGGACGATTTCCTTCTCAAGGGCGGCCTTGGGGACGTCGATCGAGGTTCCGACGATCGACGGAAGCGTCAAGAAGGTGAAGATTCCGGCGGGAACGCAAGGCAATACGAAAATCCGCATGAAGGGTTATGGCGTTCCGCGCCTGAAGGGTTCGGGAAGGGGCGATCTGTACATCAAGATATCGATCGAAGTGCCGAAGAAGCTTACGGAGAAGCAGGCGCAGCTGGTCAAGAGACTCGCCGAGGAAGGATTATGATCTTTGGTCTCATAAGATATGTTATGTAAACTAATGTTACGTGCTTTCCAGAGTCAGGATCGTACAATCTCCATCTCACCCCACAGGCCCATCTGATCTCCAACGATGATCAGGATTCCCTGCACGCCGGGAATCTGCCGCGCCCTCTCGATGCCGCGGACAATGTCCGCTCGTCGCTTGACCACGTTGCCGACGGCGGTCGCCGCCGCATCGGACAGCGTTGCCGAGCCCGAAAGGACGCATACGGCGTCCGCCTTTCCGAAACTCAACGAGTGTCCGACCGTACCGGACGACGTACAGATCCCGATCGCCTTCCCGGCAGGCGGAATCTTCAAGGCAATGCGTTCGCTCAGCGGTGAATCACCGGCAAAAATCCCGACGCGGCGCTCCCTTCGGCTCTTGAGGAAAATATCGCCGCCGTTTTCGATGATCACGTCCCTGCACAGCCCCTCGAGTTTTCGTCCGACGAACTCGGCGATCGCGCCGGCGACAGCCGCCATCGGCCCGACGCCGGCCTCTTTTCCGGCTCCGAGCATGGCCCGCACGATCGCCGGCGAAAAGTCGTCTTCCGGCAATGGCGCCAGCGACGTCAGGAAATCGGGATGCCTGTCGATATAGGCCTCGATATGGCCGCGGAAGGAGTGAACGGCCGCCAGGGCCTCGTCGCGCAGGAGGACATCCGAACGGATGAGGAGTTCCGTCTCGCGGACGTTCACTTCATAGAAGAGAAGGTCTTCTCCCGAGACCATGTTCCGGTAGGTCTTTTCGGCTGCTTCCATGGGCGGAGAACCCTGTCAGGAGAATCTTGTCGCGCCTGCGCCGAGGATCATATCGGCGGACTTCAGCAGATCGCCGCTCAACTCGAGGCGCATGTCGCGGCCGAGGTAGATCACGGTTTCGCTGCTCCCGTTGACAAGGTGCAGGAAGCCGTCCTGCTTGCCGCGCTTCTTGCTCAGCAGGGCGTGCAATTCGTCGATCTCCCGGCCCGTCGCACGCATCGCGTCGATCCGGAAATGGACTGTTTTGCAGGGAGCGACTGTGGCCTCCGAAAGCGGCTGCGCCTCGGAGGCAATGACCTTTATATCCACGGTCCCGCGAATCACCACGGGCTCTTCGCTGTGCAGAAGCGCAAAAGCGGCGCGATAGATGTCGGCGAAGAAGATCACCGTGACCGAACCCTTGAGGTCTTCAAGGGTCACGTAGGCCATGACGTCCTTTTTTCTTGTCGTCACCTCCCGGATGTTGCTGATGATTCCCGCGATGACGACTTCATCCTTATCGTTCCGGTCCGCGATGTTCGCCGTATCGGAACTGGTGAGCAGATCCAGCTTGTCCTTCCACGGAATCAAAGGGTGCCCGGTAATGTAGAACCCCAGGGTTTCCTTCTCGTAGCTGAGCAGTTCCCTGTGGTCCCACTCCGGGAGGTCGCGCAGGGGGCTGCTCACAAAGGTTTCCGCATCGCCCTCCCCCTCCCCTCCGACACGGTCGAAAAAACTGACCTGGCCGTTTGATTTGTCCCGCTGATGCTTCTGGGCCGCATCCATGATCTCCTCGTGGGCGTCGAGCAGCTGCCGGCGTTTGTGCCCGAGGGAATCGAAGGCACCGCACTTGATCAGGCTTTCAATGACCCTTTTGTTGACTTTGCGGAGATCGACGCGACGGCAGAAATCCTGGAAAGACCGAAAACGGTCGCCTTGGCCGCCTTCCTTCCGGGCATGGATGATCTCTTCGATCGCGCCGATGCCGACATTTTTCACGGCCGCCAAGCCGAAACGGATCGTCTTTCCGCCGGAAACGCTGAAATCGCTCTCGGATTCGTTGATATCGGGAGGCAGAACGCCGATGCCCATCCCCTTGCAGTTGTTGATGTGCTTGATGATCTTGTCCCGGTTGTCCTTTTCACTGGTGAGGAGCGCGGCCATGAATTCGGCGGGATAGTGGGCCTTGAGGTATGCCGTCTGATAGGAAATCATGGCATAGGCCGTACTGTGGGATTTGTTGAACCCGTATTCGGCAAAGGTCTCCATCTGCTCCCAGATTTTCTTGGCCTTGACCTCGGGTATCTTTCGCTTGCCGGCCCCCTCGAGGAACTTCGGCTTTTCCTTCTCCATCTCGGAGGCTTTCTTCTTGCTCATGACTTTCCGCAGCGTATCGGCTTCGGACATCGTATAATTGCCGATGGCGACTGCGATCTGCATGACCTGCTCCTGATAGACGATGACCCCGTAGGTCTCTTTCAGGATCGCTTCCAGTTCCGGCAATTCGTAGACGATCTTCGTTTTTCCCTGCTTGCGGGAGATGAATTCGGGCACCATGTTCATCGGTCCCGGCCGATACAGCGCGATGAGGGCGATGATGTCTTCGATGCAGTCCGGCTTCATGCTGACGAGGATGTCCTTCATGCCGGAACTCTCCAGCTGGAACACCCCGTCGGTATCCCCTTTCATGAGCAATTGATAGGTCTCGCGGTCATCGAGCGGCAGCGCATCCATGTCGAGCGCATCCCGGCGCCCCTCGCGGATGAACTTCAGCGCATTCTTGATGACCGTGAGCGTCTTCAGACCGAGGAAATCGAATTTTGTCAGGCCGACGGTCGAAATGTCGTTCATGGTGAACTGCGTCACGACGTCGTCCTTGGGCGAACACAGGGGGACCCGTTCGACAAGGGGCACGTCCGATATCACCACGCCGGCCGCGTGTGTGGATGCATGGCGGTTCAAGCCTTCCAGGGAACGGGACAGATTCAGCAGTTTCTTGACCTTGGGGTTCTTCTTCTCTTCTTCCGCCAGTCTCGACTCGGACTTGATGGCGTCCTCCAACGTGATGTTGAGGACATTGGGGATCATCTTGGCGATCGCGTCGACTTCACCGTAGGGAATGTTCATCGCCCGGCCGACGTCGCGAACGACCGCCTTGGCCTGCATCTTCCCGAACGTGATGATCTGGGCCACGTGATCCGTACCGTATTTCTCCGTCACGTACCGGATGATCTCGTCCCGTCCTTCCTGGCAGAAATCGATGTCGATATCGGGCATGCTGATGCGGCTCGGATTGAGGAAGCGTTCGAAAAACAGCCCGTAACGAATCGGATCGATGTTGGTGATCCCCAGGGCATATGCGACCAGGCTGCCCGCCGCGGACCCGCGCCCCGGACCGACCGGAATCTGCCGGTCCTTTGCGTAGTTGACGAAATCCGCAACGATCAGAAAATACCCGGCGAATCCCATGGAACGGATCATCTCCAGTTCCTCATGGAGCCTTTTTTCGTACTTCTCCTTCATCGCACCGTCGTCGTCTCCGGGAGCGCTCTTCAAGATGACCGGCAGCAGACGTTCAAGACCCTTCCGTGCAGCCTCCCGCAGGACTTCATCGAGGCTCTTGTCGGCGCTCACCTCGAACCGCGGCAGATAGAATTTCCCGAACTCCAGCGTCAGGTTGCAGCGCTCGGCGATCTGCACCGTGTTCTCAATTGCCTGGGGGCACCAGGCGAAGAGCGCTTTCATTTCCTCCGGCGAACGGAAATAGAACTGGTCCGTTGCGAAGCGCATGCGATCCGGGCTTTCCACGGTCTTCCCGGTCTGAATGCAGAGCAGAATCTCGTGGGCTTCGGCATCCGTCGACCTGAGGTAATGGCAGTCGTTTGTTGCGACCAGGGGAAGCGACAGGCGCCGGCCGAGCTCCAGGAGCCCCTGATTGACGGTCTTCTGCTCTGGAATCCCGTTTTCCATGACTTCCAGGAAGAAGTTCCCCTCGCCGAACAATTCGCGGTACTGCGAGGCAACGCGTTCAGCGGCTTCCATCTCGCCGCGGAGGAGGAGGTTCGGAATCTCGCCGTGCAGGCATGCGCTGAGGGCAATGAGCCCCTCGTGGTGTTCGGCCAGAAGCGCCTTGTCGATTCTGGGACGGTAATAAAAGCCCTCAAGGTACGCAGCCGTCGTCAGCTTCATCAGGTTCCGATAGCCTTGAAGGTTTTTTGCCAGCAGAATGAGATGGCGGGCGGTCTCTCCTGTCCCGTGGCCGGTCTTGTCAAAACGGCTCCCGGGCGCGACATAGGATTCGCAACCGATGATCGGCTTGATGCCGTGCCGGTAGGCCGTCTGGTAGAAACTGACGGCCCCGAACATGTTCCCGTGATCGGTCAGGGCGATCGCCGGCATCTGGTATTCCTTCGCTGTCTTGAACAGCGCATCGAGCCGGATGGTTCCGTCGAGAAGACTGAATTGCGTATGAACGTGCAGATGAACAAAGTCCGTGTGTTTCATGACTCACCGGGTTCGCGAATGATGACCGTTCCAGCCGCTGGGGGCAGAAAAAGAGGACGGCGGTCTCGGTTCGGGAGATGCTGAGACGGTCTATGGATATAAACGCCGCTCGACTTCAGTCCAGCCAGTAATTCGGCGCTTCCTTGGTGATAATGACGTCGTGGACGTGACTTTCCCTCAACCCTGCCGAGGTGATCCTGACGAACCTTGCCTTTTCCCTCAGCTCCTGAACGGTCCTGCAGCCGACATATCCCATGCCGGCCTTGAGACCGCCGATGAGCTGGTGAATGCTGGCGGACAAGGATCCGCGGAAAGGAACCCGCCCCTCGATGCCCTCCGGCACCAGTTTCGCGTTGGTCTCGACATCGTCCTGGTAATAGCGATCACGGCTTCCCATCTTCATTGCTTCCAGAGAGCCCATGCCGCGGTACACCTTGTAACTCCTGCCCTGGAACAGGACCGTCTCACCGGGGCTTTCCTCCGTTCCGGCGAAGAGACCTCCGATCATGACCGTGTGTGCCCCTGCTGCCAGCGCTTTGACGATATCCCCCGAGTACTTGATCCCTCCGTCGGCGATGATCGGTACATTGCTCCGCCCTGCAACACGATAGGCTTCACTGATCGCCGTTATCTGGGGCACACCGACCCCGGCGACGATTCTTGTCGTGCAGATCGAACCGGGGCCGACGCCGACCTTGATGGCATCGATGCCCGCATCGATCAGCGCTTTCGCACCGTCGGAAGTCGCCACGTTGCCGGCAATGAGCTCACACTTCGGGAATCGCTTCTTTGTCGCCCGGATGGCGTCCAGCACCGCCTTCGAATGGCCGTGTGAGGTGTCGATGACGATCACATCCACTCCGGCGGCCGTCAGTGCCTCCACGCGCGCTTCCCTGTCCAGGATGCCCACGGCGGCGCCGACGCGCAGACGGCCGAGCGAATCCTTGCAGGCGTTCGGATACTTCCGGATCTTCTCGATATCCTTGATGGTGATCAATCCCTTCAGGTTGTAGGCGTCGTCCACGACGAGAAGCTTCTCGATCCGATGCTTGTGAAAAAGCCTCTTCGATTCATCCAGCGTAATGGTGGAAAAAACGGTGACAAGGTTGTCCTTCGTCATGACGGCCGACACGGGCTGATCGAGATTGGTTTCGAAGCGAAGGTCCCGATTGGTGAGAATGCCGACCAGTTTCCCCTTCTTGACGACGGGGACGCCGGATATGCGGTATCGGTTCATGATCTCAAGGGCCTCATGGACCTTTTGCTCCGGTTCAACCGTGATGGGATCGACGATCATGCCGCTTTCCGATTTCTTTACGCGGTCCACCTCGGTGGCCTGCTGTTCGATGCTCATATTCCTGTGGATGATGCCGATTCCCCCTTCTTGGGCCATGCAGATCGCCGTCCGGGACTCGGTCACCGTGTCCATTGCCGCACTCATGAGCGGAATGTTCAGCACGATATTGTTCGTCAATTTCGTCGCTGTATCAACATCCTTGGGAAGGATATTGGACTCGGCCGGAAGCAGCAGCAAGTCTTCAAAGGTCAATGCCTCTCTGGGGGTGTCTTCCAACATGTCTCTGTAAACCTCTCCTTCCTTTTCGAAACCGCAAAAGCCTGCCCCGCAACACCTGTCCGGCAGTCCGAGGCCGACGCTTCAGTCAAGAACGTCTTCGACTGTCAAGAATCATCGTTACGGGACCGTCGTTGACCAGTTCCACTTTCATGGATGCTTGAAATTCGCCGCTGGCCACGCCCTTCATGCGCCCTGACGCACTGCTCAGAAAATACTCATAAAGGGTCTTTGCCCGTAGAGGCTCCTCCGCTTCCGTGAAAGAGGGCCTCCGTCCCTTTCGGCAATCCGCCAGCAGGGTGAATTGAGACACCACCAGGATCTGCCCGCCGATGTCCGACACGGAAAGGTTCATCTTCTGTTCCGCATCTTCGAATATCCTCAGATGCGTGATTTTTTCAAGCAGATAGTCGGCGTCTTCCTCAGCATCGCCTCTTTCCACGCCGAGAAAAACCAGGAGCCCCTTCCCGATGCGGGATATCAGTTTTTTCTCAACGATTACAGTGGCTTCACATACCCGTTGGACAACGGCACGCATCAGAACAGCCCCGTTTTTCAATTGGCGCGCATGTTAGCAACAAAAGACATCCGCTTCAAGTCTTTTGTCTGGATCTTCCCGGAAAAGGGACTGCGTTGAAAGACCGATCAGGCGTATAGAAGAGGCAGGCAGCGGAGGTCTAGCGGACACCGATGATCTCTGTCACGGTCAGTGTGGCAATATCCTCAAATTTCGGATACTTGGGATGATCAGGCTTGATCATATCCATGATCCGGGCGAAGAGGTTTTCAAGCAGGATCTCCGCCCCTTGATCGATCCTGCGGATGCCGAAGCGGATCTCCGCCCGCTGGTCGGCCGTGATCCTGTTCAGCAGATTCTTTGTAACCCAGATCGACCCCCCGCGGGCGAAATCAGAGAGACGTCCCGCACAGTTCACGGAATCGCCAAGGGCCGTGAATTCAATCGCCGGGGCCGCCGGAATCATGCCGAAGAATTCCTGCCCTTCATTGATGCCGATATTCAGACACAGTTCGTTGAACCAGCGTTTTTTCTCCCGCCAGGCATTGCTCAATTCTTTCATTTTTTCACGAAGTTCCGCAGCACAGTGTATGGAGTTCATGACGTAATCGGCGTCATTGTCCTTGAGGAAGTAATAGACCATGCCATCGCCGGCGTGTTTGCCATAGGTGCCATAGTATTTCTTGAACGTGGATTCCATGCACCTCCAGATCTGGTTGATCAGCTCGAAATATTCATCCGGTGGCAATTCGGCGCATATTCTCACCGAGTCCTGGAGGTCTGCGACCAGCACACAGAAGGAGACCAGCGTCGGCAACCGCTTCTTCAACAATTCCTGAATGATTTTCCCGCGGCTGCTGAGAAGCTGCGCGATCCCTTCCATCGATTGTTCCGGCTGTTTATACAGGAAGAAAACGCCTTCCCGATAGACGATCGCATGGACGTGATAGACTTGCTTCGTTCCGTCGGCAAGGAGGAGGCTGATATAAGACTCCTGCAACCCCCCATGTGCCGCGTCGACTTGATCATATTGGGTTTGAAGTCTGGCAAGTCCCGCAGATCCGATTCCTTCCCAGATCTTGTCCAAAGACGTCTTCTCATGTCTTGCCTTGAAGAATTGCATGTGCAGCGAGAGGAGTTCTTCGCCTGCCTGGTCGCCTGTTCCGCGGAGGACATTCTGCAACAGCAGTCGGAAAATATTCCGTCCTTCCGCTTCCTGTATCCGTGCGACACCAGCCCTGAAGATCACGTCTTCGGCTTCCTGATTGATCCAGTCGACCTCAAAATTGTTGTTCACGAGGTAAGCCGGCATCGTCAGTTCCTGAAGCGTCAGTTGAAGTTCATCCCTGTGTTTCCGGACATCTTCGGCGGAAGCGCATGTCCCGGCATTTTCACGAGGAACGGCAAGGGCTTCAGCGTCGGCGAGGGACGCGAAGGGAAGATCCGCCGTCGCCGCAGAGATCGGCGTTTCAAGCGGTCCTTTCTCATTCTTGGCGGCGACGATCGGTCTTTCCTGCAGAACAGATCGTATCTCCTGCATGGACATCCCTTCTTTTTTCAGATTCTTTATGCCGTCGATCGTCGTCAGCACTTCGACCGGGAAGAAACCAACCCTTCGAACATTGCTCCTGCCCTCAGGTCGTTTGACGGACGGCCTCGGCAAGAGACCCATGCGGATATAGTTGTTAAGGGTCGCTCGGGAAATGCCGCCCCTCTTCATCAGGTCAATGCTGTCTATCCAGTCCAAGGCAGCCTCCGGAAAGAAGACGGAACAATTTCAATCCACAACTAATAATGAATAATTATACAGTATAATTATTCATTGTCAAGTAATATTGATCTGTATAATCATGATCTGTATATTAGTTATACAATTATACTATAAACATGAATATTATATATTTAGACTGTATTTTCTATGTTATAGATTATTGATGTCAGTCGATTGCTATTTCCTTTGCGCTGTGGTAGGCTCCGGACAATGAAACGACTTCTGTTTGTCCAGCCATGGATCCATGATTTTGCCGCCTACGATTTTTGGATAAGACCCCTAGGCCTCCTCCAGTTGGCTTCCATATTCCGGACAAACGGATTCGATGTCAGGATCATCGATTGCCTTGATCCGTACCATCCCTCCATTGCAGAGGATTTCCGAACGCCCCCTCCCCGGCACCGATCCGGAAGGGGGAAATTGCCCCGGCAAACCATCGTCAAGCCTGACTGTCTGGATTTCGTGCCTCGCCGATACAGCCGCTACGGAATAACGCCGCGGGCGTTGCGGACGCTCCTGAGAACCACCCACCCAAAGCCGGATCTGATCCTCGTCACCTCGATGATGACCTATTGGTATCCCGGCGTATGGGAGACGATCAGGGTCTTGCGGGAAGAACTGGCCGGCATCCCCATCGTTCTAGGCGGCAACTATGTCACCTTCTGCCCTGATCATGCAAAAGGCAGCGGGGCCGATATCCTGATCAGCGGCGGTGGAATTCTTCCTGTCCTCGAAAAGATCGGACAGGTCCTTGCGGCCGATAGGTCTTTTCTTCCTTCTCACGACGATCTTGATTCTCGCCCCTACCCCGCCTTCGATCTCTATCCCATCGTCGGTCATGTGCCGATCCTTACGTCGAGGGGATGCCCGTTCCGATGCAGCTATTGCGCTGCACCTCTTCTTCACGAGAGGTTCGACAGACGAGATCCGTTCAAGGTCGCCGACGAGATCGAACACTGGTATCGTACGCGGGGGGTACGACATTTTTCATTTTATGACGATGCCCTGATGATCCGGCCGGATACCTTGATCATTCCTCTTCTCCGCGAACTCCTCCGCCGCAGCATCACCTGCTCATTTCACTGTCCCAACGGCCTGCATCTTCGCGAAGTGACGGACGAGTGTGCGTCGCTCATGAAACGGTCCGGATTCGAGACGATCCGTTTCGGGTTCGAAACGTCCGACGCCCTCCGCCAAAGGCTGACGGGAGGCAAGACGACCAACGATGATTTTCTCCGTGCCGTGGGCTGCCTGAAGAATGCAGGCTACCATTCCGAGGACATCGGCGTCTATCTCCTCTGCGGTCTCCCGGGCCAGTCGCCCGAAGAAGTGGAAGAAAGCATCCGCTACGTACGGGAAAATGGAGCCCGGCCTCTGCTCGCGGAGTATTCTCCCATTCCCGGAACGGCGCTCTGGGAAACCTCCGTGAAGTCCTCAAGGTTTCCGATTGACAGGGAGCCGCTTTTTCAGAATAACACGCTGCTCCCGTGCCGTGACGCCTGTCTGACAGACGAACGTTTTGCCGAGTTGAAGAAACTGGCCAGGCAACCGCTCCCCTGATCGACCGTGCCTGTCCGATGATGCAGGGCTTTTTCCATGGACCCCTCTGTCAGGAATCCTCATCGAGCGCTGTCCGCGCTGCTGGCCATGTCCTTCATCTGGGGATACAGCTGGGTCGTCGTGAAAGAGGCCCTCCGCTTCATCGATCCCTTGGATTTTGTGGCGGTGCGCACTTTTATGGGGGCGATGTGCATGCTGGCGCTCGCGAAAGCAAGCGGCGCAAACCTGCGCCCCAAAGAACTGCCGCTGACGTTTCTGGTGGGCCTCTTTTCCACGACCGGCTCGATGGGACTCTCCACGCTCGCCCTGGCAGCCGGAACAGCGGGCAAGACAGCGATCCTGCTGTACACGATGCCGTTCTGGACGCTGCTGTTCGCAGTTCCGATCCTCGGAGAGCGCATCCGGGCGGTCTATTGGATTTCCATTGTCATGGCGCTGGCGGGCATGGTCGGTCTTCTTGAGCCGTGGAACCTCCAGGGCAGCCTGATCAGCAAGCTTCTCGCCGCCACCGCCGGCATGCTCTGGGCGGTCAGCACGATCATTGCGAAGATGATCCAGCGTCGCGGCGAATATGACACCATGACCTTCTCTGCATGGCAGATGCTGCTCGGGTCCCTCCCCCTGTGCGTGCTGGCCATCGTCGTCCCCTCGCCTTCGATCTCATGGTCCGGCTATTTCGTCTTTGCGCTCCTGTACAACGTCCTTCTCGCCGGCAGCGTCGCCGTTTTTCTGTGGTATTACCTCCTGCGGATTCTTCCCGCCGGACTTGCCGGCATGGCCACGCTGGCAACCCCCGTGATCGGCCTGTTGGCCTCGTCGATCCAGCTTCACGAGCGTCTGTCTTTTTCTGAGTCCTGGGGGATCGTGCTGATCGTCTCGGCTTTGGGACTGATCGCGGGGCTGCAGATCGGGGAGTACAGGCGAAGACAGAAAGGAGGCTGCCGATAAGGAAACCGGTCTTCAGTGTCCGACTCCTTCGATCGTCGTATGCAGGTATCTTTTCAGCGCGTTCAGGGCCGCCTGCTCGCTTTCGACACGATAATTGCGCGCCTCCGGGCCCAGGATTCCCCAGATTGCCGGATCCGTGGAACGGAAGAACGCCACGGCCGGAACACCCAGTATGCCCGCCAAGTGGCTGACACCGGAGTCGTTTCCGATGTACAGCCGCGCCCGTGAAAGATGTTCCGCCAGTTCGCAGAGATCGTCCGGGCGGATGCTCTCCCCACCATCGCAGAGACTGCTCAACCCCCGGTCGATTTCAACGGGGCCCAGGATGAACTTGACCCGCTGAAAGCCGGATTCCCTCAACAAACGACGGATCTCCAGATAAAGGGCCGCCGGGAAGACTTTGGCTGGGCCGCCGCTTCCCGGGTGTATGAGCACGTCGCATCCTCGCCGGAGATCCGGTGAGGGGAAGCAGGAATTGAAGCTCTCCGGAGCAAGCTCCGGAGGATCTTCGATCCCCAAGGAAGGGATCTCGAACATCATTCGCTCGCTCACCCCGCGGCAAGCCGCAGGGAATGCGCTCGCTGCCGGATTCAGGTCCGGCGGCGTATCAATCGGATAATAGGAAGCCAGCGAGCGCAGATGATGAACCGCGACATGAACCTTCTCCGCGGGAAACGGCCGGATTACCGCGACCGGAAGGCGCGCCGTACGACGGAGCATGGATGCCGGTCTGCGGGCGTCTTTCAGCCACAGGACAGCGCCGGCGGGGGGTAACATGCCAGGCGGCAGGCTTTCGCCCTTGAAAAAAGGCATCATGTCCGCACGCTCCGCGTCGTGGAAAGATCCCAGGAGCCCCATCTTGACCGCGAGCCTCATGAGATCCGGCCGCCCCACGCCTGCGAACGGAACGTCCGGAAGCAGCTTCCTGAGGCTGCTGAGCGCAGGCCATGTGAGGAGGAAATCGCCGATCGCCCCCCGATGGCATATGAGAATGCCGCCTTCGGCGCTCATAGACCGGAAACAGGCGGCGGATCCGCCCCTGGTTCCCTCCCGCGGGAGAGGCCTGGAGATGTCCTATGCTTCGGATGGCACATAAGACAGGATCCGGCTTCGGTCCACAACGTTCACGTTGATGATCCTTTTCTTGCCCTGCTCGTCCAGGTAGATGACCTTGCCGATTCCCGCGTTGAAGATGAGTTTCCAGCATGAAAAGCAGGGCCCCGAGCTCTTCGGTTTCCCGTCCTGCATGCCGAATATGTACAGCGATGCGTCTTTCATCCTGTCGTAACTGGCCCTCACGATCGCATTCGCCTCGGCATGGACGGAGTGGCAGGTCTCATCCTTCTTTCCGCTGTCGATCTGCAGACGCTCCTGGATGCATTTGCCGATTTCCATGCAGCTGCGAACGCCGCTTGCAGCTCCGTTGTAACCCGTACTGATGATGGTGTTGTCTCTGGCCAGCACCGCCCCATATTGAGACTTCAGGCAAGTCGATCGAAGACAGGCGGTCTCGGCCATCTTCAGAAAATAGTCGTCCCACTGCAATCTCATATCTCCCCCTCGCTTTCGTGCGCCTTGCGCGGCACCAAGCTACAATTGATGAGACAAGAGAATCAAGCCCTTTCTGCATCCCGCCGGGGAGTCTCGATGCGCCGGGCGCGCCGCGAGAAATGCTGCGCCTCGTCACCACGCCGAAATGTCTTGCATTTCCGCTGGTGAGCTTATAGAATTTTTTTGCGACAATTCCTGCAAAACTGGTGATCGGTGAAGTCCTTCGGCTGGTGGATAAAACAGATTCTCTTCGGGGGTGTTTCTCTCCTCTTCCTTCTTCTGGGCCTCAACGCATTATGGTCGGCCTACCAGATGCAGAACCCCCATGAATTCATCATGCTGTTTTTTTCTTCTTCCCTCATGATCCTGATCAGTGCCGTGGGCATGATCTACCCGGCCGTTCGCATTTTTGCCTGCCTCAGGGCGCGCAAGAACAACCCCTGCTCCACATGATTTGCCGTCGACGCTACCGCAGAGCATTTCTGTCAACCCTCGTGACCACGGTCCTTTTCCTGGTCATCGACCATCTTCCCCTTTCCGGCTTTGAACTCGAACAGCGTGTGCAGAAGCACGTCCTCTCCAACGGCCTCACGGTCCTTCTGTGCGAACGGCATCTCAGCCCCACCGTTTCCCTGTATATTCGTTACCGCGCAGGTGCCGTCGATGAAGGAGAGGGAAAGACCGGCATGGCGCACCTTCTGGAACACATGATGTTTAAGGGCACACGGACGATCGGAACACGCAATTTCCAGAAAGAGCGCGGGATACTGGAAAAGATCGCCGCGACCGGGAGGCTTCTCGACAAGGAACGCCGGAAGGAGGGAAATGCGGACGCCGCAAAAGTTGAAACGCTTACGAAGCGTCTGGCGGAGCTGCAGCAGGCCCATCGCCGGTGGATGATTTCCAATGAAATCGACCGTCTCTACACGGAAAACGGCGCAACGGACCTGAACGCATCCACGGGGCAGGATCTCATCACCTATCACGTCAGCCTGCCGGCCAACAAAATCGAGCTGTGGGCCCGCATCGAATCGGACCGCATGAGAAATACGGTCTTCCGCGAATTTTTCGCGGAGCGCGATGTCGTCATGGAAGAACGCCGCCAGCGATCCGAATCCGATCCAGGCGGGAAGCTGTACGAACAATTTGTCGCTGCGGCCTTCACGGCCCATCCGTACCGCAGGCCGATTCTCGGTTGGCCATCGGACATGCGGAACCTCGACATGGATTCCATGGCCGCTTTTTATCGAAGGACCCATGCCCCCAACAATACGGTCATCGCCGCCGTGGGAGATCTCCGTCCCGATGCCGTGATGAAATTGATCCGGCGCTACTTCGGCAGCATCCCCAGGCAGCCCGCTTCGGATTTCGTTCCTACGGAAGAGCCCCCTCAGCGCGGCGAACGCCGCGTCAGCGTCCTTTTCGACGCCAATCCGGAGCTGATCATCGGCTATCACAAACCCCCGCCGCCGGATTTCGACGACTATGTCCTGGACGTCATTGAATCTCTCCTCTCCCGGGGAAGGACGTCGCGGTTCTACAAGCGTCTGATCGAAGAGCGCGGATTGGCGGAGAGCGTTGACGCGGCAAACGGTCTCCCTGCGTCCCGTTATCCCAACCTCTTTGCGATCTTTGCCACTCCACGGCATCCCCACTCCGCCCGCGAACTGGAAGAGGCGATTTTCGCCGAGATTGATCTTCTCAAGTCGGAGCCGGTCGAGGAACGCGAACTGACGAAAATCAAGAATCAGGTGAAGGCGAATTATCTCAGGGGTCTGAACGCGAACGAAGGACTTGCGGGCATCCTCTCCTACTATGAAGCGCTTCTGGGAGACTACCGCTACGCGGCCCGCCACGCCGATCGGATCGAGCGGATCACTTCAGCGGACGTCCACCGTGCGGCAAGGAAATATTTCGATGCCGCCAACCGAACGGTTGCGACGATTGTAAAGGGACCATGAAACGGACTGTCGGGTTTTGTCTCCTCTGCTTTGTTCTCCTCTGTCTTCCTCCTCCCGGAGGGGCTGCTCAACCGTCGCAGTCTATCCCTGCGCCGGATCGGCTGAAGTACCCGCCGCTGACGTGGCAGATTGCAGAACCGTCGCGCTTCGTCATGGACAACGGGATCGTCTTGTACCACCTTCCCAATCACGAGCTGCCGCTGGTGTACGTGTCCATCGTCATTCGCGCGGGGTCCATCTTCGATCCCGCCGGCAAGGAGGGGTTGGCCGAGCTCACCGCAAGTGTCATGAGGACCGGAGGCGCGGGATCCCTCTCCGGCGATGCCATTGACGACAGGCTCGAATCCTTCGCCGGCATTCTGCACCTCGCCGCGAACCGGGAATCCAGCAGCGCCTCCCTCTCCGTCCTTCGCAAGGATTTGTCCGAAGGCATGGATCTCCTTTCCCGGATCCTGATGCGCCCCTCCTTCGAAGAAAAGAAGCTGACGGTCGCGAAAAACCTCAAGATCGAGGAGTTGCGGAGGCTCCGTGACGATCCGCAGAAACTTGCTTTCCGTGAATTTCAACGTCTTTTCTTCAGGGGCGATCCGCGCGGATCCCATCCGTCTTCGTCCTCCGTGCAATCGATCACACGCAATGACCTGATCCAGTTTCATGAACGGTATTTTCATCCGGCAAACATCATGATGGCGATGACGGGCGACATCTCGGCTGCGGAAGCGAAAGAGCTTGCCGCGCAGTATTTCGACGCCTGGCGTTCTTCGGTGACGGCTGCCGAAATGCCCCCTCCGGGGAAGAAGATCGCGGGCGGCCTGTTTTTCCTTCCCAAGGATGTCCCCCAGTCCGTGATTGTCTCGGGACGTTATGCACCTTCCAAGCGGGAACCTCGTTTTTACCCCTTCGAGATCCTCGATTTCATCGCCGGCAGCGGCGGTTTCCGCTCACGGATATTCCAGCAGATACGCACGGACGAGGGGCTCGCGTACTCCACGGGCAGCTTCTATCGCGCCAGACCCGATTACGGTCTCTTCGGAGCCTATGTCTTCACGAAGTCCGAGTCGACCGTCCGGGCGCTCGCGCTGCTGGACTCCATCCTGGGCGATCTGTCGACGAGGCCCGTCCGCCCCGAAGAACTGTCTTCCGCGAAGAAGGCCATCGACAACAGTTTCATCTTTTCCTTTGCGTCTCCGGAGAAGATTGTCGCCCAGCAGGTATCCATCGAATACGACGGCCTCCCGAGGGATTTTCTGAAGACCTATCGTGAAAGAATCGAAGCGGCAACGGAAAGAGATCTTCTGGATGTCGCGGCCCGTTGCCTCGGAGATACGGCACCTGCGGTGACTTTGATCCTCGGCAATGCATCCGCAATGGAACAGCTGCGAAAGGCTCACCCGGAAATGGAGGTCCTCGAGTCCCCGCCGGAAGAATGACCCCATGCCGGCCCGGGACCGACGGTAAGGAGGAATTCTTGAACAGGGAATTGTTCGAACGCATCGAGCGGCGCATAGACGGCTACCGACAGGCTATGATCGACCTGCAGGTCGCCCTTTCCGCCATTCCCGCACTGGCGCCGGAAAACGGGGGAGACGGCGAGCACCTCAAGGCCGTCGTTCTTGCGGAGTTTCTCGGGAAAAAGGGTTTTGCGGATATCCGCCGGTTTCCCGCCCCCGACGGACGCGTCTCGTCCGGCGCACGACCGAATATCGTCGCCGTTCTGCCCGCCGGGAGTTCCACCGCGGATACGACATGGATCCTCACCCATACGGACGTCGTTCCCCCTGGAGACGCGAGTCTGTGGGATACCGATCCCTATAAGGTGCACGTGGCGGACGATCGCATTTACGGGAGGGGCGTCGAGGACAACCAGCAGGACCTCGTTGCCTCCCTGTTCGCGGCAACGGCCTTTCTCGACGAGGGGATCAAGCCTCCACGGAATATCGGCCTCGCTTTCGTGGCGGACGAAGAGACATCGAGCCGGTGGGGTCTTGCTTACCTGTTGTCCCATCCGCAGAATCCCTTTCGAAAGACCGACCTGATCGTGGTCCCCGACGGCGGCAACGAGGAAGGTTCGTTGATCGAGATCGCCGAAAAGAGCATTCTCTGGCTTCGCGTTCATACGCGGGGCAAGCAGTGTCACGCAAGTAGACCGTCCCAGGGCAGGAATGCCTTTGCAGCGGCCGCACACCTGATCGTCAAGCTCGACAGGCTTCCCGGTCTTTTCCCTCTCCGGGACCCTCTTTTCGAGCCGTCCGAAAGCACCTTTGAAGCCACAAAGAAGGAGGCCAATGTCCCCAACATCAACACCATCCCGGGCGACGACATCTTCCATCTCGACTGCCGGGTGCTGCCCGCCTATCCGCTCCAGGACGTTCTGGCCGCCGTACGGAGCATCGCCGATGAAGTCGAAGCCGAGCGTGGGGTGACCATCGACCTCCTTCCCGTGCAGATGGGACAGGCGCCCGAACCAACCTCCCCGGAGGCGACCGTCGTGAAAGCGCTCCGATCCGCCGTCGGAGAGGTCTATGGGGTTGAAGCCAGGGTTGGAGGAATCGGCGGTGGAACCGTCGCGGCATATTTTCGACGCGAGGGCTATCCGGCGGCGGTCTGGTCGAAGCTGTCGACGACGGCCCATCAGCCGAATGAGTATTGTCTCATCGAAAATATGCTCGGCAATGCGAAGGTCTTCGCCAGGCTCTTCCTTCAGGAAGACGGGAGCAACCCATGAAATGAGATTGCGCCCCTTCCGCTTTCGTGTTAGCCTACGGCAAATTCCAGTTGCGGGGGTGTGCCGATAATTCCTTGAAACAGACAACCGAAACAGCCTGCACCAGGACGATATCCTGTCCCCATGACAACGTCCTGCGCGCCCTCCTGGGCGAGCAGGATCTAAACGTAAAGCGAATCGAAAAACTGCAGCCGGTGAGAATTTGCGCGCGAAGCGGGAGCCTCATCGTCTCCGGCAATCCGCTCGCGGTTGAGTTGGTCGAAAACCTGATCGTTCAACTCATTTCCGTCATTGAAAAGGGCTATCCCCTCTATCCGTCGGACGTCGATTACGCCCATCGCATCCTTGCCGAGGATCCCGGCATCAGAATCGAAAAGATCTTCCTGGACAAGGTGTTCATCTCCTCGAAGAAGAGAACCGTCACCCCCAAGAGCATTGCCCAGAAGCTGTATATCGATTCGATCCGCGCCAACGACATGGTGTTCGCCATCGGGCCCGCCGGGACGGGGAAAACCTACCTGGCCATGGCCATGGCCGTCTCGTGCCTCATGGAGAAGAAGGTCAGCCGCATTGTCCTGACGCGTCCCGCCGTGGAGGCCGGCGAAAAATTGGGATTCCTGCCCGGCGATCTTGCGGAAAAAGTGAATCCCTATCTCCGCCCGCTTTATGACGCCCTCTTCGACATGATTGATTTCGACCGGGCGACATCGCTGATCTCGAAGGGCGTCATCGAAGTGGCCCCGCTTGCGTTCATGAGGGGACGGACGCTCAATGACTCTTTCGTGATTCTCGACGAAGCCCAGAACACCACCCATGAACAGATGAAAATGTTTCTGACGAGGCTCGGGTTCGGTTCCAAGGCCGTCATCACCGGCGACATCACGCAGATCGACCTGCCCCCGGAGCGGGACTCAGGGCTTCTTGCAGCCGAAAGGATTCTGAAAAAAACGCCGGGGATCCGCTTTGTCTATTTTTCCGAAGTCGATGTGGTGCGCCACCCCCTTGTTCAGGATGTGATTCGGGCATACGCCGAATTCGACCGGAACAGGAAGAATGGTTCTTCTCACCCCCAATAGCCTGCGGCGTTCGTCATCGACGGGGACGCACGGCCTTCGATGGGAAAATTCCGCCATGTCGATCTATTTTGAGAATCGTCAGAAACAAAAAGTGGATTTGCGGCGCCTCCGCGCTAGCCTGAAGAAGATTCTGGCGGAACTGGCGTGTTCAGACGCGGATGTCAGCGTAATTTTCGTGAGCGACGAGGAGATCCGGGGCCTCAATCGGAAATATCTCGCCCGCGACCGCGCCACGAACGTCATTTCCTTTTCCATGAGGGAGGGAGAGTTTTTCGACGTCAATCCGTCGCTGCTGGGTGACATCGTCATTTCCGTCGACACCGCCCTTCGCGACGCAGAACGGGAAGGCATTCCCCTCGAAGACGAAATGACCTACCTGATGATCCACGGCGTGCTTCATCTTCTGGGCTACGATCATGAGCGATCCGGCAGGGATGCCGCCCGGGAGATGGAGGGAATCCAGAATGATCTGTTCGTGCGACTGAAGGGGTACCCCCTCGATCGCTGAAGACCCCCTGTCCCGTCCGGCCCCGTCACTTCACGTTGATGACCTGACCGGGATGGATCGCATCCGTGGTCGCCATGCCGTTTAATTCCAGAAGTTTCCCCAGCTTCATATTGTTGGATCTTGCGATCTCGCTGAGGGTGTCCCCCTTCTGAATGACATAGGTCCTCAAGTCACCGCGATCCGAGCCTGCCGATGTCTGTTTGCCTCTCCTGCCGGCGGAAGCCGCGCCTTCTTTTGTGTGGCCTCCGGACGCGCCTTCTGCCGAAGGCTGTGACGCGATCGTGAGTGTCTGCCCGACGAGGATCCGATCCCCTTCCATGTCGTTCATCCTCCTGATCTGCGCCTGCGGCACATCGTACTGCCGGCAAATGGAGGAGAGCGTATCGCCTTTTTGCACGACGTGGCGGATCGCGCCGCCTTCCGCGCCCCTCGTTCTTTCTTTTTCTCTCCTTTCAGACGATCCCGTATGGGCGTATGTCTTGACCTGGATCGTCAGGCGCTGGCCCGCCACAAGACCCTTCCCGGCGAGGATGCGGTTGCGGGCAAGAAGCGACTTCACGGAGATCCTGTATCTCCGCGCAATGGATTCAGCGGTTTCGCCCGGCCGCACTTTATGCCGGATCGTCACCGTCCTGCCCTTCCCGGATGCGAAGCGCGGTTTCTCCCAGCGCGGGATGTCGTTCATCACCTGCACGAGCCGCTCTCCCGACCCCGGGGGAATCTTGAACTGATAGACTCGATCCGGCGTCATCCGGTGACGCAGCTCGGAATTGAGAAACGCCAACGTATCCTCCGAGAGGTCCAGGCCTTGCGCGATATCCGCCAGGCGCATCGTCTTCTCCGTCGCGACGGTCTCATAGGCGTAGGTCTGCTGCCGCGGCGGATTTTCATCCAGATCCATCCCGTACTTTTTGGGGTCCTTGATGATGTGGAGCGTGGCGAGAAACCGCGGCACGTACCGCGCCGTTTCATTGGGAAGCTGGCTGTAGAGATCCCAGAAACGATCCAGATAATTGAGATGCTGCCTGGATATCACGCGAAGGACCCTGCCTTCGCCGCAATTGTAGGCGGCCAGAACGGTCATCCAGTCTCCGAACATCTCGTGGAGATCTTTCAAATAGCCGATTGCCGCACGCGTGGATTTCTCCACGTCCATGCGCTCATCTACCCAGTCGTCGCGATTCAGCCCGTATTTGTAGCCTGTCGACGGAATGAACTGCCAGAGCCCGAGTGCGCGCGCCCGTGAGAGGGCAAGAACCTTGTAGCCGCTCTCCACGAGCGGGAGCCAGGAAAGTTCCTCGGGAAGACCGGCCTTCTTCAATTCCCTCACGATGATCGGCCGGTAAATAAAGGATCTCTGATAGGCATTGACGAAGAATTCCCTCTCGATTCCCTGGAACGAGCGGATTTCCTTCTCCACGTCCGCGTTCATGACGATGGGGATTTCCCCGCGCTTTCCGGTTGTCACCGTCTGCATGGATGTGTAGATCGCGAGGATCTTCTTGGCGATCAGCAGCCGCAAGTCGTCCTTCTGCCGGGCGATATTGGGGTCGCCGTCTGTGTCCAGGATGATGGCATAGGCACGGTCCAGAAGATCCAGGGCATTCTCGATATCCCCCTTGCTCCAGAATATCTGGGACTGATCGAGAAGTTCCAGCGCCTCTTCCATGATGCTCTCAGCCTCGTCTCTTTCGCGCTGCCCGTTTGTATCCGACGGCTCCAGGCTCGTCTTGCCCTTGGCATTTCCGGATCCCGGACTTGCCGTTTCTTCAACCGGTGTCGACAGGTACGTGACGGCGTCGGCCGCACCCGACGGAGCGGGTTTTCCGACGGTGAGAAGCTGCTCGGAAGAGCCGGATGGAGCCTCCTGCGCTGCTTCGGACGGATTGGCGTTGGCTTCCGCTGCGGCCACGACCACGGCCGCCGCCGCAGCGGAGAGAAAACATAGTCCGGCAACGATGAGACTCCTGATCCATGGGTTCTTTTCTGCCATCGTTCCTCCTTCGTCATCGTCGGTCAGCGAAGAGCTCTGTGGATGCGCTGATCCCTGTCTCACCTCTTTCTCATTGCAGAAGATAGGCTTCGATGAAGTCGTCGATATCTCCGTCCAGAACGCGCGATGCGTTCCCCACTTCCATGTTCGTCCGGTGATCCTTCACCATTTTGTATGGATGAAGGACGTAGGAACGGATCTGACTCCCCCAGGCGATTTCCTTCTTCGTCTTGTTCACCTCGTCCCGCTTGTCGTGCTGTTCCCGAAGCTTCATGTCGTAAAGACGGGACTTCAGAAATTTCATGGCCATCGCTTTGTTCTTGTGCTGAGAGCGCTCGTTTTGACACTGCACGACGATCCCCGTCGGAAGGTGCGTGATCCTGATCGCGGACTCCGTCTTGTTGACGTGCTGCCCGCCCTTTCCCGAGGAGCGGAAGGTGTCGATGCGAAGATCCTTCTCGTCGATATCGACGACGATCGCATCACTCACCTCCGGATAGACGAAGACGGATGCGAAAGAAGTGTGCCGCCGAGCCCCCGCATCAAAGGGCGAGATTCTGACAAGACGGTGGATCCCCACCTCCGCCTTTGCGTATCCGTAGGCATACTCGCCTTCGATGGTCATGGAAACGCTTTTCACCCCGGCTTCGTCACCGGGGAGGTAATCGATGATGGTCGTCTTGAACCCTTTTCTTTCCGCCCAGCGCAGATACATTCTCACCAGCATCTCTGCCCAGTCCTGGGCTTCCTTGCCCCCCGCACCGGCATGAATCGACATGATGGCGTTCAGGGCGTCCTCTTCCGTGCTCAGCATCATCCGGAGCTCCTCACTCCGGACTGCACTCTTCAGCTTTTCCAGATCCTGTTCGACCTCCGAGATTGTCTGACGATCATCGTCGTGGACGGCAAGCTCATAGAGGTCCGCAAGATCGTTCACGGCTTCCTGCTGTTTCCTCCAGTTCTCAAGCTGCTGAGTGATTCTATTTTTCTTCTTGAGGACCTCACTGGCTTTTTCCGGATCGTTCCAGAAGTCATCACGAAGCGTCACTGCATTCAATGCCTCGAGATCCTTCTCTTTCTGCTTGACGTCAAAGATAGTCCCCTAGCCGCTCGATCTTCTTTTTCAGGTCGGCCAAAGATTCCGTCGTCAGGTCACTCATACTCGATCTTCTCCTTTCTGGCGGCGGCCATTATAGAGAGCGCCGCGACCCACGTCAAACACAAATACAGAAAAATATTTCCATACCTCGCATAGGGGGTCGCAACGTTCATCCATCGTGCCGTGCCCTTGAGAGCCGTGCTCTCGAATATTCCTGTCCTGGCAGCGATACGGCCCGTCGGATCAATGATGGCGCTGACGCCCGTGTTGGCGGCTCTGACGAAAAAAACCCGATTTTCGACGGCGCGAAAGACCGTCATCGACAGGTGCTGATAAGGCGCCGAAGTCGCGCCGAACCAGGCGTCATTGGTGATGTTCACGAGGAGTTCCGCTCCCCGGCGCTTGTAGACGCGGCTGTATTCGGGGAAAATCGCCTCATAACAGATCAGGACCCCCGCCCGGTGGTTGCCCGCGAGCGAGAGGGGATGGAATCCGTCTCCGCGCCGGAAGTCTCCGATCCCCACGGCCAGTTTGTTGACAAAGGGGAAAAAGCGTCTCAGCGGAACGTACTCGCCGTAGGGAACCAGATGAACCTTGTCATAGCGGCCTGCCAGATGACCGTCGGGTGACAGGAGAAACGCGGTGTTTCGATAGGAGGTCTCGTCGCCGTCACGACGGTAGCTCGGGCTTCCGAGCAGAAGCCATGAGTGCATTTCCCTGGCCGTCTCCGTGACCCTTCTCTGCAAATCCGACGCGTCCTGGAAATAGAAAGGGGCCGCCGTCTCCGGCCATACCGTCAGACCACCGGCGGGCGGGGCATTCGCCAGGGAGAGGCGCCGGTAGATGTCCACCGTCTCGCCCTGGTAGTCCGGATGCCACTTCACGTTTTGATCGATATTTCCCTGGACCAGCGTAACACCGACCGGGGAGGCCGCATTCATGGCCTGTCTGACCTGATAGGTGCGCCAGACGCCATAACCGTATGCGCAGAGCACCAGCATGCAGCAGACCACGCACTCCCCTGCCACGCGTTTCAGATCGCCGCCTGCGACCAGGACTTCGAAGAGAAGCGCATTCACCATGACCAGCATGAAAACAATCCCGTAGACGCCCGTTACGTCCGCCATCTGAATCATGCCGAGGTTCTGGTACTGAGAGTAGGCCAGATTTCCCCAGGGGAAGCCGGTCAGCATCCATTCCTTGATCCATTCCGCCGCACACCACAGCGGAGGGGCGATCCACAGAAGCGGCATCCCGCGTTTCTGAAAAAGAGACAGCGTCAGAGAGAAAGCTCCGGGATAGAGGGCAAGGTACGCCGACAGGAGAAGCATCGCACCCACACCGCCCACCATGGGAAGGGACCCGTAGACGACGACCACATAGCTGATCCAATACAGGATGCCTATGTGCGCGACAAGACCGAACAGGAAGCCCAGCACAAAGGCATCGACGGGATTCTTCCGCCGCAGCGCTGCAAAAAGGGGCACCAGGGCGATCCAGGCGATGAATCCCCTGCCGTGGCTGGGGAAAGACAGAAAGAAGAGGCACCCCCCCAGAATGCTGTAAATGACATCCGTCCGTCTGATGCGGTAAAAACGCTGGATGATCGTCATCCTCAATCCCTCCGCCTGTGCGGGCGTTCCTTCACCGCCTCACAGCTGCCGGCGGAAGGAACGAATGCTCATGATGCCCTCATCTCCGATTGGCGTATCGTCCGCAGCGCCCCTCGTCACAGGGCCCGGAGAAGTTCCGACCGGAGTACGTCGTCCCGCCGCTCCTCGACGACACGACGGATGAACGCCAGGATCCTGTCCTTCTCCCTCGGCAGGTTTGCCCTTATCGGGAGGTAGTTCGAGGCATGGTTCGAGGCAAAAAAACAGTCGGTGAAGTCCGACGCGGAGATGATCGTTTCGAGTTCCCGCAGCAGGCCGAACCGGTCCGGCAATGCAAACGCCCCCCGGGATGCCGCGTCGTGCAGCGGTGTTCCGGGAATGACCATGACGGTGAGAGCGCCGACATAATCGGGATCCATGTCCGTCAGAATCCGGCCGGTGTCCTCCGCATGCGCCGTGCTCCTGTCCCTTCCCCCGATTCCCAGCAGAACCGTGACGGACAGGCAAATGCCCGCCTCTTTGACCCTGCGCCCGGCGTCGACCATTTCGTCGTACCCCGCCCCCTTATGGATCAATCGCAGCAGTTCCTCATTGCCCGTTTCGACGCCCAAGTAGATGATCCCCAACCCCCGTTCTCTCAGTGAAATCAGTTCGGCAACGCTCTTCTTCCGGATGCTTTTCGCATTGCCGTAAAGGCCGATCCGCTTTACAGACGGCAGGTGGGTCCGGATCAACTCCAGAATCTTCAGAAGACGCTGCTGCGGGATGATCAACGCGTCGCCATCGCAAAGGAATACGCGCTCGACCCAGGGATAGCACGCCGCCTCCCGGATGTCTTCCTCGATCTCGGCGAGAGCCTTGATACGGAAACGCTTGTCCTTGAAACTCGAGCAGAAGATGCAGCGGTTGTGCGAACAACCGACGGTTACCTGTAGCAGCAGACTTTCCGCCTCGCTGGGGGGACGGATGATCGGGCCTTCATACTTCATTTCCCATCGACCTCCGAGAAGGGACCTGCTGCAGGAACGACCTGCACGGAACAGGAAACCTGCCGGTTTCGCGACGAAAAAAGGGGGTCAACCTTTTGGTCAACCCCCTTGGCTTTGGCGGGGCCGAAGGGACTTGAACCCTCGTCCTCCGACGTGACAGGCCGGCGTTATAACCAACTTAACTACGGCCCCGAATGATATTGCCCCTCAGCTGATGACCTCCGCTTCCGGAACAAGGCAGCCTCGGTCCGCTGGATCAGCCTTTCTTACCTGGTAGGCGGAACAGGACTCGAACCTGTGACATCCACGGTGTAAGCGTGGCGCTCTCCCAGCTGAGCTACCCGCCCGAATTCCATCGCTAAGACCGAGTAGCTTCCTAACAGCAACCACCACTGTTGTCAAGAACGAAATGCCCACGACCGCAAGGAAAAGCGCCTTGATGTCCCTGAGCAAACTCAATGAACCAAACTGCGGGGTATCAAAACAAATCGAGTTGTTGACTAATTCATGCGCACGGCGGGCACCGGCCCATTCGCATCCTGCCGCTCCGTTCCGGCGCATGCTTCCGTATCCCCGGCTGGCGCGGTCTGCGCGCCGTCCTCTTCCCGGAATGCGACCTTGAGAACCTGATCGACGTTCTCGACAAAGATCACATCGAGGGCCTTCACGATATTCTGAGGAACGTCCGGAAGGTCCCTCTCGTTGTCCTTCGGAATGATGACGGTCCTGATCTCGGCGCGATGAGCCGCCAACAACTTTTCCTTCAAACCACCGATCGGCAGCACCCGGCCGCGGAGGGTGATTTCACCTGTCATGGCCAGATCCGACCGCACCTTCTTCTTCGTGAAAGCCGAAGCGAGGGACGTGGCCATGGCGATCCCCGCGGAAGGGCCGTCCTTGGGAATGGCTCCCTCCGGGACATGGATGTGTACGTCCATTTCCTTGTAGAAGTTTGCAGGAATACCGAGCCGCTCGGCCCTCGAACGGACATAGGAGAAGGCCGCCTGGGCGGATTCCTGCATGACGTCCCCGAGCTTTCCCGTCAGGGTCATCTTGCCTGTCCCCTGCATGACAGTCGTTTCGATGGTCAGCAATTCGCCGCCGACTTCCGTCCAAGCCAGACCGATGGTCAGCCCCACCTCGTCCTTGTTTTCCGCTTCGCCATGGCGGTATTTTGGGACGCCGAGATACCTGGAGATGCTCTTGGCGCCGATGTGAAATCGCCTTGTCTTGCTTTCGCCGACGATCTCACGGGCGACCTTTCGACAAACCGATGCAATCTCGCGTTCGAGGTTGCGCACGCCTGCCTCACGCGTATACTGGCGGATGATTTTCAGCAGCGCTTCATCAGAAAAAGCGATCTGGTCTTTCTTGAGACCGTTCGCTTCCGTCTCCTTGGCGACAAGAAAACGCTTTGCGATCCCCAGTTTCTCCAGTTCCGTGTATCCGGCGAGCCGGATCACTTCCATCCGGTCCTGAAGCGGAACCGGTATCGTCTGCAGCACATTGGCCGTCGTGATGAACATGACGTCCGAGAGGTCGTAGTCGACCTCCAGGTAGTTGTCGTTGAAAGCGTAGTTCTGCTCCGGATCGAGCACTTCCAGGAGTGCGGACGCGGGATCGCCGCGGAAATCGGAACTGAGTTTGTCGACTTCGTCCAGACAGAAGACCGGGTTGTTCGAACCGGCTTTCTTCAGCAACTGAATGATCTTCCCCGGCAGTGCACCGATGTAGGTCCTGCGGTGCCCGCGAATCTCCGCCTCATCTCGCAAACCGCCCAAGGACAGGCGGACAAATTTCCGGTTCGTCGCCCTCGCCACCGATTTGGCTATCGACGTTTTCCCAACGCCCGGCGGACCGACGAGACAGAGGATCGGCCCCTTGTTCTTCTTCATGAGGGACTGCACGGCCAGATACTCGAGAATCCTCTCCTTGACCGGTTTAAGGCCATCGTGGTCTTCCTCGAGGATTTTCGCCGATTCCTTGAGGGTGTACGAATTCTCCGTCTTCTCCGCCCAGGGCATGTCCAGAAGCCAGTCGATGTAATTTCTCACAACGGTCGCCTCGGCGGACATCGGCGCCATCATCTGGAGTTTCTTGACCTCCTGTTTGACCTTCTTCTGCGCCTCCTCGGACAGCTTCTTCGTCTTCAGTCGTTTTTCGATCTCGGCGATCTCGTTCTTGAGGTCGTCCTTCTCCCCCATCTCCTTCTGGATCGCCCGCATCTGTTCGTTGAGATAATAATCCTTCTGCGTCTTCTCCATCTGCTTCTTGACCCTGCGCTTGATCTTTTCCTCGACCTGCAGGATCTCGATTTCGGAAATCATACGCTCGTAAACATTCTCGAGGCGTTCATTGACGTGAAAGATCTCCAGGATCTTCTGGCGCTCGTCCAGCTTGAGGTTGAGGTGGGACACCACGACATCGGCCAGCTTCGACGGATCGTCGATCGCGTTGATCGTGCCGACAAGCTCCACATGGACTTTCTTGCTCAGTTTCACGTACGTTTCGAAAGACTCGCGGACGTTCCTCATCAGGGCTTCCGCCTTCACCGGGTCGGTATCTACGGCTTCTTCGACCTCCTCCACCCGCACCATGAAGAATTCCTCATTGGGCAGATACTCCCTGACGGTCCCCCTCCTCTTGCCTTCGACGAGGACCTTCACCGTCCCATCCGGCAGCCTCAGGAGTTGAATGATGATGCCTACCGTCCCGACACGGTAGATGTCGGCCTCCTGCGGTTCATCCTTCTGCGCATTCTTCTGCGCAACAAGAAAGATCCCCTTTTCATATTTCATCGCCGATTCCAGAGCGGCGATCGATTTCTCCCTGCCTACGAACAAGGGAACGATCATGTGCGGAAACATGACGACATCCCGCAACGGCAGCAGCGGCATGACAACCGTCTTCTCTTCTTTCTTCACAAAGTCAAACATAACCCAGCCTATTCTTGGCGTCCTCTATGCAGTTTCAGATTTTGTCTCGAAGACCAGCAACGGCTTCTCCTTTTTCAGGACGACGTCCTCGTTGATGAGGCATTCCAGGATGTCATGCCGGGAAGGGATTTCATACATGATGTCCAGCATGGTTTCTTCCAGGATTGCCCTCAGGCCGCGGGCGCCGGATTTCCGTTCCACCGCCAACTGTGCAATGGCCTTCTGGGCGCCATCCGTGAATTTCAACTTGACGTTCTCGATTTCGAACAGCTTCTTGTATTGCTTGATGATCGCATCTTTCGGCTCCACCAGAATCCGGATCAAGTCCTCGGGATTCAATTCGTTGAGCGTTGCGATCACGGGCAGTCTTCCCACGAATTCCGGGATCAGCCCGAATTTCAGCAGGTCTTCCGGCTGGACCTGCGAAAGGAGTTCCCCGATCCGTTTCTGCTTCTTGCTCTTGATTTCCGCACCGAACCCCAGCGTATTGAAGCCGACGCGGCGGGCGATGATGTCTTCCAGGTCCACGAAGGCACCGCCGCAGATGAACAGGATGTTCGTGGTATCGACCTGGATGAATTCCTGCTGCGGATGCTTCCGCCCGCCCTTCGGCGGAATGTTGGCGAGGGTCCCTTCGATGATCTTCAGCAGGGCCTGCTGCACGCCCTCACCGGAAACGTCCCGCGTGATGGAAGGGTTGCCCGATTTCTTGGCGATCTTGTCGATCTCGTCGATGTAGACAATGCCCCGCGACGCCTTCTCGACATCGTAGTCCGCATTCTGCAGCAGGCTCAGGATGATGTTTTCCACGTCCTCGCCCACATAGCCCGCCTCGGTCAGCGTCGTCGCATCGGCGATCGTAAAGGGCACGTTGAGCATCTTGGCGAGGGTCTTCGCCAAGAGTGTCTTGCCCGAACCCGTCGGTCCGATCAGGAGGATATTGCTCTTCTGGATCTCGACGCCTTCCATGTCCTTGGGGGGAGAGAAGAGGCGTTTGTAGTGATTGTACACGGCGACGGAGAGGATCTTTTTCGGCTTGTCCTGGCCGATGACGTATTGATCGAGAAACTTCTTGATGTTCTTCGGCTCGGGAATGCCCTTCTTCGATTCCTCCGGTTTCGAAGTTTCACTCTCCTCTTCGACGATGCACCGGCACAACTCGATGCACTCGTCACAAATATAGGCGGCAGGCCCCGCTACAAGCTTGCGGACCTCGTTCTGGTTCTTCCCGCAAAAAGAACAGTACAGGAGCCCCTGACCGTTCTGCTGATCCTTCCCCTTTTTCACTCTGCTTTCAACCTTTCTCCGGCCGACGGCACCGCTACTTCCGTTTCTGGATGATCTCGTCGATGATGCCGTACTCCTTGGCCTGTTGACCTGTCATGTAATAGTCCCTCTCCGTATCCGCAAGAATCCTCTCGATCGGCTGCCCCGTCAGTTCCGCCATGATCTGGTTCAATTCATCCTTGAGGCGGAGAATTTCCTTCGCCTGAATGTCGATGTCGGTCGCCTGCCCCTGAAACCCGCCCAGAGGCTGGTGAATCAGGATCCGCGAATGGGGCAGCGCGAACCGTTTGCCCTTATGCCCGGCGGCAAGCAGGATGGCGCCCATCGACGCGGACTGTCCCATGCAGAAAGTGTGCACGGGAGGTTTGATGTATCTCATGGTGTCATAGATCGCCATGCCGGAACTGACATGCCCGCCCGGCGTGTTCAGGTAAAAAAAGATCTCCTTGTCCGGGTCTTCCGATTCGAGGTAAAGCATCTGGGCGATCACCAGGTTCGCCACGTCGTCGTCGATGGCGGTTCCGAGGAAGATAATCCTGTCCTTGAGCAGTCTCGAATAGATATCGAACGCCCTTTCTCCCCTACCATCCTGCTCCACGACCATCGGGATGAGGTTCATGCCTTGCCTCCTGCCGAGGGTCCGCCGGTGACCGTAACCTTCGCATTTTTCTCGATGAAGTCGAACACCTTCTTTGCGAGCTCCTCGCCCCGCACACTCTCGGTCAGGTCATCCTTCTCCAGCGATGCCCTCATGTCATCGTACGACCGGCCGCTGCCTGCCGCAAGTTCCCTGATGCGTGCCTCCAACTCCTGGTCGCTGACCGCAATCGACTCCTTGGCGGCAATCCGTTTCACCAGCAGGAAGGTCCTGACGATCCTCGTCGCCTCTTCCTTGAACTGATCGTGAAGTTTGATGCTCAATTCCGTAGCCTTCTTTTCGTCCATCCCGCGGTACATCATCCTGCGATGGGCATCTGCCATCATCGAAAAGATCTGTCGTTCGACCAGCGTGTCCGGTACCTCGAACGGGTTGTTCTGCAGGATGGCCTGACGGATGCTTTCCCGGAGGGCCGCTTCGGCAGCCCCCTTCTTCTCCTCCTGCAGGGATGCCTTCACCTCTCCGCGAAGCTGCTCCAGCGTTTCGTACTTTTCGAAATTCTTGATGAATTCTTCATTCAATTCGGGAAGTTTCTTTTCCTTGATGTTCTTCAGCACGACGGAGAAAACGACTTCCTTTCCCGCGAGGTCCTTGGCACGGTAGTTTTCAGGAAACGTGACGGGAAACTCTTTCTTTTCTCCCGGCTTCATGCCGGTCAGATGTTCCTCGAAGCCCGGCACAAACATCCCCCCCCCGATCTCCAGAAGGTACCCTTCCGACTTGAGGTCTTTCCGCACCTCCTGCCCCAGGCGGCCCTCAAAATCGATCGTGACGTAGTCGCCCTTCCGGACCTCCCGTCCCTCGGAGACTTCTTCCAGCGTCGCGTAAAGATTGCGGATTTCCCTCAGTCGATTTTCGACATCTTCGTCGGTTACGGAAGGTTCTTCCCTGCTCAATTCCAGTCCCAGGTAACCCTGCGGCTCAAAGACCGGGTCGACTTCAACGGTCGCCGTAAAGTTGAAGTCCTTTCCCACCTCGATTCCCTGCTGCTCGATGTGCGGCTGGCCGATGGAAGCGATTTCCTTCTCTTTCAGCGTCTCCCAGTAATGACGATTGACGAGGCTGGTAACCGTCTCCTCCGTCACATAATCCCTGTATCTCGTCTCTAGAATGGCGCGGGGCACCTTCCCTGGCCGGAAGCCCTTCACTTTCACCTTGTGGCCGACACTCCTGTAGGCCGATTCGAGCTCCTGCTTCACGTCCTCCCAAGGAATCTGAAAGACCAGTTTCTTCTTTACCGGACTAAGATCTTCGACCGTCACTTCCGCTCGCACTTCGTTCACAATCAACTCCTTCCGTCTCTTCCGTGGCAAGAAAATGGTGCGAGAGAGGGGAGTCGAACCCCTACCCGCGAAGCAGGCTGGATCCTAAGTCCAGTGCGTCTTCCAGTTCCGCCACTCTCGCGTATTTGCTTCGTTTCACCCATATATATACATTGAAAGGGTCTTGTCAACCGCAATCGCCCTGTGGGTTTTCTTGGGGGAAACCAACAAAAAAACCGCCCCGAAGAAGCGGTTTTTTTCATTTTCATGGTCGGGGCGAGTGGATTTGAACCACCGACCCTCTGAACCCCATTCAGATACGCTACCAGACTGCGCCACGCCCCGACTTGCTTGAGAAGCGGCTGATGTCTATCATCGATGTCGGATGATGTCAAGGACTATAAACCTCAAAAAATACCTTGATTTACGGGGCGTGGTTCGCTATAAAAACACCGGTTCCGTGAGAGAAATTTTCCGGAGGGGCCCTTTTGAGGATGGCGGCAACAGGACGTGTGTATTGGATCTCTTGCCTCTGTGCGGTTCTCTTTGTTGTTCTCGCACCATCCCCCGCACCCGCGGATATCTACAAGTATGTGGACGGGGAAGGCGTCATCCACCTGACCAATATCCCGACGGAAAGCGACGTCCCCTATGAGCTCGTCATGAGGGAAAAGCCGGTGCACTTCAACCTGAAGCCATCCCAGATGAGCCAATACGATCACTTGATCGTCCGCGCGGCCGAAAAATACGCCATCGATTCTGCGCTGATCAAGGCCATCATCAAGGCTGAATCCAATTTCAACCACCGCGCCGTCTCTCCCGTGGGCGCCAGGGGACTCATGCAACTGATGCCGGCCACCGCCTCGTCGCTGCGTGTGCGCGACACGTTCCACCCCGAAAACAACATCGAAGGCGGCACCCGCTATCTGCGCTATCTGATGAATGTCTTCAAAGGTGACCTCCCGCTTGTGCTGGCCGCATACAATGCGGGAGAAAAAGCGGTTTTCAAGTACGAGGGACGCGTTCCCCCCTACGGCGAAACGCGACGGTACATCCAGAAGGTCCTGACGTATTTCGACCAGTACCGCAGACCCTGATCTGACACGAAGATCCGCATGCCGACGGTGACGCCGACAGCGTTCAACGTCCCCCGACCGTGATGGATTTCCGGATCTTTTCCAGCTTCCTGTCTTTGAACCCTCTGATCGCCGTCAAGTCATCAACGGACCGAAAGGCTCCGTGCGCCGACCGGTAAGCGGTGATCGCTTCGGCGGTCTTCGGCCCGATCCCCTCCAGCAGCATCAATTCATCCGCCCTGGCCCGGTTGATGTCGAGGGGCACGTCGAAGAGGAGCTTCGCTCCCGCGGCCATGTCGCCGATCTGTACCCCAAGAAAAGAACCCCCTGCCCCGGAAACGTGCAGGCGCGTCCCGTTCGGGGGCTGACGATCGGCGTTTTCGACGGGGGACCGGCCTTGATCGATCCCGGCGATGCCAAGGATATCCCCGATCGTCGCAGACGCCGGCACGTGGTAGATGCCGTCTTTTTCACGCTGCCCGGACAGCTCGACGACTTTCGCGCCTGCCCTCCACTCGGCATAGGGAAGCAGGATCGGCCTTTCCCTCTCCACGGGAAAAGGGAACAGAGCGGCAGCGAGCCACGCGGAAAGGAGCACCCCGAACAACCCGATCGCCCCGACCTCCTGTCCGCACAGCGGAACGCTTTCAGCGTTTGTCCAATTCGAAGGCATCGTGAAGCGCCGCAACGGCATGCTCCGTATACTTGGACTTGATGACGCAGGAAATCTTGATCTCGGACGTGCTGATCATCATGATGTTGATCCCCTCCGCCGCCAGCGTCGAAAACATCTTGGAGGCAACTCCCGAGTGACTGACCATTCCCACTCCGATGATGGAAATCTTCGCAACATCGTCATCCACTTCCACACGGTCGGCGCCCACGGCCTTGGCGGCCGCCTCGATGATCCGCGTCGCCTCCTTGAGCTCCTTCCGGGACACCGTAAAGGTCAGGTCCGTGCGGCCTTCCACGCTCGCGTTCTGGATGATCATGTCGACGACGATGTTGTTCTCGGAAAGCGGCGTAAAGAGTTTCGCGGCCACACCGGGCATGTCCGGAACGCGGACGACGGTGATCTTGGCCTGGTCTCGGTCGTAGGTCACACCGGACAGTACTTCCTTTTCCATATCCTTGTCTTCCTTCGTCACCAGGGTACCTCCTTCGTCGGTAAAGGTTGACTTCACCATCACGGGGACTTCGTATTTTTTCGCGATCTCGACGGACCGATGCAGGAGCACCTTCGCTCCCGCCCTTGCCATCTCCAGCATCTCGTCATAGGAAATCCTGTCCAGCCTCCTGGCCTTGGGGCAGATGCGGGGGTCCGTCGTATAGACACCGTCCACATCGGTGTAGATTTCGCAAACGTCCGCCTTCAATGCCGCCGCCAGGGCTACGGCGCTTGTATCGGAGCCGCCGCGACCCAGCGTCGTGATATTCTGCTCCGCGTCGACGCCCTGGAAGCCCGCGGCGACGATGATGCTGCCCTTGGACAATTCCGCCTTCAGCGCCTCCGCGTCGATATCCAGGATGCGCGCCTTCTTGTAGGCATGGTCCGTCCTGATGCCCATCTGGAAACCAAGAAACGAGCGGGCCTTGTGTCCCATCCTGTTGAGAACGATGGCCAGCAGTGCGACGCTGACCTGCTCCCCCGTCGAGATGAGGGAGTCGTATTCCCTCGGGTCCGGCTCATCGGCGGCCTTCTGGGCAAGCTGTATCAGTCGATCGGTTTCACCGGCCATGGCCGAAACGACGACGACGACATCGTTGCCGGCCTCCTTGGCCTTGATCACTTTTCGGGCGACGTTTTCGATCTTTTCCAGATTCGCGACCGACGTCCCGCCATACTTCTGAACCACCAGAGCCATTTGCCTTACCTCCCGATAATAGGATCCACCGCTTTCCCGCCGTTCTCCGCATCTCCCGTTCGCAAATCTCCAACATCCGCCGGCAATCCGGCTTTCAGGGCCGCGAAGGAACACTTCCGTCATCTCTTCAGCAGCGCCGTCAGCCTTTCCAGGCGATCGGTCCGCCCGCCGATTTCGATCTCCCTCTCTTCCTCGCCTCTGTGGGCAAGACGGATGAACCACGAACTGTCTGGCAGGACGCGCAGGATCTTCTCCGACCATTCGATCACCGTCACGCCCTCGCCGTAGAAGTATTCTTCGTACCCCAGATCCGCCAGGTCCCCTTCTCCGGAGAGCCGGTACAGGTCCAGATGGTACAGGGGAATGCGGCCGGGGTATTCGTTCATGAGTGTAAAAGTCGGTGACGTCACGGCATATTCCGCCGGCACATCCAACCCCAGCGCGATCCCCTGTGACAGGGCGGTCTTGCCGCTTCCCAGGTCGCCCGAGAGGGCGACGATATCGCCTTTCTGCAGGATCGATCCGAGGAGCATCCCCAGCCGGCGGGTATCATCGGGAGAGGCGCTGCAAACGACGATCTTCTCGCTACGCTTATCCTCCCTTTTGTCACGCCTCCATTCCACCTTCCTGTCCCCCCGGCGGCGCGGGCTTCTTCCCTTCCGCTTCCGCGTCAGCAATTGGCGATGGCTTCCGCCACCCGAACGACCTTGACCATCTCCCGGACGTCATGGACGCGCACGATTTGGGAACCCTGCAGGACAGCCGCTGTGACGGCGGCCGCCGTGCCTTCGATCCGTTCCCCCGGCTGCCCGCCGGTGATCTGACCGATGAAGGATTTCCGGGATACCCCCGCCATGAGCGGCCGTCCGAGCTGCCGGAATTCGCGAAGGCGGCGGAGAATCTTCAGATTGTCCTCCCCGCTCTTTCCGAACCCGATGCCCGGATCGATGACGATCCGGTCTCTCTCGATGCCGCAGGAGACCGCAGAGGCGACCCTGTCTTCGAGAAAACGGACAATCTCGCCGGGCATCGCTGCATAGCGCAAATCGCCCGACTGCATGTCCGCCGGGGTACCGCGCATATGCATCAGCACAACGGCGGCTCCGCTCCGCCGGACGACCTCCGTCATGCCCGCGTCGAACCGCAGCGCACTGATGTCGTTCACCATTTCCGCCCCTGCCGCGAGCGCCTGCCTGGCGACCTCCGCCTTACAGGTGTCCACCGATACGGGAAGACCGCTCCGCGCCGTGATGCCGCGGATCACCGGGATCACCCGCTTCAATTCCTCTTCCAGCGGCACCGGCCGGGCACCCGGCCGGCTCGATTCGCCGCCGACGTCGATCCAGTCGGCGCCGGATTCGAACATGGCCAGGCCGGCCTCAACGGCCTCCTCGCAACACCGGAAGCGCCCGCCGTCGGAAAAGGAGTCGGGGGTTGCGTTGACGATGCCCATGACCTGGACCCTGCTCCCCAACCTCATGGTCCGCCGGCAGGTCGTCAGCATCCAGGAATCCAGGGCCAGGTTCGCCATCAGCCGCTTCAGCGTTGCCGCGACCTCCGCGAGTCCGAACGGCTGGGACGCAATCTTCTCCGCGAAACGTTCGACCTGCTTGCGCGTTCCCATCAGGATCACGTCGGTGCGCGATACGCTGCAGTCGACGGTCCCCCTCGCCACGGCCGCATCAGCGCCCAGGGAAAGCATCTCCTGTTTGATGATGTTGGCGATTTTGCACTCCACCGCCTCCACAAGGATGCACAGATACTGCATCTTCGGCGCCATGGCCTCGATGCCATAGGGGTCCGTTCCGATCTCCCGGAGGAGCTCGACGGCTTCTGCCGAGGATTCGGGGCGAATGCAGTTCAGGCGGTATTGCATGAATAGCCGATGATCAGGACGCCTCCGGGGCGCCGGCCGGGCCGAAGGCCAGCACCTGCTGCTGGCCCCCGTGGATGATGTCGTCGAGTTCGGTCGTGTTCAAGACCTCTTTCTCCAGGAGGGCTGCGGCGATCTTGTGAAGCGTTTCCAGATGCTCCGTAAGGAGCCTCTTCGCCTCGCGGTAGGCTTCCGAAACGATCCGCGAGATCTCCTCGTCGATTTTCTGTGCGGTCTGTTCGCTGTAGTCCTTGTGCGTCATGAAGTCGCGTCCCAAAAATACCTGCTCTTCCTTCTTCCCATAACTCAGCGGCCCCATCACGTCGCTCATGCCCCACTCGCATACCATCTTCCGCGCCACATTCGTGGCACGTTCGATGTCGTTGCCGGCCCCGGTCGTGAAATCGTGAAGGACGAGTTCTTCCGCCGCCCTCCCTCCCAGGAGGATCGAAATGTTGATCAGAAGATACTTCTTGGGATAGGTGTGCTTCTCATCAATCGGCAACTGCTGCGTGACCCCGAGGGCGCGTCCGCGGGGAATGATCGTCACCTTGTGAATCGGATCGCTGCCCGGCAGGAGCTTCGCGACGAGCGCATGGCCAGATTCATGATAGGCCGTATTGCGCTTTTCCTCGTCGCTGATGACCATGCTCCTGCGCTCGGACCCCATCATCACCTTGTCCTTCGCGAATTCGAAATCCGCCAGATCCACGACGTCCTTGTTCCGGCGAGCCGCGTAGAGGGCCGCCTCGTTGACGAGGTTTTCGATATCGGCGCCCGAAAAGCCCGGCGTACCCCGGGCGATGACGCCGAAGTCGACGTCCGGCGCGAGAGGAGCGTTCCGGGTATGGACCTTCAGGATCATCTCCCTGCCCTTGACGTCCGGGAGCGGCACGACCACCTGGCGGTCGAAGCGCCCCGGTCTCAGGAGGGCCGGGTCCAGGACGTCGGGACGGTTCGTCGCCGAGACGAGGATCACGCCCTCATTCGATTCGAATCCGTCCATCTCGACAAGGAGCTGGTTGAGCGTCTGTTCCCGCTCATCGTGTCCGCCGCCGAGGCCTGCACCCCTGTGGCGGCCCACAGCGTCGATCTCGTCAATGAAAATGATGCAGGGCGCATGCTTCTTTCCCTGGGTAAACAGGTCCCTCACTCTCGACGCCCCAACCCCGACGAACATTTCGACGAAATCGGATCCGCTGATGCTCAGGAAGGGGACACCCGCCTCGCCGGCGATGGCCCTTGCCAGAAGCGTCTTTCCCGTTCCGGGCTGACCGACGAGCAGCAGCCCCTTCGGGATGCGCCCCCCCAGCCGCGTGAACTTCTTCGGATCACGCAGGAAATCGATCACCTCTTCCAGTTCCGCCTTCGCCTCGTCGATGCCGGCAACGTCCTCAAAAGTGACCTTCTTCGTCTTGTCGGTCATGAGGCGGGCGCGGCTCTTGCCGAAGGACATCGCCTTTCCGCCGCCGGATTGCATCTGACGCATGAAGAAAATCCACACGCCGATGAGGAAGAGCATGGGGAACCACGACACGAGAAGCGTCATGTACCAGGGAGAATCGTCCAACGGTTTTGCGGAGATCCGGACCCCCTTGTCCTTGAGGAGCGCCACAACCCCGGCGTCCTTCGGGGAGTAGGTCTTGAAGCTCCGTCCATCGGTGAACTTGCCCTGGATGCTCTCGCCCTGGATCGTGACCTCCGAAACCTGGCCCTTTTCCACCTGGGAAATGAATTCGCTGTAGATGATGCTGTCCTGGGCGCCCTTCGGCTGGTTGAACAGGTGATATAGCATCACGAAAACAAGGCTGATCACCAGCCAGAGCGCGATGTTCTTCTGTAGAGGATTCAATCGTTCTTCTCCTTGCGGCCTCAGGGCCGGTCGCTTCCGGACGCTGCCTTATCGCTCTCCGCCCGGAACCGTCAGCGGCATCACTCTGAAAAAAGCTTAAGCGGGGTCAATACAATAAGGTGTTGCGTTTTTCAAATCATTTCTGCGCCTTCATTTCCACCATGAGAATCCGCCGGGTCGCCCCGGTGATCCTCACTCTTTCGCTGAGGCGCCACGGCGGTACCCAAAGGACCGATTCCCGGTCCGCAACGAGCGGCATCTCGTCCCGCCGCCGCCGGGGAAGCTTGATGTCGATCAGGAAATCCTTCAACTTCTTGTGTCCCGACATGCCGAAGGGCTGGAACCGGTCCCCCGCCCTGCGGCTGCGCACGACCAGGGGATAGGTGATTCGCTCGTTATCCATATAGACGCGGCCCTCGACGGAGAAATCCATCCCCCCTCTGTCCGCCCAGGAAAAGCGAAGCTCGGCACCGATGACATCGACCGCCACGGTCGCCGGGGGCTCGACGGAAAGCTCGAAGGGAGAGGCACTCGTTCCGCCGCCGCGTCCCTGCCCGCTTTTTTCCAGGACGAGAAGTCCCTTCGCCGGATCCCGGCGGGCGACCACCCCGTTGGGAAGGGCCACTTCGCCGGCCGGCTCACTCCGCGAGATCATTTCCGCCACCGCCAGGACATGGGCATAGCCGATGCCCGTCCCTTCCGGCGTCATTCTTTCCAGCAGCTCCTTCAGGACCCGGTTGCCCAGCGCCGGATGGAGCGACTGCAGGACATCGACGGGCACACCGATGACCTCCGTCTCCCGCGGGACCCCCCACTCCCGGAGCCTGTCCTCGACGATCGCCTGGAGATACTCATCCTCGCTCCGGAGGATCTCCGCCGTCCTCACCAGGGTTGCGTCCAGCCTGGGATTGAAGCGCCGCATCTCCGGCACCAGCGACGCCCTCAGACGATTCCGCACAAATCGGTCGGAGCGGTTCGACGAATCGCGGACGTACTCGATGCCGCAGTCTTCGAGAAAGCGGAGGATCTCGTCCCGGCCCAGCTCCAGCAGCGGCCGGATCATCAGCCCGTCCCGCACCGGCTGCATGCCCCTCAGGCCCCTGGGGCCGCTTCCCCGGAGGAGATTCATCACGACCGTCTCGGCCTGATCATGAAGGTGGTGCCCGAGCGCGATCCTCCGGGCGCCGTATCTGCCGGCCACCCCGGCCAGGAAATCATACCGCATGCGGCGGCACAGATCTTCCGTCGATCTCCCGGAGGACGGGAGCAGCCGCGGGATATCGGCCCGGCCGCATTCGAAGGCCAGATTCATGTTCTCCGCGCACTTTCGGACGAATTCTTCGTCTCGATTCCCCTCTTCGCGCCGAAGCCCGTGATTGAAATGGGCGACCACGAGCCGCAGGGCCATCTCTTCCGACAGGCCGCCGAGAACCTTCAGGAGGGCCATGGAATCCGGCCCCCCGGATGCGGCGACGACGACCGTTTCACCGCCCGCCAGCATCCGATGGCGCAGGATGATCCCCCTCACCCGCGAAAGCACGGGGTGAGACGCGATCGCCGTGATCGCCTTTCCGCCCCCTTCCTTTCTCATGCAAGCAGTTCCCGGAGATCCTGAGGGTGTTCGTAGACGATGTCGGGACCTTCGCCAAGAAGCAACTCCCGCGGCGTGAGACCGTTCAGATAGGCGCAGCTGAGGACCCCGGCGTTCTTCGCAAAGCGGATGTCCGCGATCCCGTCGCCGATCACGACCGTCCGCTCGCGCCTTTCCGGGGCCGTCTCGACAACGGTGTCCATGAGACGCGCGTCCGGCTTCATGTAAGGGGTGCTGTTTTCACCCAAGATCCGTTCGAACCGGTCGGCAATGCCCAGGCCCTCGAGAATCCGCTTTGCGTATGCGATCCTCTTGTTCGTCACCACGATCTTCCTCTTTGTGTCGTAGTGGGCGAGCATCTGCGCAACGCCCGGGTACAGACCGGTCGTATCCAGCATGTGCTGCTCGTAATGTCCTTCGAAGATCTCCATGGCCCGATCCATCAGGTGTTGATGGGCGGGGCCAAGCGCTCTTTCCACGAGCCTTCCCAGGCCGTTGCCGACAAAGGTCAGAATCTTCTCCTCCTGCAGTATGGGCAGACCGAGCGTTTTGAGGGTATGCACGGCCGAACGGGCGATGTCCCTGCCCGAGTTGACCAGCGTGCCGTCGAGATCGAAAATCATCAAGTCCACATTCTTCATGTTCTTGCACCTCTTCCGGGAACCTATAACGGAGCGATCCGTGAATTTCAATCCCTCTTTTGATCTTGACAGTGGTTGTACCTGCGAGTACCGTAACAGCCTTTCGCAGAATCTTCTTTCCAGTGAGGATGCAGCATGACAAACAATACGAAGCTCAACAGATGGGTGAACGAGACCGCCGACCTCTGCAAACCGGATGCCGTCGTCTGGTGCGACGGAACGGAGGAGGAATACCGGTGCCTGTGCGAACGCATGGTCGAATCCGGCACCTTCGTCAAGCTCAGTCCGGAGCGGAAGCCGAACTCCTATCTCTGCCGGTCCAATCCGGCCGACGTCGCCCGTGTCGAAGACAGGACCTTCATCTGTTCCCGCAGGCAGGAAGACGCGGGCCCCACGAACAACTGGTGCGATCCGCTGGAGATGAAGAGGCGGTTGACGGCGCTCTTCGACGGCGCCATGCGGGGGCGGACGATGTACGTGATTCCCTTCAGCATGGGCCCCCTGGGCTCCCGCATCGCCCATATCGGCGTGGAGATCACCGATTCGCCCTATGTCGTCTGCAACATGCGCATCATGACGCGGATGGGAAAGGCGGTGCTGGACGTCCTCGGACCCGACGGAGATTTCGTACCCTGCCTCCATTCCGTGGGCATGCCCCTCCCTCCCGGCCAGCAGGATGCGCCCTGGCCCTGCAATGCCGAGAACAAGTACATCGTTCATTTCCCCGAAGAAAGGGCGATCTGGTCCTACGGAAGCGGCTACGGCGGAAACGCCCTGCTGGGAAAGAAGTGCTTTGCCCTCCGGATCGCCTCCGTCATGGCGCGGGACGGGGGATGGATGGCCGAACACATGCTCATTCTGGGCATCACCTCTCCCTCCGGCGTCAAGAAGTACTTCGCGGCGGCCTTTCCGAGCGCCTGCGGAAAGACCAACCTCGCGATGCTGATTCCGACGATTCCGGGCTGGAAAGTCGAATGCGTGGGCGACGACATCGCCTGGATGAAGTTCGGCGCCGACGGAAGGCTCTATGCCATCAACCCCGAGGCCGGTTTCTTCGGCGTCGCCCCCGGCACCTCCATGGAATCCAATCCCAATGCGATGCTCACCCTTCAGAAAAATGCGATCTTCACAAACGTCGCCCTGACTCCCGACGGGGACGTCTGGTGGGAAATGATGACGAAGGAGGAGCCGCCCCGCCTGATCGACTGGCGCGGCCAGGAATGGTCTCCCGGCTGCGGCCGTCCCGCGGCGCATGCAAACGCCCGCTTTACCGCCCCCGCGGGCCAGTGTCCGGCCATCGACGCCTCCTGGGAAGATCCCCGCGGCGTGCCCATTTCGGCGATCCTTTTCGGAGGGCGCCGCCCGGGCGTCGTTCCCCTGGTGCACCAGGCCTTCAACTGGCAGCACGGCACGTTTCTCGGCTCCATCGTCAGTTCCGAAACGACCGCCGCGGCGCAGGGAAAGGTCGGCCAGGTCCGGCGCGATCCCTTTGCCATGCTTCCCTTCTGCGGCTACCACATGGCGGATTATTTCGCCCACTGGCTGTCGATCGGACGGTCGGCGGACCCGGTGAAGCTGCCCAAGATCTTCTACGTCAACTGGTTCCGCAAGACCGCGGAAGGCAAGTGGCTGTGGCCCGGATACGGGGAGAACAGCCGGGTGCTGAAATGGATCTTCGAACGCACCGAGGGAGCCGGCCGGTCCGTGGAAACGGCCATCGGACATCTTCCGACGCCGGACGCCATCGACCGGAGCGGTCTGGAGGTTTCCGAATCTGACATGCGGCGGCTCGTGGAAGTGGACCGGGACGCCTGGCTGGCCGAGCTGGACGGCATCCGGCAGCACTACGCAAAATTCGGCGACCGGATGCCGAAGGAATTGTGGGGCGAACTGGAAGCCCTGGAGGCGAGACTCCGGAAATCCTGAAGGCGCCGCGACGGAGCCCTTCTCAGTTTCCTGCGTTCTGGGAGGGGATCCGCAACGCGTCGGCCAGGCCGGAGAGCCGGTCGATCTTCCGCGACAGGGCGGCGGCAAAGATCTCTTCGCGGGCCCACACCTCGACCTCACGCCTCGCCCTCGTCAGGGCGGTGTAGACCAGCTCCCGCGTGAGGAGCGGCGAATCGCGGTCGGGCATCAGGAAGAGGATCTTTTCGCATTCCGATCCCTGGCTCTTGTGCACCGTCGTCGCAAAAACGGTCTCGTGCTCCGGCAGCCGCATGGGGTCGATTCTCCTCACCTCTCCCTGCTCGTCGCGAAAATGGGCGTAGATTTCCCGCCCGCCTTTCCCCGTTCCTTCGGGGCCCTGCATCAGGACGCCCGTGTCCCCGTTGAAAAGGCCCAGCGCATAGTCGTTGCGAAGGATCATGATCGGGCGGCCCGGGTACCGTCTCCCCCCCGCATCCGGAAGACCCGCGGACCGAAGGATCCGTTCCACGGCGAGGTTGACCGCTTCCACGCCCCAGGGCCCCTGGCGGACGGCGCAGAGAATGCGGAATCGCTCCAGGGTCTCGAGGACAACGCCGATATCCGCATGGGATTGCAGCGCAGCCAGATAATCCCGGAAACCGTCCCGGACCGCCTCCTTCAGCGCCGACGGAAACGCGTCCGGCGCGGGCGGCACACGCCATCGCGCCTCCCCCTCCGATCCCGACCTGAGGCAGGCAAGGGCCTTTTCCACATCGCCCCGCCGCACCGCATCGCTGAGGAGGCCGATGCCGCTGTCGGCACGGAAGCGAAAATTCCGCTGCAGCTCCACCAGGCCGTCTCCGATTGCCGGCCCGCCGCCAGGCGTCTCTGCCGTCCCGAAGTCCGACGCCAAGGCCCCCAGGGCGCCCTTCAACGCACCGGAGGGGATATTCATCGGTCCCGCATTGCAGATGTCTCCCAGGACCGCGCCGGCGTCTACGGAGGCCAGCTGATCCTTGTCGCCCAGGAGGACCAGGCGGGCCGACTCGGGAAGAGCCTCCACCGTCCGGGCCATCAGCGGCAGGTCCACCATCGACGCCTCATCGATCACGAGAACATCCGCCGGCAGCGGTCGGCTCCGGCTGTAGCGGACATGCCGATGAGAAAGACCCAGCAGGCGATGAAGGGTCGACGCCCCGTGGGGCATGGCTTCACGGACCCAGTCCGGGCACGGCAGAGACTCCCGGGCGCGGCCCAGCGCCTGTTCGAGCCGCCCTGCAGCCTTGCCGGTCGGCGCCGCGAGGGCGATCCGTACGCGCCTCCCCCGCCCCGCGGTCTCCAGCAGGAGGGCGAGCATCTTCGCAACGGCCGTCGTCTTGCCCGTGCCCGGGCTTCCGGAGACGATGCAGATCGGGCAGACCGCGGCCGTGAGCGCGGCCAGCCGGTGGAGATCCGGCGTGCCGGGGGTCCGATCGGGGAAAAGCCGGTCCAGCGCAGCCTTCAGGGACGTCAGGGACGGAACCGGCGGTTTCAGGGCCGGCGTGCCGCCGGCAAGCCAGGCGCGCAGGCGCCTACGCAGAAAGGCCGCCAGATCGCTTTCATACCGCCAGTAGCGATGGAGATACAGCCGGCCGGCGTCATCGAGTATCAGCGGTGCGAATTCCCCCGGCCTTCCCACAACCCGGCTTTTCGACAGGGATTGCCGCCACGAAGTGAGATCGGGAGCGCACCGCCCTTCCCAGGACGGAATATCGGCGACCTCCCTGCCCGCCCACTCGGCCAGATCGGTGCACACGTGCCCCTCACGGCCGCGCCGGCTGACCGCAAGGGCTGCCAGGAACAGGGCCGGATCTTCCCGGCCCTCCAGAGCGCACATCAGGCGGGCGAAATGCCGGTCTAGGGGAAGGTCATCCGAAAAAGGAAGCCGCGGATTCATGTCCGCCCCCTCTCTTTCAGCACCGCTGCGGCCAGCCTTTCGACGGCCGCGAGCGGCGGCCGCTCGCGATGGACGCCCGAATCCCCTCCCCGGGAAGGCTCCATCCCCCGGACAAAGAGGTAATAGGCCCCGCCGAAATGGCGCTCGTAATCGTAATCGGGGATCCGCGATCCGAGATAGAGGTGAAGTGCCAGCGTGTAGATGGCGCACTGCAGATAATAATGCGCCCGGAGCATCTCCGCCTTCAGCGCGTCATTTCCATAGTCCGACGGGCCCGCACCGAGCAGATTCGATTTCCAGTCCACGAGGTAGTAGCGTCCGCCGTGGCGGAAGACCAGGTCGATGAATCCCTTCATGAAGCCGCGGGTCGGCTGGAACTGGAGCCTTCCGACCGTCTGCGGGAGGACCGACGCGACGTCCGCCCAGGCCTGTCCAGCCTTCAACGCTTCCGCAAGCGCCTCCGGGGTCACCGTCTTCATCGGAAAATGAAACTCGATTTCCTCGAGCCGGTCCCTCCGGCCGACGGAGGAAAGGACGAACGAGGGATCCTCCGGCACGAACGGCGTGGCGACGATTTTCGACAACGTATCGGCGATCACCTCTTTCCATCCCTCGTCGAAACCGTAGTCGCGCAGATGTCTCTGCGCCAGGTCCTCCAGGTAATCGCGCCTGTTGCAGGTGAAGTCGAACGCCCTCAGGACCTCGTGCACGAACAGGCCGGTCCGGACGCCCGCCGGAAAGCTGCGGATCCCGTCGAGCCGGGAAGTCGGTCCCGGAATGGCAACGCGGCGACCGCCGTCGCCCACGGCAGACAGGGGATCGAAATCGCGCCAATCCTCCGCCTCTTCTCGCTCGGAAACCAGCAGGGAATAGCTGGCCAGGCGCTCTCCCTGATCGATGGCCGCGCGAAACTCCCGGCGGCAAAGGGGTCTGCCCGCCGGCGACGGATCGTCCGTCAGGGGTCTCTCGGGCGCGGGCAGCGCCGAAACGGCGATGGTTCCTTCCGCAGCCAGCGCCTGCAGGTCCTCCCGGAGCCCCTCTTCCGTGCGGTCCTTCCATAGCTTTTCCGTCTCCCCGACGGGGTCTGCGGCTCCGGCAGCCGAAGGCGCGTGAAAGAGATAGGCCGGCGCAGAGGTGCCGCTTCCGTTGATCCGCCCCCAGGCGAAGGCGCAGCGGTATTTTGCCCTCGTCAGCGCGACGTAGAAGAGGCGGCAGTTTTCCGAAAGCGCTTCCCGGGCGGCCTCAGCGGCGTGCCGCTCGCGGTCCGGAGAGCCGAGGTCGAGCGTCAGGTGAAACCCCTGCGCACGATCGTGATAGAGGAATTCACCTGGCCCGACGCCCGATCCGTCCCAGACGAAGGGGCAGAAAACGATCGGGAATTCCAGTCCCTTGCTCTTGTGGACGGTGAGGATCTGAACCGCGTCGGCATCGCTTTCCAGGCGCAGCTGGTTTTCCCGAAGCCGGTTCGTTGACCGATGACGAACCTGCGCCAGCCATCGCTGCAGACCCTGCATGTCGAGATGCTCTTCCAGACTCGTCCGGTGAAGGAGCTCCGCCAGGTGCTGCAGGTTGGTGACCCTCCGCTCGCCGCCGGGAAGCCTCAGCAGACGGCTTCGGATCCGCTCATGGAAAAGAAGCGCCCGGAACATGAAGACGAACCCGCGTTTCCGCCACTGCTCGTGATAGCGGAAAAATCGCTGCTGCTGTTCCGACCAGGACGCCTCGCTGCTTCTCCAGCGGTCGATCTCGGCCGCCGTCGCCCCGAGAAGGTCCGTCGCCAAGGCCGCCGCCACGAGACCATCGGCACGCGGATTGCCGACGGCCGCCAGAAGCATCTGCATCTGCCCGGCTTCGGGCGCATCGAAAAGATTCGCCGTGCCGCGCGTCACGGCATGAACCCTCTTCGCTGCGAGCTTTTCCGCCACAAGCAGCGCCTCGCGGTTTGTCCGCACGAGGACGGCGATGTGCCCTTCCGCCAGCCCTTCGTCCCCTATCCGGGCCCTTCCCAGCCTCCCGAGGCGGACCAGCCTTGCGATCTCGGATGCAACGGCGTCCGCGACCGCTTCGCGAGCGGCCGTCTTCGAGACCGGTTTGCCGGCGGCCCCGAAGTCCCCCGCCTGCAAGAACCAGCAGCGGAGGGGCGCTTCCCTGACGCTGTCGATCCGCAGTTCGCCGCGGCCTTCGTTGCGGCCCGGCACCGCGGCGCGGAAATGGATTCCGTCGTAGACGAAAGGCATCGCATTCGCCGCAAAGACACGGTTCACGGCGTCGATCAGGCCGGGATCGGAACGCCTGTTTTCCAGCAGCGTATAGCGCTTCCCGGCCTCCGCCGCAGACTGCAGGTAGGCGAAGACGTCGGCGCCGCGGAAACCGTAGATCGCCTGCTTGGGATCGCCGATGAGAAAGAGCGTGCCGTCCGGCCCCCCGAAGATCCTCCGGAAGATCGCAAACTGTACGGGGTCCGTGTCCTGAAATTCATCGACCAGCGCGGCCCTGTACCTTCCCCGGACGGAACGGACGAGGGCTTCCCCCTGCCCCGCCGAGAGGGCGTCACGCAGCCGCAGGAGAAGATCGTCGAAGTACAGGACGTTCGTCCTGGCCTTTCTCCTTCTCAGCTCGGAAGCGGCGAACCGGAGACCGTCGGCCTTGAGCCGCAGCAGTTCCTCCGCAAAGACCGCCGCCAGATGCCGCCCTTCGTCGCAGAGGGTCTGGATGCTGCGGAACATCGGGTGATCCGGCACGGCGCAGCCCTTGCGGACGGCACCCCGGAGGCTCTGCAGCGAAAGCTGCTCCACTTCGCGGATCAGGGGGAAGCAGACGCCGCCCGAGCGAAGAAAGGCGTCGACGGCTTCGACCAGCCGGCCGGACTTCGTCCCGTATTTTCCCGCATGGAGCGCCCCTTCCTGCAGTTGTTTCCGGACAGCCTCCGCCGCTGCGGGCCAGCCTTCGGCGACGCTGCACAGGGCAGCCTTGAAGCGGGCGGCGGCGGCCGCTGTCCTGGCGGGATCGCCGGCCGGAGCTTCCGGTTCCATCGCCACATCCGGATAGAGCAGATAGCTGTTCAGCAGTTTCCTGAAGCTGTCGCTGCTCCACCCCAGGCGCTTCGTGTAGGCGACAAACAGGGGATCGGCTTCTGTCATGAAAAGGCGCCAGGAGTCCCGGATGACCTCCTCTTTCAGCAGCTCCTGATCCGAAATCAGCTCCGCGTCGAATGACGTGCCGCTTTCGAAGGCAAAGTCGCTCAACAGGAGCCGGCAAAAACCGTGAATCGTGAAAATGGAGGCCTGGTCGAAATCACGGATGGCGCGCTGGAGCCTCTGCGCACATCGTGACTTTTGCAGCACGTCCCCGTCCCGCTTCCGCACGAATTCCGCTACAAAGGGGTCGGACGCCTCACCCCCGCCAAGGGCGTGGACGGCGTTGCGCAACTTGCGGCGGATGCGGTCCCGCAGCTCGTCCGTTGCGGCATTCGTATAGGTCACGACCAGGATCTCGGAAACCGTGAGCCCCGCCTCGGCGATCAGCCGGACAAAGAGGCACTCGATGGCATAGGTCTTTCCCGTGCCCGCGGCCGCCTCGACGAGATTCGTCCCCCGCAGCGGCGCCTCATGAACGTCGAAGGGACGTTCCGCGGCGGGATCGAGCGAAGATTTCGGGATTCCGGTCCCCTCTTTCATGCGCTGCTCCCGACCGCCTGCAGGACGCCATCGATCCTCTCCGCCGTTCCAAGAAGCGGGCGAAGTATCCGTTCGGCCAGGTCCGCGAAGGAGGCATCGAGGGGGTTCATGTTCCTGAAGCACATCCCGATATGGGGCTGGTCTTCTTCCCCGCCGGCAAAATCGTTCCCGCTCCAGATCCGCCGAGCGCACCGGAGGGCCTCCCCCGGCGGCTCCTGACGGACTCGCCGGCACGCATACTCCCAGGATGAATCCGGGAAGAAGTGTATAGGCTTATTTCGTCCCTCCAAGTAGATAGACACCAATCCTTCAAGGATATCTTCAGGATTATCAACTGCCCTGTACCGCCAGGCTTCCCCGCGCCCGAGCAGAACGCTGCCTCCGGCGCCGACGCGCCCCGGGTCTTGTGCACTCAGGGCGAGGTGCCGGACCCAGAAACGGAGGTGGTCCTTCGGTCCGAGCCTGCCGTATCGATGGGACAGAAGCCCCGCATCGAAGATATCCTCTACCTGGCCGCAGAGACGCCGCCCGCCGACCGGCAGGTCGACGGCAACGGCCGAGGGGGTCGACGATCCCCGCAGCCCTTTCACGATACCGGAAAAGCGGCGGATCTCCGAGGCCAGTTCCTCGAACGCCACCCTTCCCGCCGTACCGTGGGGCAGCGCACCCGATGCCCTGAAATACTCATAGAGGCCCTCCGCGGACCCGTCCGCTTCGATCGCCCTGCCCGCCAGGGCCTGCTCCAGACGGTATTTTTCCAGTCCGGCAAGGTCGAAGGGTTCGACGTCCTTCTGGGGTTCGCGATCCTCAGGCAGTACGATACCCAGCCTCTTTTCCAGAAAACTCCTTGCCGGATTCGCAAAGAATTCGGCCAATTCCGCAACATCGATTTCCGGACCCTCTGCCGGCCGCTCCGCCAATCCACCGTCGATGAAGGGAGGCGGCTCCCGGCAGGGGTCCCCGAGGCATCGGGCCGCCTCGAAGTTCTCGTGGGAATAGCTGAAAAGCCTGCCGTCGCCCCGAAAATAGGAAGGACTGAAGGCCTGCAGCGGATGCTGAACCACCAGCGATCCCGATGCACCGCCGTCCCCTGAGGAATCCGCCGGTCCGGAAAAACCGGCGTCGATATAATCGAGAAGCTCCGAGACGAGGACGGACGGCGGGATGGGGCTGTTGTCCTCAATGCTACGGCCGATGTAGCTGATATAGAGCCTCCGCCTGGCCGAGAGCAGGGCCTCCAGAAAGAGATAGCGGTCCTCCCCCCGTTTCGAACGGTCACCGGGGCGTGGCGAGGCCGCCATCAGATTCAGCCCGGCTTCCGTATCTTTCCTCGGGTAATCGGCGTAATTCATGCCGAGCAGGCAGATGACGGCGGCAGGAATGCTGCGCATCGGAAGGAGCGAGCAGAAGGTGACGCCGCGGGCAAGATAGCCCGAGGCGGATCCGCCGGTACCCAAGGCGCGCTCCAGTTGGGAACGGACCGTCTGCAGATCCACGGGATCGTCGTTTCCGGACGCCTGCTGGAGATGCCCCAGTTTCCGGAAGGCCGTCTGGAGCAGCCGGACGTCTTCCTCCCCGTCCCGCTCCTCATGAAAGAAATCCGACAGGACCTCCGAGAGGAATTCTCCCCACGCGGCGAGGCTCCTCGGCGAGGCCAGGTCCGCGGTCGTCCGGAAAAGCGATTCAACGAACTCGACGAACCGCCCGAGGAGGACGGCGTCGTCGCCCTCGACAGGAGGAGAAGGCGCGATGCCTTGAAACAGGTCCCGCCCGTTCCCCATCATGGCATACCCGAGGAGCAGCCGCTCGAGGCCCGCCCGCCAGGTGTTTTCGGATCGAAGCGGCAACCCCAGACGCCGGCGGTGTTCGGCATCGATCCCCCAGCGGATGGCGGCATCGTCCGTCCAGCGCCGGAGGACCTCCAGGTCCGATTCGCTCAACTCGAACCGCCGGTGCACGGCAGGTTCTTCGAGAATGTCGAGGACGCGGGAGACTTCGAATCTGCTGTCCTGCAGCGAGAGGATTCCAAAAAAGGCCCGGACCGCAGGACTGCGGCCCAGAATGCCCCGATCGGCAATCCCGTAGGGAATCCGGACGGCATCGGTGGGGCCGGAAGGAAACTCGAAGACGGCGCGGATGAAAGGAGCGTAGATCGAGATGTCCGGTGCCATCACGAGGATATCCGAGGGCTTGAGGCGCGGATCCTCATCGAACATGCCGAGCAGACGATCGTAAAGCACCTCCACCTCTCTCATCGGACTGTGGCATGAATGGACCTGCAGGGTAGAGTCCCCGGCAGGGGAAACGGCCGACTCTCCGGAAAGGCCCGGCGTCCCCCTCTCCCCTTCCGACGGCCGCGTCGCGCCTGACGGACGACGGTTCCGCAACGGGCGGTCGCGCAGATAAAGAATATCATTCTGGATCTCTCCCAGAATGCCCCCCGCGTCCGTTTCGGCGAAATCTTCCCTGACCTCCGCATCGTACTCCATCAGCGCATTGAAGAAGTCGCGGCCCATCGCACCGAAGGAGGCGAGCAGCGCATTCCCCGTTTCCCAGTAGTCCGGGAAGGCTTGCCCGGCGGTTCCCTCCTCTTCCGCTCTCCGTTCCCTCATCCTGCCGATCTCGCGTCCGCTGCGGATATCCATCCAGAATTCCCGGGAGGGGTTCAGCAGGAAGAAGTTCGTCTCCACAAGGCTGGACGCGGCGTGGAAGATCTCCAGATACTGGCGGGGCAGATAGGAAATGCCGAACAGGCAGACGCGTCCCGGCAGGCCGGATGGTACAGCCCGGGACATCTCCCGAAGACGCCGGACAAATTCCTTTCTTGCGGCCGGAAGATGACGGGAGACGCCCCCACAGTCCTTCCCCAGCATGCGCCAGATCTCCGCCTGGCATGCCTCCGCAGCGGGAAGCGGCCCGCCTTCTTCCCACTGCAGGACCTTGTCCGGCCGGAATACGAGATACTGATCGAAGAGATGGGCGAGATGCGATGCCAGTTCGAACCGCCGCACCGCGCCGGCGTCCGCAGCCAGGTAGTCCCGGACCGGGGCGAATACCGGTCGTTTGTCCAGACGCCCGAGAATCCGATGGATCCGCCATGCGAGGACATCGGGTTCCAGACGTTCGTCGACGGCAGCCGCCGGACCGGCGCTGGAGAGGATTTCCCGCAGAAAGGCCTTCGGAAAGGGAAAACGGACATTCGTACAGATGCCGTTTCGCGCCGCCAGCGACATCGATACCCACCGCTGCATGCCGGCGCTCTGAACGACGATGATTTCCTCTGCGAGCGGATCATCCGGGGCGCGGGAAAGGGTCTCGGCGAGGCGGTCGGCGAGGATCTCCATGCGATTGCTGACGAAAATCCTCAGGCCCGCCACGGTTCACCTCGGCCGGCGACGGCCCGGTCGGTCCGGTGCCTCAGGAGATGTTGACAACGAAAGAAAAAGTTCATATAGGAAAATTAAGGTCTGCTGTGCTCGTCAGCGGATCGTGTTGTCGGAATCGAACACTTGAAGCACGACAGGGTCTTGTTGGCGGCTTGGCCGCCCGTTCGAAGACCAATGTCTTGAAAAACGGTACTCCGACTCGCGGACAGACGGCACAAGCGGATCTTTTTTTGTCCCCTTTCCCCGCTCCGTCATCCCTATCCTCCGTCGATTCGCGTCAATCCAGCCTCGCGGGCCGCTCTCACCGCGGACCGGTACTCATCTTCATGCAGCGGCCGGCCGATCAGGGCATCCCGCCGGGATTCTCCGCAGGGCCGATACTGGTCCATGATATTGACGAAGGTGTTCTTCGAGATCTCCCGGGCCAGGAACTCCATGATCTCCCGGCTCCCTGCCACGCCGCCGGGCATGACCAGATGCCTGACGAGAAGGCCTCGACAGGCCGTCCCCGACGCGTCCACCTGGAGATCGCCGACTTGCCGGTGCATCTCGCGAAGGGCCTCCCGTGCGCGGACGGGATAGTCCGGGGCGCGGCAGAACCGCTCCGCCCAGGTCCCTTCCCAGAATTTGAAATCCGGCATGTAGATGTCGACGATGCCGTCGAGGAGCCGCAACGTCTCGACCTTCTCGTAGCCGGCGGAGTTGTAGACGAGCGGGATCCTGAGGCCCTTTTCCGCAGCGCAGACCAGGGCCTCGAGAATCTGGGGGACGACATGCGTCGGCGTCACGAGATTGATGTTGCGGCAGCCCCTCCCCTGCAAGGCAAGCATCATGGCTGCCAGTTGCCCCGCATCGACTTCCCCGCCCTCTCCTCCATGACTGATATCGTAATTCTGGCAGAACGTACACAGAAGATTGCAGCAGCTCATGAAGATCGTGCCGGAACCGTGCCGTCCCACCAGAACCGTTTCCTCGCCGAAGTGGGCCTGGCAGGCGGCCACTCTCGCCTTCGTACCCGTCCGGCAGCATCCGGATGGCCCCGACCTCCGGTCGACGGCGCAGTTCCGCGGACACAGAAGGCAACGCCGCAGAAGAGAGCGGGCTCTCTCCGCCCGTTCTTGAAGGAGACCGCTCCCATATGCGGCGCGATAAGACGGCGTTGCCATGAACTCCCTCGAATCTTTCAGGAACTTGCGGGGCCGGGGGAGAGGCTCTCCTTCTCCCCTGGTGGATTGCGAGCCGGTTCTCTGCAGGAGGTCGTTTTCTCCAGACGCATTATAGACGCCGCAAGACGACTGTCAACATCCAGTTCCGCCGGCACACGAAATCGACCTTGCATGGGAAGGGGAACTTGGGGTAAGAGTATCGCCCAATCAAAGCCCGTCATCCGGAAAGGCAAGATGTTTCTTTCTCCACCAGGCCGCCGCATCCTCTGTGCTGCAGGTATCGTCATCGGGCTTGCCCTTGCAGGGCCTCCTGCACCCGCCGCCGTTCGCCCGGGGGGAAACGTGCCCGCGCCCATCATCCAGCTCTCCTCCGGGTATGCGGTCCTCATCGACAAGCAGGAGCAGAGACTGTTCGTATTCCGGAAAGAGGGGGCGCAGATCCAGACCGTATTCGAGGCCCGGTGTTCGACGGGAAAGAATCCCGGTTCCAAGATGGAAAAAGGAGATGCCAAGACGCCGGAGGGCATCTTCTTTGCCACGAAGATCACGACGGAAAAGAATGCATCCTCCATTTACGGTCCGCTCGCCATCCATCTGGACTACCCGAACTACCTCGACCGGAAAATCGGGAAGAACGGCTACAACATCTGGATCCACGGAACGAACAAACCCTTCGAACCCTTCTCGACCAACGGCTGCGTCGCGCTTCAGAACGGCGACATCGAAAAGCTCGTCCGCTTCATCCATCTCCAGAAAACGCCGATCGTCATCCAGGAAACGGTACGGTGGATCCCCGAGGAACAGCAGCAGTCCTTGAAGGCGGACCTCCGGAAGGCCCTCGCGGAATGGCAGAAGGCCCTCGCCGCCGGACATGCCGCCACCTCGGAATATCTCTACGCCATCAACGCGCCCGCCGAGCGCCAGCACCAGAGGGAATTCCTGTCGGCGCTGAAGACCATCAAGGGGTTGGACGACCACTATCTCCTCTCCGCCCGCGACGTGTCGATCTTCAAGCAGGACCGCTACGCCCTGATCCAGTTCGATCAAGTCCTTGCCGTGCAGCCCGACGGCGGCTTCCGCGGCAGCTATCTCAAGCTGTTTCTCGAAGATCAGAACGGGCGTTGGGGCCCTGTCCGCGAATTGGCCTCCGCGGAACCTCCGGCGGCATCGGCCGTCCGGGCAAGCGCGGTATCGGAGCGTAAGCCTTCTCCTCCGGCGCCTGTCGCCGCTTCCGGGACAGAGCAGGCTTCGGAGGCGGAAACGTCAGAGATCAGGCGGATCGTCGAACAGTGGCGATCGAGTTGGGAAAAGGGGGACCTCGCCTCCTATCGATCCTGCTATGCGAGGGATTTTGCCTCGCGCGCCATGAACCTCGACGCCTGGGTCGCCTACAAGGCCGATTTGCAGAAGCGCTACAAGAAGATCCGCGTTCGTGTCGAAGGATTGTCCGTCGAAATCCGCGACGGCTCGGCGAAAGCCCTGTTCGTTCAGAAATACGGCGCCCCCGGCATCAAATCCTCCGGGAAGAAAAGACTGGACTTCAAACGTGAAGACGGGAAATGGAAGATCTCCCGTGAGACATTTCATTCATAACGTGCGATCCGCAAAGGATTTCGTTGCCCTGCTCGTTTGCCTGTCCCTGTGGGCGCCCGTCCCGCTTCTGGGACAGGTCCCGGCCGCTGCCCCGGCCCTGGAAATCGCCTTTGCCGGCACCTCCCAGGAAGTCAAGATCTACAGGATCTCCGGCCGGGAGCCGGGTCCGGTGATGCTGATCGTCAGCGGCATCCATGGCGATGAGCCGCTGTGTTCCCTCGCCGCCGACTCCTACACCGGGATCGGGCTCGAGAAGGGCCAACTGGTGGTCGTGCCCCGCCTCAACCGCGTGGCCCTTCGCAACGGCAGGCGCAACGGCGCGGGCGGCGACATGAACCGTCTGTTCGGGCTTCCGGAGAACAGCAAGAACCCGGACATCCGCGTGGTCAATCTCACCCGCAGCCTTATCCGCGTTTCCGATTACGTTCTCAACCTGCATCAAGGGAGGGGGTTCTATTCGCCCGTGTGGGTCGATCCGAAGAGAAATCCGCGCCGCTGGGGGCAGTGCAATGTCATCGACGCCCCTTCCTACGATCTGCCGAACGGGGACAAGCTCGAACTGGAGCGCTACGCGAAGAGCATGGCGGAATATGCCAACGGGGGGATCGCCGACCGGAATTTCCACTTCCTCGTCAACAATACCGACACGTCCAGCCGCAACAGTCGCCACATGGAGCAGCGGAAGTCCCTGACCTACTATGCCCTCACCAAAGAGCACAAGATCTCCGTCGGGATCGAAGTGACGAAGAACTGCCGGCGGGACCAGGCCCTGTCCTTTCTCTACGCCGCCATCAACGCCGCCATGAAATCGGCCGGGATCCTCGCCGTGGAATATCCTTCCTGAAACCCCTGCAGATCCTCAGTTCTTTTCCCCCATCGCCTGGCGAATCCGGCATGCTTCCCTGTAGCCCAGACGGCAGGCGGCATCCGCCTCTTCCATGGCCTTTGCCTTGTTGCCCGCCCTTTCGTAGCAGCGTCCGCGTTGATAGTGGGTCCATCCCTGCCCCGGTTTGAGTTCCAGGGACTTCGAAAAGGCGTCCAGCGCCGCGCCCCACTGCCGGCGTTCGCTTTCCACCCAGCCGAGCCAGTTGAATGCGACGGCGCTCCGGGGGTCAAGGGAGACGCTCTTCCGCAGGTCCTCGCCGGACTTCTCGTACTGCTTCAGCCGCGCGAAGCTCCTGCCCCGCCAGTAATATGCGAGGGCGTCCTTCGGATTCTCTTCGACGGCGCGTCCGAATTCGGCGACGGCCTCGGCCATGCGGTTCTGCTGAAAATACCGGATTCCGGAGGCAAGACGTCCCCCGGCGGGCTGCACTCCTCCCTCTGCCCCGGCGGTCTCCGCTTCCTCCGCGGCGACCGCCAGCGGCTTGCTCTTTCCTTGCGGATCCAAGTAGGACGCGGCCACGACGACCCACTTGCCGGACTTCTTTGCAAGGGAAACGGACGCCTTCACCTCTCCTTTCGTCCCCTTGAGCTTGAAGGTGAGGTCCGCATTTCCGTGGCGATCCGAACTGTTGTACCTGATCGGAGGACGAAGGCTCCACTCCCGGACCTCGCCGATGGACGACTGGATCTCCGGGTTTCCCTTCAGAAAATCGACGGCCGCCTTCAGCGGTTCCCAGTTTTCGAGAACGCCGAACAGGAGATAGATCCCGAAGACCACGAGCAGTACGAGGAGGATGGGTACGGCCCGAATGGCCGTGCCTTTGGGATGAATGGGCTCATAGGACGCCTCGGGTTTTTTCTTCATCGCCGAGCGGATCAGGGTCAGCAGATCGGCGGGACGCTCGTCCTGTTTCTCATCGGATCCGTTCACGGTCGCCTCCGTCTCTGAAGCCGGGAAAAAACGGGCGGGCGGCTTATTCCGCGACAAGTGCCGCACCGATCTCTTCGGCCTCCTTCATCAATCCGTCGTTCTTCGAGAGTTCACCAGGCTCCGCGGCGCTCCCGTAGACGATGCCGACGATTTCGGCCCCCACATATCCGTATGCGTCCTGAAAAGTGCGCAGGGCGTTCACGCAGCCCGAGCTGAACGCATCCTTGTCCCCGAAGGACATCGCGATGGCGATCTTTTTCCCCCGAAAGGCCTGACCGCCCGCTCCCAGGAGGGGAAAACAGCGGTCCATGAAAATCTTGAGTTGCGCCGACAGGGTGAACCAGTAGACCGGACTTGCCAGGACCCACGCGTCAGACTCCCTGAGCCGACGGTAGATGGGCTGCATGTCGTCGCGGAGAACGCATCCCCTGGCGCCCGAGGTCTGGCAGGAAAGGCAGCCGCGGCAGGGCGCGATGTTCAGATCCTGCAGGAAGACCGTCTTCACCTTCGCCCCGCAGGCGCGGGCGCCCTTCGCGATCCGCTCCGCCAGGACCGCGCTGTTTCCTTTCCGGCGCGGGCTGCCCAGCACAACCAGCACCCGTTTGGCACACGTTTCTTTTCCGGCCATCATCTCACTCCCAAGATGTCGTACGATGCATTGTAGGTCAAGAGAGAAGCCAATGCAAGGACGGATGGGGACGGATGGGGACGTTGTCAAGGAACTTGACCTCCGCCCGCCTCGAAGGGTATGGATGAATGGAAAAAGAAAACATCACGGAGAATGTCGGCTTGGCGTCCTGTTTTCGGTGCAAGAAGGAACTGACGGTTCCCCGGATCGTATCCCGGACCGACACCTGCCCCTCCTGCGGTGCCGATCTTCGCTGCTGCCGCAACTGCCGCTTCCATGACGGCGCCGCCTACAACGCCTGCCGCGAAACCCAGGCCGAGCGGGTGCTCGACAAGCAGCGCAGCAACTTCTGCGACTTTTTCCGCTTCCGCGAAGCCGCCCCTGCCGGGGAGAAAGCACCCGGGACGCCGGGCGCGGCCCGGGACAAGCTCGAAGAGCTCTTCGGGAAAAAGAAGACCTGACGGGGCTCAATTCCGTAATCTTTTCGGAGAGGGAGGAAGTCTATGGAAAGCAAGATCGCCGCCGCCCTGCATTCGCCCCTCGATCCCGTCGCCCTGGTCTGGTCCGACAGGAAACCGGACGATACCGCTCAATTCCAGGCGGGCCGCTGGGGATGCATCATGTGGCTGCTCGCAGGCGCCGCCAAGGGCAAAACGGCCGCCGTCGACCGAAACACTTTCGGCTGTTTCGGCGGCGGCGTCGGAATGGGATTCGGGAACCTCTACGAGGCCTTTCCCGGCGGCGGAGAAACCTTCTGCCGATTCCTGTCCGTCGGAATCGGGGGTTGGGAAAAGGAAGACCTGGTGTCGTCCCTGGCGAAGCCGGCCATGCGTCCGGAGGCCTTCGACCAGTTGCTTCACGGGGAGCGTTACCTGAAATCCCCACGGCAGGTTCGCCGCTTCCTCGACAACCTCCCCATGACGGACATCACGGCCCCGTTCGTCGTATTCCGCCCTCTGCCGCAGGTCGAGCCGGATTCACCTCCTCCGGAAGTCGTGGTCTTCTTCGCCGATCCCGATCGCCTCTCGGCCCTAGTGGTCCTCGCCAATTACGGGCGCGACAGCAACGAAAGCGTCATCATCCCCTTTGCGGCGGGATGCCAGGCCGTCGGCATCTACCCCTACCGCGAGGCGAAATCCGAGCATCCGCGCGCCGTCGTCGGTCTGACCGACATCTCCGCCCGCCTTCACGTGAAGCGAATCCTCGGCGACGGGCTCATGACCTTCGCCGTTCCCTGGCGCATGTTCCTGGAAATGGAAGCGAATGTGTCCGGCTCGTTCCTGGAGCGGCACGTGTGGCAGGAGCTGATCGGCGGAAATCCGCCGAGATCATAGGGTGGGAAAAACGACCCTCCGGGGCGCCTCTTCGTCCTGAGGTGTCCGCCTTCGAAGGGCCCCTCTGCGGACGGCCGGATTCACCGGCGCTCGTCTCGTTCTTGAACGGCCGCGGAAAAAGAGGGGCGCCGGGCGCCGAAAGAATCTCTGCACCGTTCCTCAGGCCCTCTTCACCAGCATGGTGGAGGGGTCGAGTTCCAGATCCTTCGCCGATGAGGCGGCCTTCGCCCCCTTGATCGCCTTCAGCCGGATCTCCCTGCCTTCGCTGAGGAGTTCAAGGGTCATCTCGAAGAGGTCGCTGATCTGCGCGAAAGAAGGCGGCAGACCTTCTGGCGTTCTCCCCTCGTGGCGATGCGCGTGCACCGTGAACCATACGCTGACGCCGCTCTTCGCCGCGAGCGCTTTCAAGTCCTGGAAGACCTCCCGTGACGTCTCGTCGATGTGCAGACCGTCCATGATCAGGATTCTCGGCCGGAAGATGCTCTGGATCATGAGGTCGTTCAACCGTTCGTCCAGCTTCGGCACGCTGAAACCGTCCACGCGGAAGGTCATGATGAAGCGGAAGGCCTGCAGCACATCCCAGACCTGGCGGTTGCCTCTCAGGCCGGCCCTTTCCATCAGGAGTTGGAGGAGCTCCCGGTACCAGAGATCGACCTTGTGAACGGGGTCCTGAAGGCTGACATGCAGGACATTGATGCCGTTGCGCATCAGAAACAGGGCCGTCTGCACCAGCAGCGCCGTTTTTCCGACGCCGGCGTGGGCCAGCACGGCGCCGAAGCGTCCCGGCGCAAGAATATCCTCGGCCTCGTATCCGAGAGGTCCCAGCGGATTTTCCATCGAAAGCTCTTGAGGGATCATGGCGGTCTTCCTTTTCCTGAAGGGAATGACCCTGGGGGAATCCCAGGGCCGTTCCCAAGACGTCGCGGCGGCCGGAGAAGAATCGGGATTCTTCAATACCGATTTCCTTTCTTCCTTCCCGTTATGCCGCATTCCGTTTGCGCTGCGCCACTTCTTCGGCGATCTTCTCCGCGATCGAAGCGGGAACCAGCCGATAGGCGGAGAATTCCATCGTGAACTGGGCCTTGCCCTGCGTGGCCGACCTCAGGACCGTGGAAAAGCCGAACATCTCGGCCAGCGGAACCTGGGACTCGATGACGGACATGGTCCCCTCATCCTGCGCGCCGACGATCATGCCGCGTCTCTGGTTCAGGAGCCCCATGACGGCACCCTGAAATTCCGTCGGCGTTTCCACGACCACTTTCATGATCGGCTCATGAATCACCGGCCGCGCCTTGAGGTAGGCTTCGCGGAAAGCCGCCCGCGCCGCAGTCTGGAATGCCAGATCGGACGAATCGACGGCGTGGGATGCGCCGTCGTTGACGACGACGCGGACCCCCGTCACGGGGAACTCCAGCTTCGGCCCCTTCTTGGCGCAGGAGCGGAATCCCTTCTCCACCGCGGGAACGAACTGGGTGGGAATGGCGCCGCCGTGGATTTCGTTGACGAAGGCGAAGTCTTCCTCGCCCTCCCCCACTTCGCCCAGCGGCTCGATGTAACCCGCGATCCGCGCATACTGTCCCGCCCCGCCGGTCTGCTTCTTGTGCGTATGGTTGAACTCAGCCCGGCTGGTGATCGTCTCCCGGTACGCGACGCGGGGGTGTCCCGTCGTCACTTCGGCGTTGTATTCCCGCCGCATGCGCTCGACGTAGATCTCCAGGTGCAGCTCTCCCATCCCGGCGATGATCGTCTCCTTCGTCTCCTCATCCACGTGCGTCCGGAAGGTGGGATCTTCCTTCGTGAACCGCCCCAGCGCCTTGGACATGTTGATCTGCGACTTGTTGTCCACCGGCGTGATCGACAGGGAAATGACCGGCTCCGGGACGAACATGCTGGTCATCGTCACGTTCGTTCCGGGCGCCACAAAGGTGTCGCCTGAGGCACAGTCGATTCCGAAGAGCGCACCGATATAGCCGGCGGGAATGCTCTCGATGTCCTCCATCTGATCGGCGTGCATCCGCACCACGCGTCCGACTTTCACTTTCTTTCCCGTCCGCGCGTTGACGATCGTTTCGCCGCGGGCGATGGTGCCCTGGTAAACGCGGATGTAGGTGAGCTGCCCGTACGGCCCGTCCTCCAGCTTGAAGGCGAAGGCGACAAGCGGCTTGGCCGGATCGGCATCCAGGGTTACCGGCGCTTCGCCTCTGTCCCGGTCCAGTGCGATGTTCGGCACGTCCGGAGGCGCTGGCAGCACCTGCGTTACGGCATCGAGCAGCAGCTGCACACCCTTGTTCTTGTAGGCGGACCCCATGTAGACCGGCGTGATCTTCCGTTCGATCGTCCCGCGACGCACGGCGTCGTAAATGAGCGATTCCGGAATCTCACGACCCTCCAGAACGGCCTCGGTGAGTTCATCCGAAAACATCGCCGCCGCATCGAGCATTTCTTCCCGCTTCGCACTGGCTTCAGCCAGAAGCGTCTCCGGTATCGGTTCGCGCCGGATGATCTGGCCGTGATCCCCATCGAAGTAGACGGCCTCCATGGATACGAGATCGACGACCGCCGCGAATTTCGCCTCGAGTCCGATAGGAATCTGCATCGCCACGGCATGATGTCCGAGCTTGGAGCGCAGCTGGGAGATCACGCGTTCGGGATTTGCACCGCTGCGATCGAGCTTGTTGATGAAGGCGATGCAGGGGACGTTGTACCGTTTCATCTGCTGGTCGACCGTGATCGACTGGGACTGCACTCCGCCGACCGAGCAGAGCACCAGGACCGCCCCGTCAAGGACGCGGAGCGAGCGTTCCACCTCGATGGTGAAATCGACATGCCCCGGCGTATCGATGACATTGATTTCATGATCATCCCATTCGCAGAACGTGGCGGCCGACGCGATCGTGATGCCCCTTTCGCGTTCGAGCTCCATGGAGTCCATGGTGGCCCCCACCCCGTCCTTCCCCTTGATCTCATGCATCACGTGGATCCGCTTCGTGTAGTAGAGGATGCGTTCCGTGAGTGTCGTCTTCCCGGAGTCGATGTGGGCGCTGATGCCGATGTTTCTGACTTTTCTGATGTCCCTTTTCATGATGTCCAATCCTTGCCCTGCTTCCAAAACGAAAAAATCCCTCATCCGGAAGTCGCACCGCATGGGGGATCTCGAAACCGCAATTTACGCGACGGAATTTGGCTTTTTAGTTGAGTTCTTATCTTTTGTCAAGCGATTTTCTTCGCGACGCCCGGGGGAGCTTGACGATTCGCCGGGAAACCATTATGAAGAGACGAGCTTTCGCTTCATGGAGGAACGCCGTGTTGAAGACCTTTCGCCTGTCCTACCCCGATGTCGTCGATGAGGCGGTCCGCCTGTGGGGAGAGGACGTGGTGGCGTGGGACCGCGAGAAATGCACGGTCACGGTCGATATCGATGCCGAAGACCTCGCGAGGTACGAGCACTGTCACGAAGTCGACAATATCGATCTTGCCTGATCGCCAGAGGAACGACAAAGGAGGTCGTCATGAAAAGATCGTACGTTTCGGCCGCTTGGATCGGAGCCGCAATGCTGGGACTGGGGATGTCGACCGCCGCGTCGGCGCAGCCCTCCGAGGAGATCCTCCTCAACGACCGATGCACGCCCTGCCATACTGCGGACCGGTTCCTGCAGGCGAACAAGTCCGCAGCGGGCTGGAAGGTTTCCGTCGACCGGATGATCCAGAAGGGCGCGAAACTCAGTGCCGCCGAGCGGGAAGCGCTCCTTGCCTATCTGAATGCGCGCAAGCCCGGCCCGTCCACCACACCCCGCTGATCCTGCCGGCGAAGAAATCTCCCCGCCGAAAAAAAAAGTCCCGGTGGAGAAGGCCGGGGCTTTTCTTTTGGTTGCAGCTTTCGTCAACGCTGCAGAATCTGCCGCAGCGCCTCGGAGAGAAGTGCAACGTTCTCTTTTCGGCTCGAAAATCCCATCAGACCGACGCGCCAGGTCTTGCCCTTGAGGGGCCCGAAGCCGCCCGCGATCTCGATATTGTAATCCTCCCTCAGGGCGGTGCGCACCTTGAGGTCGTCGATGCCCTGAGGGATGCAGACGGTCGTCAGAGAAGGCAACCGGTGTTCATGGGCGACGTGCATCTTGAGACCCAGCCGTTCCAAGGAAGTCCAGAGGTATTCCGCGTTGTCACGATGCCGCTTCCAGCGGGCCTCCAAGCCTTCCTCCATGATCATGCGCAATCCCTCGCGAAACGCGTAATGGAGGCTGGCCGCCGGCGTATGGTGATAGACCCGGTCCTTACCCCAGTACTGTTCGATCATCTTCAGATCGAGATACCAGTTGGGCACCGCCGTCTTCCGCGCGTGCAGCACATCCATCGCCCGATCGCTCGCCGTGAAGGGGGCCAGCCCCGGAGGGCAGCCGATGCACTTCTGTGTCCCGCTGTAGGCCACGTCCACCTTCCAATCGTCGATCCGCACCGGGACACCTGCGAGGGACGTCACGCAATCCATCATCAGCAACGCCCCGTGCTTGTGGACGATTTCCCCGATTCCTTCCATCGGCTGAAGGGCACCGGTCGACGTTTCCGCGTGCACCAGGGCGACCATCTTGACGGAGCCGACCTTTTTCAGCGCCGCCTCGAGTTCCCCCTTCCGGAATATCTCACCGTAGGGCTTTTCGAGACGATGGACCTTCGCGCCGAGCCTCGTTGCGATGTCGCACATCCGTTCGCTGAAGAAGCCGTTGCATCCCACGAGGATCGCGTCGTCCGGCTCCAGAAAGTTGCAGAGCGCCGTTTCCATGCCGGCGCCGCCGGTCCCGCTCATCGGCAGGGTGACGGCGTTCTTCGTCAGAAAAAGGGACCTCAGCAGTTCCTGTTCCTCGTCCATCAGGACGAGCCATTCCGGGTCGAGGTAACCGATCAGGGGGGTGCTCATGGTTCGCAGCACTCGCGGATGAACTGCGCTCGGTCCGGGGCCGAGGAGGATACGGGGGGAAAGATCGAGATCTGAGACAGATGTTTTCATGACAGCCTTTTTCAACCTCAAAAAAAATCGACCGCCCATCGAGGGGCGGTCTACAAAAGAATGCGCGCCGCTTGCTGCACTGTGCGGCCCTGGTCCAAAGCCCCGAGAAAACAGGCGGCTTTGAATACACTGGCCGCCTGGCCCTGTCAAGGCGGAAATGGCCGCAACACACGGTTCTTGACCGGGTCCCGAAGTTGTGCGAGGGAAAGCCTCATGGAACCGGTTCTGCACTCCACGGCCGACTACCATCGCCGGACGATGAAATCGCTGGGATGGGAGTTGACCGTCTGCAATATGCTGGAGCCGCCCGACAGCCCCTGCCGCTCCATCCTCAAGACAAAAACTTCCTACGGGCACCTCCTTTGCGACTTCCTGGCAGGCAACCTGCCGATGGAGGAAGTACACAACGTGATTGAGGTCGGCGGCGGCTACGGCTTTCTCATGCGGGACTTCCTCGACCGCAACCCCGGGCGCGCCGTCACCATGCTGGATATTTCACCCGTTCTCCTCCAAAGGCAGCTCGAAACGCTCCGCGGAGGGCAGATTGCCTGGAGGCAGGAGGATTTTCTCTCGTCCGGCCTCCAGACCCTCGCCGGTTTCGACCTCGCCGTTCTCAACGAGATCTTCGGTGATTTCCCCGTCGTGACGAACTTGGGAGGCGATGACCTGTCGAAGGACGCATCGCTGAAACGCCTGTTCGACCGCTACGGATTCCCGAAGCCAAAGGCCGGACGTTTCCCATTCAACATCGGCGCGGTAGAGGCGACGGAAAAGCTCTGCGCCGCAGGCGTCCCCCATATCTTCATCGGCGAACACAGCTGCGAAGCGAAGGCGCCGGAGAAGTACCGCGCCTTTCTTCCCGTCCGCGGCGGCGGCATTCCGGAAAGGATCCCGCTTTGCGGCCATGACGAATACACGGTCGCGTTCTCGGAACTCGAGCGGGTCGCGAGGGCGTGGGGATACGAGGTTCTGCGGGGTCCCTTCGCGGACTATCTGCAGATCGACTGGACCGAGGGGCTGCAATGCATCCTCTCCTCCCGCGTCGAAATTTCCGGACGCGCCGAAACCTTGCGCCAGTTCGTCGGCGACCTCTACCAGTACGAGTATCTCCTGCTTCAGAAACGAAGAGGTTGATTCGTTGCCGGAAATATCTCATACTGACTGCGAACGATGCGGCAAGTGCTGCCTCGCCGATTTCGTCGCCTATGTGCACGACGAAGACATCGACCGCTGGCAGCGCGATGGGCGTGACGACATCCTCCAGATGATCCGTCGCGAGCACGCCCTGTGGATGGGAGACCACCTCGTGTGCGCCGACGACGGCCGCTATCTGCGCGGGTGCCTGTTTCTTTCCTTCGAAGGGAATTTCTACCGCTGCAGCATCTACGAGGCCCGACCGAGGGTCTGCCGCGACTATCAGCCCGGCTCTTCGGAGATCTGCCCGAAGTTTCACCGCCCGCATGAACGACCTGGAAAGGAGAACAGATCATGAAGACAAGGTTCGCCGGTTTCCTGTTCGTCGTTTTCGCACCACTCCTTTTCGCCGCTCTCTCCGCGGCGCCCTCCTTCGCCTTCCGCTGCGGCGACGGCCTCGTCGGCGTAGGGGATTCGAAGGCGAAGGTTCTCCTCGAGTGCGGTCCGCCTACCCTGAAGGAAACAACGGCCTACAGGAGCAAGAGGAGCCACCCCACCGGACCCGGAACGCGCACCGAAACCATCAAGAGCGTCGAACAATGGTATTACAACTGCGGGGACAACGACTTCATCTATGTTCTGACCTTTGAGGGGGGCACCATGATCGAGGAAGACACCTCGGGCCGCGGCAAAGGGAAGTCGGACTGCCTCGGACGGCAGAACTGAGAGGAAGCGAGGAGGAATCGACATGCCGGGAATCGAGGTCCGCAGAAAGGCCGAGGGGCAAATCGCGTTGCGTGAACGCGCCGGCCTGGTGTCCCCCCTGTCGGCGACGCACCCCGACTTCGGCCTTTCCGAAGCCTACGACATCGCCGCCGAGATCGTCCGCATCCGGAGAAGACGCGGCGAGCGGACGGTCGGGCGCAAGATCGGCTTCACCAACACCGCGATCTGGGCCGAGTACGGACTCGATACCCCGATCTGGGCGCACATGTACGAGGACACGGTGCGTTTCGCCGCCGGGGATCACGCCGTCCTGCCCCTCGCCGGCATGGCCGCACCGAGAATCGAACCGGAGATCGTCCTGAAGCTTCGCTCGACCCCGACGGGCGACGGCGAGGACTCCCTGCTCGCCGCCATCGATTGGCTGGCCGTCGGGTTCGAGATCGTCGACTGCCACTACCCCGACTGGAAATTTCAACCCGCCGACACCGTCGCCGATTTCGGACTCCACGCCGCGCTCGTCATCGGCACTCCGGCGATGGTTGCGGATCCGCGCAATGACGCCTTCCTCCGCAGCCTCAAGGAATTCCGAATCGTTCTTCTCTGCGGAGGGAAGGAGATGGCGAGGGGGCAAGGGGCCTTCGTTCTCGGAAGTCCGCTCCTGGCGCTGAGGCACCTCCGCGACCTGCTCCGCAGTCAGAACGGCGAGCCGCTGGCACCGGGCGAGATCGTGACGACGGGGACACTCACCGCGGCGCTCCCGGTGCGGCCGGGCGAGACCTGGTCCGTCAGCCTCGACGGGATCGACTTGCCTGCGCCGTCCCTGACGCTGGCATAGCCGTCACCGCCCGTCAATGCATTCCGGGCATTCCGGGCATTCCAGATCGTCCTTCTTCACGTAAAGGATGCGGACCGGATAAGGAATATCGATCCCCTCCTTCCGGTAGCGCACGAGCAGGCGCTTGATCATTTCGTGCTTGAGCGCATACTGATCCACAAACTCCTTCGCCCGCAGGACCACATTGAGGTCGATCCCCGAATCCCCGAACTTCTGGTAACGGACCGCGGGCTCGAATCCCGGAATGCCGCCCTCAACCTCCGCCATGACCTCCTTGGCGACTTCGACCGTCACCCGTTCGACATGGGCCAGATCGCTGTCGTAGCCGACGGAGACGGGAAGCGAAACCGCGATTTCCCTGTCGGGCATGGCGTAATTCCTCACGATCGCGGAGGCCAGCTTCGAATTGGGAACGATGATCATGTTGTTCGACAGCGCCCGGATGGTCGAGTAGCGCCAGCTGATGTCCGTCACGTATCCCTCTTCCCCGCCGTCCATCTGGATGTAATCACCGGGCTTCAGCTGCCCCGAGGCGATGACGTGGATACCCGCGAAGAGATTCGAGAGCGTGTCCTGGAGCGCCAGGGCGACCGCAAGCCCTCCGACGCCCAGGGCGGTCAGGATCGGGGCGATCGAGATGCCCAGCGACTGAAGGATCACCAGGATGCCGATGACGTAGACGATGACCCTCGTGATGTTGACGAAGATCGACGTAGAAAGGAACACTCCGCCGACCCTCCGGCTGTAAAGGTTTACGAAATCTGCGGCGACGCGGGCGAGGACGATCGTGACCGAGAAGACGAAAACGACCAGAAGGGCCCTGTGCGTGATGTCCATGGCCGTTCTCGGAACATGAAGGTGAAGGACCGCACCGTAGATGCCGCCCAGCAGGAACCACAGGGTCATCATGCCGGCCAGGGAGCGAACGATGATGTTGTCGGCCTCCCAGCTCGTCCGCGCGACGATTCTCTTCACCCCTCTGAGAACGGTCTTCTCGAAGACATACCCCAGCAGGAGGCCCCCGGCGACGTAGGCGACGGCGATCGCTACCGGCTTCAGGACCGTGAACATGTCATTCATCTCCTCGACTCCCCTGCGCCGTATTCCCCAACGGCGCGATTGTAGCGGATTGCCTGGGACCTTGACAACTTCTTTCTGATGCATAGGGTATTTTTATTGAGGCGCAGGAGAGAACGATTCCTGCGCGTTTGTCACTCCAGGGCCGAACGACTTCAAGGGAAGCCATGAACCGGATGAGGAAACCGAGGGTCGTCATTGTCGGTGCGGGGTTCGCCGGACTCTGGGCCGCCCGCAGCCTGGCAAAGGAATGGGCGGACGTGACCCTTGTCGACCGGAACAATTACCACACGTTCCTCGCCCTCCTCTACCAGGTGGCTTCCGCCGAACTGGAGCCGGAGGACATCGCCTATCCCGTGCGAAGCATCTTCTGGGAATGTCCAGGCGTCGCCTTTGCCCTCGCCGAAGTCACGGGAATCGATTTCGCGAAGAAGTCGGTCCTCACGGACGGCAGGCCCATTCCCTACGACTACCTCATCCTGGCCGCCGGAAGCGTCCCGCATACCTTCGGAATCCCCGGCACAGATTCGCATGCCTACAATCTGAAGACCCTCGAGGAGGCGGTTCTTCTGAAGAATCACATCATCTGCTGCTTCGAGCAGGCCGCCCGCAGTCCGGACACCGTCAGGGGCACGGGCATTCTTACGTTCGCCATCGCCGGCGGCGGCGCGACGGGTGTGGAATACGCCGGCGCGCTGAGCGAGCTCGTCCACGGTCCCCTCACCCGCGACTACAGGACCGTCGATTTTCGTGCCGTCCGCATCGTTCTTCTCGAAGCATCCGACCGGCTCGTCGCCCACATGCCCGGGACGGTGTGCGACTATGCGGCGCGGAGACTCCGGAAGATGGGCGTCGAGGTGCGACTCGGCGCAAAGGTGGCGGAGGTGACGCCGGGCGGCGTGCGGCTGGAGGACGGAAGCGAGATCCCCTCCCGGACCGTCGTCTGGACGGCGGGGGTGCGCGGCGAACCGGTCGCCGGGCTCTCGGGACTTCCGACGGAGCGCGACGGACGCGTCCCAGTGCTGCCGACCCTGCAGGTGCCCGGGCGCCCGGAGATCTATGCCGTCGGTGACCTGGCGTCGATACGGGATCGTGAGGCCCGCCTCCCGATGGTGGCGCAGGTGGCGATCCAGTCCGCAATCGCCGCGGCGGGGAACATCGTGCGTCAGATCAAGGGGGACCCGCCCCAGCCTTTCGCCTACCGTGACCGGGGGATGATGATCGCCATCGGACGCAATGCCGCCGGCGCGGCCATCGGCTCCAGCACCTATACCGGCTTCTTCGCCTGGATCCTCTGGCTCGTCATCCACCTCTTCAATCTGATCGGCTTCCGCAACCGGATCATGGTCCTCGTGAATTGGGCATGGGACTATCTCCTCTACGAGAGGGCCGTGCGCTTCGTCTTCCCGAAAAAGATGGCGCCGGGCCCGAAATCGGCCGCCTGCACAACCGAGGTCCCTCAGGCCGGAGACCGCCCCGGAGGGGAAAACGATGCCGGTCCCGGACCTGCCCCCTTCTCCCGCTGGACCGGGCAGACGGGAACGGGGCCTGCTTCCTGCGGCCTGACGACGAAATGACCAACGGAACGTTACCGGCGGCGGCCGAACCCGCCGCTGGTGGGGAGGCAAAAATGAAGGACTTTTCGGTTTTGATGGGCGGCAAGGCCGGCTACGGCATTGACCGGTCCGCGTCCATTCTGGGCCGTCTGCTGAATTCGTGCGGTTACCGCATCTACATTTATCGCGACTATCCCTCCCTCATCCGGGGAGGTCACACCTTCTCCATCATCCGGGCGGCCACTGTCAGGATCGCGGCCCACCGGGACAGGGTCGATTTCCTGCTCGCGCTGAACCAGGACACGCTGGATCTCCATCGCACCCGCCTTTCGCCGAGCGCCCTGGTGATCTTGGATTCGGAAGCCGTCCGGGATCCCGGTCTTCCGGACGGCGTGCGGGCGATGCCCCTGCCCATCGGAAAGATCGTGAAGGAAGAAGGCGCCCAGGAGGTCATGCGCAATGCCTGCATGATCGGGGCCTTCGCGAACGCGGTCGGCATCCCGATCGCGACCCTTGAGAAGACCCTTGCGGAATCCTTCCCGCAGGACGCCGACCTGAACGTGAGGATCGCGGGCCGCGGGTTCGAGGCAGCCGGGACGGTCAGCAAACTTGCGCCGGCGGCGGCGGACAGGCTGCCGCTTCTTTCGGGAAGCCAGGCGGTCGGCCTGGGCCTGATCAAGGGCGGCCTGCGCAATTACGTGGCCTATCCCATGACGCCGACAACCCCCCTTCTGCATTTCCTCGCCGAAGAGGCACAGAACTTCGGCCTGAAGGTGATCCATCCGGAAAGCGAACTGGGCGTGATCCTGATGGCGATCGGCTTCGCCTACGCGGGGCAGAAAGTCGCCGTGGGGACATCGGGGGGCGGATTCTGCCTGATGACGGAGGGGCTGAGCCTTTCCGGGATGAGCGAAGTGCCCGTGGTCATCGTCCTCGGGCAGCGCCCCGGCCCCAGCACCGGCATGCCGACCTACTCCGGCCAGGCGGACCTGCATTTCGCCCTCCATGCCGGGCAAGGCGAATTCGTCCGTCTCGTCGTCGCGCCGGGGGACCTGGAGGAGTCCTACCTCTGGTCGGGCCGGGCGCTGAACCTGGCGTGGAAGTACCAGATTCCCGCGATCGTCCTCACGGACAAGAACCTCAACGAAGGCGTCGGCAACTTCGACCTCGCGTCCGCGGGCGAGTTGGACGACGAACCGCCGGTCGCCTGGAACGGCGGAGAGCAGGGATACCGACGGTACGAAGACAGTCCGACCGGGGTTTCGCCCCTTGCCTTCGCCCCGCTGGCGGGAGCCGTCGTCAAGGCGAACAGCTACGAACACGAAGAATACGGCATCTCGACGGAAGACCCGGCCGTCACCGCGAAGATGCAGGACAAGAGGCTGCGCAAGCTGAAACCCCTCGCCGAGGAGCTCAAAGGGTTCCGGACCATAGGCGTCTACGGCGACGAGGAGGCTTCGACAGCCCTGCTCTGCTGGGGTTCCAACAAGGGTGTCTGCGTGGAATCGGCAGCGGCGCTGGGGCTGAAGGTGGTGCAGCCGATCGTGCTTTCGCCCTTTCCGGACGACGCGCTCCGGAAGGCCCTCGCCGGCGTCGACAGACTGATTGCCGTCGAAAACAATGCAACGGGACAGCTGGCGAGGTTGGTCGCCGCTTACGGGGTCCGCGTGGACCGGATGATTCTGAAATACGACGGACGGCCCTTCGCGCTGGACGAACTGGAGATGAGACTGAAGGAGGCGCTGACATGAGCTCGAGCGCGCTGGGAACTTATGCCCCGAATACCTGGTGCCCGGGGTGCGGCAATTTCGCCATCCTCAACGGCATGAAGACGGTCTTGAAGGATTTGGCGGAGGGGGTCTGTCCGCCGGAGAATGTCGTCATCGTCTCGGGGATCGGGTGTCATGGAAAGATCGTCGACTACCTCGACGTCAACAGCTTCTACGCCATACACGGCCGGGCCATCCCCGTCGCGGAGGGGATCAAGATCGCGCGGCCCGAACTGAAGGTGATCTGTTTCTGCGGCGACGGCGACGCGTACGGCGAAGGGATCGAACATCTGATCTTCGCCGCAAAGAGAAACGTCGACATCACCGTCGTCGTCCACAACAACCGTGTTTACAGCCTGACGGCGTTCCAATACAGCCCCACGTCCCCCGCCGGTTTCAAGGGCCGTTCGACGCCCCTGGGCAGCGTCGAAGCCCCCATCAATCCCCTGGAGCTCCTCCTGGCGGGCAGGGCGTCCTTCCTGGCCCGCGGCACTTCGCGCGGCATGACGCAACTGACGCATCTGTTCCGGGAGGCGGTCGTACACAGGGGATTCGCCCTCGTCGACGTGCTGCAGGTGTGCGCGACCTACAACAACCTCTACGACTACTATGCCCGAAAGGTTTACGATCTGCAGGATCATGACCCCTGCGACCGGACGGCCGCACTGGCCAGGATCCGGGAATGGGACTACAACTCCGATGCGCGCATCGCACTGGGAATCCTGTACCGGGCGGAAGCGGCGACCTTCGAAGAGACGTTCCCGGCTTCCCCCCCGGACGGCCGCGACAGGGACGGCAGGATCAGGGCGTTTCTGGACAGGAGCGCATAAGAGGCAACGATGCAGTCCTCCCCCGCACCTCCGGAAGCGACAGGCGGGGCGGGGAAGGAACCTTCACAGAAGGAGGTCTACCATGGCACTGTCAGGCAAATACGGAAAACTGGATATTCCGAAGGTCGCCCCGCAGGAACCTGTCTTTGTCCTCCGGGCGCAGGACGCCCTCGCGGCAACGGTCATCCGGATGTACCAGCTGCTGGCGGAGTCCCACAAGCGCCCGCTGGCCGGGGACGTGGACAAGGAGATCCGGGCCTTCCAGGAATGGACCGGGCCGAAGAAGATGCCCGATTGAAAAAGGGAACCTCCCGTTCCCTCCAGGAACTTGCGATGTCCTACACGATTCCTCCCTTTCGCGATCGTCGTGACGCCGGCAGGATCCTCGCGGAGCACCTGGAGGGCCGGCGGGCCGGCGCTGCCGTCGTCTTTGCGGTCCCCCGCGGCGGCGTACCGGTCGCCGCAGCGGTGGCGAAAGCGCTGAAGCTGCCGCTCGATATCATCGTCTCGCGCAAGATCCCGATTCCTTTCGATCCGGAGGCTGGGTACGGCGCCGTCACCGAAGACGGCGCCGTCGTCCTCAACGAACCCCTGGTACGGCGCCTGCGCCTCACCAAGGGGCAGATCGAGCACGACGCCGAAGCGGTGCGGGCCGAGATCCAGAGGCGCCAGTCCGTCTTCCGGTCGGTCCTGGGCGCCTCGCCCGTCGAGGGACGAACGGCCATCGTCATCGACGACGGTCTGGCTTCCGGCTACACGATGAAGGCGGCCGTCCATTCGCTGCGTCGGCGCGGCGCAGCGCCGGTGATCGCGGCGGCGCCGGTCGCCTCCCTGTCCGCAGCGGAGTCCCTTCGGTCGGTCGCCGACGAAGTGGTCGCCGCCGTGCTCTGGCCCCATTCCCCCTTCGCCGTTGCCTCTTTCTACGAACACTGGCATGATCTGACGGACGAAGAAGTGCTGGACGAACTGGAAGCGTACGCAAACGACTCTGGAGGTCGCGCCGATGATTAAGGAGGCCATGTTCTGGGAAGCGCTGGAGGGAAGGAGCGGGCAGTGCCACCTGTGCGCCCATGAATGCCGGATTCCGGACTCGCGGTTCGGCATCTGCGGCGTAAGACAGAATGTCGGGGGCGTTCTCCGCACGATGGCCTATGGGCAGCTGGTGGCGGCGAACACCGACCCGATCGAGAAGAAGCCCCTCTACCATTTCCTGCCGGGGTCCTCGTCCTTTTCCGTCGCCACCATCGGCTGCAATTTCAAATGCGGTTTCTGCCAGAACTGGCAGATCTCCCAGGCATCTTACAGGGACGTCGATATGGATGCCGGGCGTCCGGTCATGCCGGAGCGCATCGTCGAGGAAGCGAAAAGAAACGGCTGCCTGAGCATCTCCTATACCTACACGGAGCCCACCATTTTCTTCGAGTACGCCTACGACACAGCCCTTCTCGCCAGGAAAGCCGGTCTCCGCAACGTCTTCGTCACCAACGGCTACATGACCCACCGGGCCCTCGAAACGATCCAGCCGTACCTGGACGCCGCCAATGTGGACCTCAAGAGTTTCAGCGAAGCCTCCTACAAGAGGACCTGCAAGGCGCATCTCCAGCCTGTCCTGGACACGATCGCCGCGATGAAGGAACTGCACATCTGGATCGAGGTGACCACGCTGGTGGTTCCGGGCGAGAACGACTCGGACGGGGAACTCAGGCGGATCGCCGATTTTCTGGCCGGGATCGACAGGGACATCCCCTGGCACATCAGCCGGTTTCATCCCGATTACGAATTCCGCGGCCGCGACGCCACCCCTCTCGAAACACTTCAGAGGGCCAGGGAGATCGGCCGTCAGGCAGGGCTGCGCTTCATCTATCTCGGAAACGTCCACGAGGGGAGCCACACCTCCTGCCCCGCCTGCCGGGCTTCGGTCGTGGAGCGGAAGATCATGGGATTGGGCGCCCTCCACCTGAAGGACGGCCGCTGTCCCTCCTGCGGCACCGCTGTCCCGGGGATCTGGTCATGACCTCCGCGGCTTTCGTCGTCGGTTGACAGTCCGGTCCGCATCTCCTATACTCCCCCCGACAAAGACATGCTTGACGCATCGCAGCACGATATTCTCAAGTTCCTCGCCGTCACGGCGACGCTCCGACCTTCTACGGAAGCTGCGGGAAGGATTCCTTGATTCGCAAAACCCTTCTTCTCTCCCTTGGACTGGCCATTCTTCTTCATGTCGGCTACCTGTATTACAAGGTCGGCCGGGGGGTGACCGGCGATGCATGGGAAGCCCCCTCCATCCTCTACGGACGCCCGGCGGAGATCCGCCAGGGCGACCACCTCGGGAATCTCCGCGTCTCCGAGCGGCTCCGCAGGCTTTCCTACCGCAAAGTCCCGGGAAGGCCCTCCGCGCCCGGGACCTACTCCGAGGGGCAGTCGACCCTCCGGATATTCCTCCGCGGCGACGCAGGCCGGGACGGCTCCCCCCCCGCAAACGGCCCGGTGGAGATCGAAATCGTCGACGGCCGTGCCGCGTCGCTGGTTTCCGCAGCCGGCCAGCCGCTGGACGCGATCCGCCTCGAACCGGAAGAAATCGCCCGCATCATGGGGCCGAAAAGAGAGCTCCGGAGTCCGGTGCCGCTCTCCGCCATCTCTCCGCTGCTGCAGAACGCCGTGATCGCATCCGAGGACGCCCGGTTCTACTCCCATACCGGCATCGACGTCCTCGCCGTCGGCCGGGCGCTGTTGACCAACCTGAAGGAGCGACGCTTCGCCCAGGGCGGCTCCACCATCACCCAGCAACTGGCGAAGAACTTCTTTCTTTCCCCGAAAAAGACGCTGTGGCGCAAGGTGCGCGAGGCGGAACTCGCTCTGATGCTCGAGTGGCGGTACTCGAAGCGACAGATCCTCGAGATGTATCTCAACAAGATCTACTTCGGGCAGGAGGGCCTCCAGGGGATCTACGGAGTTGAAGAGGCGGCGGGATTCTATTTCTCGAAACCGGCAAAGGATCTTTCCCTCGAGGAATCGGCCCTCCTCGCCGGCGTCATCCGCTCCCCCAGGCGCTACGCCTACCTCCGGAACCACAGGGCCCTGCAGGAACGGCGGGATGCCGTCCTGGCGCGGATGCGCCAGCTGAAGATGATCGGAGAGGACGAATTCCGGCGCGCGTCGAATGCGCCGGTGCGGATCCGGCCGCGGAGCGCCCCCGCTCACGTGGCCCCCTACTTCGTGGACTACCTCCAGAGGATCACCTCCGAAGCGTTCGGGGGCGAAAAGCTCTACCGCATGGGATACCGCTACTATACGTCCCTCGACCCCATCCAGCAGGCCGCCGCGGAAGAGGCCGTCGCCCGGGGGATCGAAGAGATCGAAAAGGCGGCCCGCCCCGCCGGCGAAGCGCTGCAGGCGGCGCTCGTCGCCGTCGATCCGGCAACCGGGGCGATGACCGCCATGGTCGGAGGACGTTCTTACCGGGAGACTCCGTTCAACAGGGCGGTGGACGCGCACCGCCAGCCGGGAAGCGCGTTCAAGCCTTTCGTCCTCCTCGCGGCGCTGTCGCCGCCCGCAGAGGGCGAGGCGGCCAGGACACTCTCCACGACCTTGCCCGGAGGGCCGGTGTCCGTCCGCACCCCGGAGGGGATGTGGACTCCTGCGAATTTCGAGGGCAAGGCATACGGAAACATCACGATCCGGAGAACCATCGAGGATTCCGTAAACACGGCCACCGTCCGGCTGGCGACCGACGTGGGGCTGAAAAGGGTCCTCGAGACGGCCCGGGCGACCGGCATCACAAGCCCGCTCGAGGAAGTCCCGTCGATGGCGCTGGGAAGCTTCGAAGTGACCCCCATGGAACTGACCTATGCCTACGCGACGATCGCCTCCGGAGGCATCCGCTTCGCCCCCTTTCCCCTGGCCTCCGTGACGGCAGCCGACGGAGAGGTGATCACGGCGAAAAAGCTTGATCGGCTGCAGACCATCGACCCAAGGGTTGCGTACCTCGCCGCGTACGCCCTCACGGGGGTCCTGGAGCGCGGAACGGCGAAATCCGCACGGTCGATGGGGATCACCTTCCCGGCATCGGGCAAGACCGGGACGACGAACGGCAACCGGGATTCCTGGTTCGTAGGGTTCACCCCGGACGTGGTCTGCGCGGTCTGGGTGGGGTACGATTCCGGGGCCGATACGGGGCTCACCGGAGCGCAGGGGGCGCTCCACATCTGGGCGCGGTTCCTGCGGGCCCTTTACCCGCAGGCCGGACCGGCCGCCCTGAAACCGCCGGACGGCATCGAAACCGCCGTCGTCGATCCCGAGTCCGGCGGCCTCGCCACCGGCGAATGTCCCGAGGAGCTGCGCGAGGCCTTCCTGGCCGGGACGGCGCCGCGCGACACCTGTCCCCTCCATCCGTCCAATGTCGTCGTCGATACTCTCCGCAGGGGCATGCGCGGCATCGGGGAATTCTTCAAGAATCTCTTCAAGTAGGCCCAGGCCCTTGGTTTGCCGGTCCCGTGTCAGCCGGGTCCTCTCTGCAGCGGCCGCGTCCATTCCCGTCGAGCTGCCGGTGCCGCACCGGCGCCCCTGTCCCGTTCCGGGATCATCCTTTTCCCGAAACGGAAATGGGCTTTTTCGAAGGGTCTTATCATCCCCGGCCTGATTGTCGCGCCGGGGGCGGGCGTTCAACAATGATCGAAAAACGTATAAGAGACTGAGGCTCCTTCCATCGGCGAGGTGGACATTGTGTTGCATTTTGATTTGAGCCCGCAGCAGAAAGAATTGCAGGCGAAGGTGCGCGACTTCGCGCTCCGGGAAATCCTGCCGGCAGTGTGGCATTACGACGAGAAGGATGAAATCCCCCTCTTCCTTCTGGAAAAGGCCTTCGCCGCCGGTTTCATGAACTGCGATATCCCGGCGAAGTATGGCGGCGCCGGGCTCGGCATTATCGAAGACGCCATCGTGACGGAAGAGATCGCTGCGGCATGTCCGGGCGTCGCCACATCGATATCCGACAACTCCCTCGGTGCCGCACCCATCGTCCTGTGCGACAACGAACCTCTCAAAGAGAGAATCCTGCCGCTCATCGCCCGCCGGTTCAGGCGCATCTGCTTTGCCACGTCCGAGCCGCTCATGGGTTCCGATGTGGCCGGGATGCGCTGCAAAGCCGAAAAGAGCGGCGACGATTACGTTCTCAATGGGACCAAGTACTGGATCACCAACGCCGCTGTCGCGGATTACATGACCGTATTCGCGACGATCGACCCCGACAGGCAGCACGAGGGCATCGGCGCATTTCTCGTCGAGAAGGACTGGAAGGGCGTATCCGTCGGCCGGGCGATCCCCAAGCTCGGGCAGCGCTGCTCCAATACGGCGGGCCTGCATTTCGCGAACGTGCGCGTCCCGAAGGACAACGTCATTGCGGAGCCCGGCAAGGGTTTCGTCCTCGCCATGAGGACCTTTTCCCGGACCCGGCCCGTTATCGGCGCATTCGCCGTGGGCGCCGCGCGGTCGGCCATGGAATACGCGATCGATTATGCGAAGAAGAGAAAGGCCTTCGGCACCAGGCTTTCGAACTTCGAGGCCGTCCAATTCAAGATTGCCGAGATGTACCAGAAGGTGGAAACGGCCCGTCTGCTGGTATGGAAGGCGGCATGGGAGGCGGACAACGGGATCGATCCCACGACCAGCGCCTCCATCGCGAAATTCTACGCAACGGAAGCGGCCATGGAAGTGGCCCATGAGGCCCTGCAGATCTTCGGGGGCTACGGATATACCAGGATGTACCCCCTCGAAAAGCTGCTGAGGGACATCCGGCTCTTCAGCATCTACGAGGGGACCAGCGAGGTGCAGCGCCTGATCGTCTCCGGCTATGTCCTGAACGGATACAAGCCGGTCATGCCCCCCCTAGAGGACCTTCCCATGCTGCGCGGCCTCGACTTGAACGACCCGACGGGGGCGAAAACCCCCGCCTGGCGGTGCAGGATCTGCGGGCACATCCATTACGGTGAAGAGCCGCCCGAGGAATGCCCCTCCTGCTTCTTCCCGAAATCGGCCTTCAAGAAAGTGTGGCCGGCCGCGTGAGCCGCGGAGGGATCATGTCCGGGTACTGGTTGCTCTGCGTCGTTGTCATGGTGACGGGCTGTTCGGCTGCTCGTTCCACCCAGACCGGGCTGGCGGATGGAAGACTCGCGGCCTGTCCTGAATCCCCCAACTGCGTCTGCTCGCAAGACACCGATGCGAGACATGCCATCGCGCCCCTGCGCTACGAGGGATATTCGTTCGAGAGGGCCAGGGAAGTCCTGATCGAGGTCCTATCGGGCATGAAACGCACCCGCATTGTCGAGGACACAGGCACCTACCTCCACGTCGAGTTCACGTCCGCTGTCTTCCGCTTCGTGGACGACGTGGAGTTTCTTTTTGACGCCGGGGCCGGGACGATCCACATGCGATCCGCTTCCCGTGTGGGCTATTACGATCTTGGCGTGAACCGCAGTCGCCTGGAAGCCATCCGCTCGCGGTTCGACGCCCTCACAGAAAAAGGAACGTGAAACGGTCAAGTGCAGCCGACGGCGCCCATGCCGGGATGCTTGCGGGATACCCCGCACTTTCCGGAGGCCGCGGGACGATCAATACCGGGCTGCGACGGCCCTGAGGGTCTCGAGGTACTCATCCCTGGCCGTCAGATTCGACGCCCCTTTCAGGTCCCCGATCGTGAGTTCGAGGGCCGGGCGGACATCCACCCCAAGCCTGTTGAGCTTGCGCTGGTTCGCCTGATCCAGCACGAGGATGCTGTAGTACCGGACGAGGATCCTTACCCGGGAATCCCGCCGCATGAGATAGGAAGAGCCCCCCATGCTGTTCAGGAAGAAGACGGCGTAGGGGTAGACTTTCTCCAGGGGCGCGTGCAGCCAGGGACCCTTCGTGCCGCACGTTTCCTGCAGGAGCATGGACTGGTAGGCAGAGGCCAGGAAGGACTCCAGCCTGTCGCCTTCCTTCCGGACGATATCCCGCAGCAGCAGGGCGTCCTTCTTTCCCAGTATCCGGAAGAAGTGCGCCCGGTTGCGGAGAACGCGTTCGAGGCTCTGCGTTTCCTCACGCTGCACGAAGGGCGCCGTCTCGAGCAGGCGGGCCACGATGCCTTTGAAGTGCTCGGCGGTCCCGCCCTTCAGTTCGTAGGAGGCGATATAATCCCGGCCGTCGAGATAGGCGAAAAGGCCCTGCAGTCTTTCCCGGCTCTCAGCACACACATCCTTCGGCGGCGCCTGCGGTGGTGCGGGCACTACCGTGACGGCAGGGCCGCCGGCGACCGGCGCCTTCCCAGCCTCCTTCACGGGAGCCGGCCTGCTCCGCATCGCGTCCCAGTAGAGGTATGCCGCCAGTCCCGCGACGACAACGATCGCGACGGCAATCAGGATCTTCTTGGCTGGTGTTCCGTGTTTCGCTTCCATGAGGTTCCTCCATCCGCTGCAAGAGACGGCGCCGGGTGTGCAACCCCTGCGCCGATGTTGAAGGGACGGCCCTGAGACACCTGCCTCGAGCCCTTTCTTCTGGCTACCTTCTTCCGGCTGCCGCGTCAACCCCAAATTCCCCGCAACGTCGTTCCGGATACGGCGGACCGTGGCCTGCGCCCCGATGAGGTCAATTTCCCCCGGGTCGAAATCCCTGCGCCGGAAATTTTTGTTGACACCGGAAGAACCGGACGGTATAAAGGCTCATCGTGGGAACCGATCGTATGTTGAAGAAACAAGCCTTCAATCTGAACTGGTGGTGGTGGTCGACAAGGGAGGGGTTCGTCCGCCGCTGATCTCTAACACATGGAAATGCACGGCCGTGGAGAACCTCTCGGGGTCTCCACGGCCTTTTTGTTTCTGTCGTACGGGCCGTGGTCGATCCAGGAACCACGGCCTTTTTTTTGGAGCCGAACCCATGTCGTACCTGCCGGACTTCGAACAATTTCAGCGGATGGCCGCACCGGGCACCCTCGTCCCCGTGTGCCGGGAGATCCTCGCCGACACGGAGACGCCCGTCAGCGCCCTCATGAAGCTTCGGGACAGCAGCCACTCCTTCCTTCTGGAGAGCGCCGAAGGCGGAGAGAAATGGGGGCGATACAGCCTCCTCGGCGCGGACCCGCGCCTGGTCCTGCGGATCCGCAAGGAGCGGATCCAGGTGGCCGCCGCCGGGGGCGAACGGACCGTCCTTCACGACGGCGATCCCCTGAAATACCTGAAGAAACTGCTCGCCGACCACCGCTTCGCGACACGGCCGGGATTGCCCCGCTTCGCCGGCGGCGCGGTCGGATATCTCGCCTACGACATGGTGCGCCACTTCGAGCGGCTCCCCGATCTTGCGACGGACGATCTCGGCAGCGACGATGCCGCCTTCATGCTGACCGATACGGTCGCCATCTTCGACAACGTGCGCCACACGATCCAGATCATTGCCTGCGCCCCCCTCGATGAAGGCGCCGATGTCCGCGCCGCCTACGAACGCGCGGTGGAGTCCGTCGAAGCCATGATCCGGCGGCTCCGGTCGCCGCGCCCCGCAGAATCCGGCATGTCCCGATGCAAGGCACCGGCCCCCGTCGCGAAGACTCCCCCCGAGGACTTCCGCGCCATGGTCTCGCGGGCGCGGGAGTACATCCTGGCGGGCGACGTCATCCAGGTCGTCCTGTCGCAGAGGTTCGAAACGGACTGCGCCATCGATCCCGTCTCCCTTTACCGGGCGCTGCGTTTCATCAATCCCTCGCCCTACATGTTCTTCTTCCGCTTCGGCGAGAGCTACCTCATCGGGTCCTCGCCCGAAGCCATGGTCCGCCTGGAGAATGAAAACGTGGAGCTGCGGCCCATCGCCGGAACACGGAAAAGGGGCGGCAGCGAGCAGGAAGACCGCCGCCTCGCCGACGAGCTCCTCCGCGACCCCAAGGAACGCGCCGAGCACGTGATGCTCGTGGATCTCGGGAGGAATGACCTGGGGCGGATCGCGAAGACGGGGAGCGTCCAGGTCGGCCAGTTCATGGCCGTCGAACGCTACTCCCACGTCATGCACCTCGTCTCGCATGTGCAGGCGCAGCTGGCGGACGGCAAGGACGCCTTCGACGTCCTCCGGGCGACCTTCCCCGCCGGGACCCTCTCGGGGGCGCCGAAGGTGCGGGCGATGGAGATCATCGAAGAACTGGAGGGCGTGCGCCGCGGCCCCTACGGCGGGGCCGTCGGCTACCTGGGCTTCAACGGCAACATGGACCTGGGGATCACCATCCGCAGCCTCCTCCTTCAGAAGGGCCGGATCTACATCCAGACCGGCGCAGGGATCGTGGCGGATTCGGATCCCGAGGCGGAACTCCGGGAAACACAGAACAAGGCCGAGGCCATGTTCCGGGCGATCGGGATGGCGGCCTCCGGACTCGAAGAATGCAGGGGGTGAGGGCATGATCCTGGTCATCGACAACTACGATTCCTTTACATACAACCTGGTCCAGTATTTCGGCATGCTCGGGGCCGAAGTGGCCGTCTACCGCAACGACGCCATCTCCCTCGACGCAATCGATGCCCTTTCTCCGGCGGCCATCGTCATCTCTCCCGGGCCCTGTTCCCCCGAAAAGGCGGGGATCTCCGTCGACGCGATCCGCCGCTTCCACAACCGCATCCCCATCCTGGGCGTCTGCCTGGGGCACCAGGCGATCGGCCACGCCTTCGGCGCCAGGGTCGTCCGGGCGCAGCGGATCATGCACGGCAAGACTTCCCCCATAAGCAACGACGGCCGGACGATCTTCCGCGGTCTCCCCTCCCCCTTCGAGGCCGGCCGCTATCACTCGCTTCTCGTGGAGCGGGAGTCCCTCCCCGATTGCCTCACCGTCAGCGCCGACACCGAGGAAGGAGAGATCATGGGCCTGCGTCATCGGGACTACCCCGTCGAAGGCATCCAGTTTCACCCGGAATCGATCCTCACCCCCAAGGGGAAGAGGATCATCCGGAATTTTCTCGATTCCCTATCCGGTCAGGAGGTTGGATCATGATCAAGGAAACGATCGCAAAGGTGGCTGCCGGGGAAAACCTCGGCGAGCGGGAGATGATGGACACCATGAAGGAGATCATGGAAGGCGCCGCGACCCCGGCGCAGATCGCCGCCTTCATCACGGCACTGAGGATCAAGGGCGAGACGGTGGAGGAACTCACCGGGGCGGCGCGGGTCATGCGGCAGAAGGCGACGCGCATCGACCCCTGCGCGTCGACCGTGGTCGACACCTGCGGCACGGGCGGCGACGGCCGCCACACCTTCAACATCTCCACGACCGCCGCCCTCGTCGCCGCCGGAGCCGACCTGACGGTGGCCAAGCACGGCAACCGCGCCGTGTCCAGCAGCTGCGGCAGCGCGGACGTACTCGAAGCGATGGGCGTCAACATCACTGCGCCGCCGGAGATCGTCGAAGAATGCATCCGCGAGGCGGGCATCGGCTTCCTGTTCGCGCAGGGGCTCCACAGCGCCATGAAGCACGCCGCGGGCCCGCGCCGCGAAATCGGCATCCGCACCATCTTCAACATGCTCGGCCCCCTGACGAATCCCGCCGGGGCCACGGCCCAGCTCCTCGGAGTTTTCGACGCCCGTCTCACGGAGATGTTCGCCGGCGTGCTCCGGAACCTCGGCACGCGGCATGCCTTCGTCGTCTACGGAAGCGACGGCCTGGATGAAGCCACCGTGACGGGCAAGACGAGGGTGACCGAACTGAAGGACGGCCTCCTGCAGACCTTCGACATCGACGCGGCGGAGATCTTCGGCGAGCGCAGCGACCTCGATTCGCTCCGCGGGGGGGACGCAGCCAGAAACGCGGAAATCGCCCAGTCCGTCCTGATGGGAGACGGCACCACCGCCGCGCGAAACGTCGTCCTCCTCAACGCCGCACTGGCCATCATGGCGGGAGACCGGGCCGCAACGCTGCAGGACGGCCTCGCCCTGGCGAAGGAATCGATCGACAGCGGCGCCGCCCTGCAGAAGCTGCGGCGGCTGGTCGAAGTCAGCAAGAGTTGACTTCCCAGGGCGACGAAGATCGCGAATATCATGCCGGACTTGATAAGCCTGCCCTGGATTCGATCCGGGAGCATCCAGTGTCTTTCTGGATTCCCGCTGCAGCCTGCCCTCGCGAAATCGGGGGCCCAGCGCCCTGATTACGCACCAGATGGGGGAGACAAAGACCGAGACACTGGATTCCCGCTTTCGCGGGAATGACAGAGGGAAGACGGGAATGACGGAATGACGGAGAGAGACGGAATGACAGGATGGAAAGCGGGGATGACAGAAAAGGGCTCGGATTCCCGTTTTCGAGGGAAGGGCCACAAGGATGTTCGGCATATGGAAACCTATCTGGACAGGATTCTCGAAGTAAAGCGCCGCGAAGTCGACGGCCGCAAGAAACGCACGCCGCAGTCGGCGATCGAAAGAGGCATCGAGCACCTCGGGCCCTGCCGGGATTTCCGCCGGTCCCTCTTGCAGGCCGATGTAGCGGTCATCGCCGAAATCAAGAAGAAGTCTCCGTCGGCCGGACTGCTTCAGCAGCGGTTCTCCCCCCTGGCTATGGCGCGGGCCTACGAAAGGGCTGGCGCCGCCGCGATTTCGGTCCTCACCGATGCGACGTTCTTCGGCGGCCGCCTGTCGCACCTCCGAAGCGTAAAGTCCGCGGTGGCGATTCCCGTGCTCCGGAAGGATTTCATCGTCGATCCCTGGCAGATCCATGAAAGCAGGGCCGCCGGCGCCGATGCCGTCCTCCTCATCGCGGCGGTGCTCGGGAGCGAGTTGCGGGCGTACCTCGACCTCGTCAACCGGCTCGGCATGGCCGCCCTGGTCGAGGTCCACGACAGGGGCGATCTCGAACTCGCCCTTGCCGCCGGCGCCGCGCTGGTGGGCATCAACAACCGGGACCTGCGCACCTTCCGGACGGCCCTGCAGACGAGCATCGACCTGGCGCCGGCGCTGCCCGCCGGCGTCGCCGCGGTGAGCGAAAGCGGGATCCGCACGGCCGCCGACATCGACCGCCTGCGGGCCGCGGGCATCGGCGCCTTTCTGATCGGCGAGACCCTGATGCGCGCTGCCGCGCCTGCGGACAAATTGAAGGAGCTGGCCGGGCGATGACGGAAATCAAGATATGCGGAATCACGAACCTGGAGGATGCGCTCGCCGCGGAGGCCTTCGGGGCGGACGCGATCGGCTTCGTCTTCGCCGAGAAAAGCCCCCGGTACATCGAGCCGCAGGCGGCGGCGGCCATTTCCGCCCGGCTGAAGAGCGTCCGGCGCGTCGGCGTGTTCGTCAACCGGGACGCCGAAGAGGTTCATGCGATCCGCATGGCCTGTCGCCTCGATTTCCTGCAGCTCCATGGAGACGAGTCCCCTTCCTACTGTCGGGCCTTTCCCGCTTCGATCCTCATCAAGGCCGTCTCGAAGGGGCAGGAAGCGCAGCCGGCCCTTCTCCAGCCCTACGCCGTTCGCGCCTTCCTCGTCGACGGGAGGGCGCGCAGCCTCCGCGGGGGAACGGGCGTGAAGGGCGACTGGGACGCCGCGCGGGAAATCCGCAGCCGCTTCCGCCTCGTCCTGGCGGGCGGGCTCAACCTCGACAACATCGAGGATGCCCTCCGCAGCGTCGGGCCAGATGCCGTGGATATCGCCAGCGGCGTGGAGCGTTCCCCGGGCAGGAAGGACCACGCCAGGATGAAAGGGCTCATCGCGGCCGTCCGTGCCTGCAAAGCGGACCGGACGCGTCCCGTCTTCCGTCCGCTTTCGCCCGGAAGCAACGGCGCCGCACCGACAAGTGCAAGTTCCGATCAAGGAGATTTCTCATGAAGAACCGATTGCCCGACCGCAAAGGTCATTTCGGCGTCTTCGGCGGCCGGTACGCGCCGGAAACGCTCATGACGGCGCTCGTCGAACTGGAAAACGCCTACAGTGAAGCGAAGCGCGACCGCGCCTTCCGTGAAGAGCTCCGCGGCCTTCTCCGCGACTACGCCGGGAGGGAGACGCCCCTCTACCCGGCGCGTCGTCTCTCCGAATCCCTCGGCGGCGCAAGGATCTATCTGAAGCGCGAAGACCTCGTCCACACCGGCTCGCACAAGCTCAACAACACGCTCGGCCAGGCCCTCCTGGCCCGCTGGATGGGCAAGGGCAGGGTGATCGCCGAGACCGGCGCCGGACAGCACGGCGTCGCCACCGCGACCGTCGCCGCCCTCTTCGGAATGGAGTGCCGCATCTTCATGGGCGAGGAGGACATCCGCAGGCAGGCGCCGAACGTGACGAGGATGAAGATCCTCGGGGCGGAAGTCGTCCCCGTGTCCTCGGGCACGGCCACCCTCAAGGACGCCATGAACGAGGCCATGCGCCACTGGGTCGCCCGCGTGCGGGACACCTACTATGTCATCGGCACGACGGCGGGGCCCCACCCTTACCCGCGGATGGTCCGCGACTTCCAGAGCGTCATCGGCCGCGAGGCGCGGCGCCAGGTCCTCTCCAGCGAGGGCCGGCTCCCGGACCTTCTGATCGCCTGCATCGGCGGAGGAAGCAATGCCATGGGCCTCTTCCACGCCTTCCGGAACGACGCGGGGGTACGCATGGTCGGCGTCGAAGCGGCCGGCGAAGGACTGGACACGCAGAGGCATGCGGCCAGCATCACGATGGGATCGGTGGGCGTCCTGCACGGCGCCAAGACCTTTGTCCTGCAGGACGAGCACGGCCAGATCCGCGACGCCTATTCGGCGGCCGCGGGCCTGGACTATCCCGGCGTCGGTCCGGAGCACTGCCATCTCCATGCGACCGGCCGCGCGGTCTACACGACGGTGACCGACGCGGAGGCCCGCGAGGCCTTCCTCCGGCTCTCCCGTCTGGAGGGCATCGTCCCGGCCCTGGAAAGCGCCCACGCCGTGGCCTACGCGATCAAAACGGCCCCGGCCATGGGGCGCGAAGAGGTCGTCATCGTCAATCTGTCCGGCCGCGGCGACAAGGACGCCGCCGCCATGATCGAAGGAGGGAACCCGACCCATGAGAAGGATTGAGAAGACTTTTGCCGGCCGCCGCGAAAAGGGCGGCGCCGCCCTCGTCGCCTACCTGACGGCCGGAGACCCCTCCCTGGACGAAACGCAGGAACTCGTTCTCACGGCGGAACGGGCCGGAGCGGACATCGTCGAGATCGGCGTGCCCTTTTCCGATCCGACGGCCGACGGGCCGATCCTGCAGGCGGCCTTTCAGCGCGCCCTCGGCCGCGGCGTCACGCTGGCGTCGATCATCGACATGGTCGCGCGGCTCCGGACAAGGACCGATATCCCCGTCGTCCTTTTCGGCTATTACAATCCGATCTTCCGCATGGGCGACGAGCGCTTCGCCGCGGCGGCGGCCGCCGCCGGCGCCGACGGGGTCCTCGTCGTCGACCTTCCCCACGAAGAGGCGGCGGTCCTGCGGCACCAGACCGACCGCGCCGGCATGGATTTCATCTCGCTCGTCACGCCCACCACCCCCGACGAACGCCTGCGGACCATCGCGGAAAAGGCGTCCGGGTTCCTCTACTACGTCTCGATCACCGGCGTGACGGGCACGGCAAAACCGGACCTCCCTTCCGTAGAGCGGGATGTCGCGCGCGTCCGCAGGTCAAGCCGCCTCCCCGTTGCCGTCGGCTTCGGAATCTCCGATCCCGCCCAGGCCTCCCGGGTTTCCCGTTTCGCCGATGCCGTTGTCGTCGGCAGCGCCATCGCCCGTCTGATCGAGGAACATGGCCGCGGCGAAGGGCTCCATGAAACGCTCGCCGCCTACCTCCGCTCGCTCAAGGAGGCGATCGCCCCCTCGACCAGGGTACTTTCCCGTCCGGGAGATTGACAAAGGGCCCCTGCCGCGGGTATAGCTCCCGCAGTGTCCCGCCACTGCGGGAAGGAGCAGTCATGCCGCTGCAGCAGCCTCTGATCCGCGTGGGGCTCCTGGACGGACGGCGCGAGATCCGCGGCCGCCTTCAGGGTCCCGCCCGGCTCGACGACGGGCGGACCGTCGCGGGTCCTTTTCACGCCTCGTCCGTCGGAGGCCGGATCCACTTCGCTTTTCCGGACGCCGGCGCCGTCGCCGAAGGCCCGGGCATCGGCATCGAACCGCTGGGCGAAACGACGACGCTCCTGCAGGGGGTCACGGTCGGCGCCGACTTTCACTGGCGCCGGGACCGCGACCTTGCCTATGCGGGGCGGATGGAATTTTCCCTCCGACCGGACGGCGCTCTCCGCGCCGTCAACGTCCTTCCCCTTGAAGAATACCTCGTCAGCGTGATCTCCTCGGAGATGAACTCGGGCGCCCCGCCCGAATTCCTCAAGGCCCACGCCGTCGTGTCCCGCAGCTGGCTGACGGCGGCGCTGCGGCGCGCCGCAAGGCGCACCGGCGCCGCGGCCTTCCCGCGGACGACTCCCCCGGGCGCCTGCATCCGCTGGTACGAACGGGAAGACCACGAGGGCTTCGACGTCTGCGCCGACGACCACTGCCAGCGTTATCGCGGAACCGGTGACTTTCTGTCCGGCGGGGCCGCCGCTGCCGTCCGCGCCACGGCCGGCCTCTTTCTCGTCCACAACGGCGAAGTCTGCGACGCCCGCTATTCCAAGGCCTGCGGCGGCATGACCGAATGCTTCGAGACGGCATGGGACGACAGGTCGGTCCCCTACCTGCAGAGCGTCGCCGATGCCCCGGGACCGTTCGCACCTCTTCGGACCGAGGAAGAGGTCCGGAAGTGGCTCGCGGGCAGGCCTCCCGCCTACTGCGGCACGTCAGACGGGGAACTGCTCGCGCAGGTCCTCAACGACTCCGACCGGCCGACGACGGATTTTTTCCGCTGGTGCGTCACCTACGAACGGCCTCGGCTCGAGGCGATACTCCGGGAAAAATCCGGGATCGACTTCGGGCGTCTCGAAGCGATCGTGCCCCTGGAACGCGGCCCCTCCGGCAGGATACGGCTCCTCCGGATCGCCGGAACGAAGGAAACGCGCACCGTAGGCAAGGAACTGGAGATCCGGCGCTGGCTGTCGCCCACCCATCTCTACAGCAGCGCATTCGTCGTCGATGCGGAGCGCGATGCCGCGGGTCTGCCCGCCCGCTTCGTCTTCCGGGGCGGCGGGTGGGGCCACGGCGTCGGCTTCTGCCAGATCGGCGCGGCCGCCATGGCAAACGCGGGGTTCCCCGCGGAACGCATCCTCCTCCACTACTTCCGCGGCGCTGAACTGAGGACCCTCTATTGAAGACAACGACCGCCGGCGATCCCGCTCCCCCGACACCGCCTCCCCGAAACCCCTGGCTGTGGGTGCCGTCCCTCTACATGGCCGAGGGCATCCCGTACATCATCGCCATGATCGTGTCGGTCGTCCTGTACAAGCGTCTGGGGATTTCCAATACGGACATCGCCCTCTATACGAGCTGGCTCTACCTCCCCTGGGTCATCAAGCCGCTCTGGAGCCCCTTCGTCGAGATGTTCCGGACGAAGCGGTTCTGGATCGTCGCCATGCAGGTCGTCGTGGGCGCGTCGCTCGCCTGCGTGGCGCTGACGATCCCGGCGCCGGACTTTTTCCGCTACACGCTCGCCATGTTCTGGATCATGGCCTTCAGCTCCGCCACCCACGACATCGCCGCGGACGGTTTCTACATGCTGGGGCTTTCACAGCACCGGCAGGCCGAGTTCGTGGGCGTCCGCACGATCTTCTACAGGATTGCCACGATCGCCGCCAAGGGGGGCCTGGTCATCCTCGCCGGGCATCTGGAAGCGAAGGGCTGGTCCGTCGCCAGCGCCTGGTCCGTCGCTTTTTTCCTCGCGGCCGCGGTCTTCGCCTCCCTGTTCCTCTATCATCTGTTCGTTCTCCCCTACCCGGCCGTCGACCGGCCGACGTTCCAGCGGAATTCCGGGAAAGTCTCCTCCGAGTATCTCCACATGATCGCCCTTTTCTTCCGCCGCAAGGACATCCTCGCCGTCCTCGCCTTCTTCCTCCTGTACCGCCTGGCGGAGACGCAGCTCGTCAAGATGGTCGCCCCCTTTCTCCTCGATCCGCGCAGCAAGGGGGGCCTGGGGCTCACGACCAGCGAACTCGGCATCATCTACGGGACCGTGGGCGCCGTCGCCCTGATGGCCGGAGGTTTGATCGGGGGCTACGCCATCGCCCGCCGGGGCCTGCGTTTCTGGATCTGGCCGATGGTCCTGGCCATGCACCTCCCGGACCTCATCTTCGTCTGGCTCTCCCACGCGATGCCGGAGAACTTCCATCTCATCAACGCCGCCGTTGCCCTGGAGCAGTTCGGCTACGGCTTCGGATTCACGGCCTACACGATGTACATGATCATGGTCTCGGAAGGGCCCTACAAGACCGTCCACTATGCGATCTCGACGGGAATCATGGCGCTCGGCATGATGATCCCCGCCATGTTCAGCGGCTGGCTCCAGGAGACGATGGGCTACCGCTGGTTCTTCCTGTGGGTCATGCTGACGACGCTTCCCGGTTTTCTCGTCGTCGCCATGGTGCGGATCGACCCGGCATTCGGCAGGAACAGGGAGGCGGCGCGATGAAGGAATCCTGGGACCTCCGCACCGCCTTTCTCCTCGGAGCCGGACTGGGGGTGCGGATGCGGCCCCTCACCGACGACTGCCCCAAGCCCTTGCTGCCCCTGGGCGGCCGTCCCATCATCACCTATGCGATGGACCACCTCCTGACCGTCGGCATCGAGCGCTTCATCGTCAATACCCATCATCGCGCCGAGGTCTACGGTCGGGCCTTTCCCGACTCCCGCTGGCGCGGCGTTCCGATCGTCTTCCGCCACGAGCCGACGCTCCTGGACACAGGCGGCGGCCTCAAGAACATCGAAGACCTCCTCGGCGCAGAGGACATGCTTCTCGTCTACAACGGCGACATCCTGACGGACCTGCCGCTGGCGCGGCTGATCGGGGCGCATGTGCGGAACGGCGCCGAGGCATCCCTGGCCCTGCGGAGCGAGGGACCGCTCCGCAACGTGGCCCTCGGCGCGGGGGATGCCGTCTGCGACATGCGGGGAAGGCTCGGAGATCCCGGCGGGAAGAAATGCCAGTTCACGGGGATCTACATGATCCGGAGGCGCTTCCTGGATCGGCTGGTCCCGGGCAAGGCCGAGTCCGTCGTGGAGGGTTTCCTGCGCGCGATCCGGGAATCGCCCGGTTCCGTCGCCGGCGTCGTGATCGACGAGGGCTCCTGGCGGGACATCGGCAGCCCGGAAGAGTACGGGCAGTTGAAACTGCAGGAGCCGGATCGGAAGGGCGGGACAGGGTTCATGCCGGAAGAGGCCGCCCGCCGATGGGTCGCGGAGGCGCTCGCCCTTCCCGATGCAGCGGCGGTCCGCTTCGAGCCCTTCGCCGCGCGCGGCTCCGATCGCGCCTACTGGAGGGTGCAGGCGGGCGCGGCGGGCACCTTTGTCTTCATGCATTACGAACTGGCGAGGCGGGAAAACGCCGTATGGGAACCGATCGGCCGGTTTCTCGCCTCGATCGGCATCCCCGTGCCGCGGATCATCGCCTCTGACGCCGACCGCTGTTTCGTCCTGCTGGAGGATCTCGGAAACCGGAATCTCGAGTCGCTGGCGGAAGAGTCCGGACGGGAAAGGACACGCCTCTACTCCGAGACGCTCGCCATCGCCCACCGGCTCCACAGCTTCCCGCTGGCGGAATTCCGGAGAACCGGCGTCCCGACCATGGAGGGCTTTTCCACCGCCCTGTACCGCTGGGAGCAGGACTACTTCCTGGACAATTTCGTCCGGGACGTCTGCGGAATCGACGCCGCCGGCCTGGTCCGCGGGGAACTGGGGAAGGAGTTGGAGTCCCTCGCGGCCGCGCTCCTCGCCGGTCCGGAAAGGCTCGTGCACCGCGACCTGCAGTCCCAGAACGTGATGATCCGTTCCGGCAGACCCGTCCTCATCGATTTTCAGGGAATGCGCGTCGGGAACCCGCTCTATGACCTGGGTTCGTTTCTTTACGACCCCTACGTCGGCATGCCTCCAGACCGGCGTGAAGCGCTGCTGCGATCGTACCACGACCGCGGCTTTCCCCTTCCCTGGCCCGATTTCCGGCGGCTCTTCTTCATGGCCTCGTCCCAGAGACTGATGCAGGCCCTGGGCGCTTACGGGTGCCTCAGCCTGAAGAAAAACCTCCCCGAGTTCCGCCGCCACATCCCACGCGGCGTCGCAAACCTCTTGGACGCGGCGGCCCGCGCCGGGAATTTGCCGTCTCTTACCGCGCTCGTCCTTCGCTGCCGGGAAAATCTTGCCAACGGCATCTGAGAAACGAGATCGCGCGTCGCAGAGTTCATCCCGAGTGAAGCCGAGGCAACTTCCTTTCTTGTCATTCCCGCGGAAGCGGGAATCCAGATTCTTTGAGAGTTTATTTCCGCAGGCAGTGCGTAACCAGAGAGCTGGACCCCCGCGTTCGCGGGGGTGACGAGGCAATCGATTTCGCCCGGCACATCGTCGAAGCTGGACCCCCGCGTTCGCGGGGGTGACAGAGAAGACGCGGTGGTGACAGATGATTCGTTCGTTTTGTCATGCCCGCGAAAGCGAGAATCCAGGGTTTTCAGAATCCGTTTCCGTGCTTAGCAAAGCGCTGGATCCCCGCCTACGCGGGGACAACCACACCGGTTCCTCGTCTTCCGCGAACCACGCCGCTGGGTCCCCGTCTACGCGGGGACAACGGTCTGCCGGTACGCTGGACTACTCCAATTGGCGCTGGGTCCCCGCCTACGCGGGGACAACACTTCTCCGGCGCAAGGGGGACTTCTCTTGCTGACTGGGTCCCCGTCTACGCGGGGACGACACCATGGGTCACCGTTGTCATTCCCGCGAAAGCGGAAATCCAGGGGGTTTTTGGAATCCCTTTTCGTATCGAGCCGCTTGGAATGGCGCCGCATCAGAATCACACGTGGTTGCGCAGCATCAGCTCCAGGGGGCGGGGATTCAGGTAGACCTGCCGCTCGAGGCAGGGCTCGTCGTACATCCGGACGTAATGCTGCAGGAGGACGACCGGGACGATGAGGGGGACCATGCCGCGGCGGTAATTCGCGATCGTTTCGAGCAGTTCCTGACGGTCGGCCCGGTTCAACCGTCTCTTGAGGTATCCCGCCATATGATGAAGAACGTTTGTGTTTTTGCGGACCGTCGCGATCAGTTTCAAGGTCTCCATGAGGAGTGCGATGTAGGCGGCGGCGGTCTCCTGCAGGCGCCGGCGGTCGGGGGTGGCGACCAGGCGGTCCAGCCGCGACAGGTGGACCGGACTGTGCGCCGCGATCAGCAGCTTGTGATCCCTGTGGAAGTCCGCGAGCGTCTTTGCCGAGCGGCCCTTCCGCCACGCATCGGCCCAACGCTTGAAGACGAAGACCCTCTCGATGAAATTTTCGCGCAGGACCGGATCGTACAGCCTTTCGTCCTCTTCACAGGGGATCAGGGGAAAGCGCTCCATGAAGGCGGCTGCCAAGATCCCGACGCCGGCCTTCCGGGCCGTTCCCGCGGGCGAATGGACCTTCACCGCTGCCATGCCGCAACTGGGCGACTTGCTCTTGAAGATGAAACCGAGCAGGCCTTCTCCGGCCAGTTCATCCAGTTTCCGGCCGGCCCATCTCCGCATGCCCTCCGTGTGGTCGACACCGCTGTGGACCGTCACCAGGCGCGGCGATTCCGGATCGCCCACGAGGCGCATTGCCTCCCTCGGGACGGGCAGTCCGTATTCCACTTCAGGGCAGACCGGGACCCAGTCGAAGTATTTTCCCAGGGTGTCGGTAACGTAGCGATCCTGCCGATGTCCCCCGTCGTAACGGACATTGTCGCCCAGGAGGCAGCGGCTGAGGCCGATCTTGATCTTCTCCATTGCCCTTACCCGCTTTCCCCGATCAGGGAGAATGGAAAGTACTCCTTGAGATTCATGGCGCCCTCCTCCGAATGCTGCCGCCGGTCCCGCAGCCGATTTCAGACCTTATCCGTCGGGAGCGTGAAATAGAACGTGGCGCCGCCGTCCACTTTCCCCTCCGCCCATATCCGGCCGCCGTGCCGGTAAACGATCCGCTGGACGAGCGCCAGACCGATCCCCGTCCCCTCATATTCTTCGCTGCCGTGAAGCCGCTGAAAGACTCCGAACATCTTGTCGTGGTAGGTCATGTCGAATCCCACGCCGTTGTCCCTGACAAAGTAAACGATCTCGCTTCCGTCTCGATGTCCGCCCACCTCGACAAGCGCCCCGTCGCCCCGCGCCTTCGTGAACTTGACCGCATTGGAGAGGACGTTGACGAATACCTGCTTGATCAGCGCGCGGTCCGCTCTCCCCGCCGGAAGGAGGGCCGCCCTGAAATCGATGCGCCTTCCGGGGTTGACGACCTGCAGCTCTCCCCATACCTCCGCAACCAGGGCGTCCATGTCCAGCTCGGCTGTCGACAGCGGCGTCCGGCCCAGGCGCGAGAAGGCCAGAAGATCCTCGATGAGCTGGCCCATCATCCGCGCATTGTCCCGGATTGCGGAAAATTTCTTCAGGGTGTCCTCGTCGAACCGATCCCCCGCCTTCTTGAGGATCATGCGCGTATAACCGTCGATGGCCCGCAGGGGGGCGCGCAGGTCATGGGAGACGGAATAGCTGAAACTCTCCAGTTCCCTGTTTGCGTATTCAAGCTGGCTCGCATGCCGCTGAAGATCCCTCTCCATCTTTTTCCGTTCCGTGATGTCCTGGATCGTCACCAGCACCAGCGGTTCTTCCCGGACATGAAAGCGGACGGTGGAGACGAGACCCGTCACCTCCTGCGCCTTTCCCCTGACGGAGAGCAGGAGGTTCGCTTCCACCTGCTCACGGCCGCACCGGCTTTCGAAGGTGTCGGCGATCGTGCGCCGAACCGCGCATTGCTGGCAGGCGGATCCGAAGCCGCAGCCCTGCGGATCCTCCAGGGCGTGCCGGCAGGACAGCGCCTCGCCGGCGAGCCGTCCGACCGGGTTGTCCGCAGCCACAAGCGTCTGGACGAACTTGTTCGCTTTGCACACGCGGCGCTCCCGGTCCACGAGCAGCATCAGGAGCGGCGCATTTTCGTAAATCGCCGCCAGTTCCTCCTCGCGCTCCTTGATGGCCTTCTCGGCCTCTTTCCTTTCCTTCATTTCTCTCTTCAGGTCCTGCAGCAGCCGCTCGCGTTGAAGAAGGATATTTACTTTGCTTAGAAAAATCGCCGGGTTGAATGGTTTGGTGATGAAATCGACGGCTCCTGATTCATACCCCTTGAAGACGTGGTACTCGTCGGAATAGGCGGCCGAAAGAAAAATGATCGGCACGTTTTTCGTCTTTTCCTCGCCGCGGAGGTATTGGGCCAGCTCGTATCCGTCCATCTCCGGCATCTGGACGTCGAGGACTGCGAGACTGAAGTCATGATTGAGGGATGCGATCAGGGCGTCGTTGCCGCATGTGGCGCCGACGATTTCGGCGCCGCTCTCCCTCAGCAGCATCGAGGTCGCAAGAAGATTTTCCTCCTTGTCGTCTACGACGAGGATTTTTTGTCGGTCAGCCATATTCCTCCTCCTCCCCCGTTGGCCGATTGCCTAAGAGGGATCCGCCCTGCAAGCTCATCCCCGCCCCGGGCATGCGACCTCCCCCGCCGACCGCCGCCGGTATATCCGCGCCTTTTCGTCGACGACTTCAAAGCGATCCTGCACCGACGAAAAGCGGATGATTTCGGCGGCGCCCAGGCAGAGATATCCCCTGTGCACGAGGCTTTCGTAAAAAAGATTCAGGACGCGGTCCTGGAGCGCCCCGTCGAAATAGATCAGGACGTTTCGGCACAGGATCAGGTGCATCTCTCCGAATACGGCGTCGGTCGCCAGATTGTGGTTCGCAAAAATGATGTTCCTCTTCAGGGAGGAAGAGACCGCCATGGCGTCGTAGCGGGCATGGCAGTAGGTGGAAAAAGGCTGCGTCCCGCCCGAATCCTGATAGTTCTGCGTGAAAAGGCGGATGCGATCGAGCGGATAGATGCCCTCTTTGGCCCCGGCCAGGGCTTCTTCGTTGAAGTCCGTCGCGAAGACCGTTGCCCTCTCGTAGAGTCCCTCCTCCTCCAAGAGGATGGCGAGCGAGTAGGCCTCTTCGCCCGTGGCGCACCCGGCAACCCAGACGCGGATGGAGGGATAGGTGCGCAGGATGGGGACGACGCTCTCCCGGAGCGCGCGGTATACACCGGGGTCCCGGAACATCTCCGTCACGGTGACGGAAAAGGTCTGGAGAAACTGCCGGAAGAAGGTGTCATCGCGCAGGATCTTCGGAATCAGGGCGGAGATCGACGCACAACCGGACCGCGGGAGAAAATCCCGGATGCGCCTCTCGACCGTCGAGACCGCATACTCCCGGAAATCATGGCCGTAACGCCGGAAGACGGCCTCCAGCAGAAGGGCAATCTCGATCTTTTCGACGTCGCCGGGTTCCATGGAGGGGCCTTTTACCGGTACAGCCAGATACGCATGACGGACAGAAGACGTCCGACATCCACGGGCTTCGGGAGGTAATCGCTGGCGCCGGCCGCAATGCAGCGCTGCCGGTCCGCCATCATGGCCTTGGCCGTAAGGGCGATGATGGGAAGCTTTGCGAAGCGCTCTTCGGCCCGGATCATCCGCATCGCCTCGTAGCCGTCCATGACGGGCATCATGATGTCCATGAGAACCAGGTCGACGGATGCGCCTTCCTGCTTCAGGACATCCAGGGCCTTCCGGCCGTTTTCCGCCTTGAGCAATTTCATTCCCCGTTCATTGAGCACCCTGGAAAGGGCAAAGACGTTCCGCATGTCGTCGTCGACGATGAGGATCGTCCGTCCCCGGAACATGGCGTCGCTGTCGTGAAGGTCGGCGATGACACGCCTTTTCGCCTCCGGCATCCCGTCCACCATGCGGTGGAGAAACAGGGAAACCTCGTCCAGCAGGCGTTCCTCCGACCGGACTCCCTTGATGATGATCGATTCCGAGTACTCGCGCAGGAGGATCTCCTCGTCGCGGGTCAATTCCCGGCCGGTATAGACGACGATGGGGGGCACGGCAACGTCCCCCATCCCCTTGAGCGCCTCGATCAGTTCGAATCCCGTCATGTCGGGAAGGCCGATGTCCAGGATCATGCAATCGAACCGCTTGGACCGGAGGCAGCGGATCGTTTCTTCGCCCGTCGCCGCCTCCGTGGTCTGGACGTCCCCGTTTCCGACCAGCTTGACGATGGTCCCGCGGAGGGTGTCGTCATCTTCCACGACCAGCAGGTCCTTGATCCCCTTGCTGAACGTGGCCTCGATTTTTCGGAAGGCCTCGTCCAGCCCCTCTTTTTCCACCGGCTTCGACAGGAAGCCGATGGCGCCTTTCCGGAAGGCCTGGATCGTTTCTTCCTCCACGGACATGATGTGCACCGGGATGTGGCGCGTCTCCGGAGACTCCTTCAGGGCGGCCAGCACGGCCCAGCCGTCCATCCCCGGAAGCCTGAGGTCGAGGATGACGCCGCTGGGATGATGCGACCTCGCCAGTGCCAGTCCCTCTTCCCCGGTCGCCGTCACGAGGCACTTGAAACCGCGCTCGTGGCACTGATCGGCGAGAAGGCCGGCGAAGGCCGCGTCGTCTTCGACGATCAGGATCGTCCTGTCTTCCCGGTCGAGCCTGTCCCGGTCGTCGGGGATCTGCTGAAGCGCGGGGATCCGCGTCGTCTTCGGAGTCGTCTCCCGCGGCATCCGGAGGCTGTCCGTCTTTTCTTTCTGCGGGACTTGCCGCATTTCCTCCGGGATGTAGAGGGTGAAGACCGACCCCTTCCCCGCCTCGCTTTCAAGATGGATCTCGCCGCCCAGGAGATGGGCCAGTTCCCTGGAGATGGAAAGACCGAGTCCCGTGCCCCCGTACTTCCTCGCGGTTCCCTTTTCCGCTTGCTGGAAGGCCTCGAAGATGAGCTCTTGCTTGTCCTTCTGGATGCCGATGCCCGTGTCCCGGATGGCGACGGCAAGGGACGTTCGCGGATCCAGGCCGCTCCGGGACAGATCGACGCCGGGCCCTGGACGGCCGAAGTCCACGGTCACCCCGCCCTCTTCCGTGAACTTCAGTGCATTGGACAAGAGATTCCTGAGGATCTGCTCGAACCGCTTCCGGTCCACCAGGATGGTTTGCGGGCAATCCGGACGGACCGTGATCGCCAACCGGAGGCCGCGGTCCTCCGCCATGCGTCCGAACCCGGCGGTCAGGGCGTCGGCCACATGCTGCACCGGCGTGCGTTCCGGAGTCAGTTCCATCCTTCCCACTTCGATCTTGGAGAGGTCGAGGATGTCGTCGATCAGGGCAAGGAGATCGTTGCCGCTGCGGTAAACGATCCCGGCCGATTCGACCTGCTCCGCCGTCAGATTCCCCTCCTTGTTTCCGGCCAGAAACCGCGCCAGAAGCAGGATGCTGTTCAGAGGGGTCCTGAGTTCGTGGGACATGTTGGCCAGGAACTCCGACTTGTACTGGCTGGCGGTGGCAAGCTGCTCCGCCTTCTCTTCCAGGTCTTTCCTGGCGATGCTCAGGTCGCGGTTCGCCGCTTCGACCTCGCGCTTCTGGCGTTCCAGCGACTCGTTGGACTCCCGCAATTCCTCATTGGCCGCCTGGAGTCTGATCTGCTGGGCCTTCAGTTCCTCTTCCGACAGGGTCAGGCGCTGCGCCTGTTTCTCGAGTTCCTCGTTGGTCGCTTTCTGCTCCTCGTGCTGCTGCCGGAGTTCCTCCGTCAGTTCCCGCGATTCCGCAAGGGCCCTCGCCAGGCGTTCCCGGTTCTGCGCCGCCTCCACATTGATGGCGCAGATCCGCACGGCCCGCTGCAGATAGTCGCGCTGGAAATCCGTGAACATCGAAAGCGAAGCGATTTCGATGACCCCCTTCACGCGATCTTCATGGACGAGGGGCAGGACGACGAGCGACCGGGGCCTCCCATCCCCCAGGCCCGATGTCACCTTGATGTAATCGTCCGGGATATCGTGGACGAGAAACTCCCTTTTCCCCAGCGCGGCCTGCCCGATCAGTCCCTCGCCGAGGCGAAACCGCTCCGGCACGCCTTCCGGTCGGGCATAGGCGTAGCCGCTGGCGAAAGACAGATACTGCCTGTTTTCGTCCATCAGATAGAAAGCGCCGACCTGGGCGCCGAGAGTTCCCGCCACCTCGGCAATCAGCCGGTTTCCCATCGTCTCGAGGTCCGGGTCGCCGTGCATGGCCTCGTCGATCCGCGCGATTCCGGTCTTGATCCAGTCGCTCGCCGCCCTCTCGGTGACGTCCCTGACCAGGCCCACCATCCGCACGACCTCGCCGCGCTCGTTCAGCCGGGGCCTGCCCTGCATCCACAGCCAGCGCACATCCCCGTCCGGCTGTACGATGCGGCACTCGAAACTGTATTCGGCGCGTTCGGACAGGGCCCGCTCGAATCGTTCAGCCGCGGCCCGGCGGTCTTCGGACAGGACGTGGTCCAGAAACATCCCGTAGGTCCACTCGGGCAGGAGCGTCTTGTAGCCGAAGATCTGGTCGTGCCGCAGCGACCGCCAGATTTTTCCCGTGCCGACGTCCAGTTCCCAGATCCCCATGTTGCCCGCTTCCAGGGCATGGGTCAACCGTTCCTCCCGGTCGCGCAATTCGGTCGTCCTCTCCTCGACCCGGCGTTCAAGCTCGTCGTGCGATTTCTGCAGCGCCTCCTGGGCCCTGCGCAGTTCGCTGACGTCGCGGGCCGCGGCAAAAACGCCCTGGACCTCGCCGTCTTCATTCCGGTAGGTCGCGGCGTTGTAGAGGACCTCCGTGACCCGCCCCGAGGCATGCCGGAGGGCGAGCGGGTAGTCCCGGACGAAACCCTCCCGGAAGACCTGTTCGTAGCCGGCCTTGGCCCTTTCCGGTTCGGTGAAGTAATCCAGGAAGTCGCTTCCGATGAGTTGCTCCCGCGGGACGCCGGTCGCCTCCACGGTGGCCCGGTTCACGTCCGTCACCTTTCCGTCTGCGCTGATCGTCACCAGCGGATCGAGGCTCGCCTCGATGAGATTCCGCGCATAGAGGGATGCGGCCCGGAGGTCCTTCTCCGCCTTCTTCCGTTCCGTGATGTCCCGGGCCGCCGCGAAAACGCCGATGTCCTTCCCCTCTTCATCCCGATAGACGGAGGCGTTGTAGAGGACCGGCGTCACGCGGCCGTCGCGATGGCGGATTTCCAACGCGTAGTCCCGGACAAACCCCTCCTCGAACACCTTCCGGTAACCGGCGCTCGCCAGCTCGGGACGCGTAAAATAACCGGAGAAGTCCGTACCGATGAGTTCTTTCCGGGAGTATCCCGTGGCCCGTTCGGTCGCGACGTTGACGTCGCTGATCCTGCCGTCGCGATCGATCGTCACCAGGGGATCCAGGCTCGCCTCGATGAGATTCCGGTTGTAGGCGCCGGCCCGGCGGAGCGCCTCGTCCTTCCGCTTCTGCTCCGTCAGATCGCGGACGATGGTGACGATGCCCGTAATCGTGCCGTGCGCATCCTTGATCGGCGACACGGCCAGAGAAACGGCCACGGGGCTGCCGTCTTTTCGAATCCGGCTGGTCTCGTAGTGGCCGACGCGCCCGTCCCGTTTGATGGTTTCGAGGATTTCCTGAATTTCGTCGGTCTGCCCGGGAGGACTCAGGATCGAGATGTGCCGCCCCTTGACTTCCTCTTCCCTGTATCCGTAGATCCGCTCCGCCCCCTTGTTCCAGCTCCGGATGACGCCATTCAGGTCCTTTCCGATGATGGCGTCTTCGGAGCCGTCTACGAGCGAAGCCAGGAAATCGTAGTTCATGTCGGCTTCCGCCTGGCCGAGGCGCCGGCGCAGTTCGACCAGTTCTTCGATCAACTGCCTTTTCGTCCGCTTCTCATCCGTCATGAGAATTCCTCCCTCTCACAGTCGTTTCCGGCTGCGGCGCGCACAAGAATCCGAGCCCCATCTTCCGGGATTCCGGTCGAAGACGTTTGAGAAGGACCGGGCGCATGGGAAGATGGCGCTTCATCGCTGCCGTCCTTTCTCCGGAATGGCATTCATGAAAGCAGTCGGGATCATTTCAAGATAAAAGACTGGACTTTTATACGCACTGTAGCCCTCGCGCGTCAAGAATCGAAATCATTTGCCTTTTGGATATTCCCCGTTGCCTTGCCGCGCTCGATCGCATATATCGGGGAAAAAGACTGGGGGACAGCCATGAAGGCTTGGATGCTTCGGAAAACTTCCGACCTGCGGCGCGAATCGGAGCCGCTCGCGATGTGCGATCTGCCCGAACCGTCGCCGGCCGCCGGAGAAATTGTTCTCCGTGTTTCCGCCTGCGGGGTCTGTCACACGGAGCTGGACGAAATCGAAGGACGGACGCCGCCGCCCGCCTTTCCGGTCATCCCTGGCCATCAGGTGGTGGGAATCGTCCACGCCTTGGGAACCGGGGCGTCCCTTTACGGAATCGGCCGGCGCGTCGGCGTCGGATGGATCTTCTCTGCCTGCGGATCCTGCGAATACTGCCGGGACGGGCGGGAGAATCTCTGCCCCGACTTCCGCGCCACCGGCAGGGACAGGAACGGCGGCTATGCCGAATACATGGCCGTCCCGGAAGCCTTTGTCCATCCCATCCCCGCCCTCTTCTCCGATGCGGAGGCCGCCCCGCTTCTCTGCGCAGGGGCCATCGGTTACCGGTCCCTGCGTCTGGCGCAACTCGGCGACGGCCAATCCCTCGGTCTGACGGGTTTCGGCGCCTCGGCCCACCTCGTCCTGATGATGGTGCGTCACCTCCACCCGAAGACGCGGGTCTTCGTCTTCGCCCGCCGGGAAGAAGAGCGCCGCTTCGCCCTCGACCTCGGCGCCTCCTGGGCCGGAGGCATCGATGAGACTTCACCGGAGCGACTTCACACGATCATCGACACGACCCCGGCCTGGCGGCCCGTCGTCGAGGCCCTCCGGAACCTCCGCAGCGGCGGCAGGCTCGTCGTCAACGCCATCCGGAAGGAACGGAGTGACCAGAGCGAGTTGCAGCGGCTGGACTATGCTTCCCACCTGTGGATGGAAAAGCGGATCCTATCGGTCGCCAATGTGGCGCGGAGGGACATTTCAGAGTTCCTGCAGCTTGCCGCCGTGATCCCCGTCCGGCCGCAGGTTGTCGAGTATCCCCTCGATCAGGCGAACCGGGCGCTGCTCGAGCTGAAGGCCGGCCGCATCCGGGGCGCGAAAGTCCTCCGCGTGGCGACGTAACGACGACGGCGTCCTTCTCAGATGCGGTTCCTGAGCTTCGCCGCGACGGCGAGGACCGTGTTCACATAGACCGCGCTGTTGTTGTATTCGAAGAGCACTCTTCTCTGGCTTTCGGGGTCCATCTGCGCCTTCCAGCCGTGTCCCCTGAGATAATTGGCGGTGCTGTGCAGCGCATCGGCCTCGGAAAACAGATCGACGCGGCCGTCGCCGTTGCCGTCGATGCCGAAATCGCGGATGCTCGTCGGCATGAACTGGCACAGGCCGAGTGCACCATAAACGGAACCCCGGATCTCCAGCGGATCGATGCCGCAGTTTCCGGCATAGAGCAGCAGCGCCTTGAGTTCCTCGTAGGCCCATTCCGCCTTCTGGCGGCACTTTTCCCGTGCGAATTCCAGTTCTTCGGCCGTAAGCAACGCCCGCGACAGATGGGGCTGCACGGTGGTGAGATCCCGGGAGCGCGCCATGCTCGCCAAGGAATTGAAAACGCTGCGGCCGCCCATGTAGCGGCCGAGCCTCGTCTCGACCAGGAGGATCGCGACGACGACCTCCTTGGGCACTCCGTAGACCTTCCGGACTTCCTCCAGAAGGTCACGATGCCGGGAAGCGTACATCCTGGCGTAGGCGATGACATGCGACCGGAGATATCCCTTTCTGACGCCCGAAGGCCGCGCCGCATCGCCCTTTTCACGGAACGCCGCCCTTCTCCGCAGCAGGGCATCGACCTTGGAGGACATGACGGAGGGGTCGAAGCGCACTTCGGGCCGCAGGAAAAGGGCCTGCACGGCCTTTTCGTCATACCCGTCCGCCGCCAGGCGCGCCGTCAGCGAGCCCCATTCGGCGAAGAGCGCCGTCGGAAAGCCAAAGACCATCAGCAGAAAGAGCAGCGGGAGGCACCATTCGGGAAGAAGGCATGATCTTCTTTGCATCGGAAGCCTGCACGGTGTGCTTTGTAGGATCCGAGTCTAGCTTCGCTCCCGGCAAAAGTCAACGAAACCCGTAGGAAACCCGTAGGGCTTCCGCCCGCTCCGGACCGGGGCATTCGGAGGTCTTGTCATTTCGACGCTCAATGCTTAATATGGGGCAAAAGACCCTGGATGTTCTCTATGGCGATGCACGACCCACACTTCTCCGAAGAGTCGGACAGTTCCTCGGAGGCGGAGTCCGATGAGCCGAAGATGTATCGGGTGCTCATCCACAACGATCACTACACGACCATGGAATTCGTCGTGAACATTTTGATGAACATTTTTCATAAGCCGGCGGCGGAAGCGACCAAGATCATGATGGACGTCCACCGCGGGGGCCGGGGCGTCTGCGGCGTTTTCATCTACGACATTGCCGTGACCAAGGTCTCGCAGGTCCATCAGCTGGCCAGGCAGAACAAATTTCCGCTCCGGTGCTCTTATGAAGAAGCCTGAAGATGAGGAGCAGCAGCCGATGGAAAGAGAATCTCCCATGAAGGTGAATGAAGAACTCAATGCCATCCTGCGGGCCGCCTACACGGAGGCGAAGACCCGCGAGCATGAATATCTGACGCCGGAGCACGTCCTCTTCGCGTCGCTGTATTTCGACACGCCCAAGGAGATCATCGTCCGTTGCGGGGGCGACATCGAGGACCTGCGCGAGAAGATCGAGGCTTTCTTCAGGGAAAAGATGACGAAGGCCGCCGAGGAAACGGATCCCGTGCAGAGCAGCGGTTTCCAGAGCGTCATCGAACGCGCCGTCTTTCACACGATTTCGGCCCAGAAGAGCGAGCTCGACATCGGGGACGTCCTGATTTCGATGATGGATGAGAAGGAATCCTCGGCCGCACATTTCCTGATCCGCGAAGGGATCACCAAGTTCGATCTCCTGAATTGCGTCTCACACGGCACCGCCGTCATTCCTGCGGGGCCGGCGCAGGAACAGTCGACCAGGAGGGACGAGGCGCCGGAAAAGGAAACGCGGCAGGCGAAGGCCCTGTCGGCGTTCACGGTGGAACTGGTCCGCAAGGCCAGGGAGGGGGAACTGGAACCGGTCATCGGGAGGGAGGAGATCCTTGAGCGCACCCTGCAGGTGCTGTGCCGGCGATTCAAGAACAATCCCATCCACGTCGGCGATGCGGGCGTCGGCAAGACGGCGATCACCGAAGGGCTCGCGCAGTTGATTGCAGAAGACAAGGTGCCGAAGCCCCTGAAGAACGCCAGGATCTATTCTCTCGATATGGGTTCGCTGTTGGCCGGAACGAAATTCCGCGGGGACTTCGAGCAGCGGCTCAAGTCGATCATCGCCGAACTCACCCGGATGAAGAACGTCATCCTCTTCATCGACGAGATCCACACGATCGTGGGGGCGGGTTCCGTGTCGGGCGGCACCCTGGACGCATCCAACATCCTCAAGCCGGCCCTCACGTCCGGAAAGATCCGCTGCATCGGCTCGACGACGCACGAGGAGTACCGGAAGGTCTTCGAAAAGGACCGCGCCCTTTCCCGCCGCTTTCAGCCGATCGAGATTCCGGAGCCCTCGGTCGAAGACACGTACAAGATCCTTCAGGGGTTGAAAGCCAAGTACGAGGCCTATCACGACGTCGTTTACACCGACGAGGCCCTCCATGCCGCCGCGGAACTCACCGCACGCCACATCAACGACCGTCATCTGCCGGACAAGGCCATCGACGTCATCGACGAGGCGGCCGCCCGCACGTGCCTGTACCGCCTCGACGAGGGAACGGTCACCATCAGGCCCCGGGACATCGAGGCGGTGGTCGCCCGGATCGCGCGGATCCCGGAAAAGTCGGTCTCGGTCTCGGAGACCGTCCAGTTGCGCGATCTCGACCGATCCCTCAAGACGAAGATCTTCGGCCAGGACCAGGCCATCGAGAAGGCGGTGCAGGCCATCCGGCGGTCCCGCGCGGGTTTCCAGGACCGCCAGAAGCCCATCGCCTCGCTCCTCTTCGCAGGACCGACCGGCGTCGGAAAGACCGAATTGGCCAGGCAGCTCGCCCTGACGATGGGCGTCCCGCTTCACCGCTTCGACATGTCCGAATATCAGGAAAAGCACACCGTATCGCGCCTCGTCGGCGCGCCGCCGGGGTATGTGGGATACGAGGAAGGCGGACTGCTGACCGAGGCGATCCGGAAGACGCCGCACGCGGTGCTGCTGCTCGATGAAATCGAGAAGGCCCATGCCGACATCTTCAACACGCTCCTGCAGGTCATGGACTACGCGACGCTGACGGACAACAACGGCCGCAAGGCGGATTTCCGCAATGTCGTTCTCATCATGACCTCCAACGCCGGCGCCCGGGACATCGGCAAGCCGCAGATGGGCTTCGGCGAGCGCAGGATCAGCCGACAGGCCATATCCGACGCGGTCAAACGGATCTTCTCACCCGAGTTCCGCAACCGCCTCGATGGAATCGTGACGTTCAACGACCTCGACAAGGCGGTCGTCGTCGACATCGTCAAAAAACAGATCCGCGATTTTCAGGACATGCTGGAAGAAAAGAAGGTCCGGCTCGAGGCGGAGCCGGCGCTCTACGAGTGGCTCGCGGACAAGGGCTATTCGGCGGCCCTCGGGGCGCGGGAGATCTCGCGGCTGATCCAAGACAAGATCAAGAATTTCTTTGTGGACGAGGTCCTCTTCGGACGGCTGGTCCAGGGCGGGACCGTCCGGGCTTCCGTTGCCGACGACGAGATCGTTCTCGATGTCCTGCCGTAATCGCGAATGCCTCGGGAAGAGGCAGACACGCCCTCGCCCGGCGTTCAGACCGGAGAATCCAGCGCCGCGGCGACGTGGCGCACCATCTGATGATAGACCCCCCGCATGATCTCCGGCGCCAGGAAATAATCGGGTTTCGCCTCGTAGAGGACACGGACCATTTCGTCGACGGCTCCGTCGACGGAGCCGTTGCGCCGATAGGCGTCCTCCATGAACGCCCGCATCGCGCGGGCCGTTTCGATACTTGCGCCGATGAAGCCGGCCGCCTCCGCGCCCGTTACGTAGCCGTAGTGGTCGGCGCACATCCATGAGACCGGCAATGCGCTCATCTTCTCGAGGCTCCGCTGGTACTGCGTGAAATTCGAATTCCCGGACGTGATGATCGTATCTCCATAGGGAATGCCCGCGGCGTCCGATGGAAAGAGCATCCGCCGCTCCGGTTCGTAGGCGGCAATCGCGCACGAGGAATGTCCGGGCGTCTCGAGAATCCGCAGAGCGACCCCGCCGAGGTCGACGACGTCCCCCTCCCGGACGGGAAGGCCGCGCACATCGTCGCGCCACGCGCAGTCACAACCGGCCAGGGCCTCTTCCTTCCCCATCTTCGCCGCGACCGCCCTGCTGAAGGCGTTGATCGTCTCGATATTCCGCGGGGAAGCGAGGATTTCCCATGCCCGCGCCGACCCCAGGACCTCGAGTTCCGGAATGCGACGCTTGAAGAAGGGGACGATCCCCACATGGTCGAAGTGGGCGTGAAGGATGAGGAGCTTCCGGATTCTCCGCTCGTCGATCCCGAATTCGCGGATCTGGCGGAGGACGTCGGGGATCAGATAGCTCATTCCGGCACTGATCATCATCGAGCAGGAATCCCCCTCCAGGATATAGACGCCCGACTCCTCCCGCCCCAGGAACCAGAGACGGTCCGTAACCTTGCCCGTCGTCCGCAGCCTCATTTGCCCTGTCCCTCCCCGGCATAAACGATTTTCGCCTTCGCGCGGAGGTTCTTGATCAACTGCTCGATAGCCTGCCGCTGGCTCAGGGAAGCCAGATGGGTGGAAATCTTCTCCTTCAACTCCCGGTTCAGCGGCGCCATGCCTGCCGCCTGCCGCCCGAAGACCTGGATGATGTGGTATCCGAAGGTCGTTTCGACCACAGGCCCGATTTCATCCTTCTTCTGGGAAAATGCCGCCTCTTCGAAGGGCTTGATCATCTGTCCCCGGGCGAATTCGCCCAGATCCCCGCCTGCTTCCTTGCTCGGGCAGTCCGAGAATTTCTTCGCCATGTCCGCAAAATTCGCCCCTGCGGCAAGCTGGGAACGGATGTCCCTCGCCTTCGCGGCCTTTGCGGCTTTGGCTTTTTCGTCGTCGCCCGGCGCGAGGGCGATCAGGATGTGTCTGGCATGGACCCGCTCGGGCAGCTTGAATTGATCAGGGTTCTTCTTGTAGAAATCCTCGACTTCCTTCTCCGACGGCTTCACCGGCTGCGTGTCCTTTCCCTCCGCAATCATCCTGCGGATGCCGAGCCGCGCGCGAATCTCATTCTTCACCTTCTCAAGCGTCGTGCCCTCCGCAGTCATCGCCTGCTCGAAGGTCATCCCCTTGGGCAGGTCTCCCTTGAGCTGGGTCAGCGCCTGCTCGACCTCCTGGTCCGGGACCTGCACGTTTCTCCTCTCGGCCTCCTTGACAAAGACCGCACGGGTGATGAACTGCTCGATGATATCCTTCCTCATGCCCGCCTCGAGCTCCAGCAGTTTTTCCGGCGGGACCTGCGAGCGGACCGACATCATGCCCCGGTCCACGGCCTTCTGAAGTTCGGCCTGTGTCATGATTTCGCCGTCCACCTCGACGGCCGCATCCCTTCCTGCCGCCTGAGCGGCGCCGCCCGTCGCTGCCGGGACCGGCACCGCCTGTGCGCCGGCCGCGCCCTGATCCTTCGCCGGCGTTCCTTCCCCTGCCGCCTTGTCCTTGCCGGAGTTGCAGCCCGCCAGGGCCAGCAGCACGGCAAGCAGAAGCGCAACGGGCCAGCGGGATTTCAAGATCCTGTATTTTTTCATCATCGTTTTTCCTTTCTTGCACTGCACGGCGACTTCCATAGCCGATCAGGAACGCTCCGTCAAGCGACGATCCTCTCCCCCTGCCGAGGCTGTACGCGGCGCAGGTGATCGAGAAGCGCTTCCCGGCCCTCCGCCGCGTGACTTCCGTCCGCGACCGGCTCCCGCAGGGGCGCGTTCTGCATGCGGCAGAGACGCTCGACCGCCTCCGCGGCATCGATCCGCGGGAACAGGGCGTCCGTCAGCCAGTGGACCAGCTTCAGCGTCTGAAATCCGTCGAACCAGCTGTGAAAATGTCTTCGCAGGACTTCCGCCCGCCGCGTGCTCCGGCGGATCCGCCGCCATGCCGCCGGAAAACGGCGCTCTGCCAGAAATTTCCCGAGGGCCGGATGAATCCGCTGCGCCGTTGCCAGGACGTCCTCTTCGTCACGGAGCACATCCCCGTTCGTCCGGCAGAGCCACGCTTTCAGGACCGCAAATATCTGCGGGTCATAGAGCCGGTCGACGCCGCGGTCCCCCTCCAGATAACGTCCCACGCTGCTGCCCGTCCCGAACGGGACCCGCGCGGACCGCCGTGACGACGGATGCACTCTCGTGCCGCTGATCCGGCCGATCGGACCGACCTTGGCGAGCTTGTTGAAGAAATAGAAGTCCTCCGCTGCGTCGCGGACGGGCATCCCCCGGACCGCCGCGTAGGCCTGGTCCCGGCAGACCATCGTCGAGCCGATCGTAAAGAAGGCATAGGGCGAACCCGCATAACTCAGACCGAGCTGATAGTAGCGCAGGTAGATTTCGTAGCGCCGGATCGCGTCCTTCTCCAGGGGATTCTCCGGGTCGATCCGGTGCGCGAAGTCGACGGCGGCGGCTGCCCAGTTCCCGCTGCGAAAAAAACGTGCGGCCTCCGACAGATAGTTCGCGTCGACCAGGGTGTCGGCGTCGAGGCAGAAGAGACATCCCGCACCGGCGGTCCGCCGGTCGAGGCAGCCGAGAGCGGCATCCATCCCCATCCGCCGGGCCAGTCCGACCCCTCCGGCCCTGAGGGGCATTTCGTTTCCCGGCGACGAGGCATCGAACACGGCCATCCGGAGACCGCCGCGGAGGATCTCCTCCATTGCCGCCGTCGTCTCCGCGGCAGCGCCGCCGCGGAGCTCCGGAAGGCGGCCTTTCAGGAGTTCCTTCAGGCAACGCAGCGTGTCCTGGTTGTCTCGGATGTCCTCTTCCCGTGCGTGAGGCGGCCGTCGGTTGTTGACGACGACGAGAACGAGGGTCCTGGCGAGTTCCTTCGGGTCGTTGCGGCTCAGGGATGCCAGGCTGGCGAAGATCGTCTCCCTTTCGGCAAGCGCCGGGATGACGACGGCCTGACCGAAGCCTTCCAGGGAGCCTCCGCAGAGGAGCGGACGGTCCGTTGCGCGCGACCAGCGGCCGAGGTACCGTTCGATCCCCGAATCCGTCCTCATAAGCCGCGCTGGCGCAGGAGCTCCTCCGCCCTGCCGGCATCCGGTCCCTCGATCCACGAAATCGCCACCCCCCGGCGCTCCATCCGCCGGAACCACGTTTCCTGCCGCTTGGCGAATTGATGGATCGCCGTATTGAGCAGACGGAACATGTCCTCGTATCCCAGCTCTCCCCGCAGGTACCGGCTGATGAAACGGTACTCCAGGCCGAAGCGGTCCAGCCTCTCCCAGGAAACGCCCGAGGCATGCAGGCCTTCCACCTCCTCGACCATTCCCGACTCCAGCCGCCTTTTCAATCGGCGCGTAATCTGCTCGCGCAGCCGGGTCCTTTCGACACGGATGCCGATCGTGAAGGCATCGATTGCCGGCCGTTCCTCCTGAACGGGCGCTCCTTCCCCCCGGTCGGCATGAACGGCGATTTCGAGGGCACGGATGAGCCGCTCCCTCCCGCAAAGATCCGTCCTGTTGTGCAGAGAAGGTCTCATCCTGCGCAAACGGTCCGCCAGTTCCGCCTGATCGCATGCGGCGAGTCCCTTGCGGAACCCGGGATCTTCGGGGACCCGGGGCATGCGGTATCCCAGGAGAACCGATTCAAGGTAGAGGCCGGTGCCTCCTGCGAGAAATGGGGTACCCCCCCCTGCCGACACAATTCTGGAAAAAGCCTCATAGAAGTGCCGCTGGTATTCAAAGACGCTGAATTCCTGCTCCGGATCGACAAGGTCAATCAGGTGACAGGGCACCTGCTTTCCCTTTACGACGAAGTCGGACAGGTCCTTGCCCGTCCCGAGGTCCATGCGCCGGTAGACCTGACGCGAGTCTGCCGAGAGGACCTCCGCCTCCCTGGCGGCGGCCAAGCCCGCCGCCAGGCGCGTTTTTCCCGATGCGGTGGGACCGATGATGGCGATCAGATTCGGCATGGGGGATTCCGCAGTCCTGAACGGAAATGTGCGTCCTCTATAAAGGATCCTGACGGGAAAAACAACCGGGAGTCCCGGAAAAAAAAGCCCCGATATTCGCGGATACCGGGGCTCTTCGTTAGAATGTATGGCGAAAGCTATACCGCCTTCACGTTCACTGCAGCCGGACCCTTCTTTCCCTGCTCGACGTCGAACGAAACGGCCTGTCCCTCGTGCAGCGTCCGGAAGCCGGCCCCCTGAATCGCCGTGTAATGGACAAATACGTCTCCCCCCTCACTGCTTTCGATGAAGCCGAACCCCTTTTTTTCGTTGAACCACTTTACTTTTCCCTCAGGCACTGTGAACTTCCTCCTTTCAAGATGATCCCCGGCGTCTGCTCAAAAAAACAAAACCACTACCCGATTCAGAGGGCCTCTGACGGGTAGTGGCTGGCTTGTTTCTTTGTTGAGCTCGACACCGTTCGTTCCTTAAAGGAACTGCTACCGGACGATCTATCCTTTCCCGATAAACGAGAAACTGGCGTAAGCTATCACCTTCAAAAATGAAAATCAAGCGGATTTTTATAGTGTCATTGATTTTTTGAATATGAGGAATTCTTTTATTTTTTCAATGAGATGAGTCAAATTCCCACTGTAAAAGTGATCAGCGCCGGTTACACATTCGACGTGACTCCCGCAATTTTTGGCATATCGCCGAACCGATTCCTCGCCGCAAAACGGGTCTTCGCTTCCGTAGATCATCCAATCGACTTTCGGGAAGAACCGGGGGAAAGCCATGAAGTCGAGGGGACGGCCTATTCGCCGCCTTTCTTGAGCGGCGCGACCTCGATCCGATACTTCTTGATGCGGTGCCAGAGGCTGCGCTGATTGATGCCCAGGAGCGTCGCCGCCCTCGCCTGAATGCCGCTGGCCCTCGCCAGGGCCTCCAGGATGAAGGCCTTCTCAATTTCCTCCAACTTGGCATCGAGGGACGCGCCGTCCGGGCCGTTGGCCTGCACGGCAGGAAGTCTCCCCATGGCGGAGATGTACCCGGCCAGATGTTCCGGAAGGATCAGCCCGCCATCGGCCATGACGGCGGACCGTTCGATGACATTCTGCAGCTCCCTGACGTTTCCGGGCCAGCTGTACCCGATCAGCAACTGAAGGGCCTCCGGTGAAAGGCGGGCGTTGACGGCCTTGCGTTCCAGGAAATACTCCGTCAGTGCCGGAACATCCTCGCGCCTCTCCCGCAGGGGGGGCAGTTCGAGGGAAAAGACATTCAGGCGGTAGAACAGGTCTTCGCGGAATTTTCCCTGACGGATCAACTCCTGGAGGTTCTTGTTCGTGGCGACGATGAAACGCACGTCGACCTTCAGCGGCCTTACGCCGCCGACCCGTTCGAATTCGCGCTCCTGCAGGACCCGCAGCAGCTTCGCCTGCGTGGCCATCGGCATATCGCCGATCTCGTCGAGAAATATGGTGCCTCCCTCGGCCTGTTCGAATTTTCCTTTCTTCTGGGAGACGGCGCCTGTAAAGGCCCCTTTTTCATGCCCGAACAGTTCGCTTTCGAGCAGCCCTTCGGGAATGGCGACGCAGTTGATCTTGACGAACGGCTGCGTCTTCCGCCGGCTGTGCTCGTGGATGCTGTCGGCGATCAGCTCCTTCCCGGTTCCGCTTTCCCCCAGGATCATGACGGTGGAGTCCGTAGGGGCGACCTTCAGGAGCTGCGCAAAAATCCCCCGCATCCGTCTGCTCTGCCCGACGACCCGGGGAAAGAATTCCCTCGCCTCGACCTTTCCCAGGATGTCCGTCACCTGATCGAGCACCTCGGTCATTTCTTCCAGGCGGTCCACCTGCAGGGAAGACTTCTCCTCGACACCGGTCCGCGGGAAGAGCCTCAGACTCTCCGTTCTTCTCACGAACTTCATGACGGGATTCATGACGAGCCACAGGATCACGAGACTGCAGATGAAGCTGAACGCGCCGATGAAGACACCCCACTTCAGAACGGGTCCGGCGGCGGCCTCCATTTCTTCCCCGATGCAGGCCAACCGATACGTGACGACCACGGCGATGATCGAGAGACCGGAATAGATGAGCGGAATCAGGATATAGAGGTTGATGTAGATTCTCTTCCGGTTCCAGAACTTTTTCATCAGCGGACCATCTTCGTCAGGTCCCACATGGGCAGGAAGATCGCCAGGGCGAAGAACCCGACAACGGCGGCAAGACCCACAATCAGGGCGGGCCCGAGGGCGTCCGACAGTCTCTTCACGGCGTATCCCACCTCGTCGTCGTAGTGGCGCGCAATCTCGCGCATCATCTGTTCCATGTTGCCCGACTCCTCGCCGATGGCAACCATGTCGATGACCATCGGCGTAAAGTAGCGGGCGGACTTCAGCGGCGCCGCGATCCCCTCACCCTCCACGATCCGCTCCCTGACCTTGTCGAATTCCTTTGAAATGGCCGTATTGCCGATGGTCCCGGAGAGGATCGCCAGCGCCCGCATGACCGGCACGCCGCTGGCGTAAAGGATGGCGAAGATGCTGGCAAAGCGGGACATGGCCGCCTTCGTGAAAAGGGGACCGGCGAGGGGCAGCCTCAGGAGAAGACCGTCACCCGCGAGCCGGCCTTCCTGCGTTCCCAGATAATAGCGCAGGCCCACGACAAGGCCCGCGAGGGCGATGACGATCAACAGCCAGTAGTTGCTCAGGAAGGCGTAGAGAAGCATGGCGATCTTGGTCGGCAGGGGAAGCTCGATCCCGGCCTTTGCGAAGATGGTGACGAATTTCGGAATGACGAAGGTCAGCAGGACTACGAAGGCCACGCCCAGCGCGACGACGACGATCGCCGGATAGCGAAGCGCGGACCGGATGTCGTTGCGGACCGCCTCTTCGTGCTCGATGATGTAGATCAACCGCTCCAGGACGTCCGGCACGGTACCGCTGATTTCCCCGGCCCGCATCATGCTGCGGTACAGAGGCGAGAAGACACGGGGGTGCTTCTCCAGTGCGTCGAACAGCGTGGCCCCCTGCTTGATGTCCTGCGCCATCAGCGAAATGACCGCCTTCAGATTCCTGTTCTGCGTCTGGACCTCGAGAACCTGCAGGACGCGCACGATGGGGATGCCGGCCTGGAGCATCGAACGGAACTGCTTCGTGAACAGGATCAGGTCCGGAACGGGCACCCTCCCCGATCGCGCCCGGACCCGCGCCCACAGCGATGCCGCCCCGCCGGCGCCCTCCGACACCTCCTCGGGAATCAATCCTTTTGCGACCAGCAATCCCCTCGCCCCGTCCAGTGAATCCGCTTCGATCATTCCCGAGACGGCCGAACCGTTTTCGCTGATCGCCTTGTACGAAAAAATGGGCATGGAAACCTTGCCTTTCTACCGGTTAGACCATCACGGCCGATGCGGCCTCTTCGAGTGTCGTCATGCCGAGGAGCACCTTCCGTGCGGCATCTTCCTTCAGTGTGTGGATCCTTTTCGTGGAAATCGCCGCGCGGGCAATTTCCTGGCTGGGCAGCCGCCTGAGGATCATTTCCTGGATCATCTCGTCGTTCACCAGCACCTCGAAAACCCCGGTTCTTCCCTTGTAACCCGTCTGCAGGCACTGGTTGCATCCCCTGCCCCTCTGGAAGTTTGCGTCCTTCGCATCCTGCAGGCCCCATTCCAGGAGGGCCTTTTCCGGGGGCGTGAAAGGCTCTTTGCAGTAGGGACAAACGGTCCGCACCAGGCGCTGGGCAAAGGACACGAGGAGGACGGAAGACACCAGGAAGGGTTCGATCCCCATGTCGAGAAGTCGGGTCACGGCGCCCGCCGCGTCGTTCGTGTGCACGGTGCTCAGGAGCCTGTGGCCCGTTTGCGCCGCCTGCACGGCCACGACGGCCGTCTCCGCGTCCCGGATCTCTCCGACCATGACGACATCCGGGTCCTGCCGCAGGATCGACCGCAGACCGCCCGCAAAGGTCATCCCCGCCTTCCGGTTGAGCTGCACCTGGCGGATGTTCGCGATCCGGTATTCCACGGGGTCTTCGAGGGTGATGATGTTGATGTCGGGTCGATTCAATTCGCTCAGAATCGCGTAGAGGCTCGTGCTCTTGCCGCTCCCCGTCGGACCCGTGCTCAGAACCATGCCGTAGGGCTTGCGGATGATGGCGTCGATCTTGTCGCGGTCCTCCTTCGCCATCCCCAGGCGATCCAGCGAATACACCCCCACGCTCATGTCCAGCAGCCTCAGGACGATGTTTTCACCGTAGATGGTGGGGATCGATGAAACGCGGACGTTGATCTCCTTCTTCTCCATCTTGAGCGTGAAGCGGCCGTCCTGCGGGAGCCGCGTGACCGTGATGTCCATGTTGGCGAGGATCTTCATCCTGGCGACGATGGGGAGAAACAGGCCCTTCGGGGGGGAGGGAACGTCATGGAGCTTCCCGTCGATCCGGAAGCGCACCTGGACATTGGTCGACTGGGGGCTGATATGGATGTCGCTGGCTCCTTCGCGGATCGCCTGCGCAAAGATCGAGTTCACGAGGCGGATGACCGGGGCTTCCCCTGCCAGATCCTGAAGGGAGGAAACCTGGACTTCTTCGGGAGCTTCCTCCGCCTTGTCCGCCTCCTGCTGGGTGTCGAAGTCGATGCTGTCGATCAGGCTCCCCAAGCCGGACTGCGAACCGTAGATGCCGGTGATCAACTGCGTGACTTCCCGCTCTGTGCAGACGACGGGCTCCACCTCCGCGTTCGTCATGACCTCGACGGCATCCATCACATTGATGTCGAGCGGATCCGTCATCGCCAGCGTCAGCAGACGGCCTTTCTTGCGCAGCGGCGCAACCTGATGTTTCTGGGCCGCCTCGGCCGGCAGCAGCATGGAAAGGCCCATTTCCAGGGGATACTGCTCCGGATGGTACTTCGGAATCTTCAACTGGCGGCTCAGCAGATCGACGATCTGGTTTTCGTTGACGCTGCCCTGCTGGATGAGATATTGGCCCAAGCGAAGACCGGCCTTTTTCTGCCCGGCCAGGGCCGACGTCAGCTGTTCGCGGTTGAGGAGCTTGCTTTCGACCAGCATCTCCCCGAGACGTTTCTTGATGATCATGGAGTCACCCTTGCGTGCCGCATCCGTCAGCGCGCAAAAAATATCGTGTCCTCGCTCATGCGGCCCGTGACGGCGGCGTCATCCGCAAGGGTCTTCGGCAGAGAACGGAGCGCGGCGGCTGCCGCGGGTTCCTGATCGTATCCCTGCCGGAGGATGAGGGCAAAGACCAGCCCTTCCCGCGGATTCCAGTAAGGGAGCATGCGGGCGGGCGGCCAGGCCGCGGGATAATTCTTCAGGAAGGAGTAGGCCTCCTCCAGGAAATGCCGCTTCCCCAGAAGAATCCAGTAATTCTTCGACGCCAGCGGGCTGGATTTCGCCGCGTGGGCGGGCATCTGAATGGTCATCCCCCTTGTCACGCGGTTCAGGTCCGGCACGTTGGAATTGGCCGCTGCGACCGCCGCAAGGAGTGAATCGTCGACGAAACCGTAGACCCTTTCCATGACGATCCAGACGGCGCCTCCCTCAACCAGCGTGATCCTGCCCAGCGTCTCCGGCATCGGCGAGGCCGCCGCAGCGGGAGTTACCGCCTCCGGGCCGCCCTGTGTCCCGCCATTCTTCGCCGCGGATTGGGCCGCCGGTGGGCCTTCCGGGTTCGCCCTCGCTTCCGGGCCGCCAGGCACCTCCGCGGCCATGTTCGACTGAATTCCCCGGGAAGACTTCGAGGTCGGACGCTCCAGAAAGGGCAGGGAATAGTAGAAGAGAACGCCCATGACGATCAAAACGAGAGAGATAAGACAGACGAGCGAGAGGAGCGCGGCAGGCTTCCAGAGGGCGCTTGTCCGCTGCTGCTGCGCCGCTCGTCCCGCGCAGGACCGGACGAGCCAGTAGCCTGCCCTGGTTTTGTTCTGGATGATGAGGCTCAGGACGACCTGATGGCACAGGGTGATGATCTTCCGCGGGTACCCTCCCGTTTCACGATAGACGGCCCACAGGGCGGGAAGACCGAAAAGCCGCGGCGCCTGCTCCGACGCGCTCGCCCGTTTCAGCCGGAAACGGATCATGTCCCGCGTGCCCCGGAAGTCCAGAGGATCGAGGGAATAGCGCAGGTTGATGCGGTCGGCGAAATTGGCGTATCTCTCCAGGATCGGTTCGAATTCCTTCTGCGCGAAGATGACGATCTGAAGGAGCTTGTACTCGTTCGTTTCATAGTTGAGGAATTCACGCAGAACCTCCAGACAGAAGTCCGGCAGCTTCTGCCCCTCGTCGATGATGAGAACCACGATCTTCTTCTCATCGACGCCCTTCCGGAAGAGATAGTTCTTGATGCTCTCCTTCCACTGCCACTCGCTGTCCCGATCGGCATTTCCGGTGATCCCCAGGGTCCCGGCGACCGTCTTCAGGAACTCCAGCGCGCTGCCGAAGGAAGGATCCAGAAGGAGGTGCGTTTCCACATCCGAATGCCCGGTCGCGCTATCGGAGAATTTCAGGATCAGCTGGCGGCAAAGCGTCGTTTTCCCCGTTCCCACCTCGCCCAGGACGATGTTGAGCCCGCGCCGGAGACGAATCGCCAGCTCGATCTTCTGGAGACAGCCCTGGTGCTGGGGGGACTGGAAAAAGAATTCCGGTTCGGGAGAATTTGAAAAGGGTTCGCGGATCAGACCCAGTATCTTGAAATAATCCACTTTCGAGCCTCCTTATGAACCTGGTACGGTCGGCTTCCGCTCAGGCTTCTCTGCAGGCTTCTTGTCTCCGTTTTGCCCCTCGGCCGCCGCCGTCACGTAGGGGGGAAGAATCTTCGGCGTGATGAACACCAGAACTTCCTGCATGGTGTCGCTCTTGTCTTCACCCTTGAAGAGCCATCCCAGGAGAGGGACTTCCTTGAGCCCGGGGATGCCGGTCGTTATCTTCTGCGTGTTCTGTTTCGTGAGCCCGGAGATGACGATCGTTTCGCCGTCGCGGACGATGAGCGACGTCTCCGTCTGCTTCTTGATGATGAAGGGGTTGTTGTCCACCGTGCGGCTGGTGTCGACTTCGTCCTTCTTGACGATGATCCCCATCTTGAGGTTTGTCCCGTCGATCACGTGCGGCCGGATTTCCAGCCGCAGCACGGCATCCTCGTATTTGACCGTGCGGTTGCCCTCGTTGTCGGTCGACACCACGGGGACCCGCTCGCCGTTTTCCGTGTAGGCCTTCTGGTTGTCCAGGGTCGTGATGGAAGGGCTGGAGAGAATGTTCAGGACCCCCTCCGTCTGCAGCGCGTTGAGCTGCACTTCGACGATATTCCCCCCCAGGGTTCCGAAGCTCAGTCCCAGGGCGCCGTAAGGCGAACCCTCCGCCGCCCCGGCGAAGGACGGAAGGAAGACGCCCATTCCCGTCCCGGTGAAACCGGTCGCGGGGAAGGTCGCCTTTCCTGTCCCGTCGCCGGCCGATCCCCCTCCCGGCGTCACGTACAGATTGTGGCTGCCACCCCCGCCTTGTAGGATCCACCCCACATGATCCCCAGTTGGCGGGCCGTTTCCTTCGTTGTTTCCACGATGTGGGCCTTGATCAGGATCTGGGGCGTCGGTTTGTCGATCTTTTCGATGATCGGAATCATGCGGGCCAGGTCATCGCGGATGGCATGGATGATCAGCGAATTGCTGTGCTCATCGACCTTCACCGATCCCCGGGGCTTGCCTTCCTTGTCCTTCGTCAGAAACTCCTGGAGGTTCGTCTGCATGCTCTTGACGTCCGCATAATCGATGCTGACGATGACGATGTGGAGCGGATCGACGAGCTTCGCCGCCATCTCGTTCGCACGGCGCTTGTCCGCCATCGCCTCGATCTTCATGTCCCGGTCCATATCTTCCGAGCTGATGACGCGGAGGACCTCCCCCTCCCAGACATAGGTCAGACCCTGGGCACGCAGGATGCTGCTGAAGGCCTGGTCCCAGGGGATCCCGCGGAAATCGACGGTGATCTCGCCCTTGATCTCGTTCTTGATGAGAACGTTCTGATCGGCGATGCGCGCCAGGGACCGCAACACCGCCTTGACGTCCGCCTGGCGCATCTTGAGGCTGACCAGCACCGTCGGCAGCTTTTTCGCGGCGACGCCTTGGGGCTGCTGGTCCTTGGCGACCTCCGGCGGAAGATCCACCGACTTCGGCTTGAAGACCGGCGAGTGACCCGTCGCGTTCTGCGACATCGTATGCCATTTGTCGAAGAACGCGTCCTTTTTTTCCGCCTTCTTCGGACTCGAGCAACCGGCGACCAGCATCCCCGCGCCAAGCAGGGCCACCCCGATGATGACGATTTTCCAGGGATTCCTTTTCATAACGACGCCCCTTCCTTATTCCTGGATCGGAATCTCCAGCGTGGTCTTGTCGCCGGCACGGTAGACCGCCACCTTCGCCGGTGAAATACTCTTGACGGCATATCCTTCGACTTCCAGCGGATCCCCCACCCCGTATTCCATTCCGTTGATGATGGCCATCCGCTTGCGATTCACTTCCAGATATCCTGTGTAGGTGAAGAGGGCCTTCTCCGTGGAAGTCGAGGCCGCCTCCCTGGGGAACCACCGATTGTAGACTTTCCCGTCGATGAACGGGTCGCGCTGCCATCCCGACTCGGCCCGCCGGATGACATAGGCATCGAGACCGGCCGGCCGGTACGATCCCGCCGACGCGGCGGCGCCCGCCATCAGGGTCTTGACGTCCACAGCCGCCGGCGATTTCGGAGACGTCTCCCTCTGCCTGTCCGCCGCCCCGAGAAAGAAGAAATCCGCCACGCCGTACAGGATGGCCGCGGTCATCACCGTCAAGAGGATCCCCTGCCTTTTTGTCAGCTTCCGCAGATCGACCATCTCCTCACGAACCCATGTAGAGAAGGATGCGCACTTTGAATTCCATGGCATCCCTGCCCCGGTGAACCGCTATTTCGTCAATATGATCCAGATAGGGTACGGCGCCGAGGGCGGAAAGAAAATTGCGGAACCGGAAGAAATCCCCGCGCAGGGAAACGGCGACGGGCAGCAGCGGCGCCCCTCCCGCGAGGAAATTCAAATCGGGCGTTACGGAGACGGTATCGAGACCGCTTCGGCCCGCGATTTCCTGGATCAGGCCGGGAATCGAACCTGCTTCCGCTCTCTTCAACGGCACCCGGACCGGCAGCGGCAGGACCGTCGCCTCCTGCTTCTGCAGCCCCTTCTGCAGTCCGTCGCGGATGGTCTTGAGCGTCTCCTGCTCCTGGATCTGTCTCTTGGTCGTCGCAATGCGCTGATCAAGGGATTTCGCCGCCCGGGAATAGGGGACGATGGCCGCAAAAACGAACAACAGAACGCCGATCACGGAGGCGAGGAAGTAAACGAGGTTCCGCTGCGGCAGCTGCATTTGAAATCGGGAATCCGCCATAATCCCTCAACCGATCTCCGTGGCGAGGACGAAATGAAGGGTCTCTTCCGTCTTGAAGACCGTCACGCCGCTCTTCTGAACGAGGACTTTCCTAAACAGCGGCGACGCGTCGAGCCTCATCACATACCCAGCCAACAGCGATTCAAGGTCCCGCCGGGCGCCCGAAAGATAGCCTTCGATCACGATTCCTCCCGTCATGGCCTTCGCTTCCTTCGCCGGCGGTGCGGGAGCGCCCGCCGCCTTCGGGGCGGCCCCGTCCTGACCGAGATTCGTCCGGATGCTGAGGAGGCGCACGTTTTCCGGCGTAATCGCCGCAATCTCGCTGATGACGGCCATGCCCAGGTAGCGGTTTCCATAGGAGCGCAGGCCCGCCTGGACCTCCTTCACGCTTGCCGCCAGCTGCAGGATCTTCGCCTCGTTCAGGAGCGGACCGATGGCCGACAACTGCCGGTCCAGCCTTGCCGCCTCCCTTTTTCTCTGCTCGACGGCCTGGACCTCGTAAAGGAAGACGCCCGAACAGATCGCCACCGCGACGACCAGGGCGGCCATCATGCCCCGGTTGAGCAGCCGCATGCGGGATGTCCTTTCCTTGTCCTGATACGTGAAAATGAGGTTTGGGGTATGGTCGTTCGACGACAGGGCCACACCCAGGGCCAGCGAAAAGTCAAGCCTCTCCTCGGGCGCGGGGATCCATTGCCCCGACAGGGCCGCGGCAGGGTTGTTCTCCAGGGGATCGAGGATGTCCTTTTCAATGCCCAGTTGCCCGCCGATGTATTCCGAGACCAGCCGGCTCAGGTTCATCGCGCCCGTGAGATAAATCTTCTCGATCCTCTCCCGGCTGACATTGTTGATGTAGTATTCGAAGGTCCTCTCCGCCTGGCGAATCAGGCGGTCCAGCGGCGGCTTCACGATCTCGAATACTTCCTCCTCGGCAAGGCCGTGACCGACATCATCCTCCTGCAGCGTCTTCCCGCCCTGGAGGATCCGGAGGATCCGCTGCGCATCCTCCGGCGCCACGGGTCGTTCCGAACCGCCCGCTTCCGGCGCGGCCGAAGACTGCCGGCGCTCGTTCAAGACGTCCATGAGCGTCTCGGCCATGCTGTTGGATCCTGCCTTGATCCCCCGGTTCATCACGAGATTCCCGCGGAAAAAGATGTCGATCCGGGAGTGGTCCCTTCCGATGTACAGGCTGGCCCACGACGAACCGGTCCCGGGCATCCAGCCCATGCGGAACAGGTTCTGGGAGGCAAAAGGCGCGATCGTCACCCCCGCAAGCGTCAAGCCGGCCCGCGCGAAGAGGCTGCGGATGTCCTCCACATCCTGCCGCGGCGCCGTGAGAACCAGCACCGAATACTTGGCGACGCCCTGATCGACGATCTCCTCCTGGACTTCGAAGTCGAAGACCATTTCCTTCTCATCGATGGGCGAATCCTTCTTCGCCGTCCAGTAAACGGCGTTCGCGATCTGTTTCTTCGGAACCTTCGGGATGCGGATGTGGCGGATATCCACCCGCGCGGCGGACATGATCGTCCAGATCTCGACCTTCTCCTGCGGTCCGCAGAAATCCTCGATCGAGTCTTTGAGGAAGCGCGCAAACGGCTCCGAGTCGCGGGGAACGTCCGTCGGCAGGGCCAGGACCTTCAGGCCTATCAGGCGGTGCTTTCTTTCGCCGAGCCGGATCGTCTTGGCCATGCGCAGATGCCGGGCGCCGATATCGACGCCCAGGGTCACCGGTTTGCGCAGACGATAAATCCTGCCGGACGGAAAGAATCGCCGCACCGCAGGACCGCCGCCGGCGCCCGGCGCCTCGCCGTCCTGTATCGCCGTCTTCTGTTCGACGGCCGAAGGCACCTCCCCCCGCTTCCTGCGGATCAGGTCGAGAAGCCTTTCCGTCGAGGTTACTTCATCCAGTTTCGCCACAGCCCGTACCCGCCCGAAACCGCCTTCCGCCCCCGCCTTGTCCTCAGCAGGTGGAGATCGGCGATGGCCCATCCCCTGCGCCGGTCGTCATCGTCCCGCAGGCGATGACCGCCGCAAGCTACCGCACCGCTTTCCTCTTGGCCCGATACCTGTCCAGGTGCGCCTTCGCGCGCTCGAGGTATTCCTCGGGGAAATACTGCATGGTCCGCAAACCGTACTTGACCTCCGGCGGCGCCGGGATGATTCCCCGCACGATGTAGTCGCGGATCGTCTTTGCCGAAACGCTCAGACTCTCAGCCGCGTCCGCCACCGTGTTGTATGTCTGCCCCTTGACAATGATCATAAGCACCTCGCTTTTCCATCGTGACGAAGCCCAAATGT